>Ga0335075_10002365_pt1 | contig 30412 bp, 27 predicted proteins | sample Lox_Sample_24_FD_206723 | JGI IMG/M metagenome (GOLD analysis project Ga0335075, IMG submission 206723) | Soil microbial communities from Loxahatchee National Wildlife Refuge, Florida, United States - Lox_Sample_2.4 | ecosystem: Environmental > Terrestrial > Soil > Wetlands | place: USA...
CGCGGGCGCTATTCATCTCTGTGTACACCGTCCGGGACCACGTCAAAGCCATCTTCGGGAAGACCGGCGTCGGCCGCCGCCAGGACCTGGTCGCCGCCCTCGCCGGGAATGCTCATGCTCGCTGACCTTGTGGGGTGCCAAAACGGGGCATAGGTGGCTGGCCTGCGGGTTTTCCTGCGATGGCAGTTGAGGGGCTGGCAGTATCGCGGGCTTATGGCAGTACGGATGCTCTACCTGATGTTCGTCCGCTTGACAGGCTGGGCGGTGTTGCTGGCGCGCTCGACGGCGTCGAAGGACGCCGAGTTGCTGGTGCTGCGCCACGAGGTCGCGGTGCTGCGGCCGCAGCACCCTAAGCCCAAGCTGGACTGCGCCGACCGTGCGGTACTCGCTGCCCTGGCCCGGCTGCTCCCCAGGTCGCTGCGGATGGGGCGGCTGGTGACGCCGGGTACGCTGGTGGGCTGGCACCGGCGCCTGGTCCGCTGGCGGTGGACCTATCCTCGCAAGACAGGACGGCCGCCAGTTGACGCCAAGGTCGCCGCGCTGATCGAGCAGATGGCGCGCGAGAACCCGGGCTGGGGCTACCAGCGGATCCGGGGCGAGCTGCTCGGCCTCGGCTACCGGGTCGGCGCCTCCACGGTGCGGCGGATCCTGAAGCGGCTCCGGATACCGCCCGCGCCGCGCAGCTCCAGCTCAACGTGGCGGCAGTTCCTGCGCTCGCAGGCATCGACGATGCTGGCGTGCGACTTCTTCCACGTCGACACCGTGCTCCTGCGCCGCGTGTACGTGTTCTTCGTGATCGAGGTCGGCACTCGTCACGTGCATGTCCTGGGCGTGACCGCCTACCCAGACGGAGCCTGGACAGTGCAGCAGGCGCGGAACCTGCTGATGGACCTCGGGGACAGCGCGCTGTTAGAGCGTGTAATCAGCGGACGGCTGCTCCACGGTCGGGCCGCCGCGATGTGGTGTCTGCATGTAGCCCTCGGGTGGTGTCGGCAGCGCTTCGATACAGGCGGTGGAGCAGGCGTTGCCCAGAAGCGGAAGCACGTCGGTGGCCACGCGCAGCGTGATCCAGGCCTGGATCGGGGCCTGAGTTGCCGATCGGTGCGTCACAGACGCTGCAGGTCCGGATCGAACCGGCTCCCCATATCCCTGGTTTGAGTTCGCCGGTTCTGTCGGTCTCGGAGACGAGCCCAGGGAACGGCGACCGGTACTTGAAGTTTCCGTGCAGGGCACGGGTGCTGACCGTGCTGCGCTTGAGGTTCAGGCAGCGCGTCAGTTCGTACGGGAACCAATGCCGCTGAGCGTCTCAGTCAGCGGTCCGCCGGTCTATTCGAGCACGGAGATGGCCGCCTTCAATTCACCGAATATCTCTCGGGCGTGGTCGACGAGCGTCCGCTGGTCCGCCGCCGACGTCCACCGTTCGAGTGCGCCATAGAACGCGCGCGCGCCTACTTCGGCCGCGAGATCGGCGACCAGTGGTGGCACGCCGCGCTCGCGAAGCGCCTGCGCCATCGACTCGCCGAGCGCGGCCCGCTTGGAGGCGGCGCGCTCCTGCAGTTCCGCGCTCTTCGCGATGACCTCCCGGAGCCGCCGCGCGATTTCCCGCCGGTCTTGCGCGAACGATGCCGCGAGTTCGTCCAGCGCCAGGCCGACCATCCGGAGCGGCATGGCCGGATCGGGCGCCTCGGCGATCGCCTCGGCCGCGATCCGGCCGTGGATTTCCTGCCCGGCGAACAACACCTCGCGCTTGTCGGAGAAGTGCCGGAAGAACGTCATCTTGGTCAGCCCTCCGGCCCGCTCGGCGATCTCGTTGACCGTCGTCGCCTCGTACCCCTGCTCCGCGAACAGTTCGACCGCGGCGTGGATCAGCCGTTCCCGTGCGTTCGGTTCCCATCGGGCCATGCGCCGATTCTAGGTGACGTGACTTGGTAACATCACCTGTGCTAGCGTGATGTTACCAAGTCACATCACCTACCCGAGGAGATCTCCATGCGCGTCTTCGTCACCGGCGCCAGCGGCCACATCGGCTCCGCCGTCGTCCCTGAGCTCATCCACGCAGGTCACGAGGTGGCCGGCCTCGCCCGCTCCGACGAGGCGGCCGCGACAGTCAAGGCGATGGGCGCCGAGGTCCGCCGCGGCAACCTGACCGACCTCGACTTTGTGCGCGAGGCCGCGCGCGACGCCGACGCGGTCGTCCACCTCGGCTTCCAGCACGAGGGCATCGCCCAAGGACGCTTCGCCGAGGTCGCCGCGCAGGACGTGGAGGTCGTCGACGCGATCTGCGGCGAATTCGCCGGCACCGGCAAGGCCTTCCTCGGCATCGGCCTGGGCCGCGTCGAGGACCTCTCGAACCACCCCAACCCCCGCGCGAAGGTCTCGCTCGCCATCCACGGGTACAGCGAACGCGACGTGCGCACCGTCCTGGTCGCGGTCCCGGTCGTCACGCACAGCGAGCGCGACCGCACCGGGTTCATCCCGCAGTACGTCCGGATCGCCCGCCAGACCGGCGTCGCCGGCTACGTCGGCGAGGGCGCCAACACCTGGCCCGCGGGCCACACCCTCGACGTCGCCCGAGTCTGGGCGCTCGCGGTGGACAAGGCCCCAGCCGGCTCCCTGGTCACCGGCGCAACCGAGGCCGGCGTCCCGGTCCGCACCATCGCCGAGGCCGTCGCCCGCCACCTAGGCATCGAGGCCGTCAGCATGTCGGCGCAGCAGGCCGCCGAGCACTTCAAGGCCTTCCCCTTCATCTTTGGCGACGTCACGATGCCGAACGAGGCGACCCGCGAACTGCTCGGCTGGGAGCCGGTCCACCCGACCCTGCTCGCCGACCTCGACGCAGGCTTCTACTTCAGTCGCTGAGACGGAGAGCGCAGGTAAAGCCGACCACCACCGATAAACCAGCGGCACCTCCACATCGAGCTGCCCGTCGACGGGCGCGCCCAGCGGCGCCGCAGGCGCCGCTCTTGATCTAAGAACGGCAGAATTCGGCAACTCCCGGTGCAAGGAAGTGCACCGCGGGATCCACGAGAAGAGGGATTTCACCATGATCGATGTCGTGATCGCCGGCGGCGGCCCGAACGGCCTGATGCTCGCCTGTGAGCTTGCCCTGGCCGGCGTGCGGCCGCTTGTGCTGGAGCAGCGCCCCGCGGGGGAGATCACGCAGCTCCGCGCGAATGGCATGGTCGGCGGGGTCGTGTCCATGCTGGACCAGCGGGGCCTGTACGAGCGCATCGCCGGCGTCAGCGGACCGCCCGAGCCGGTGCCGGATCACGTGTTCGCCGCGTTCCGGATCGACCAGCGCGACCTGCCAGACAGGCCGGTCTACTCGCTGCAGGTGCAACAGCACCGCGTCGAGCAGGTGCTTGCCGAGCGCGCCGCCGAGCTGGGCGTCGAGGTCCGCCGCGGTGCGGAGGTTACCGGCCTGGCCCAGGATGAGAAGTCGGTGACCATTGCCGTCCGCGGGCAGGAGCCGGTCGAGGCGTTGTTCGCGGTCGGTGCCGACGGCAGCCGCAGCGTGGTCCGCGAGGCCGTCGGCATCGACTTCCCCATCGTGGCCAGGGACGAGTCGCTGTGGCGATGGGGGCGGGTGAGCGTGCCGCCGGAGATGACCGGCGCGGACAGGAGCCTGATCGTGCCCGGTGTCGGCGCCGTCGCGCCGCGTGATTCGCTGCGTACCGAACGCGGCGTGGTGACGTGGGGGTCGTTCCCCGGACAGGACCCGATGCTGATCACGAGGGAATGGGACCAGCCCGAGGACCAGGAGGCGTCCCTGGACAACCTGCGGGCCAGCCTGGCCCGGGTGCTGGGCACGGACGTGCCGCTCGGCCCGCCGCTGACCGCGGGCCCGGACACGATGCGCACGCGACCCGGCTGGCACAGCCGGCTCGCGGCGCGCTATCGGGAGGGGCGCGTCCTGCTGCTCGGCGACGCCGCGCACGTGCACCCGCCGCTGGGCGGCCCCGGGCTGAACCTGGGCCTGCTGGACGCCGTCAACCTCGGCTGGAAGCTGGCCGCGGAGGTGCAGGGCCACGCGCCGAAGGGCCTGCTGGACACCTACGAGTCCGAGCGGCGCCCGGTGGCTGACCGGGTGGTCATGCAGCTGGAGACCCAGTCCGCGCTGCTCGTCCCCGGCACCCAGGTGACCGCGCTGCGCCAGCTGTTCGGCGAGCTGCTCGCCCTGCCCGGGACCAGGCAGTACCTCTTGGGCCTGCTGGCCGGCTCGGACGCCGCCTACGAGATGGGCAGTGCCACGGGACCGCTCGTCGGCCGCCGGGCACCGGACCTGCCGGGCCTGCGGGAGCTGACCCGCGCCGGCCGGCCGCTGCTGCTGGACCCGACCGGCATGCTCACCGCCGGCCCCTGGGCACAGCAGGTCGACGTTGTCCCAGTCGAGGGACTCGACACCGCGCTGCTGCTGCGGCCAGACTGCTACGTCGCCTGGCAGGGCACCACCAGCGACGGCCTTAACGAGGCGCTGGCCCGCTGGTTCGGCAAGCAGTAACCAGCGGCGCCGCAGGGTGGGCGACCTGGATGTAGGTCAAGGCGCCGCTTAGCCCTGGCTTTTCACGGTGGTTGAGCGGCTGGCGGTCCGCCTAAATGAGAAAGTGCTCCTGAAATGGGAGGATGTGGATTGCGGAAGCCCCTGTCCGCCCATTTCGAGGAGCCCACCCAGGTCAACGCCGGATGGCTCGCGTTCGGCGTGATCCTCGGCACGTTCTGGGGAACCGTGCTCGCGGTCGTCTTCGCCCGCCGCGCAGCACGGCCGGCACGTGCCTTCCTGGCCACCACGCTGCCGCTGCTCACGCTGTCGCTGGCCGGCCCGCTGACCGCACACGCCACCGATGCAACCAAAGTCACGCTGGTCTGCGGCCACCTGATCGCCGCCGCGATCATCATCCCGGCGGTGACCCGCCGCCTCGCCGTCGCCCGCCGCGCGCGATAACAGACGGCACCGGACAAGGAGGAAACCCCTGCCGCGCGATCGACGGCAGGGGGGACGACCCGGCGGAGAATTTCCAGGCCGACATCGCACCCGGCTCTGCCTTGCTCCGGCCATGCGACCACTAAAAGGCAGCAGGCGTCGGCAGCAACCCGACAATCAACTCTGCAGGTCAGCCACTCCTTACAGAAGGGCTACACCCTTATGACTTCCACAACTCGGGCAGGCGTCATGGTGAGGGTGATTGCGTCGGGCTCGCTGGTGTGTCGTGTAGTGCTACCGCGGGCTGTGGTTCGGGTCAGCGGTTGCGGGCGGCGATTAGCGCGCCCAGGCCGTCCAGGATGCGGTCGATGCCGAAGTTGAGGGCGTTGTTGCGGTCGCCTGGCGGGGCGGGTTCGGTGAAGGCGGCGGCGGTGCGGGGATAACGGTCGGCCTGGGCGGCCAGAGCCTGGGAGACCTGGCGGCCGAGCGCGGCCTCCGTGTCGTCGCCGGAGGCGGCCGTCTGCAGGGCCAGCCCGCGGACGTGGCCGGCCAGCAGTGCCAGGGTGTCGAGGCTCTCCGCACCGGTCAGCCCGCTGCCGGCCAGCGTGGTCAGCGCGGACTCCATCCAGCCGACCTCGTTCGGGCCGACCGGCCGTACCCCCTGGGCGAGCTCGTGCGCCCAGGGATGGGCCAGCATCCGCTCGAACATCGTCATCGCCCAGGCGCGCAGTTGCGCGCGCCACGGTTCCTCGCTTCCGGAGGCGGCAGCGGCCGGGTCCGGTGCCGCGCCGAGCGCGGTGTCCAGCATCAGCGCCTCCAGTTCCGCCTTGCCGGGCACGTACCGGTACAGCGCCATCTTCGCGCAGCCCAGCCGTTCGGCCAGGCGCTGCATCGACAGGCTCGCCAGGCCCTCGGCGTCGGCGTGCCCGATCGCCTCGGCGACAATCCGCTCCAGCGTGAGCGAGGGCCTGGGGCCGCGCCTGGGCCGCTGCGCGGTGCCCCAGAGCAGGTCAAGGGTGGTCGGTGCCGGCATGTGTCCATCCTCGCTGATGCTGCGCTCCGCGTCCGCTTGGCGCCTATTTCGCTCGCCGCGCCGGGCCGGTACGGCCCGCCGGCTGCGGCGCCCGAGCTGGCAGAGCCGGTTTCACCGCATCCAGGCCGAGGAGCTTGACGTAAAACTGCGTCCAGTATACGCTAAATAGCGTCCGATGGACGCAGTTAAGGACCAGGAGTCACTATGAGAACCAAGACCGTTCTGATCTCCGGCGCGAGCGTCGCCGGCCCCGCCCTCGCCTACTGGCTGGACCGGTACGGCTTCCAGGTCACCGTGGTCGAGCGCGGCGCCGCCCTGCGCCCAGGCGGCCAGGCCGTCGACTTCAAGGGCCGTACCCAGCTGACCGTGCTGGAGCGCATGGGCATGCGAGAAGAGATCTTCCGCCGCCAGACCGGGCGGACCGACATACAGTTCCTCGCCGCGTCCGGGCGGCAGCGAGCCGTCATGACCGGCGAGTTCCTCGGCGGCGACGTGGAAATCCTGCGGGGCGACCTGGCCGCCGTCTTCTATAAGCGCACCGCTGCCCGCTGCGAGTACCTGTTCGGCGACTCGGTCGCCGCGCTCACCGAGACCGCAGACGGTGTACATGTGGAGTTCGAGAGCACCCCGGCCCGCACCTTCGACCTCGTCGCCGGCTGCGACGGCGTGCATTCGGCGGTGCGGCGGCTGGCATTCGGTCCCGAGCGGGACTACGCCCGCCACCTGGGCTACTACTACGCCGTCGTCGGCGCTCCCGCCTGGGGGATGCAAGCGGACCGGCCGCAGCGCACTGTCGCCCGTGCCTGGAATGCGCCCGGCCGGCTGGCGGTCAAGGGCGGCTCGAAGGCCTCGCAGCTGTACATATTTGCCGCCCCGCAACTCAACTACGACCGCCGTGATGTCCCGGCGCAGCGTCGCCTCATCGCGGAGCAGTTCGCTGCCGTCGGGGGCGAAGTGCCGGGCATGCTGGCCGAGTTGCCCGGGCTGGACGACTTCTACCTGGACTCGATGAGCCAGGTCCGGATGAAGGGACAGTACGCGACCGGCCGCATCGCGCTCGTCGGTGACTCCGCCTACGGCAACACCCTGGGCGGCGTCGGAACGGGACTCGCCGTCGTCGGCGCGTACGTCCTCGCCGGCGAACTCGCTGTCGCCGATGGCGACCACACCGCCGCCTACACCCGGTACAACGAGATCATGCGCCGTTACGCCAAGATCGCCGGACAATCCAACGCCGGCCGCTTCCTGGCACCGCGGACAGCGCTCGGCATCCGCGCACGCAACTGGTTCCTCGGCTCACGGGCCTTCGGACTGATGCTGAAATACGCCAGCAAGGCAGCCAACGACATCGAGCTGCAGGACTACCCGAATCTGGTACGGGCGGCCTGAATCATGCTCCGGCATTGCGCTTAGGCGCAGGGCGGGAATCGGGGTGGGAGCGGTCGGCTTGACCGCTCCGGGCGGCCCCGTCCGTGGCCTTTTCCGCGCCCGTCCGTGCCCGTCCGTGGGCCGCACGGACCCCGGAACCCGGTGCCCACGGACGCATAGCGGACGGCGCAGGCCGGAAAACGCGCCCCGAACGGCGTATGCGCTGGTCAGCGGGGTGACTCGGGCGGAACGAGCGTGCTGTAAAACCGTCGGCTTAGCCTACGATGGTTCGGACCCATCACCTGCCACCACCTACGAAAACAGCCCGCTAGCTGCGGATTCTCGCGCTAGCGGACCGTTTTCCTCTGTCTCAGCGTGTATCACCTCGTCGCACTGTAGACCGTCATATTGCGCTGTCCACGGACGTATGGCGGACGGGCGTCCGTGCCGTTAGGACGGTCGGTGTGCACAGTTAGGACGGTCGGTGGGCACCGTCGGCGTTTCCACGGACGGCCACGGACGGGCGGCGCTGGCGGCAGACCCGTCGCGCGGGATGGCGGGCCCCGTGCTGGTCTCCCTCCAGGAGCGACTGTGGGCTTGCGCCGAGCAGTCGCGCCGCAAGCGCGGGATCGGCCAGGTGGTGCTCGGGTGCCTGCGCGAGCCGGGTGAACTGGTTGCGGGCTGGAAGCCACCCGGGGGCCGGGTCGAAGTTCTGGATCCGCCTGCGTGAGGTCTAGGTCATGTAGCACCTTCAGTAGTTGTGTCACTACGACTCGAGTTGTGTCACTACGACTCGGTTATCTGGCGGTGCTGCGACTGTTCGGCTGGCTCGCCGTGCTCGTTCGCTGCGAGCGCCAAGGATGCGGAGATTCTGATCCTGCGGCACCAGGTCGCTGTCCTCCAGCGGCAGGTCAAGACCCCGCGGCTGTCCTGTCATTGGCCAACCCGGCCGTGCTGGCCGCCCTGGCCCGGATCGTCCCCGGCAGTTAGCTCGGTCAGCTGCGTCTGATCATCTCCCGCGGACTCTGCTGCGCTGGCACGCCGACCTGGTCTGGAGGCGCTAGACCTATCCGCGCCGTACTCGTCCTGCCGTGGCCCTCAGCCGGAACTCGTGGCCTGGTCCCGGCGCGGGGAGGGGCCAGCAGGCCCAGGTCACGGGCGCGCGCGACGGTCTCGGCGCGCCGGTGCGTGCCGAGCTTGGCGTACAGGTGCCGCAGGTGGGTGCGGACGGTGTTGTACGAGACGTACAGCTCGCGGGCGATCTCCGGCGCGGTCAGGGTGGTCGGCAGGTAGCGCAGCACCCGGATCTCGCTGTCGCTTAGCGGGTCCAGCAGCGGCTCGGTCTGGGACGACAACGGCCTCGGCTCGGGCCAGGACAGTGGCGCCCCGTGGTACGGCCTGGCCTGGGTTCCGGCGGACGGGACGCGCATCTCGATGACCAGGGCGGCGTGTCCGGTGCGCTGCCGGGCCCGGCGCTGCCGCGGGTCCGCAGCGCGATAGTGCAGCAGCGGGCCGACGGCGCTGCGCTTGGACAGGTCGAGAACGCGCTCGAGGGCGGCGTCGGCGCCCTCCCGGTCGCCCAGCGTGTCCCTGGCGATCACCTCCAGCTCGCCGGCCCGGACCCGCCAGAGTCCCCAGTTGTCCTCGGCAATCGGATTGTCCCGGATGGGGGCGAGCGCAGCCAGCGCGGCCTGCGGGTCGTCCTGGGCCAGCCGCAGCGCCGCGGTGGCGATCCGGGCTTCCCCGCGGTCGCGGTCCTGCTCGCCGAGCCCGGCCAGGAACCGCTCGGCGCGGTCGGTCTGGCCGAGGCGGATCAGGGCGTGCACCAGCAATGAGCGGTTCCGGGCGACCATGAAGTTCCCGGCGGTCAGCAGCCGGGCCGGCAGCTCGCCGGCCTCCAGGGCGGCCGCCGCGGCGTCGTTGCGGTCTCGGGCCAGTTCGATCATCCCGCGCAGGGTGCGGGTTCGCAGCACGGCCGCGGGGTGGGTTTCGACTTTGAGGGTGCGTTCGGCGCGCTGGACCCACGGCTCGGCCTCATCCGGCCGTCCCTGCCACACCAGCACGTTGGCGATGACCATGCAGGCGACGCCGACGGCCGGGTGGCCGGTCCAGCCGTGTCGGCCGGCGAGTTCCACCGCCTGCCGGCCGAGCTCGGCCGCCCGCTCGAAGGAGTGGTAGATCTCGTGCGGCGCCTGGTAGGCCAGCCCGGTGAGCTCCAGGTAGGGCCGCCCGATCTGGCGGGCCAGCGCGATGCCGATTTCCAGGTTGCGCTCGGCGTCCCGGGACCAGGTCGCATTGATCTCGGTGCCGCCCAGGCTGATCAGCGCCAGCGCGCGCAGGTCGCCGGCCAGGCCGGGCCGCGCCCTGTCCGCGACCTCGGTCATGGCCTGCAGTTCCCCAGCGGCGGCGGCCACGGCCGGCAGGTTCCCGCGCTGGTGTTCCAGCAGCAGCCGGACGATGCCCAGCAGCAACTGCGCCTGCTCATGCCGACCGTCCGGCACGGAAGCCGACGCCCGCCCGGCCAGGTCCAGGTACCGCTCGGCCGCGTCCAGTGACCCGCTGGCCAGCTCATCGCCCGCTGCCACCGCCGCCAGCTCCGCATCCGCGGCGAGGTGCCCGGCGGGGAACCCCGCGAGCAGCTCATGGGTGGTGGCGGCCTGGCCGTCCAGGTACAGGCCGGGCCAGTGGCCGGCGAGCAGCCGGGCCGCCAGGGACCAGTCCCGCGCGGCCTGGGCGTGCCGGATCGCCTCCACCGGGCGCCCGCGGGCGGCGAGCCAGTCCGCTGCCGCCTGGTGCAGCGCGGTGACCTCGTCCGGGGCGCTGCGCCGCAGCTCCAGCTGCAGCAGGTCGGCGAACAGCTGGTGGTAGCGGAACCACGACCGGCCCGCGTCCAGCGACACCGTGAACGCGTTCGCCTCCTCCAGGTCCTGCAGCACCCGCTCCCCGCCCGCCTCCCCGGTCAGCAGGTCGGCCAGCTCCCCGTTGACCCGTTCCAGGATCGAGGTGCGCAGCAGCAGCCGCCGCACCGGCCCGGGCTGCCGGTCAAGCACCTCGGCCAGCAGGTAGTCGGCCACCGTCCGCTCGGTCCCGGAGAACTCCGCCGCCAGCCGCCCCGGGTCGGGGTGCCCGGCTGCCGCCAGCGCGGCCAGCCGCAGCCCCGCCGCCCACCCCTCGGTCCGCTCCACCAGCAGCCCCACCTGCGGCAGCTCCACCCCGGCCGCGGCCAGCAGCTGCCCCGCCTCGGCCGCGGTGAACCGCATGTCGGGCTCGCGGACCTCGGCCAGCCCGCCCTCCAGCCGCAGCCGGTGCAGCCCCAGCCGCACGTCGTGCCGGGCCGCCAGCACGAACCGCAGCCCAGCCGGGGCCCGCATGATCACCAGCTCCAGCTGCCGCAGCACCTGCGGACCCAGCTCGTGCACGTCGTCGACCACCAGCCAGACCCGCTCCTCCAGCGGCGCCAGGTCCGCCAGCAGCCGCTCCGCCAGCGCCCCCCCGTCCAGGTCCGGCGCCGCCGTCACCGGCTGCACCAGTCCCGCGCCCGGGCCGGTCCGGCGCAGCGCCCCGGCCACCGACAGCCAGAACCGTTGCGGATCACCCTCACCGTGCCCGGCCGTTACCCACGCGGTCTGCTCCGCCAGGCCCGCCTGGCCGATCCAGGACCGCAGCAGCACCGTCTTGCCGCTGCCCGCCGCCGCCGACACCACCGTCACCCGCGCCGGCCCGCCCAGCCGCCCGAACAGCCGCGGACGGGCCACCACACCCCCCGCACCAGCACCACCGGCAGCGACACCAGCAACAGCCCCTGGCCCGATAGCTGACTCCATGTTCCCGATCATCGCACCGCGCCCGCCCACATGGCCCAACTACCCGGACGCGGACGTGCTGAGGGCATCATGCGCCGCGGTCCAAGGCGTCGGCCTCGGACTCCCGGGGGTCAGGTCTGCCGAGCCGAGCACGACATCGATTCCGCTTGGCCGGATGGCAGGAGCGTACTGGGCATCTTCAAGCGGGGCCGCAGGTGACCGGCCGGACCGTCGGCGTGATGGGCGATCATGTGACCGGCGAGGAAATCGCTGCGGTCATGTCCGGCGCCCTCGGTGAGAAGGTCCTTTACGAGCCGGTTATATGGGCGGAGTATGCCTCCTTCGGCTTCCCCGGCGCCCAGGAGCTGGCGAATCAGTTCCAGTGGTTCAGCGAGGGAACCGATATGTTCGCAAAGGAATTCCCTATCGAGCAAACCGGTAAGCCGATCCCGCCCTGCTTGACTTCGCAAGCTGGCTCAACGCCAACAGGAACCTCATTCCCTCTCACTGACCGCCGCACGCGCGGGGGCGCCCGGCTGCAGCCGGCGGGCCGGCCAGCGAGTTCGGCTCTCCAGCGCGTGCGCGCAGGGCCGGTTCCGCGCGCGGGAGCCATCGTGTATCCGGGCCGGTCCCGGGTGTTTTCCGACGCGTTCGGGTCACTGCACGCGGGCTCGGGCGCGGAAGACCGCGCGAACATCCCGCAGCCGGGCGAGGTCCGCGACGGGGTTGCCCGCGACAAACCGTTAAGAGCACGGTGTCCGGCACGCCTTCAGCCACCTGAATATTAGGAAACTCCTATGCGATTCAGAACGGTTCGAGCCGGGAGCCTGTCCCAGGCGGTCGCCCTCCACCCCTCAGGACGGGTCACGAAGTGATCTTCAGCAACAGCCGGGGACCGGTCACTGTAGTCCTGGTGGTCGCGCCCGACCTCCTCCTTGAGGTTGACCGATCAGCCATAAACATCTCCGGTCGACTAGTCAATCAAAATCCGCAACACAATCACTCCAGACACGCTGGCTAACCGTCGGGCTCGTATGGGGTTCAGCGGGCGGCAGCGCGCCCTGCTGATATCCCGGTCCAGCGGGTGGAGCCTGCCGGACCAGGATGGCACCGGCGGCATCCCGGAGCAGCCCAAGGGCTGGCGCGCTCAGCCGAGAATGTTGACGCCGAGGGCGAAGTTGAATCCAGCCCCGCTGTGGCGGCCCAGGCCCATCATGACCAGGCCGACATGCTCAAGGCTGTGGGCCATGGCCAGAGGGCCGACGTCCTGGGGGCGCAGCCGGAGGCTGCGGATGAATACCGCGGTGTCGGCCTTGGCCTGGTCATCGTCGCCGGCGAGGAGAACGTCGAGTTCGCCGCCTTTGGCCAGGACGTGGCCGAAGAGGGTGTTGAATGCCTTGACGACCCGGGCGGTGGCGGGAGCGGCCTTCGCGACCTCCTGCGCGATGGAGGTGCCGTCAGTGGTGGTCAGGCCGACGGCATCCTGGGTGAAGGCGTTGGTGATGTCGATGACGACCTTGCCGGCCAGGGCCTCTCCGTACCCGGCGGCCACCTGTGCGGCGCTCGCGCTCGGCACGGCGAGGATGACGATGTCCCCGGCCGGGACGGTGCCAAATGTCCTCACCGTGGCGCCACCGCCAAGCGATTCGGCCAGGCTCGCGGCCTTGGGCGCGTCGCGGCCGATGACCTCGACGGCGTTGCCGCCCTCGACCGCCCGGACGCCTATGGCGCGGGCCATGTTTCCCGCTCCGATGATGCTGATGCTGCTCATGATGCGCTTGCCTTCCTAGAACCGTGTCGAAGATGTTGATAACTCAACCTTCTCCAGTTCCGCCAACCCTGCTCGGTGCGCACGAGGCGGTCGAGGTACCATCGGTCGCGCCTTCAGGAATGCCGCGCTGATGCCGGTTCCGACGATGCCTTCGGCTAGGTCCCGGTGAATCTCTTCACCACCGGCTCCTCGCCGCAGCAGGGTGCCCGGCCCTTGGAACCGGAACAGCAGCGAACGGCAGAGTCAGCCTGTCGCCTTGGCGGCCTGGTCGATCAGGTCCGCGACGATGTGCGGGTGGCTGAGCATCGCGCAGTGGGACGAGGTCGGCACCTCGACGACGCCGCGGGCGTTCGCGCGGGCGTACATCCAGCGCTCGGTCGCGGGCGGGATGGCCTTGTCCTGGCCGCCGACCAGCCCCCACACCGGGATCGTGTGCCACGCGGCAGCCGTCGTCGGGTAAGTGAAGGAGGTCGCGTCGAACGGCCGCTGGGTGGCATGCAAGAGCTGGAATTCATGCTTGGGGATGTCCGCGCAGAACGCTGCCTGGCCGTCCGGGCCCAGGTACACGTCGGTTCCGGTGGTGCCGTCGGCCCAGGTGTACGGGACTGACACGCTGACGGCCAGGACCTCGCTGCCGGGGTACTTGTTGATCAGCTCCGCTTGCGTCTCGCCCACGTCGGGGACGAACGCGCAGATGTAGACCAGTGCCTTGACGTTGGCCTTCCCGGCCGCGGCGTTGGTGATGATGGTGCCGCCCATGGAGTGGGCGACCAGCACGACCGGCGCGGCAATGTAGTCCAGCAGGCTCCCGATGTACGGGGCGTCGGTCGGGATGCCCCGCAGCGGGTTGGCCCCGCAGATCGTGGGGTGGCCCCAGCCTTGCAGGTAGGACAGGGTCTGGTTCCAGCACGACGAGTCGGCGTACCCGCCGTGCACCAGCACGATCGTCGGCTTGACCGCGCCTGCGCCCGCAGGGCGGGCGGTGGCAGCGGCGGCGGAGCTAAACGGTGCCAGCGCCGCGCCCGTCCCGGCGACGACGACTCCGGCGGCGCCAGTGGCCAGCAGCATGCGGCGGCTGATCTCAGGGCTCATGGGAACTCCTTGGAAGTGGATTGGGTGAGGATCTGGAAACCGGGTCGGCCTGGGGTCCCGCCGCGCCGCAGGGGCCTGTGGCACCGGTTCCCTAGACCCGGCTCCCTGGTGGTTCGCCCGCCTTCACGAGCGTGAGCAGGTGCCGGGTCTGGCTGGTGTCGTGGACTGCGGTGGGGAACGGGACCAGGCTGCCTGCCCGCGGTGTGAGCCGGCATCACATCGTGATGTGATTGCGGACCCACGTCAGCGATGCCCGCCCTTGCTGCCGGACCGGTGTCTGCCGCACCTGCATAACGCCCCGCTGTCCGGCCAGGTCATCTGTTCCCCGGACCCCCGGGCGGGCAATCACATCATGATGTGATGCCGGCTCACACGGCCGGAAGGCAGCCTGGTCCCATGACTACCGCAACCCACCACGGCGCCCACGTGACCGTCAGCGGCCGCGGTGCCCGCCGCGGCGAGGCGGTGCTGGCGCTGGCCGCGCAGGCGGAGGCCGGCGGCGATGGCCCGGCCCTGAGGGCCTGGCTGGTCATCTGGCAGAGGCCAGCTCGCCGCCGGTCACTGCTCACCACATGGTTATCAGGTTCGATCACCGACTGGAACTGGAGAAGCAATGAGCACGGTATCTAACGTCGTCCTCGTCCACGGCGGCTTCGTGGACGGCTCCGGCTGGCGGGGCGTCTACGACGCGCTCGAGGCCGACGGGTACAACGTCGCGGTGGTGCAGAACCCGACCTTGTCGCTGGAAGGTGACGTCGCCGCGACCCGCCTGGTCCTCGACGGCCTGGACGGTCCGGCGGTGCTGGCCGGCCACTCCTATGGCGGGGTCGTGATCACCGAGGCGGGCAACCACGAGAAGGTGGCCTCGCTGGTGTACATCACTGCGTTCGCGCCCGACAAGGACGAGTCGGTGGCCACGCTGATCGCCGACCCGCCGCCGGGCGCCCCGGTGCCGCCGATCCTGCCGCCGAACCAGGGCCTGCTGTTCCTGGACCGCGGCAAGTTCGCCGGGTCCTTCGCCGGCGACCTGCCCCGCGCCCAGGCCGAGTTCATGGCTGATTCCCAGGTCCCCTGGGGGGTGGACGCCCTCAGCGGCGCGGTGTCCGAGCCGGCCTGGCGCGCCAAGCCGGCCTGGTACCTGGTGGCGGGTGAGGACCGGATGATTCCGCCGCTGGCCCAGCGCGCGATGGCCGGGCGGATGGCAGCCCGGACGGTCGAGGTGCCCGGCAGCAGCCACAGCGTCTACATTTCGCAGCCCGCCGCCGTCGCTGACATGATCAAGCAGGCCGCACGCGTCTGAGCACACGGCGGCCGCGACGCGATCGCGCTGGTGGCGTAATCGCTCCGCCGTCATGTCCGGCATGTTCGTCCCTGTCGGCGAGCTGAGCCGGACGTTCACCTGCCTGATCGTCGTACCGGGACCGCCTCGTGCGCACGGCGCAGGGCTGGACGACCGCGGACCGCTCCCAGGAACATTCGTACATCTTCAACACGCCGCCAGAAATGCTGCCCACAACGGCATGAGCCGGACGGCGAAGCCGAAACCACCCCCGACAACCACGAAGGACGACACCACCCGGGCCGGAACCCCGCCCGCTGGCACGACGTTCAAATCGGTATCAACGGAGGCATCATGGCGGAAACACCCCCCACGCCTGGTGCCACGCCGGGGCCCGGAGCCGGCCCCGGCCGGTGACGCCCGCTCAACAAGCCGGGCGTGAGGCCCGGGCGGCATCGCGCCCTAGGGCCGCTCCGCGCCTACGAAGCACGTTCCGTCTCGTCCCGAAGGCAGGCAGACACCATGAGCAGCATCAGCATCATCGGCGTGGGAACCATGGCCCGCATCCTGGCCACCCGCGCGCTCGCCGGCGGCAACCCCGTCGAGATCATCGGCCGTGACGCCGCCAAGGCCGCCGCCCTGGCCGGTGAACTGGGCCGCGGCGCCACGGCGGGGACGACCGGTGGCGTCCCGGCCGGGGACATCGTCATCCTCGCCGTGCCGTACGCCAGCGCCGCACCGGTCGTCAGCCAGTACGGGGACGCGCTGGCCGGCAAGGTCATCATCGACATCAGCAACGCCTTCGATCCGGCCCGCACCGGGCTCGTCACCCCTGACGGCAGCTCTGCGGCACAGCAGACCGCCAAGGCCGCCCCCGCGGGCGCGCACGTCGTCAAGGCGTTCAACACCCTCTTCGGCCGCGTCCTTGCCGCGGATCAGGCTGAGGGCCGGCCGCTGGACGTGTTCATCGCCGGCGACGACGCAGAGGCGAAAGCGCGGGTGTCGTCGTTCATCGAGAGTCTCGCCCTGCGCCCGCTGGATGTCGGCGGCCTGAAGATGGCGCACTGGCTAGAGGGAGCGGGCCTGCTGATGGTCGCCCCTGGTCTCGGCAAAGCCGTCAAGGACGGCAACTTCTGGCTCGGCATCAACACACTCGGCTAGGCGTATCCGCGGAACAGGCCGCCGAGTTCCGCCGCGTGGGCCGGCCGGGCGGGGGCCGGACTTGACGCGGCGGGCGGAGCGGAGCGTCCGTCGTCGCGGATCCACGGACGGGCCGCCCCGGGGAACGCCAACCGCTCCCGGCCGGCCGCCCGCCACCCCGGACGGAGCGCCCGGAACTGCGGATGACCCGCTGCTGACGATCGAGGAGGTGATCGCCGAGTTGCGGGTGTCCCGGGCGGCTTTCTACCGCTGGCGCCGGCAGGCATGGCGTCGCGGTCCTGCTGAAGATCTACGCCCACTGCATCGACGGCCAGGCGACCGCCGCCAACCAGCGCATCGCCGAGGCCCTCGGCACCCAGGACATCGAGGAAGACCCCCGGTGACGAGGGCGACGGCGACATGGAGCAGGCATCCTGAAATGGCAGGTCAGAGCGGGAATCCGGGCGGGAGCGGTCTGCATAACCGCTCCCACCGGCCCCGTCCGTGGGCTGGTCCGTGGCCGTCCGTGGCCGGTTCCGCGACGGTCCGTCGACCGCACGGACCCCGAAACCCGGCGCGCACGGACGCATAGCGGACGGCGGTGGCCCGAAATCGCGCCTCGAATGGCGTCCGCGCTGGTCAGCGGGGGGTGACTCGGGCGGAGCGGGCGGGCTGTAAAACCGTCGGCTTAGCCTACGATGGTTCGAACCCATCACCTGCCACACCCTGCGAAAACGGCCCGCTAGCTGGGATGTCTCGGCTAGGCGGGCCGTTTCTTCTCTGTCCCGGCGTGTGTCACCCTGTAGCGCTGTAGGGCGTTGTGTTGCGGTGTCCACGGACGCATGGCGGACGGGAATCGGGGCCAGGGAGCGGTGTGGGTAGCCGCTTGACGGGGTTCCGGTGCCCGTTCCGTGGGGTGCCCTGGCTTGACGTTTGCCGCCGAGTCGGGCGTGCATCCGCATGTGTCCGCCGCCAACCCGCGCGATTTCCCGGGGACGAGGCGGCCGGGAAGGCGGGTGAGCTGATGGCTGGGCGGGCGGTCCGGGAGACCGTGACGCTTGCGGGACGGGCGGAGCGGGCGAGGCTGGCTCGCGCGTTTGTAGAGGGGGTGCTAGGCCCCGGTCGTCCGTGCGGGGACGTGGCCGCCTTGCTGGTGGGCGAGCTTTCTCCAATAGCCTGCGGCATAGCGGCTCGGGTGCTCCCGGCGAGACGGTCACGGTCGCGGTCAAGACGGTGAACGACGTTATCCGGGTCGAGGTGATCGACCGGAGCGGGCCAGGGGTGCCAGAACCGCGACCCGCTGGCAGCGACGCGGAAGACGGCCGGGGGCTCCAGCTCGTTACCCGCCCTGCAGTGCGGTGGGGATGGCGAAGGCGCGGCGGGCGGACCGTGACATGGTTCGAGCTTCCGCACCCCTGCTGATGTCTCCGCCCGGCGACTGTCCGGAGATATACCTGGCGTGTACCTCAGCCGGGCGAGAGTGCCGGCGTCTGCCCCCTACGGCGCAGGTCGCCGACACTGGCTGCCGGGCCAGGTAAATCGGCGGTACATCGCAGGTATATCTGAGGACCACGGCATCGGTATGGTGGCCGCCTGGTCGGCAGCCGTTAGCCGCGCTGCGCGCTCTGGCTAGGCGGTGGAAGGAGTGCCTCATCCGGCAGCAGGTAGCTCGCGGCATTCCGGCATTCGGAGCATCTCAGGTCGCCCGGGACCAGGGGACTAGCGGAGGATCGCAGAAAGCTGACCACGCGCTCCTCGTCGTCACGGCTCCCAGCGAAAAGGGGGTACAGCACGTGGACCAGATGGATTAGCACCGCCTTCGCGCAGGTCGCGGGATCGCTGCGGGCGTGCACCTGGATGTCATGATGATGAAGCGGTTCGAGCGGGTCTTCCCGGATGCGGACCACGGCGCATCCTCTGTCCCCCCACGCTGCCTCGACCTCCCGGGCCTTGTAATAATCCCTTTCCTCGTTGCGCTGCCGTTCTTCCTGGTTGCGGCCGCCGTGCCAGTAGGCGCCGTCATACTCCACTACCAGCACGAGGCCGCCGGGCAGGTCGAAGACCATGTCGAGGCGGAACTGCCGTCTTCCGCTGGGGACCTTCACGTCGCCCCGGCCGTGACCGATCACGTACTTGAGCAGCGTTAGGATCTCGCCCTCGTGCTTGGATGTTGCCTGGTCGCCAGTTAGCGCGCAATGACCCTGCTCGCATTTTCCCTGGTAACGGCCTGTTGCGCCGGCCCACCTGGTGTACATGCCAGAACCCTAGCCAGGGCTTCTGACATTCCGCGGTGCCGAGATCAGGTCAGGAGGCGCCAGCCCTCTATCGGTCGCGCACCCGCTGCGACAAGTCCGAGCTATCGCTTGGGGGCGACGTCACCCCCAGCGACGTACCTGGCGTGCACCTCGCCCGTACCGGTGACAGCGTGATGCTTGCCGGGCTGAGCAGGAGTCGCCGCACCCTGCGGACTATGAGCCAGCGCCCCCGAGGATTCGCTCGCGAGACGCCTGCGGCGGGTGGCGGCGGTCACGGGACTGACCAGAGAAAACAGCCACCCGGGCCGTCTAGCTTGCCTTCTCTGGCCCGGCGTCCGGTTTCCCCCGCCACCGCAGCAGGCGGCTGCGTCGTGGATCTTTGGCGGGACCGTTCTGCGGTTGAGAACTGGGAGCGGGCACGCTGTCCGGCGGCTCCTGCGGTCCGGATGCCGTGATCGCGTTCCTTATCGCGGGCCAGTCGGCCGCCCGCCACCAGTCGAAGAGCTGCCGGGCTGAGATGACGGGGAACGGGAGGGCGGAGACGAACTCCGGCCTGATGTAGACCTGGCTGGAGCGCTCGCGGGGAGGCCGTCGGCACTGGTGGCTGACGACCAGCGCAGCGTGGGTGACGGGCTGCTGCGCGGGGCGGAGGCCCGGCCACGTCGAGATGTGCCGTTGCAGGTCGCCCACGAGGCCCTCGCCGGCGTTGCCGCCGGCGGACTTCACTTCGATCAGGCAGCGGCTGTCGTCCCGGACGGCAAGCAGGTCCGCTGACTTCGGCCCGCCTAGCTCCACATCAAGGTCATGGACCTCGAACCCTGAGGCGGTCAGGACGGTGCGCACCGCGTCAGCGAGTTCGCCGCCGGTGCCGTGCAGGAGCCCGTCGCGTACCGGCGTCGCTTCCTCGGTTGCGCTGCGGAGCTGCTGTTCGAGTGCCTCCTTGTCCCGCTCGTACCGTTCCCTGAGTTCAGTGATCGCCAGCCGGGCTGCGGTCTCTTGAGCCGTCTGGAGGTCTTCGTCGACATGTCCCCGGGAGCGCTCCCGGCGCCGGGCACCGGGGACATAGGCGGGAAGTGCCTCCTGGACCAGCCAGTCGATGACCGTCGGCCAGTCGGTCCCGAAGGGGACTATGTACCAGCGCAGGTCCAGTTCCGGTGAGGTCCAGACGGCGACAACGGGGTCGCCCAGCCCGTCTGCCAGGATGGGGGCGAGGTTCCCGTCGGGGCCTACTGCGCCCAGCGGTCCGCCGCCGCCGTCGAACACCACTTCCGACGCTTCCAGCTTCAGCGACCACCAGGCGCCCGGCGGACGGTTCTTGAGGCGAAGCGCGAGATCACGGTCGGCGCGGTTCAGGTCGCCCGCGAGCCCGACCGTGGCCCCCTGCGGGAGGCGGCGCCCGCAGACCGACCCGGATTCCAGCGACAGCGACACGGACGCGTCGTAGAGGGACAGGGGGTTCCGGCGTGCACCGTCCGCGTTCCCGATGACCGAGACCAGCACCGCCGTCTCGCCCCGGCGTGCGGCGCCGGCGATGTACCTGTCTCGTTCGCGGGCGCCGTCGCTGTGGTAAATCCCCGGCTGCAGGGCGGCGGCGCAGTCGCTTGACTCCATCCCGACCCACCGCGGGTCCGCCCCGAGGGCCGCCCAGTCAATTCCTCCCCCGTCCAGCCGTGACCGCTCCTGGGTTCCCGGGGACGGCGGCGCGTCCGGGCCGGCAGGGTCGCGGAGACCGACCAGAACGGGGATAAGTCCTTCTGCCACCCGGGTAACTGTAGCCATGTGATCCCGACTCCGCCGCCTCACCGCGTGCTCTGGGCTGCGACTAAGCCGAGGCTACCGGGCTGCCTGGCCCCTAGTCGCGTTGTGCGCCGTCGGGCCAGATCACGCGCACCGGGGTGCCGTGCTCGCGGGCGTAGGCCACCACGTCGGCGGTGCCGCCGTATGACCGCGCGGACTCGCCGTCCCACACCGCGTACAGCTCGTCCGCCTCATCGACCATGAGCTTGCTGGCGGCCATGTGGGACTCGGGCGTGGACTCGGTGAACGGCAGGCGGTGGACGGCGGCGGCGCGGGCGAACAGGTCGTCGTACCCGGGATGGGAGTCCTCCGGCAGCTTCTCCCGGTACTCGGCGGCGGGGATGACGGCCTCGAGGGTGCCGCCGAGGTCGGTGATGGCGCGGGCGAAGATCTGGTCGGCCCCGTCGGCCAGGCAGGACAGGCCGGTGACGTCGGGTGCGCGTTCGGAGAGGGCCGCGCGCAGAGCCTGGTCGACCAGGCGTGCGGTCGGGGCGGGCAGGCTCCGGTGTCCTGAGATCGCGATGCGGTACATGCGCGCTATCTAACAGCAGTGCCGAGCGGAGCTGGTCATCGAAGTCCCGGACATAGCTGGTGGCGGGGCCGGTGTACTCGCGGCGGAAGCGCCGCGCCCGGTCGACGATGCGCTCGGAGGAGTAGGCGACGCCGACCCCGAGGGCCTCGCAGGCGAGCCGGAACGACTCATCGATCCGGTCGCTGTCGCGCCGGGCCGTGCCGTCCTGGCGGGCGGCGGTCGCGACTTCGAGCATGATGACGGCGCGCTGCTTGGGGGCGGGCTGGGCGGCCGACAGAGACTCGGTGAACGCGGCGAGCGCGTCGCCGGGGCGGGTGAGCCTGACCGCGACCAGCGCCCGGTACCCGGCCAGCTTGGCGTGGTCAAACGGGAAGACCCACGGCCAGGGCGGGGGATCGGCCCGCCGGTCGGCGTCGATGGCCCTCGCGGCGCGGGTCAGCGCGTGCGAGGCGGCCTCCCCGTCGCGGCGCGCTGCGGCGAAGCTGAGGGCCTCGGTGGCGTCTAGCCATGCCTGCGGGGAGGGGTGCGGGGTGGCGCCGATCTGCTGGCGTGCCTCGCCGACGAGGGTGAGCCCGAGTTCGGGGTCGCCGCCGTCGGTCTCGAACGCGGCCAGGCTGCCGAGCATGTACCCGGCGAGCAGGTCCTGCCCGGCCTGGCGGGCGCGGCCGATCGCCATGCGGTAGTAGGCCCGCGCGCTGCCGATGTCGTACATGTCGGCGTGCAGCCAGGCCGCGAAGCCTGCCGCCTCGCTGGCGGCGGCGGCCACGTCTGCGGCATAGGGCGTCTTGCCGGCCCGAGCGAGCATGCGGTTGGCCATCTCCACGTGCGCGGTCACGCCGCGCGCCAGCTCGCGGGCGGACGTGGTGGCATCCAGCCTGCGCTGTGCGCCAGTAATCGCTGTCAAGGTCGGGGCCGTCGTCTCGTCGACTACCGCCCGCGTGGGCAAGGGGACCAGGGCCAGCGCCATTGCCTTGCCGAAGTCTCGCCGTTTCGTCGGATCGTCACCTCCCGGGTCGCCGAACCGGAGTAGGTGAACGGGTACCCCGATCCGGCGCGATATCTCCCGGACCTGGTCGACGGTTAGTGCCTGCTGCCTCCGAAGCACGTTCGAGACCCAGCTCTGGGAGTACCCCGCCGCCAGGGCTAGCTGTTTCTGTTTCCAGCCGTGCCCTCGCCGGATCTCCTCCAGCAGCGTTGCGAAGTCGCAGCTTGCGAGGGCTGCGGCGACGGCCGGAGAGGACCAGAACTCTGGCGGTAGGGGCCTGTCTGCCTGGTCCATGAGAATAGGTTACGGCACGTCACCGCACGCGACTCCTACCACCAACGGTAATAGGGCGTCCCCTGTTGGTAATCGCCGGTACCGGCCCGCTGCCCTGCCCGCCACCATCGAACTTGTGCAGCGGCAACTAGTCAGCAGAGCAAGACCGGCACCCGGGCGGTGCGCGTCGCATCACCGCGTTCTTGACTGCCCCGCTTGTGAACCCGTAACAGGCGATCCAGCAGGCGGGCCTCGCCTGGATGGCCGCTGACCAGGAGGACTTAGGTGGCTGACCAAGCGACACTGCCTGGCGCAGGCCAGGCAATCCCGAATGTCGCGGGCATGTGGGATTACTACCTCGGCGGGAACGAGAACACCGACGCCGACCGGGAAGCGGCCCGGCTGGTGCTCGGGGCCGCGCCCGATGTCCCGCTGGCCGCACTGGAGAACCGGGAATTCCTCAAGCACGCGGTCCGGTTCCTCGCCGCGGAATCCGGTATCTGCCAGTTCATAGACATCGGCCCCGGCCTCCCCACCAGGGGCAATGTCCACCAGCTCGCAAGGGAGCACAACCCGCAGGCGCGAGTCGCCTACGTTGACAATGACCCGGTTGTCCTCGCGCGTGGCCACGCTTACCTTGACGGCCTGGCTGATGTGATCCTCATCCCCGGCGACCTGCGGAACCCCGGCGGCATCCTCGGGCACCCCGAGCTGCGGAGGATCATCGACTTCTCCCAGCCGGCAGCGCTGAGCATGACGCTGCTGCTTCATTTCGTCCGCGACGAGGAAGACCCGTACGGGTGCGTGGCCAGGCTCTGTGACGCCCTGTGCCCCGGTAGCTGCCTGGTCATCTCCCACGTGACGCGCGAGAACCGGGACGAGGCCGCGCTGGGCCAGATCGCCGGCGCCTATGACCGGGCGACCGCGCCGATGGTGATGCGGACAAAAGACGAGGTAGAGCGATTCTTCGCCGGGTTCGAGATGGTCGACCCCGGCATTGTCTTTCTGTCGCAGTGGCGCCCGTCGGCGGAGTACTACGCCGGCGGCGGTACCCGCTGGGTCTACGCCGGGGTCGGGAGGAAGCCCTGACGCCGGAGACAAGCGCGGCCAGCGCATATCCGCCGAGTTCATTCGCATTAACCGTTGCCGAGGAAGGGAGTCGTTACCGTGAGCCAGGCCAGTGCCGTGGCCGCGCCGGGTGTACTGGGGCCGGGCGTAAGAGGGTTCAAGCCCGAGATGGACAGGTTGCGGGAGCGGATGCGCGGCCTGGGGTTCAGCTACGACGAGATCGCCGTCGAAGTGTCGCGCCGCTACCCGGTCCGCCCGCGTCAGGCGTACCGGCTGGCGTGGGGGTGGACGCTCGATAAGGTGGCGGAGCGGTTCAACGAGCTTGCCGCCCGTGAGGGGACCGATCCCGAGGGCCGGGCGGGCATGAGCAGCCCCCACATGTGCGAGTTGGAGCGGTGGCCCGACAGTGACCGCAAGCCGTCGGTGTACGTGCTGTGCCTGCTGGACCTGGCTGATCATGAGAGCCTGCCGCAGCATGACCGGCTGGTGCTGATGCGCCGCCTGCGGGCGGAGACACCGTTCGGGGAGCGGGTCCTGGTGCTGGCGGAGGCGCGCGGCCTGTCGCTGCGGGAGCTGGCCCGCCGGGTGCCGTGCGATGCCTCGCACCTGTCGAAGGTCGTCCACGGCCGGAAGCGGCCCTCCCCTCGCGTGGCGGCCCGCCTGGACGACGCGCTGGAGGCGGCCGGGGAACTGGTCATCCTCGCGGGAGCGGTTGAGGCAGCTCCTGACGACGCTCCGGGGCAAGGGCAGAACCCCGGTCGGCGGCCCGCTGACGGGCAGGCCGTGACCGGCGAGGGCATGACGCTGACGCTGCCATACGTGGCGGCCCGCCTGGTGATCGAGATATCCGCCCCGGCCGTAGCCGCCCCGGCGCACGCCGAGCCCGGCGGGCATCTCGCGCTGGTCCAGGACAGTACCCCCGGGAAGGCGCGGGCGGAGGCGGCAGGCAGGTGAGCATGCAAACCAGCACCGTCCCCCGGGACGGTCGGCTGCCGGCCCTGGCGGGAGATAGCGCGCGGGTCTGCGGTTTCTGCCGGAAGACGCGCCTGTCCGGGTACAACCCCGGGACGATGTGCAGCCCGTGCGAGCGGGCGCTGTTCGACCGGCAGCACCTCGCCGACCCCGGTGATGACCTGGCCACGTGGGTGTGGGGCACCGGGCCGATGCGCGAGGCGCTGGTCCGGCTGGACTTCCAGGCCGTCCTGGTCATCTACCGGACGGCGGCCGGGGTGTCGCGCCGGGAGCAGGGCGAGCGGGCGGGCCTGTCGGAAAGCGCGATCTGGTACTGGGAAGCGGGCACGCGGCAGGGCATCTACGACATCCGCCAGCTCCTGCGACTGACCGACGCGCTCCAGGCGCCGCGCCTGGCCCTGCTCCCAGTGATCCTCGGCCAGCCGCACGCCCTCAGCGACCTGGTGCCCGGTGGGACGGCCCTCCCGACCGGAGGCGCCGCCCATGGCTGAGCGGCTGCTGACCGCCCGCACCGGCAGGGTGCCCCACCACGGGCCGGTCACTCCGGACTGCCCGGTGGAGTGCCTGCTCACCGTCTTGTCGCTGAACAGCTTCAACCCGCTGGCCCGCGCTTACGACGCGCCGTTCGCCGAGCCGCGCACGGTCGGCGACGTGATGGACCTGTACGCGCGCCGCCAGCTCCGCAAGATCCGGGGCATCGGACCCCGCCGGGTCTCCGAGATCGAGGCGGCCCTGGTCCTGGCCGGGCTGAACCTCGCCGGCCACCAGCAGCGGCCCCGGGCCGGGCGGACCGCGACGCGGCCCGGGGCGTCATCGGCAGCGCACCCCCCGGAGGACCCGTGCCCGCAAGAACCGCAACCGTGACAGGCGTGCCACGAACCTGCCAGGGTCCGCCCGGCCGGGCGTCGGCCCGGCCGCCTCGCGCCGTCCTGGACCTGGGCGCGGTCCCCACCGCGCCGGGCTGCGCCCGCGCCTGGACCCGCGAGATCCTGTGGGAGTGGGGCGCGGCCGAGCTGGCCGAGGCCGCCGAACTCGTCGCCAGTGAGCTGGTGACCAATTCCGTGAACGCCTGCGCCGGCCTGGACCAGGCCGGCATCAGGCTGGTCCTTACCCTCGACCGGGGTGAGCTGGCCATCCTCGTCCGCGACAGCCACCCTGGCGTCCCCCTGGCCGCGCAACCGAGCGCAGAAGACGAAGGCGGGCGCGGCCTGCTGATTGTCGAGCACTTCAGCGACCGGTGCGGCTGGTACCCGCTCGAGGACGCAACGCCCGCCAAGGTCACCTGGGCGGTCCTCTCGCGAGTCGGCCAGGCCGCTGGCCGGCTGCCCGCAGGACCGCACCAGGGCACAGGCTGTGCAGCCAGGGCGCGGCCCGCGCCGGCGCTCCCGTTCAGGCGCCGTCCGGTGCCCTCACCGGTCAAAGGGGCCAGAGCGCCCAGGCCCGTCGACCCGGAAATCCTGGCCAGGGTCAAGTCGGCGCTGGAGCGCCTGTAGCTCCGCTGCGGCGCTCGCACCCAATGCGTAACCGGACACCAGAATGCACACTTTGCGACAAGGGAGACCGGCGATGTTCGACAGCGTTGCCGATGAGACGCTGCGCGCAGCGCATGACGCCGCGCGGCTGCTGTACGACAACCACCGCGCGCTAGGGGCCGGATCGTGGCCGCTGTCCCGCCCGCCGCGTTCCTGGTGGCGGTCTCGATGATCGAGCGCCGCGCGGCCCGTCGCCCCCGCCTAGCGGTCGGCGAGGACGGCGAAGCCGGCGAGCCGTCCTGGCGGGGACGGCCGTCCCCGGTGCACGATGCCGGGGACGAGGCCCAGGACGGCGGGGATGAGGCGCTCCTCGCCGCCGCGCGGCGGGCCGCCGCCGAGCACCAGGACCAGCACGGGCAGCCAATCACCCGCGACGCGCTACGCGCCCGCCTCGGCGTCTCCAACCAGGCCGCCTCCGACCTGCTGCGCCAGCTCCGCGCGGGCGAGGGCCTGCCGCCGGGAGCCTCCCGCGCCGCCTGACCCCGGCTGCCTCCCCGCACCGGCCGGTGCCCGTGGTCCGCGGAGGGCAGCGGGCTGTTATCGGGCATGCCATGACGATATGCGCGTACACGAGCACGTGCCTGGACAGTCGGCCGGTGTCTTCCGGTCATCAGAGCATCAAGCCGAGTACGGGCAGCCGATCACCCCCGATGCGCTCCGCACCCGCTCCGGCGTTTCCAACCAGGCCGGCTCCCGGCCGCTACACCAACTCCGAGCCGCAGGCCGGGAGCCGCACGCCTCCTGATTCCGGGATGGGGCCGACTTGCCTGGCGACTACGGGCGGCCTGGGTTGGCTGGGCGGCGGGCGAGCAGGCTGTAGGTGTTGGGCAGGCGCCCGTCCCAGGCTGCGGCGCGGACGCCACCGGGTCTCCAGAAGGGCTCCGGGTACTCGGCGAGGGAGAGCAGTTCCATGCCCGCGGTGATCACGGCGGTGACAACCTGGCCGAGGGTGTGCTGCCACTCGACAGCTCCGCGGGCGGGGAAGGTGTCATTGACGTGGCTGCGCGCGAAGTAGCTGCGGTCGGCCCGGATGCCCGGGGCGTCCTCGTCCCAGGTCCACAGGGGGACCGCCGGGTGCCCCTCGTAGACGAACAGATAACCGCCAGGACGTAGCAGGCGGGCCGCCTCGCGGGCCCACGCGTCCAGGTCCGCCATCCAGATCAGCGCGCCCTTCCCCGTGTAGACGAGGTCCGCGACCCCGTCCGCGAGCGGGACGCCGGGCACGGCGCCGACGATGTACCGGCACGCCAGCCCCAGTTCGTCGGCCCGCTGCCGCGCGGCCCCGGCGGCGACGGCGCTGTAGTCGATCCCGACCACTGACTTCGCGCCCGCCTGCACGAGCGCGGCGTCTTCTAGCCCGTGGCCGCTCTGCGGGTGCACGACTACCTCGGGAGCGCGGTCCAGGATGTCCCTGAGAAGGCCTCGCTCGACGGCGTTCAGCGCGGCCCCGGACGCGGCCAGCGCGAGCAGGTCGTCATACTCGCGGACGTGCTTGCGCGACGCCGCCTCCCATGCTTCCCGGTTTGCCTGCGTCACCGCGTCCACTCCGTCAGGGTCTCCGCGCGCAGTTGCCGCTGTCAAAGGCTTAACGCGCGGGCGGGGCTACCGCAGCGGAGACGGGGTGCCGGTTCCGCCGCTGGTGGGCTGTGATCAGGAGATGCCGGTGAACGGCCAAGACGATACGTGACTGTATCGCCCTGGAGAGTTGGCCTGAGCGAATTCGCTAGTTACTCTAAGCGAAGTACCGTTTGCTCATAGTTGTGCTACATGCCCGTTCTGACCTTCCGGAGAAACAGATGGCCAGGCGTAAGTCGCTGGTTGCCCAGTTGTACGCGGTCACCTTCGCCGGCCAGGACATCACTTCCGCCTCCCCGCGGGTCAAGCTCGGCTTCGGCCTCGTCCACGTCCCCCAGGACCGCGGCCTTTTCCCGCACATGACCGTGTGGGACAACCTCCTCATGGGCGGCTACAGCGTCCGCGGCAACCGCGCGGTCAAGGAGCGCCTCCAGGAGGCGGCGGCGATGTTCCCGATCCTGGCCGAGCGCCGGCACGCGCATGCGGGCTCGCTGTCCGGAGGCGAGCAGAAGCAGGTCGAGATCGCGCGCACGCTGCTGCTCAACCCGCGGCTGATCATGCTCGACGAGCCGTCGATCGGCCTGGATCCGAAGTCGCGCAAGCTCGTCTTCGAGGCGATCGGCGCGCTGGCCGCGTCGGGGCGCACCGTTCTGCTTGTCGAGCAGAACGCCCGCTCCGGGCTGGCCGCCGCGCACGTCGGGGCGGTACTTGAGTCGGGCGTCGTGCGACTGGTCCGCGCGGCCAGCGAACTGCTCACCGACCCCGACGTGGCCCGCCTGTACCTCGGCGCGCACCCTGAGCTCCCCAAGTAGACGAGTCGGCGCGCCTATCGCGCCTTCAGATTTCGCCCGTCCGTTGGCCCCCGTCAGGAGTCGGCGAGCGCCTGGACGACGCGCCCGTTGACCTCCTCGATCGGGATGCCCCGGTTGGTCAAGGCGACGTAGGCCTTGCCGCTGTCCAGCTTGACGACCAGCGATGCCGCCGCGCCGCGGGCAAGCCCGCCGTGGCCCGCCGCGCCGCGGGATTCGTTTATCCGCCAGCCGAAGCCGATGGCGACCTCCGAGCTGGGGCGGGGGTGGGCCAGCGGCCGCAGCGCCTCCTCGGCGAGCGGGGCGGGCAGCAGGGTGGACCAGCCGAGCGCGAAGCGGATCAGGTCGGCCGCGGTCGTCCACAAGCCGAGGGCGGCCGGGATCGTGCCGACCTCGGCGGGCGCCGGGACGAACGCTCCGCCGGCGTCCAGCCGGTAGCCGCCGACGGCCCGTCCGTCCGCTGCTGGCCAGCGCTCGGGGAATGACGAGCCGCTCATCCCCAGCGGGTCGAGAACCAGCCGCGCCGCTGCCTGGGGATAGGGCGATCCGCTGATGTCAGCGACCAGTGCCCCGAGCGCGGCGTACCCGCCGAGGCCCCCGGTGGCGGTGCCGCGTGTCCCGCCGGAAGCCAGTACCGGCCCGGTCAGCGCGACCAGGCCGGGAACCGTCTCGGCGAACGCCTCGCCCGGTGCGGCCAGGCCGTCGGTTTGAGTGAGCAGGTCCCGGACGGTGATGTGGTGGTCGGCGAGCCGGATAGTCCGGAGGTGATCGTTGGCCGGCCCGTCCAGGTCGAGGCCGCCGTCAGCGACCAGCCGGAGCACGGCGGTGGCGGTGATCAGCGTGCTGATCGTGTAGACCGGGAACCGGTGGGTCGTGCGGAGCGGCTCTTGCGGGTCGAGCCGGGCCCAGCCGCGGGCTAGCTCCCACGGCTTGCCATGGTCGTCGACGCCGGCCAGCACCAGCCCGGGCAGGCCGAGCTTACCGAAGGCCTCCTCGGCCACGGCGGCCACTGCCTGCGGGACTTCGCCTGCCGCGTCGGCGGGCGGCGTGGTGATACGGGTATCGGTGATCGAGTCGCCGATCCGGTGCGCCTGTAGCCCGCGCAGCCGGTGCGGCGGTTCGTCGGCTCCCACCGTCGCGATCCGCACGTCTCCGGCTTGGGCCAGGATGAACTGCGGGCGCTCGGTGATGACGGTGACCTCGTCCCGCAGCCACCCGGCCCGGGCCAAGGCCGACAGGCCCTCTATCAGCTGCCCGTGCGTTACCCGGTCCAGGAACGGCTGCTCGAAGTGCTCGGCCAGTTCTTGTTCTGCGGGCGGAGCCCAGTCCGGCTGGCCCGCGCCCGCCAGCCGGGAGACGAACCAGCCGAGATGATCGAGCACGGCCTCGTCGGGGTCTGGCTGGCGGTCGCCGACGGCCTGCTTGAGCGCCGCCCAGCTCGAAAAGCCATGCTCGCGCGCGATGGCCAGCTGCGCCTCGTACAGGGCGGGGAATTCGCCGGCCGCCAGCCGGCGGCGGGCTTCCAGCTTCAGGTAACGAAGGCTGGGCTGATCGGGAAGTGAACGCGATGATTCGGACACGGTGGTCCCTCCCACTGCCCGGGGGTCCGCGACGTCGGGCGGGAAAGACGACCGTCGACATGTTCACGCATACCCGGTGAGCTTTGAGCTCTGCCCGCGGACCCAGCGGCGACCGGAACCACCACACTAAGCATATACGGGCGCGCGCCGCCGACCCTCAGCCGCCGTCGTCAGAAGTGAGCGGTAGCTCTACGCGCAGGCTGGTTCCCGCCCCAGGCGGGCTGTCGAGGAAGATCCGGCCGCCGAGCGCCTCCACCCGGTCTTTCAGGCCGGCCAAGCCGGTGCCGCCGGTGAAAGCGGCGCCGCCGACACCATCGTCGCGGATGACGATGTGCAGCAGGCCGCCGGCTGTGTGCGCCTCGATCTTGATGGCCGAGGCGCGCGCATGCCGGACCGCGTTGGTCAGTGCCTCAGCCACCACGTAGTACGCGCTGACCTCAACCTGCTCCGGCAGCCGTCCTGGGGAACGCACCTCGACGCTGGCCGGGACCGGGGAGCGTCGGGCCAGGGACCGGAGCGCTAGCCGGAGGCCGCCCTCGGTCAGGATCGCGGGATGGATACCGCGGGCGATCTCGCGCAGTTCGCCCAGCGCATCGCCCAGCCCAGCTTCGATGCGATCTAGGTCCG
>Ga0335075_10002366_pt1 | contig 30410 bp, 23 predicted proteins | sample Lox_Sample_24_FD_206723 | JGI IMG/M metagenome (GOLD analysis project Ga0335075, IMG submission 206723) | Soil microbial communities from Loxahatchee National Wildlife Refuge, Florida, United States - Lox_Sample_2.4 | ecosystem: Environmental > Terrestrial > Soil > Wetlands | place: USA...
CTGACAATGTCATCGAACCGATGTTTGTTCCGCGGTCTCGCATTAAGAATTCTTATCTCAGAGATTGGTATCGTAGGCACATCTGAGGTTGTCATCGCATGTCTTCCAATTTTCTGCGTTTCGACAGCCTGAAGAAGAAATCCAAGCTGTCAAAACGATAAACATCCACTTTGCATGGGTTATCTCTTCCAAGCAAAACTCGACCGCCCAACTCTGCCAGGTTCGGAAGAATGAAATAGTCAAGTATCTCCGAATTCCCGGGTTTGAGGCGAACCGCAAGTGTCACATCTGTACGAGACATCCGACCAAAGCAAACGGACCAGCGGGGAACAGTAGTCGATTCATTGCAATAGCAGAGTCGCAATCGAACCGTAAACTCACTGTTAACTCTAAATATATCCTCCCGCCGCCCTTCCTCGACCGTCGCTCCGTCAGACAGAAGTTGTGCTTTGATCGAAGCGTAGAGTTCCCGGTGCATCCGCCTTAAGTGGGGAACCATTCGATTGTAAGTATGCCTTTGAAGGGGTGGATGTTGGATAAGCTGGCAGGCGTCATTCAGGCTTCCGAATCTTTTTATAAAACAACAGACATAGGGCATCCCGGGAGCTTGATTAATCAGGCGTGCTGAAATCTTGCCTTCTTTGTTCCAAAGTCGACGAAGGTGTTCTAGCAGCTCATCATTGGTGAGCGTGATAGTTTTTGATCGAGTGATCTCCTGCGCCATCAGAAAGGTCTCTAATGGGATGATTGGCTCAAAGGCGCCATCTCGCCGTATCCACATCTCAGGCGGGTTGTGCACTATTTTCTTGTGGAGCTTATATGATCTGCGATTGTAGACGTTCGCCCCGACGTACATCGGGTTGGCTAGGATTCTCTGCACTGTATGTTTGTTCCAACGCCTCCTTCCGAAAATCGGAATGCCCCGTTCAGTGAGAAGCTGTGCAATAGCCCGCGTGGATAAGCGAGCCAAGATGTAAAGATCAAAGATGGTCTGAACCACAGAAACTTCTTCTTGAGGGCCTGGAATCAGGACGATTCGGTCGGTTTGGATGCTCTTTCGTTCACCAGGTTCGAGTACACATCGTACGTTGCCATTCCGATCAATCAACTGCCGCCTGTAGCCGAAGCCGGCTGGACCACCGTTTCGATAGCCCATCTCAACGACACGCGATTGACCTGCGAAGACCTTGCACGATAGTTCGCGGCTATATTCAGCCGCCATGGACCGTTTGATCGTTTTCAGCAACATCGATGCCAAGCTACCGTCGTTCTGAAACTGTTCGGCGCAATAGTGAATCTTGACACCGGCCCTCTTGCAGACGTACTCGTAATACGCGCTCTCATCTACGTCCTGGAATCGTCCCCACCGGCTCACGTCATAAACGAGCAAATCTGAGAAGTCATGTCGCCCATGGATTACATCATCGATAAGCCGACGCAGCCCCGCCCGGCCCTCTAGATCAAGACCGCTTCGTCCATGATCGGCGTATGTGTGCACAACTTCGATGCCATGCCGAGCGGCGTATGAGGAGATTCCGTCAGTTTGGTTCGCGGGAGAGTACTGCTGGTGTTCTGTGGACATGCGCACATATTGCGCCGCTCGTAAAACAGGCGATGCACCGACGTGTGGCTTGCCAACACTCAAGGCTTTCCCCAGTGAAGAAACAGTTTGGTGAAATAAGGGAAAGAAGCAACTCAAAGGAGCCTCGCATTCTTCTGAAGAACGTCGCATGAACGACGAATGCACGCCTCGTGAATTTCCAGCGATAGAATGTGGAAAAGGCGATACTGAATGTGCGCAGAACTACGATGACAATTGAGCAGAAGTGGATCTCTGATCGATTTGGGCGATAGCGGAGAGCGAATTCGCGAGGGCGATAATGCTTGCACTGTTGATGCTGCTTTGTGAGCGTCGCTGCTCAGCAGGCCGGGCTTTGGTAGTGCAGCGCGACGTGGCAGCGGCCCGAACAATGCGGCTATTATCCTTATCGCACCATCAACCAACCAGGCCGTCTCTCAGCCCAATGGTACGACTCTCGCGTCGTAGCCTTTCATCCTAGCTCAGTCCAACTCTCAACTACCTCCATCAGGAACATCGCAGCCAAAGCGCCAGTCGAGGTTAGCAGAACCAAATGCTCGCCCTGGAATTCAGCCCGTTCGGCAATAAAGGCTTGAGGCGCTAGTTCTCGCGCTTTAAACCGAACAAGAAAGGTCTTCTCAGCCACTTTACCCGCCGCTCAGGTGTTGGTAATTGTTTGTGATGCAGGCTCGATCGAAGACACTTCAGCTTCGATTACAGCTACTGCTACCAGCTCTTCCATGACCTCTGCCGAAAGACGTTCGTATGGACGACCGTTGATCTCGACGGACCAATCTAACATTTCAGTAGTCGGATTCTGATGAGCAATTCTCGCATCGTGGTCCCCAATCCCACACAGCTAATCTGTCGGTTACGAGCTTGACGCATGCATCGTGCTGAGCTAGCCTTCTCCCGCTGCAAAGGAGGTGAAATTCCTGTGCCTCGAACTCCTCCACCCCCAGCTAATCCGAGACGGGCAGCGATGTACGTTCGCATGTCCACGGAGCACCAACAATACTCAATTGCCAACCAAGCAGATGCAATAGAAAAATACGCTGCGGATCACAATCTGACAATCGTGAAACGATTCGTCGATCCAGGGAGGAGTGGTCTGACTCTCTCGGGGAGGCCGGGCCTTCGCCAACTGCTTTTTGAGGCCATATCTGGAGAGCCCGGATTCAGTGATGTTCTCGTTTACGACGTGAGCCGTTGGGGCAGATTTCAAGACATGGATGAGAGCGCGTTTTACGAGTACACCTGTAAGAAAGCAAACGTTAAGATCCACTATTGTTTGGAACAGTTCGAAAACGACGAAAAAGCATACTCGACTCTCATCAAAGCACTGAAGCGGGTCATGGCAGCAGAGTACAGTCGTGAGCTGTCAGCGAAGGTATTTGCTGGCCAAGCTCGTTTAGTCCTAATGGGATACCGCCAGGGCGGAAGCGCAGGCTATGGACTAAGACGAGTCGTCATCGATTCTGATGGTAAGAAGAAGGTAGTTCTCAAATCTGGAGACGCGAAGGCGGTCTCCTCTGACAGGGTAATCCTCGTTCCGGGTCCGAAAAGAGAGGTCGCGGTCGTCAGGAAGATTTTTGATTGGTACACGATTGACGGAGTATCTGAGGAGCGAATTGCGAAGCGGTTGAACGCTCGCAAAGTCACATTTGAGCCCGAAACGCGATGGCCAGTTCCGAAGTGGAGTATACGGCGCGTTCACGAAGTCCTGACGAATCCAAAATACATTGGTACGAATGTTTACAATCGGACCTCCTTCAAGCTGCAACAAAGGAGAGTCACTAATGCAGTAGCGGAGTGGATTCGGTTGGATGCAGCTTTCACGCCGATCATTCCTCGCGCTCTCTTCGAACAAGCCCAGAAAACGCGACTGTTACGTGCAGAGCACCTAACAAACGAGCAGATCCTTGAGCGTCTCCGGGATCTACTCAAGAGGGAAGGAAGGCTTTCAGTGTCGATCATCAACGGCGGGCTTCAAGGCCCTTGTGCTTGCACGATATGGGCGCGGTTTGGCAGCTTGCGGGAAGCGTACAGGTTGATTGGCTACCACCCGTGAGGGAACCCTATGCCACGAACTGAACCCACTAGTTCGAAACCCAGGCGAGCTGCGATGTACGTCCGGATGTCTACCGAACATCAGCAGTATTCAATCGCGAACCAATCAGAGGCTATAGAACAATACGCGGCGGAGCACAACACCACCGTTGTTAAGCGGTTTGTCGATACCGGTAGAAGCGGTCTTACGCTCAGGGGAAGACCAGCGCTTCGCCAACTCCTTCTTGAAGTCCTCGCCGAACACGCCAATTTCGACCAGATCCTTGTTTATGACGTGAGTCGTTGGGGCCGGTTTCAAGATCCGGACGAAGGCGCATATTACGAATATCTGTGCAGGCGGGCGAACGTGGCCCTCCACTATTGCGTGGAGCAGTTCAGCAATGATCTCAGCGCATATTCCTCGTTGATAAAAGCCCTTAAGCGAACGATGGCCGGTGAGTACAGCCGCGAGCTGTCGGTGAAAACGTTTCAAGGACACTCTAGGCTTGCTCTTATGGGCTATCGTCAGGGTGGCTCTCCCGGGTATGGCCTGCGGCGTCGTGTTGTCGATGCGAAGGGAAACGCAAAGGGCCTATTACGACCAGGAGAGCGCAAGACGCTCCAAACTGACAGAATCGTACTGGTTCCCGGGCCGGAGAAAGAGGTCTCCGTCCTACGCGAAATCTTTAAGCTGTTCGCCGGCGAGCACAAATCAGAACAAGCCATTGCAGACCTCCTCAACCGACGCAAGGTTCGCCCCGAATCCAATTTGCATTTTCCGAATCCACGATGGACGAGAGACCGCGTCCACCAAATCCTGACAAATCCCAAGTACTTGGGGACAAACGTTTACAACAGGAAGTCAACAAAACTCGGCCAAAAGGCGGTGATGAATCCCCAAGAACAGTGGATACACAAAGAAGCCGCCTTCAGGCAGATCATCCCGGCCAAGCTGTATCTCCAGGCCCAGAAGATTGCTAAGTCACGGTGCGAGGTAATGACAGATGATGAGATCTTAGGACATCTCAGACGGCTCCTGAAGGAAACAGGAAGGCTCACGACTAGAATAATCAAACAAGATGACACGGCTCCTTGCCTCAACACCATCTTGAGACGTTTTGGCAGCTTCGTAGCGGCGTGTAGGAGGATTGGCTACGAGCCTGAACGAGACTATAGGGTAAACGGAATCAATCACTACGGACGGGTACGAATCTACGGTACAAAGTCCTTGGCGGACGAAATGCGAGAAGCTGTTGTCTCCGGGAGGCTCCCAGAGACCTTCAGCATCCCAGTGCTCAAGGCCGCCTGTCCAGGATGGGCGGACGACAGCTACAAAGCTTTTGTCGCACATTATTCCCCGGCCGGTACCCGCACTTCCGCGAAGTTGACACGGGTTGATCGCGGTACTTACCGCTTGAACTCAGATTGACTGGGCAAAGCTGAATAAGTGGAGCGTATAATCCGGCACCATGCCGACTGCCGAAGACTTTCGACTAGCGCTATCTAAAGCACTAGAGGAAGCCAGCCGGTCAGGGGCTGACCACCTTGAAATTACCGCTGGTGAACTTCATCGGCGAATAGGTGGCTATCCAGGCCCTGGTCATCGGATTCCGAATTGCTGTCAGGTCATGAAAGCGGCTGTCGTTGAGGCATGGGGTGACCGGATTCTATACAAGCCCCCTAGCGGGATGGGCGCGAACTTAAAAGTTTGGTACCGGATACCGAGAGGCTGATCGGGCCTCGAATCAGTCCATTCCCCCCCCGCGAAACGATTCGCACTCCGATCCCGAAGGACCTCAGAAGGATTCTTTGCCGAGTAATCGTTCATTAGTAACAGTGCCATTAGTCTGCCAGGAGGGAGAACCAGTTATGGCCAAAGTTCCCGCATTTCACTCGGTCAATGAGGACAAGAAACCGCCTCAGCACCGCGTCTACCACAACGACAACACCTGCCCTCCCGGTCGCGATATTCCAGCGAATGAACGTCGCATCGGCACCGGAGGGTACAGACTTTCGGAGGATTGTGCTCGGCGCTAAACTGTTATTTGGTTCCTCTTGAATTAGTAGATCAGCACGGCTGTCCTGTGACGGCTTGGGAAGAGCCATGCCGCTACATACCGACGTGCTGAATTCAAGTTAAAGTCGCTTGGGATCACTGAATCGACCTCCATCAACGTGTACTTTGTCTTTAGTCGGTGGTCCTGTCACGGCAGGTAGAAGAGTGTTCAATTTCAGAATACAATCGTGCGAAGGTTTTTCACGATGATTTGCGTTTATATATTGATCTGAATCCAGACCCTTGATTGGATTCCAGAATAGGCTTCTTCGCGTTCCGATGAGCGTGACCCCTGGTTGACCGGGCCGTCTATTGGTTTCTTCCGGAGGAGGATTCATGGACAAGAAACAAGGGGCGACCATCGGTGCTGTTTTGCTGGCGGGTCTCATGCTGCGGCCTTTGCCTTCAGGGCAGTCTGTATCCCCAGCCGTAGCGGAGAGTTCCCACGATAGTTACACAAGTGCAAGTAGCGGCGGCAGCCAAGGGCCATGGATTGCGTCCTGCAAATATTGGGCACCTGTCCGTAAGCCCGAGGAACGTTCCGACAGCACAAGCGTGTCTGGAATCGTCTCTTCTACGGGGAATGATCTCGATTGGCAAGTAAAGACTGCCTCCAACGATGACGAACTTGGTTGTCGGCATGACGACTTTGAACGATGGGGTCTGCCCACGAGCGGACCTCCGATTGATATCACCGCTCTGATTGCCACGGTTCCGGACCCGGTCCACACGCACTTGGCATTGGCTTTCGACCGCACCATTGATTCTCTCCTACAAGCAGCGGCTGATATTGGATACAGCAGCAGCTACTATTGGCTGCCGTGGAGAAACCGAATTGCCTCCGGACGTGCCACGGAGGTGCCTACGGATATGGAGCCCGGGCATAGCGCTCAACGTGAGCAGCAGCCAGGTCTTATAATTCTCAAGCACCTTACCGACGACCCCGCTACGCTCAATACAGTCATCTACATATTTCTGGTCGCCGAATCTCCCACGCAAGGAGCGGACGGCGATCAGCTGAAAACCGCCTTTATATGTGAGGATAACCTTCTCAAGGGAATCGAGCAGCAGAATCGGACTGTGGGACGGGGTGATCAATTCCATCGTGGTCGCGGTGACGAGATCGCACTCATTGGTCCGACCTATTCTGGATCAGCTGCCTCTTTGAGGGCAGGCATTGAATCTATTCGCCGCGAGTCCAATGTGACCTGGAGATCATTTTCAGTCACAGGTCTAACCTCTACTCGTGCAGTTCAGCAAGTATTAACAAAAGATACACCCGATGACCTGTCAATAAACTACAGATCCTTTGGCAACGACCAGTGTTATCAATACGCCCGTCTAGTCGAGCGCTTAACGGCATCTGGGGTAAAGGCAAGCACGATAGCCCTGCTGGTTGAGGACAATACCGCCCTCGGCAATTATTCAGTTTACTCGGATCGATGCGGCATGCCCCTGCACGATGCAGAAGCTATACAGACGATACGCTTTTCTAGGGAAATCTCCCTGTTGAGAAACATAGAGCCCGACTACTCAATGTCTGACTCAGATGAAGCAGGTGGTCCTGCGGCACAAAGTCCGTATCTCAGGTTAACGCTCAAAGACTCCAGGGCCCGCGACAGTGTTACCCAGTTTTCCAGAGACATAACGCCACTATCGCTGGAGGCCCAGCTCATGACGATAGCCCGACACCTACACCGCTTTCGCGTTCAGGTGGTTGGCATATTGGCCTCTGATATTTTGGACGCGCAGTTCCTTGCGAGGTTTGTTCATAGAATCAGTCCGGACACGTCATTAGTGTTTTTTGATAGCGACCTTTTATACGTCCGAGAAGCGGACGATATTCCTTTCGTCGGTGCGATCACGGTAACACCATATCACCTGATCGGAATGAGGCAGGGCGACGCCCCCGCAAGACGAGCCTATACAGACTCGACAAGCGTCTCATATTACAATGCAACTCTTTTCACATTGCAATATCACACGCGGATCGCGGTACAAAATAGGACAGCATTTCTGTATTACGACTATAAGAGTGCACCGGCTGAAACCGAGAGCGCTCTCGTGGGTCTTCAGCCGAACGATTTGGTTGTCCACCCACTTTTGTGGGCGACGGTTATAGGACTTGATGGTTATTATCCGCTCGCATATCTCAACCCGTGTGCCAGTGATGCTGACTTCATTCTGCCGCCAGTGGCCTATAGCACCTCGCAAGCGAAGACACCTGCCCAGCCCAAGGTTGGCGGGACTGACCAACCGTGCATAGATAGACCGGTCTCGATTGAAGGGACGAGCAGTGTGATTGAGCTTTATCCATCACAGATATGGACGCTCTTGTCGATGCTAATTATTTTGCTTTGCGTGTTGCATGGAGGCCTGCTGCTCACAGCAGAGCCCAACTCGTCTTTTGGTCGCGATCTCGCGATCGAAGGCAACAACAATCCAAGGCGGCGTTCGATGTACATTCAGATTGCGAGCGCGGCCCTCGCCTGCTTGTCTTATGTCATCGCTTATCCAGCCCTCGCGTTGAGGCTGAGCCTGGCTAAAGTAGGCATATTGCAGGCGGTGGCTACGGTTTTGCTCGGGGTCTGTGCATTTGCAGTGGCGATTTGGAAGGCGCGTGACGAATTGAATTGGAGATCCATTGATCGTTCGGTGTATCGAAGTAGCCCACACCCTTTTGTGCGTCTTGTCCTCGCCAATAATGTCTATTTGATGATGTCTATTGTTCCGTGGGTATTGATGGTTGCCCTCGTTATTCTGTGGTGGCATTTGTGTTCGTCCCAACCTGGGTGGCGTGGTATTGCGTTTAGTTTTCGGGCACTAAACCCCGCTAGCGGAGTGTCGCCGACGATCCCTATCGTGTGCCTTTTAATAGGTTGGTATTTGTGGGCACTATTGCAAACCTGGCGGCTTAGGTTCCTCGGCGAGCGACCATTCTTGCCTTCCCGTATAGGCGATTCCGATGCAGACTCGTTTTTCGTGTCCGACGAAGCGGTGTACTCGAATAATGCTAGGTCCAATACCGTTGGAGAAAACCTGTCCAGTTTGCTTTTCGTGCGAAAGCTGTTCCTTTGCAAAACCCGGCTGGATAGTGATTCGTTTAGGGGGCTCTTCATTGATTTCTGCGTGGTCTGTGTATCGATTGTGCTGATTCTTTTTATGGCTGCCACCTGGAGTCCAGTTCGAAGCATCGACCATCTTGTCTGGCAAACTGGGAGGCGTTCCTCGCCCTTCGAGGTTCTGTTCTTGGGACTGCTTATCCCATTAGTGCTTGTCGCGTTGTCGGGGTGGCTGAGGATGCTTTTCATCTGGATAGCACTACGTCGTGACATTCTGGAACCCCTTGAGTCGCAGCCGATCCGTGATGCGTTTAGTCGGCTGGAAAAGGTCTCACTGATGACCATGTTGAGACAGGGGAATATCGAAGAACACCGCCAAGAGCTGGCGCGTTCGAAGGAATCTATTCGGCAGATGTTGAACCTGACTGAATTGAACAGCATGGCGGGGGTAGAAGCAGATAGGCGTGAATTACGGAGGATCGGCGAGAAAATCATCAGCGAGCCGGCTCTCCTGCCGCTCCGAGAGCGCGGTGATGCCGCCAGTACGTCTCAGGAGATTGAGAGCCGGTTCGCTCAGTTTGCTCGTCTTCTGTTGAAGCTTGTGCTGGTACCCTATTGGACTTCGTCTCGAAGGGGCTGTGTGCAGAGCGAACAGGCTCGCCCGATCCTGATTCAGGAGAAGGAAGTACCGGAGACAATCATAATCAAAAAATCGGTCTTTCCAGAATCGCCGGAGCACATTTTGGTTGCAGAAGAGTTCCTCGCTCTCCGCTACGTGTCTTTTATCCGTGCTGTTCTCACGAATTTGCGTTATGTCATGATGTTTGTGTCGGCTGCCTTCATCTTGGCGATCACCGCGTGGAATAGCTATCCGTTTCAACCCACACAATACGGTGATTGGATTTTCACCGGGTTGCTCGTGTTGCTCGGTGCGGGGATCGTGTGGGTTTTCGCCCAGATGTACAGGAATCCTATCCTGAGTCGTATAACCAATACCGAACCAAATGAGCTTGGCTGGGAATTCTATGCACGAATTGCAGTGTTTGGAGCTTTGCCGGTTATCACATGGTTCGCGTATCAATTTCCTGAGATTGGCGGATCATTGCTAAAGTTCGTGCGTCCAGGTCTCGATGTTTTAAAGTGACTAGTTGAATTACACTCTTTTCATACGAGAAGACTGCGGCTCAGTACAAAATGAAGAACGAGGACGCTGACCATGTATTCGTTCTCCGGATTTGTCCGGCGCTTCTGCAACCGTCGAATATTACGAGGTTTCGCTTCTAAACCTGCAGTTGCGTTTCCTGTGACAGATGTCTGTAAGGAACCCTAGATAATGATCGCGACGAAGTTTTAGGGATGCTTCCTTGCTCATCCCAGGCGTGGGCATCTTGTGGTGGATCAAACGATCAAACCCGGCAGCGAGCTTTCTCCTTTCTCCGTGACCTGCCCGGCCTAGACTTCCTAGACTCGCACATTCCTCAGTTAGGCAACACCTGTCGTCCAACTTAGCCCGTTTCTTCCGATCCTCATAACGATTATTTTCTGTATCTAATGCGCTAATTCCATTGTTTCGAAAGGTCCTGAGGTGGGTCATCGAAAATGGCCAGAACACAAATTTGCCCATCCAGCTGAATACTCTCTGCGGAATAGAAAGAGAGCTTCAGTTCGCCGGAGCGCCCTCTAAAGCGTGTAATCGCCTGGCGCACGCGTCCGCCGCTCTGTAATTCCCCAACAAATCTTAGGCGATCGACAGGGTTCTCCCAGAAGTGCATATCAGTAGAAGTACGGCCTACCAGCTCTGCCCGCCTGTACCCGTAACGGTGTTCGAAAGCTTCATTCACGTCAATGAACCTGCCCTCGGCCAGCGTAGTAACTGAGAAGGCGATCGGGGTCCATCGAAATAGTTTTTGAAAACGCTCTTCAGACCTCTTCAGGCTTTCCTTGGAAATTTCCAATGCCTGCTTTGCTTCGTGCAGATCTGAGAGACGACGTTCCAGTTCCGTTCCATAGATTTGGGCACGCTCGTAAAGTCGGGCATTTTGGATGGCCAAGGCTGCCGGGATAGCAAGAGAGCGCGTCATCCGGTGGTGCTCGCTCGAGAATTGCCCAGGAAGCGAGTGGCAGAGTGACAACAGGCCTAACACGCTATTTGACGCAAGCAAGGGGACCCCAATCCAGGAACGCACCGCTGTTCCCAAATAGATGGGGCGCCATTGCTCGGAATCGAGGGTATCGGAGATCACGGTGCCCTGGCCACCGGCGAGCACGGTGCTCAAGATCGGGTGCTCCGAAATACCAAGCGTCTTGGGGGATTCGAAGAGTTGTCCTTTCCCTTGCGGGAGTGCCTCCCGTGCCAGAAAAAGCTTCGATTCGGTTTCGAGAAGAAAGACTTGAGCTGCCTTGAAGGGCACGAGTTTATGAAGCGTATCGAGTAACGTATCGAGCACGTAGTCCATGCGAAGATCCTGTGTCAAGGCGAGTGTTGCCTGACACTGGGCATCGGCTTCCTGCCGAGCTGACCTTGCGAGTCGGAGACTCCTCAAAATTGCTTCTTCCGCCCGGAGACGTTCTGTGAGATCGCGGAGGATCATCATGTGACGTCCGGGGAGGAAATTGGCTACGGCTGTGAATTCCCCCGTTACCGTCGTGCAATCTCCGCGACGGAGCTCTGCTTGCCATCGACTCGATCCATCCCTGAGCAGGCATTCCCAGGCGCTCCGGAAGCCCGCTCTATTTGGGTGAAGGATTTCGATGGACTGGCCAACCAACTGATTTTGACCGAGACGCAACAGCCGGAGGGCTGCCGGATTCGCATCCATGCAGTTTGCTTCATCGTCGAGAACGAGTATCGTGTCAGGGGCATTCTCAAATAAGGACTGGAATTCCTTCTCCCTCGCTTGAAGAACGATGTTGGCTTGCTTGTATCGATGTTGCGCTTCGCGCAGGAAACGAGCGTGTAGGCCGAAGATCAAACAGCATACCAATACACCAAGCAGGATGATGATCGGAGCAAGCTCTGTCTTATTAAAGATAACGACGAATATCGATAAGGTTAGGGCGAAGCCGCTTGCCAGCATCGAGCTGAGCCTCCATGCCCGGTCGGAGGGGAGCGGAGGTGAGATATCGTCGCGGTTACGATTCACAATTCGACCCATAGGACAGCATGCCATTTCGGCTGTTACCCAATTGTGACACGCAAGAACTGATCGGGAAACCGACTCGGGTCGAGTGCAGCTCTCCCCCTGTGGTCGTCCGGGAAGGCGTAGTGAAGCAGCGGTTGGGGCCGAAGTATCGAGCTTCGCTAGCGCTTTTTCGGCGGAATCGTGACGGAAACCTTCCGTTTCCGACTGACGATGAATCGAGCAGGCCTTCGCGGTGCACGGCGGGTAAGGCCGCCGGTCTGAATAAAGCCCTCATTCTCGCTGAAATCGACCAACGACTGCTGAGAAACGCCTAAAGCCCTAGCGAGAAGCGCAAAACTCAGCCCTCCTGTCCAACTCCGGCCTCGTTCGATGTTGCTTATCTGACCTTCCGTCAGCTCACAGAGTTCCGCAAGATCAAGTTGGCTTAAGCCCTTTGCGAGACGCAGTCTTTTGACGGCGATCCCGAAGTCCGGTTGAACACTCTCCACCAGACAAAGTCTGTAGAATTACATTATTTTCTAGAACGGAGCCATATTACGGGTTATGATCTCCGTACATTGGGGTCCTTCTGTGCCAGAGGGAGGTGTTCAGGGGAAAAATCGAAGAAATCTCGGACAGGAATTCCGAGCGTAATCGAGAACGTTTCGATTGATTCAAAGGATGGCGCATTTAAGCCACGTTCCACAAGGCTTAGGAAATCGATGGAAATATCCAGGAGTTCGGCAAATTGCTCCTGTGTCATCCCCCGTTGTTTGCGGAACGATCGCAGCTTTTTCCCAAATTGCTTCCGCAAAGTCGCCACGCATGAAGTGTGGCTAAGCGAATCACGGAGAAACACCGAGCATTACTACGGATTGTCAAATTCTTGATCCAGCGCCCCTCATTCACTCAGTGCTCTCATGATTTCAGAATCGAATGTGTCCATCAGAGAAGAGGGCCCGCATGAGTTCTGAAGCGGCCTCTTATTTCCCAGGCACATTCGAATGTGATCGAGAGAATGCAAACCGAGAAAAGAACCCTTCTGACCGTTCCTCCAATCTGTCGCGGCCGGAAAACGTGCCGTTGCGTGCCTTACACCCAGAGAATCGGAGGCTGCTTTCAGCAGACCCTCAGCAGCTAGGAAGTGGCGTTTCCGATGAGATGTTACTTGGCCGCCTCCAATCTGGTGATCGGGAAGCTCTCGCCATTCTCTTCCGACGCTTTGCCAGAATCGTGCGGAGTGTCGCGTACCGAATCCTACGAGACCAATCGGAGGCCGACGATCTGCTGCAGGATGTTTTTCTTTTCATCCTTCGTAAGGCGGCTCTCTTTGATGCGTCTCAAGGATCCGCGCGATCATGGATTGTCCAGGTCACCTACCATCGCGCGATTGACCGGCGCCGCTATCTGGTCTCACGACATTTCTACAGCAGTTTAGAGCTTGGGGATTCGGTTCTGAGCAGTGCCGAACTTGGTGCAGAGACTGCCTTCATTGAGCGATCCATCGAGGGTGTCGTCGGGAGGGCGCGATTGAAGAGAATCGCCGAAAGCTTATCTGAGCACCAGCGACAAACGATCCAACTCTACTTCTTTGAAGGATATACATTGGAGGAGATCGCAGCGCAGATTGGCCAATCTCTGGGCAACGTCAGAAATCACTACTATCGCGGGCTAGAGAAGATCCGTCAGGTTGTTTTTGCCGCCAAGTTGCAGGCAAAGTGAAGGAAATGGTAGAAAATGGCTCCAACCGAGGAGCAGAGCCGTTGCCTGCTGGTGATTCCCATAACGAATTTCTAAGGCTTTGCGCAGTCGCCACTTCAGGTTCGTTGAGCGCAGAAGAGTGGGCGTGTCTCAAACAGCATTTGTCGTATTGCGAGGAGTGCCGAAGGACAATTGCGCAATATGATGCGATTGTCCGCACCGCCATCCCGGGACTTGCACCTGAAGGCTTCTCTGAGAGGTTTGAAAGCGATACGGAGCAGTGGTCGCTCGATACTGCCGAGGCAGCCCTTTTTGCTCGCCTTGAAAACGTTCCGCTGGCCAGCAAAGAGACCAATCAGAGCCAAGGAGTTCGAACATCGGATCTCATGCGAACGGAGTATCGATCTTCCCGAGATGCTCTTTGGGGCCACATGTGGTGGCAGTATGCCGCTGCTGTTGTACTCGTTGCTGCGCTTGTATTTTCGCTTTATCGTACGAACCTCCGCCGCGATCTGCGCATCGCAGACCAAACACCGTCTCGCAATCCTCAACAAACGCCTGCTCGATCGCAACCTGAACGACCGAGTACCGATTCTGGTCTCCCAGCCCAGCAACCAGTGGCAGATAGCTCAGAAAGTAAAAAACTTCGAGCCCAGCTCGAACAGCGAACGACGGAGATCGACCAGCTTCAGACTCTGCAGGCGGAGCTGCGAAAGCAGTTGAGTGATAAGGAGGCCGATGTCCAAGGTTTGGCTGAGCAGAAGGCGGATCTCGCGCGCCAATTAGAAGATGCCCATGCGACCTCGCGGAGTATCCAACAGAAATTGGATTTGACCACAAATCAGGCGTCTCAGGGTACTGCACGATTGGCAGCACTCGAAGAAAAGGTGGCCGAACTTAACAACGCGATCGAAGACCGTGAGCAGGAGGCTGCTCACGACCGCGAATTACTCGATCACGATCGCGATATCCGGGAACTGATGGGAGCCCGCGATCTTTATATTGCCGAAGTCTACGATGTAGCTAAGACAGGAAAGACGCAGAAGCCTTTTGGACGTGTGTTCTACACGAAAGGCAAATCCCTCATTTTCTACGCCTATGACTTGGATGAGCAACCAGGGATTAAGGCCGCGAGTACGTTTCAAGCGTGGGGACGCCGAGGGCCAGATCGGCAACAAGCTGTCAACCTTGGAATTCTCTATCAAGACAATGCCAACAAAAAGCGCTGGGTCGTGAAATCTGACGACCCCAAAACGCTGTCACATATCGACGGAGTGTTCGTGACCGTCGAACCTCATGGTGGCAGCTCCCACCCCAGTGGTACGCCGCTTCTGTTTACCTACCTGCGTATGGAACCGAACCATCCGTAACCGTTCTCTTTCACCGCACCTCTAGAGTAGGGCGACTAAATTCTGGCAGAATTTTTGATAAAGAACGTGAAGGTCCTTTCGTAGACCGGATGAAAGAAAATCATCGCGGCTGTTCCAAGGAGCCTACTCGTGAGACAGGTTGTCGTCCTCCGCCTGATGGTGATCGTTTTTCTTGCCGTTGCGACTGCAGCAGCGCAATCGACCAACGGGACGATAAGCGGAATCGTTCTTGATCCTGCCGGAAAAGCGATTCCAGCGGCCGATATCGAAATCGTGAACGATGCGACGGGGGTGCGGTATGCGGGGAGGACCAATAGCGAGGGTATCTATGCGGTGCCCGACCTCCCGCCCGGTCCCTACCGTCTGCAGGTATCGAAGACGGGATTCAAGACTCTGATCAAACCCGACATTGTGCTGAACGTTCAGGACGCACTTGCGATTAACTTCACACTACCCATCGGTGCACTGTCCGAAGTAGTAACGATTGAAGGTGGGGCACCACTCATCAATACAGAATCGGCTGCAGTTAGTACTGTCGTCGATCGACAGTTCGCCGAAAATCTTCCGTTAAACGGTAGAAGTTTCCAGACACTCATCAATCTGGCGCCCGGCGTTGTCCTTACCCCCAGCAACTACGGCGACAATGGGCAATTCAGCGTGAATGGTCAGCGCGCGGCTTCAAACTATTGGATGGTCGATGGGGTCAGCGCCAACATTGGGATCGGCGTGAATTCGACGGGTTATCCAGGAAACGGCTTGGGTGGCGGACTTGGGTCGTTCAGTGCCATGGGTGGAACCAACAGTCTGGTATCCGTGGATGCTCTCGAGGAATTTCGTATTCAAACCTCCACGTATGCTCCGGAGTTTGGCCGCACACCTGGTGGTCAGATCTCGATTGTTACCCGATCGGGGACAAACGACTTTCACGGTACGCTGTTTGACTATTTGCGTAACGATGCGCTCGATGCGAACGACTGGTTTGCAAATTTCAACCACCTCCCGAAACCGGAGGAGCGACAGAATGATTTCGGTGGAACCTTTGGCGGACCAATCTGGAGAGATGAAACTTTTTTCTTCTTCTCCTATGAAGGGCTTCGACTTCGCCTACCGGAAGTGCTTGAGACCACTGTGCCGGACTTGTCTGCGCGCCGGCAAGCTTTGCCCGCTCTGGCACCGTATCTGAATACCTTCCCATTGCCGAACGGCACCGATTCCGTCGCTACCGGGATTGCTCAATTCAATGCAAGCTTCTCGAACAGCTCGTCATTGGACGCTTTCAGCCTTCGAATTGACCAAAAACTACCAAAGAGTATTTCCCTGTTTGGCCGTTATGCGTATTCTCCCTCGAACATCACCGCCCGAGGCGACGGCGGTTCACTGAATACAGTTTCCCCGACACGCATCCTTACCGAAACCGGAACAGCTGGAGGTGTATGGACGCCGACTTCGTCCATTTCAAATGATCTACGCTTCAATTACAGCCGGGTTCACGCATCTGTTCATTCGTATCTGGACGGATTTGGCGGAGCGAATGTTCCTTCTGATTTGCCCTTTCCTTCCCCATTCACCTCGAATAATGGGCTTTTTCTCTTCTACATCTTCTCGCTTCAGCAAGGATACTGGGAGGATGGCCACGTTTCCGAGAATCTTCAACGTCAATTGAACATCGTAGACGGCCTGTCACTACAAAAGGGCTCTCACGGTCTTAAGTTTGGCGTCGACTTCCGCAGACTGACTCCAATCTACCAACCCGCGCAATATGAGCAAGCTCCACTCTTTGCGGACGTTGCCTCCGCTGCGAATGGACAGTTACTCGAGAGTTTTACTGAATCGAACCTCAACCCAACGCTGTTGCTTCGTAATTTGGGACTCTACGCGGAAGATTTATGGAGAGTGACCCCGCATCTAACGATGACGTATGGCATCCGTTGGGACATCGATTTCAGTCCGGGCTCGCTGAGTGGTCCGAATTTTGCCGCAGTAGCCAATTTCGATCTCACGGATCTGTCGCAACTCGCTGTGGCCCCGTTGGGCACTCTCCCATATCACACCAGCTATCGGGGATTTGCGCCGCGAATCGGTGCCGCTTACACACACCAGCAAAGCCAGGACAGGGAAGTGACCCTTCGCGGTGGGTTCGGGGTCTTCTACGATCTAATCTCTTCAGAATTGGGTACCCAGATCGGAGCGAGTCATTATCCATTTGGCGCTTCGAACTATAACATCGGCGGCACATTTCCTCTGACTGCAGCAGCAGCGGCGCCCCCGACAATTGCCGCACCCACCGACGCCAACCGCGGCGTTCTGTACGGGTTTGATCCCCATCTCCAATTGCCCTACACGCTCGAGTGGAACGTAGCCCTAGAGCAAGCGCTCGGGAAACAGCAGTCTTTCTCGGTTTCTTATGTTGGCGCAGCAGGCAAGCGCCTTCTTCAAACAGTTGGGATCGTCCAACCAAATCCGAATCTTTATGCTGCCCAGTTGCTCGTCGGTGATGGGACATCGGACTACGATGCTTTGCAGGCGCAGTTTCAGCGTCGGCTTTCACACAATCTCCAGGTTCTTGCATCCTACACATGGTCGCACTCAATTGATACAGGATCCGCCGGGTCTGGCGCGCTCGCTTCCAATGCGCTCATCCCTTCTGCGGCAGAATCGAACCGCGGCCCCTCGGACTTTGATATTCGGAACACATTTTCGGCAGCGTCCACCTATGCCTTTCCAACACTCGAGCATTCGGCTGTAGCAAGAGATGTTCTAGGATACTGGTCGACAGAAAACATTGTTCTGGTTCGTTCTGCTCCCCCCGTTGATGTGTCCGATGCTCTATTCTCGCAATTCTCTAACGGATTTACCGGGGACGTGCGTCCAGATGTGGTTGCAGGACAATCACTCTACTTGTATGGATCCCAATATCCGGGTGGCAAGGCATTCAATCCGGCCGCGTTCACCTCGCCTCCGATTGATCCCTCAACCCAGCTCCCCTTGCGTCAAGGGAACTTAGGGCGGAATGCATTGCGAGGGTTTGGTGCGGCGCAATGGGATTTGGCTATTCACCGGGAATTTCCACTTCATGAGCCGATTAGCTTGCAGTTCCGAGCGGAGCTATTCAACGTTTTGAACCATCCGAATTTTGGTCCGCCAAGCGGAGCTTTCGGTGAAGGCGGTTTCGGAGTTGCCACCCAGATGCTCGGCCAAAGCCTTGATGCCCAAAACCTCGGCGGGGGCGCCTTCAGTCCTCTATACCAGATAGGCGGCCCACGAAGCATCCAATTGGCGCTCAAGCTCAACTTTTAGATTGCTTGAACAAGAGAGCAAGCACTGAAATGCCGCAGAGGCGTGCCTCGCCGCATTTGAGAACATCGCATTCAATGAATGGAGTGTTTCTGAGTACGGTATTGGGGTAATCGCATGTCATTCATTTGGAGGAAACGATCAAGGTTACGCATGAATCTTGTCTCTCTATCTCTGGTCACCGCCTTCAGCTTCGCTTGTGGCGGCCAAAACGATCAGCCGCTATCGGTTGAGGACAACCTATCTATTCATTCTTTTGCGGAGTACACGCCGATTTCGTTTTCTCCTGATGCAAAATTGTTGGCTTATGCCGTTCGCTCCAGCCGCGAAAATTACCGATTTGAGCCGGGTAATTATGAACGTACGGGAATCGAATGGTATTCAGTTGGCGGGGACGTTCGCATTGTGGATACCGCTACCAAAAAATCGAAAAGCATTACGACGAGCAAGGGCAATAACTCATTACCATCGTGGTCCCCGGACAGTAAGTTCCTTGCCTTTATCTCAGACCGTGACGGCGATGGCCAGGCGGAGCTCTGGGTGTGGAACCGGCAAAGGGACCAAATCAAGAGGGTCTCTCCGACGCCCGTGCGGTGTGACCAAATCGAGTGGACGCCTGACAGTCATCAGATTCTCACCACCACTTTGCCCATCGAGTTCTCGCCCATAGAGTACGTACGAAAGGCTTCTCCGGAGGCAGCGAAAACAGGGTCCACAGAGCACAATAGAATCGATGCCTCGGTCACGACCTTTCATTCAGAGCCTAACCATCGAGCGGGCCGGGAGGGGACGGTATCAAATTCTGAACCCTGGAATTTGAACCGCTATTTGCGGGATTTAGTCATTATCGAACCTAACACTGGGGGCCTAAGACCTGTTGTTCAAGGCGAACGAATCTCGCGGTTTCAACTTTCGCCCGATGGTTCCCGAGTTGCGTACACCACTCCTACGAGGTTTGAACGGGCAGGCTCTCAACAAATCCTCTATGACCTCAAGGAGGTGGACATCAAGGGACACCGAACTCAGATCCTCGCTCGAGACATTCGCCTCGATTACGATGGTGGCGGATTTAGCTGGTCCTCGGACGGGAGCAGCGTGAGTTTTCTGACTGGAGGCCCCGGAGCAGTTTCGTCTGGGCTTTACGTCGTCGCTGTGAACCAGGTCGTTCCGCAAGCCGCTCGTCTCGTGTACACCAGTCCTGAAGTTCCTCCTCATTACAGTCCTGCTCTATGGGACGGAGAGGGAGCTCTCCTATTAATTTCAGGCAGGGCGGCGATTCGTGTTTCCGCCGCGAGTGGAGCCGTGCTTGATCGGATCCAGATGGAAGGCTGGAGCATTCGACAGATTATTGCGCAGCCGTCGCACCGATTGTGGCTTGATCCTGTCGAGCGAATAGCAGTTGTAGCCAGAAACGAGCGCAGCGAAGACGAGGGAATTTTCTTAGTCGATCTCAAGACCGGGACGACCCGCTCCCTGCTGAGCGGTGCCGAATGTCTTGCTTGCGCCAATCCTTACCTGGCAAGTGGCATCACTGCGATTGGACACAAGATCGCGTACCTCCGCGAAGATTCTGCCCATCCTTCTGACCTATGGATCCTCGAGGCCGAAACTGCCGCGACGACCCAGTTGACGGATCTCAATCCTCAACTCCATAAATATCGGATGGGCGCATCTCGTCTCGTCAGTTGGTTGGGAATCGACGGACAACATCTTCAAGGGGTGTTGCTTCTTCCTTCCGATTACGAGGTGGGAAAGCAATATCCTCTTGTGGCGTTCGTATATGCGGGAGCGTTCCCCTCACGATTTCTGAACCGGTTTGGGGTTGCTGAGACAGGTCCTTTGAATCCACAATTGTTGGCGACTCGGGGATACGTCGTTCTGTTTCCCGACTCGCCACAGCGGATCGGAGACCCAATGTCTGAGGTACTCAAAACCATCATGCCAGGAGTGAACAGAGTGGTCGAGACAGGAATCGCTGACTCCCGGCGGCTCGGGGTGATGGGCTTCAGTAATGGTGGGTACACCACATTGGCTCTGATTGTGCAGACGCAACAATTCAGGGCAGCCGTTGAAATTGAAGGAACCGCCGATCTCATGGCAGCCTATGGTGAAATGAACAAGGCAGGTGCGGCCTATGCGACCGGTCTCTTTGAGCATGGCCAGGATGGCGTGGGTGGATCGCCCTGGGACGTGAGAGACCGGTACATCGAGAATTCCCCGATCTACTATCTTGATCGGATCACAACACCGCTCCTCATGGTACATGGAGACGCCGATTCCTACATTGCGCCCTTCTTGGCAGACGAGCTGTTCGTAGGAATGCGAAGACTCGGAAAAGTAGTTGAATATTCCAGATACGGGAGTGAGGGACACGATCCGGTTAGTTGGAGTTATTCTCATCAACTTGATCTCAGTCACCAGGTTCTTGGTTGGTTTGCGCAGCATCTAGGAAATGCCCCACTCTCTCCAGGTCTATAAATCACACCTGGAGTGCCCAAGAGCGGCACTCCAGGTGTACCGACTACTCATCGGCTTCATAAGCGGGGTTCGACGGTATCACGTCCTGACTGGCTGCGCCCTTAACCGTGCCCTTGATTGCTACCAACGCATTCGCGATTGGAACGACTTGCGGCTTCTGATATTTCATGGCTTTTCACCTCCCTTCCTTGTGGTATCTCCGCAGATTTGCGCGGACATCTGTCACGCAGCTCCAGTAGCTTTCGATACCGAAGCTCTTGCGCAAATCTCCTTCAGGGAAGCTCCAGCACCATCTGAGAGCAGGCCCATGGAGGCTGCGCGGGTGAGCCACATCTCAAGCAAAATCGTCCGCATGAGGGGAATCATCCCTGTTCCATCGCCGAATCTAGCCCTTTCAAGCGATTCCACAAGTCTCGACCGATCTACAATTCCCAATCGGTCGGCAAACAAATGACTAGACATCTCAGAGAGGCGATCCCACGCCTCGATTACGGCTATGTGCGGCGCTCGGGAAATTGAACTCTTGCGCTTCCGTTCGAGCACGCCCGGCGGGACGGTTTGTGTGAGGCTACGCTTCATCAGCGACCGTCTTTCACCCGGCCGAATCAATTGCTCACGCGGTATTGCGTAAATGAATTCCAGCAAGTCGCGGTCGAGATAGGGGTAACGCTTTTCGTAAGGCGGCGAGGAGGGAAGAGCAAAGCATCCGATCTGTCGACGCAAACTCTCAAGTCCATTCATGTTCTCAACGAAAGAGGGTCGGGCACCGAATAGAGGGAGCCTATTCCGATATCCGTGCAATGCCTTTAGATTTCTTCGCACAAAGCCACCATCCAGCCAATGAATATGAGGCCGCCCTACTTCCGAGGAGCGTCGGAGAGGAATGAAGGCGGTCGTGACTTCACAGAGCAGCTGAAGCAGAGATTTCCTAGAAGAGAGCGCCCACAAATTCAACTTGCGGCCAAACGAACGTATGCACAGCGCCGCGAGTAGGTCTGCAAGTTCCGGTACGGGCGTAGGAACTCCGCCCAATATCTCATCCCCACCAAAACCGGAGAGGACCACCCTGAAACCCCGCGAACCAATATGGTGTCTAAAGGATCCTTCGATACTGGGCTGCATCGCGAGATCTGCTGGAATCGCATAGAAGCGGTTGCCAAGGTCTGAGGAAAAAAGCCGAGACCAGTCGAGCTCGACGTGTAATCCCGTTCGCCCTCGCGCCTGCTCAACCAGCGTGAAATAGGGTCGTTCATCCCAGTTGGGTTCGGAATCGTTGTAGTAGGAGATCGTTTCGACGTTCACTCCCGCATCCAGGTCTTGTCCGATGCGGTCCGCCATGCAGACGATGGCCGTCGAGTCCATTCCACCGCTCAATTCGCTGAGAATCGGCCTGATCGAGCGAAGCCGGCGACGCACAGATTGACCAAAGAGCGATTGAAAATGTGCCTCGTAGTCTCGATCACTCGTATAACGGATCTGCTTGCCCGGATCGAAATTCCAATAAACGCGAATTGTGGTTCGACGTCGTCGACGTTCCACAAACGAGCCCGGTGGTACTGCGAGAACACCCTCATAAGGAGTGAGATCCGCCCTCGGAAATGCGGTAAGCCATCCGGCGATGTATTCCTCTTCGATCCGGAACGTCCTCTCTGCAAGCAGAATGAGAGGATCGAGAACTGTGCTCCACGTAATCTCGTTCTCGCGGTCGACGTAATAAAGAGGACGTAATCCAGCGAAATCTCTCGCCAGAAATAGGGACTGCTCCTTTGCATCCCAGATTGCCAGCGCCCAGTCACCGATGAGGCGTCGAAAGCAGTCGGTCCCCCACAGTGAGTAGGCGGCGGCAACAATCGAAGAGTCCGTAGATTCAGGACCCAATGGGCTTTGCAGCTCCTCGATAAGTCGCTCACGATTATCGAGCCGGCCATCCCAAGCCAGAACGGCATGTGCTCGAAATTGGAGAGACCTCGAATCACATTTTGATTCTCTTGTCGTGGGAAGTGCGGAGTAGGCCATACTTATACCGCCGACAGTCCAGACCTCGGCAGGTTCGGTCCCGTAGGGCGCGATTAGGTCGCAGGCTTTCCCGATGTAGTCCGTTCTGACCGGTTTACCCGCGATATTCCAGGTTCCAAATTGAACACCCATCTGGTTCTCCTAAAATGCTGTGCCTGTTTTCGGGTTTTCAGCAGATGTCAAGCACTGCATAGCGATCCCGCATATCCGGCTTGTCGTTCACAGCGCAACCGTCAACTTCAACCCATGCGTGAGCTTTGAACGGAATCTGCTGGGTGCCGATCACCAGTCTTCCCTCGATGCCCAACCGTCTGAGTAAACAAGCGGTTGCCGCTGACCGTTGCAAGCAAAGAACCTCTTTCCAATACCAGAGACACGCCTTTTCAGCCGCCGAACAGGCGACCTCAATCGAATTGTGTTGCCGAATCGCGGCCGTGACGGGATAAGTTCGTACCCTATCGTAAAACCCAGCAAAGTCCCCCCGCACGAGGTAAGCCTCGAACTGAAGTAAATTGAAATAGGCGTTTATGATCAGAGAAATCATCAATCAGACCTCTAAGGTTTAAGTAATTCAAGCTGACACGTATGGATTTGCTCCTTACTGTGGGCCAGCTGCTCTGCCTCGCGTTTGATCCTTCGCGTCAAACTGCGCAAGTAGGCAGCGGTCTTAGCGTCCTGGAGCTGCCGCTCATCTCGCCAGGCATCGTATCCGGCCGTATAGGTGAATACAGCCAGAAGTGGAGCCAGCAGCATCGCCCGTGCAACATGCCGGCATGAGCAGAGTGTTTGCCAAGCGCTGGTGTAGGCACTCGTGACTTGAGCGTCCGTTAGCGCTGACCAACTTTGCGTTCGGCGGAAGTGCTCCAAGAGATGAACGAAACTATAGAATGGGTGCCCTAGGTAAGCCTCGCTCCAGTCCAAGAATCTACAGGCCTTTGGTGAGACTATGACGTTCCCTGGATTAAGGTCTAGGTGGCCCAGTGCGTCAGGAACGGCGAGTGTCTGAAGCTCGCGCAAAGCGTCGAAAATCGGATCCTTAAGTGCGAGTACCTCTTGCCGGGTGAGGGGATCAGGAAAGGCCTTGGTTTGTTTCGCCATCAGCGCTGCCATGACATCCAGCAGCGGTCCAACAATGTCCAAGAGAACCGGCACTCTAAAGTCTCTTGCACCTGCATCTAGCAACTGACACTGAGCGTCGAGAGACTCGATTTGCAATTGGGCCAACGACACGGATGTGGTTACCCAATGAACGACGTCCTGGCTATCACCGAGATTCCCGCCGGGTACTTCCTCCGAGAGCCATCCGTTCCATTCTGGTCGAGTCGCAAGAACACGAGGCACATGCCGGGGAAAGAGCCGCGCTAAGGTCAGCGTGATTGGAAGCTCTCTCTTGTTCGGCGCACCAACCGCCTTGAACCAGACGGGAGGCCCACTGGTCTCGAAGCGAATCAAGCTAAAGGTCGGACTCGCATTGAGTTGCCGGATGGCGATATCAGACTTGAGCGCTAGGGGGTGTATTGCCGCCTCAATCCATTCGCATAACTGTGAGAGCCACCCGATCCTAGCAAAAGGTGCTTCGTGAGGAGAACATGCAGCCCTCTCACATTGCGAGAGAGCCACTCCGAGCGCCACGTAGTCCGCGACATCACGAAAGCAGTGTCGAGACAACGACGAAACCGGTACCGGCACCATTTGGGGCGGCCGGACACCAGATAGCTCGACAAGTTGGTAATGCACTCCCGAGTCCGCGGCTACCGACGAATGAAGATCGGGTTCAAAAAGACAAACAACGTCACAATCCCAGGTGCTTCGCATTGCTGCGGCGAGGTTCTCTGCGACGCGCTGCTGGGACGGGATATCGACTGAAGGAAGGCAATAGCCAGCACTGGTAGCTATAAAACAAAGATCACGGCCCATCGACTCCAAGACAATGACCCGGTATGTTTCCTGACCAAAATGCTGTGTCGACTCGAACATCTCGCCTCGTTTACACCAGATCGCCTTCAACTAACTGCAGGGCCTCGAGCTCCGCGATAAATACCTGCAAATCGGTATTCGCCTGGCTCTGACTAATTGCGAATTCGTCGCTGAGATGTGCCGCGATCTGAGCTATTGATAAACCAGACTTGATCAGTTCGAAAATTCTCGAGCCGACGCGGTTGGCGCTAAAGAGTTGACCCCGACCTATGTCAAGCACGATACCGCCGTCCTCACTGTGCGTACTACGAACTTTGTCGGGAACTCTCAGCATCGCTCACCTGATTGTCTTGGTAAAAGGTAATCTTGAGAACACTTTGGCACCTTAGCGGCGAACATGCCAGAAGAAACCGATACTGTTCGCCAACTAGCCAAGCACCAAGTGAACCCGCTGCCATGAAAAGACATACAGGATTGAACCGCGGATCAAGAGACGAATATGGAACAGGATTACAGCCCAAACTTGGTCACTGCAGCCTTCTGGCCACGATTATGACTTGGCCGATCAATTCAGCGTCATCGTGATTTCGAAAGCGCTCCGGAGGGAGCACGTTGTCCGGACGCGTTACGATGAGTATTCCATTTTCGAGACTACAGTTGGCACAGATGTACTGGCCCTGCCGGGTCATCAATAAATAGAGCGGTTGTCGCCACAAAGGCGCCGATCTTAGCCGGTCCGCGGCTTTCCGTCGCCGATTTACCATCAGGTAGGCTGCTCCGCGCAGATAGGAATCTCGGAGCATGCTCTCAGGTCTTACGTGGAAGACGTCGCGTAGAGATGGCTTGCTAATGCCCGAGAGCGTCACCAATGAATCGCGAAGGAAAAACGGTACTTCTCCAAATTCGTTCAGCAGTGATCGCAGAACTGGGTCATCGTCATCACACGGCCTTTGATCAGCGGCCGAGAGCTTCTTCGGTTCTGAAGAGGTCGTGGCGGCCTCGGTTGGAATCGGATCCCTGCCTAATGCGTCGACCTCAACGCGTGAAGCTGACAAAATATCTCTGAAGGATATCGAATAAAGCAAGCATAACGTCATCACTTTGTGGATATGGCGCGGTGGGGAACTATGGGTCTCGTAGTCCGACAGAGAACCGGCCGCAGCGAAATATCGATCATCACCCAGGAGATCAGCGATTCTTTGGCTTATCATCGACGCTTCGCGTAGCGATAAGGCGGATCGCTTTCTCGCGGCCCGGAGGAGCCCGCCGAAAGAGGCTTGTTGCCTATCTATCCTTTCAGGTTTCCACTGGCGCGCAAGTTCCACCGGAACGCTTGGGTTGATACCGTTCCAGGTGTGTCTAATCTCCAAGTCGACAAAACCAACGATTCGCGCCTCGCTCGGGATTTCGAGTCCCACGCGTGCGTAAGGCAATTGCGTGCTGAGTAGATGAATGCGGTTGTGACCCGAGAAGTACAGCCGGCTGCAACAGAAGCCTCCGCTGTGCTCGATTAAGAAAAAGTGATCGGGTGCTTGCCCAATCCGTTTGAACGGATCGGGTACGCTGGAGTTCACGCGGACGATGCTTCCCGGAAGCAAGTCGGGAAAGGCGAGTGCGTCCTCAGCACCTACCTTCGCAAAAAATGAATGAGAATGGCTCGATTCGGTTAGCCGGCCCAGCCTCCTCGATTCGGAGTGCGCTAAAAGGCGACTAAGAGGGACGATTCCAGCTGCGGGAGGAGTGCTACCAATGTCATGGAACCAAGGGATACGTGCATTCTCATCCTGAAGAGAGCTATCCAAAATGAACGTTCGCTTTGACGGCAACAGCACCTGTATTCCTGGGATCTTTCCGAGATCGAACCCGAAGAGTGCCAGCCAATCATACAGGCGATACCCGGATATCCGACTCAGAGCGCAAAGCTGCAACAGACTAGGTGTGAAGCCAGGTGATTTTAGCGCATGATAGAAGTTGTGTTGGATAAAACTTTCCGAGCTAGGTCCATATTTCAGAGCCGACTCCTCCGATACTCGATGCAGCGTAAGCCCTTTGGTTTTCAGAATAGATTTGACCCGCTCGGAAAGATTCGAATCGGCTGTAAGCACCATTGCTCTGTTCCGAGTTCCTGACGTTGATCGCCCGGTGCACCAAAATGAGATTGTGCCCCTTGAACGCGCTTCAACGGGCCCAGGCTGTGGCATTATTGAAATGCATCTTTCGTGTTTCGCAAGGGAACAAACGAGGATGGTGCTATTTCCGACCAGGAGGGCGTAGATGAGAAGCGAACTGAACGCCTGATTCCTTGAAGGTTAGTTTTCTCCGGTCGGAACGCCGACCATAATCAGCAGACTCCCTTTTCGAGGCATATGGCAGGTCGCGATGATCTGCAACCATAGTTGGTATAAACACGATCGCTAAGCAGGAAACTCTTTCTGACTAGGTAGCTGAACCAATGCCTGCTTCGAAGCCGAACCCGGAGGCGGGGAGATTTTTGAAGGCGGAACGGTTGCGCGTGCGCTTGTCGACGCGTGATGTAGAACGCATGAGCCAGCAGATTGCACAGGAGAAGAAGAATCAAGAATACTATATCTCTCATTCCTGGGTTACCGAAGTCGAAAACGGGGAATACATACCTAGCATCTTCAAGCTCTATAGTATGAGCCTGATCTATAAGAGGAGCTATGATGAGATTCTGGAATTCTTCGGCATTCGAGTGGGCGACATCGGTCGGGAGCAGGTGCGGCTGACCTTGCCTCGTACTCACCTAATCTCTGGCCCGTCCGACGACGCCGTCCAACCGTTCGTGCTTCCCTCTGAGTTGCGAGCCAAGCTTCAACTCGAGAAGACCAACCTAGTATCCAAAATGTTCAATCAATGGGGCGGTTTACCGGCTACGCTGCTCGATCATATGAACCTAGATCAATCTCTTTATGGCTATGTCGGGATGAATGATTTCACTTTGTTCCCCCTGATCAGGCCCGGTTCATTCGTCCAAATTGATGCGGAGCAAAAGAAAATCGAGTGGGCCAATTGGTCGAACGAGTTTGACCGTCCCATCTATTTCATCGAGCTTCGGGACGAATACGTGTGCTCGTGGTGCGAACTCAAGGATAACAACTTGCTTCTTGTGCCGTATCCGCAGATTAAGAATCAGGTAAGGCAGGTGCGGTTTCCGCACGACGCAGGTGTATTAGGCAGAGTCACTGCTGTGTCAATGCGGATCGCGTAATTCGCCTGAAACACTTCTTCCCGAGGCCAGCTGTCCTTCTTGGGCCGTCCAGGTAGCCGTCCACCACAAACGAAAGCAAACGGGAGGTGGTTCGACGCGAAATCCGAATAGGGGCGTGGATTACTGTGAGACTTCGGGAGCCCGGGTATCACCCCGGGTGACATCCGTCGGCGGGCTGCTTTGCACTCTTGGAGGATCCAATTACTCAAATGAAGCGAGTCTGAGCCTTCGACTCACCTGGACAAGGGTGAGCCGCTGGAGGTTCGATCTTGGCGCAAGAAAGCGATAACGGCGTCGACCAGCGAGACCGTGGAAGCCCTGCGGTCGTCCGAACGCAAGGCAATCCCAAGACTCGCTCGCGGGGGGTCTGCGATCGGTCTAAAAGCGAGATCGGAACGGGGGAAGCGAGTGACCGAGGTGCGGACGACTGAAGGTCTTCTAGCAAGCACAACGTAATCCAATAATTCCGGAAGGCTTTCAGCAGGCATGGTCCGAAACCCCGAAGTGCCGGCTCCACGCAAAGCCTCATCGAGAATCGTTTTCGCCGGATCCACAGAATTTGAAAGTAGGACCAACGGCTCCCGCGTGAGCATTTCGAGCGAGATCGACCGCTGTGCCATCAGGGAATGTTTCTCTGGTATTACGGCGGTAAAATCTTCCATACCAGCGGAAATTACACGCAACCGCTTCGCCCGAATGGGAAGATCGATGATAGCGATATCTAGGACTGCCCTCAGAACCAGAGAAACTAAATCCGGAGTATATGCCGTCTTGAACTGAAGATCCGCACCCTTAGCGTATGTTTTTGCATTCTGAATGATCCGATAGAGTCGCGGAAAGTCTGCTAGTGCCGAAATGCCAATCCGCAGTGAGCTTTCACTTCGTCCGAGCGCTGCGGCCTGCGAAGCGGCGCGCAAGCTGTGTTCGACAGCGAGTTTAGCTTCTTTTTGGAATATCCTACCGGCCTTGGTCACTATTACATGTTTCGTGGTCCGATCAAACAAGCGGGTTTCTAGCATGCGTTCCATATCCAAGATCTGTTTGGATAGGGAAGGCTGAGCCACTCTGCAACGTTCCGCGGCGCGCGTGAAACTCTTCTCCTCAGCCACCGCTAGGAAGTAGCGCATTTTTCGTAGCTCAATCTCAGGAATCACAACTGGAGACTAGAGAAAACTAAGCGGCAAGGCTAAGACTTCTTTGGCCCTGAACGATAGCTAGTAGCTATGAAAGGGACGGCCCGCAGTGAACCGTGTATGATGACGCCGAGGTTTCAGGCCCGAAATTCAATGCAGGAGATGACCTATGAAATCACGAATACTCTTCGGCGCTTTCGTTTTCGGGATTTTGGCTTGGCAGGCAGGTACAGCTCAAGCCCCAGCAGGTGCACCAGCGGGTGCAACGGGGCAGTGCAACGACGGGACCTATAGTACCGCTCCGAGCAAGCGGGGGGCTTGCAGAGGACACCAGGGCGTCAAAACGTGGTTCGCAACAGCATCCACCAGTGCGCCGGCGTCTTCAACTGCTGCCCCAGCCCCGGCTGCTACTCCTGCCCCCGCGCCAGCTCCAACGCCGGCACCCGCTCCCCCAGCGCCCGCAAAAACCACATCGTCTGCCTCGACAAAGACTGCCGCTCCCGGTGGAGGTCCAGGCCTCGTGTGGCTAAATACATCGACGAACGTTTATCACTGCTATGGCACGCGGTATTACGGCACAACGAAGGCCGGGAAGTACGTTTCCGAGGCGGACGCAAAGGCCGCTGGTGCTCATGCGGATCACGGGAAGGCGTGTTCGCAGTGACGGCTATAATGATCGCGTGCCGCTAAGCGGGCGGCACAATCCAATTGAACGATTTGGGTTGAGGGCGGCTTCCTTAGTCGCCCTTTTTGTTTGGGTCCGGTCGCAAGCAGTAAGTTGCATGGCCAACGCGACTCAACTTGATTGTGGATCGATCGCCCGTCTCGGAGTAGTGCCGTAGTGCCCGACAAATGCAGTGTATGTCTTACCGGACCATCCTGGGCAGGCATTTCTCAGCATGGAAATGCTGAACGTCTCCGGGAGGCTCCCAGAGGCAACCGCTTCTTGAAGTTCGGTTGCTAGGGATTTGTGCCGTAGGCTCTCGCACGTTCATGCTGCTCCTCTTCCTCAGCCCTACAGCCGATCTGCCGGTAGGCTGCGATGACACTACCAAAACGTCGGCTGAGAGTCTGACATTTGGAGCCGCGGCATCCTTCCTGATTACCCGCGTCGTCGGTTTCCTTTTTTTCTTGAGGAAACCTCTGAGCTGTCCCAGCATCTCTACCTTCGTCAATGGCTTTACTCCGCAGCTTAACAAGCCTCTGCGACTCGCTGTACTGGTCCAGCGGGATGATAGGTTTGAAGGCGCCGGTTTTGCGTACCCGCTGTTGCTCGGGGTTCTGTTGCTCGGGGTTCATTACGGCTTTTTGCCCTAGTTTCGTTGACTTCCTGGTGTAGACGTTCGTCCCTGCGTGCTTGGGATTGATCAAAATCTGGTGGATGTGGTCTCTCGTACATTGTGG
>Ga0335075_10002367_pt1 | contig 30401 bp, 24 predicted proteins | sample Lox_Sample_24_FD_206723 | JGI IMG/M metagenome (GOLD analysis project Ga0335075, IMG submission 206723) | Soil microbial communities from Loxahatchee National Wildlife Refuge, Florida, United States - Lox_Sample_2.4 | ecosystem: Environmental > Terrestrial > Soil > Wetlands | place: USA...
CAATAAGTTCACATTTAGTGAGGTTATTGACACCAAGCCAAAAACGGCTTTTCGCTCGGTAGAATCAAAGAATTTACTAGCCTCATGGTCATAGACACGCATTTTTGAGGTTCAACATTTCAACGTTAGGGGGTTGGACTGCCGTTGTCCAAGGTGGTTTGGGAAACTTGCGCGCTTGAAGCATGTGTATAAACTGTAAAACGCCATGATGCCGGCCAATGTCATTCAGTTGCGCCAGTTGCTTTCGGAAAAATTTCCCGAAGCCCGCATGCGCTTGGATGGGCCGGTCGATCCCGATGCCGTTCGCTGGCCCACCGGACTGCCGCAGATAGATGAACCGTTGCGGGGCGGCCTGCCCAAAGGCGCGATTGCGGAGTTTGCCGGCGCAAAAAAATGTTCCGGAAGCGCAACACTGGTTCGGGAAATCCTCTCGAATGCCGCCCGCCGAAACGAAATCATAGCCCTCGTTGACGGCAACGATTCGCTGGACCTGGCACGAATTGAGCCACGTGTTTTATCGCGGCTCCTGTGGATCCGCTGCCGCTCGGCGGACGACGCTTTAAAGGCTTCCGATTTGGTTTTGCGGGACAACAATCTGCCTTTGGTCCTCATTGACCTGAAACTAAACCCTGAAAAACAACTCCGCAAAATTCCCGCGACAGTCTGGTATCGCTTTCAGCGACTGGTCGAGGAAACGTCCGCGGTTTGCATGGTTTTTACGCCGCATCCGATGGTCAGCCGGGCCCAAACGCGAATTGCGTTCAATTCGACGTTCTCACTCGACACGCTTGAAAAAGACACCGGCGAATTATTGAACCAATTAAAACTGGAAGTTTCCGACCGCAAACAACCCGCCGAAATGACCCGCTTTTCGCAGAGCAGCGCCTGATAGCCCTTCTCCGTTTTTCCAATTTCCAAAACCATGTTCGCCGCCATCTACATCCCCAATTACTGGCGCTGCTCGCCGCGCGCTCTTTTCTACGTAGCAGCCGACGTGAGGAGGCTCTGACTAATTCGCGGCTTGCCCATCTACCGTCACTCCTCACCCGGCATATCCAACCACCGGACGATTATTCCCCCTCTCCTGGGGGCCGCCGGAACATTGCTGGAGCAAAACGCCGAGCGTTATCTGAAGAGCGGCGCGCAAATGCGCGAATTATTCCGGGATTTGCCCGAAGCCATCGAAAATTCCCGTCGCCTCGCCGATCGCCTCGATTTTACCCTGGAGAATCTCGGGTATGAATTTCCGTCGTTTCCAGTGCCGCCGGACCACACCATGGAGTCTTGCCTGCGGCTGCAGGCCTTTGCCGGCGCGCGGGAACGTTACGGAGAAGTCACCGAAAAAGTCCGGACCCAGCTCGAAACCGAACTGGCTCTCATCGCAAAACTGAAAGTCGCCGGGTATTTTCTCATCGTATGGGACATCGTGAAGTTCTGCCGTGAACAAAACATCATGGCGCAGGGACGCGGCAGCGCGGCAAACAGCACGGTTTGTTTTTGCCTGGGTATTACCGCCGTGGACCCGTTAAAATTCCACACTCTCTTCGAGAGATTTTTGACCGAAGGCCGCAAAAATTCATGGCCTGACATTGACATCGACCTGCCCAGCGGCGACCGCCGCGAACGGGTGATTCAGGAAATTTACCGCCGCTACGGAGAACATGGCGCCGCGATGACCGCCAACGTCATTACCTATCGCGGACGCAGCGCCGCGCGCGAAGCCGGCAAGGCGCTGAACCTTTCGCCGGACGTTTTAAATCGTTTTTCCAGTCTTTACGCCAATGGCGATTTCCCGCACACGCTCGATTTGCAGGCGCAGATGGAAAAATCGGGCTTGCCCCGGGACCACCCCCGCGCCACGGCGTTTGCGGCGTTGTGCCGGGCAATGCACGGTTTGCCGAGACATCTGGGGCAGCATTCGGGCGGCATGATTATTTCACGCGGCAACCTGCACAAAATCGTTCCGCTCGAAAACGCCTCCATGCCCAACCGCGTCGTCGCCCAATGGGACAAGGACGATTGCGAAGACCTGGGCATTATCAAAGTGGATTTCCTTGGCCTAGGGATGATGTCCGTTTTGCAGGACGCCGTCGAATTGACCCGCAAAATGCGGCGCCCGGTTGACCTGGCCGATCTGCCGCAGGATGACCCGCGGACATTTGAAATGATGCAAAGCGCCGATACCATTGGCGTATTTCAAATTGAGAGCCGCGCCCAAATGGCCACGCTGCCGCGCCTGAAACCGAAAAATTTTTACGACGTTTGCATCGAAGTAGCCATTATTCGGCCCGGCCCCATTCAGGGACATCTCATGCATCCCTATTTGGCGCGCCGCGCCGGCCGCGAACGAATCGAATATTTTCACGACGACCTCAAACCCGTCCTGGAACGCACGCTGGGCGTGCCGTTGTTTCAGGAGCAAATGCTGCAAATGGCGATGATCATGGCCGGTTTCACCGGCGCGGAAGCGGAGGAATTGCGGCGCGCGCTGAGCTTTCACCGGTCGCAGGACCGCATGGAGCGCATCATCAAAAAATTGCGCGCGGCCATGGAGCGCAAAGGTCACTCTCATAAAACCATCGATGCAGTCTGCCAAACGGTCAGTTCATTTGCGCTTTACGGTTTTCCTGAATCACACGCCATCAGTTTCGCGCACCTGGCCTATGCGTCGGCGTACTTAAAAGCCCATCGCGCGCCGGAATTTTTCGCCAGCCTGCTGAACAACCAGCCCATGGGTTTTTATTCGCCCGCTACCCTCATTAAAGACGGCCAGCGGCATGGCGTGAAATTCCGTCCGGTCTGCGCGGCCAAATCCGATGGGTCCTGCGCCATCGAACCGGACCATTCCATTCGCCTGGGATTTTGCGTTGTAAAAACTTTGAGCGCCAGCGGCGCAAAAAAAATATTGGAAAAACGCCACGCCGCCCCGTTCGCGTCGCTGGACGATTTCAAACGGCGCGTCCGGTTAAATAAAGATGAACTCCGCACGCTTGCTGAAATTGGCGCGTTCAATTGTTTTGCCAATCACCGCCGCGACGCGCTTTGGGAAGTGGAACGCCCCGTTCGCACTGGCGATTTATTTGAATCAAAGGACGCCCGCGGCGAGCCGCTTTCTCCTCTCAAACCGATGAACTATGCCGAGCGCATCCAATCCGATTTTGCCGGCATGAATCTGACGACCGGCAAACATCCCATGGCCTTGCTGCGCCCGAAGCTGCGAGACATCCGGCGCGCCGCGGACTTGGAAAAACTCCCGCACGGCAGCCGCGTTCGCATCGCCGGCAATGTCATTTGCCGCCAGCGTCCGGGCACCGCAAAAGGTTTTGTATTCATCAGCCTCGAGAACGAAACCGGCATCAGCAATGCCATCGTCACCCCGCCCATGTTTGAAGCAAATCGTTTAGTCATCACCGAAGAATCGTTTCTCGTAATCGAAGGCCGCCTCCAACACGTCGATAACGTCATCCACGTAAAAGCCGAAAAAATAGAGCGGCTGGAACATGGAACGTTTGTCGGGCCTCAATCGTATGATTTTCGATAACGTGTTGCGTATTGCATGTTGCGTCAGGAATCCTCGGACGTCGCCGCCCATACTTTACCCGTACCACCACGATAACGTTACCGCAAAACGATAACGTTAATGTAACATCGGAAATACCTAATCATAAGCAGCTTATGAGATTTTAGCAGGCGTGTAACAGCGTGTAACAAACAGTGTAACACGGCAAATCGTTGGTATTCAACAATGTAACACTGTAACACGTTTTCCAACTTCATCTCCATACCACAACACTCCTTGGGTCCCTTTTGCGCTCTTTCCGCCCTTTGCGGTTAAACAAATTTCCAAATTAAAATTTTCAGACCGCGCTATTTTTTGCTATTTTTCCCATATTTAGTTTATGGCAGACAAACCAAAACAAGTTTACGACGAAAGCAAAATCAAGACCCTGTCGTCGCTGGAACACATCCGGTTGCGCACGGGCATGTATATTGGCCGCATTGGAAACGGGAGCAACCCTGACGACGGCTGTTACGTCCTGCTCAAGGAAGTCGTCGATAACGCCATCGATGAATACATCATGGGCCACGGCCGCGAAGTGCAGATCGAAATCGACGGAAATTGCGTTGCCGTTCGCGATTTTGGCCGCGGCATTCCCCTGGGCAAAGTCGTGGACTGCGTTTCCAAAATCAATACCGGCGCAAAATATAACGACGACGTTTTCCAATTCAGCGTCGGTCTGAACGGCGTGGGCACAAAAGCCGTCAATGCCCTTTCCAGGAACTTTCTCGTGCGCAGCCATCGGGAAGGCGAATTTGTCGAAGCTTCGTTCAAGGCCGGCAAATTGAAAAAGGAAGAATCGGGCAAAACCAAAGAGCCGAACGGCACATTTATCGAATTTGAGCCGGACCCGGAAATCTTCAAGGACAGCGAGTTCAAAATGGAGCACGTCGAGCGGCGCCTGCGCCATTACAGTTATCTGAACACCGGGTTGAAACTCACATTGAACGTCTCCGGCGCCGAACCCAAAATCTTCCAATCACGCCATGGCCTGATGGATCTGGTCATGGAAGATTTGGCCACCGATGGCAGCGCCCCGATCTATCCCCCGCTCCATTACGCGGGCAAGACGCTCGAATTTTGTTTCACCCACAGCAATTCACGGTACGGCGAAACATTTTTTTCCTTCGTCAACGGCCAATATACCGGCGACGGCGGCACTCACTTGAGCGCCTTCCGCGAAGGCCTGCTCAAAGCCGTCAACGAATACGCCAACTCGAAATTTGAAGGCGATGACGTGCGCGAATGCATGGTCGGGGCCGTGGCCATCCGTTTAAAGGACCCCGTATTCGAATCGCAAACCAAAAACAAGCTCGGCAACACCGAGATTCGCGCTGAACTCGTCAACAACGTGCGCGAAGAACTGTTGCACTTCTTCCAGCGCAACAAGGAAATCGCCGAAAAAATCGTCGCCAAAGCCGCCGACACCCAGCAACTGCGCAAGGAATTGCAGGCCGTCAAGAAAATGGCGCGCGACCGCGCCAAAGCCATCGCCCTCCGCATCCCCCAATTAAAAGACTGCAAATATCATTACGACAAAAAGAAGGATAAAAGCCGCGACACAATGGTGTTCATCTGCGAAGGCCAGTCCGCCGCCGGCTCCATTACAAGCTGCCGCGACGTGAACAACCAGGCTGTGTTTGTCCTCAAAGGCAAGCCGCTCAACGTCTGGGACCTCAAGCGCGACGTCATGTACAAGAACGACGAAATGTATAACCTGATGCAGTCGCTGAACGTCGAAGACTCCATCGAAGGCCTGCGCTACGGAAAGGTAATCCTGGCCACCGACGCCGACGTCGACGGCATGCACATACGGAACCTGATGATTACCTATTTCTTCAAGTTCTTCGAGCAACTCGTCCACGACGGTCATGTCTATGTTTTGGAAACGCCCCTGTTCCGCGTGCGCAACAAGGAAAAAACCATTTATTGCTACAGCGAAGAAGAACGGGACAAAGCCATCCAGGAACTCGGTGGCAAACCCGAGATTACCCGGTTCAAAGGCCTGGGCGAAATCAGCCCCAAAGAATTTTCACAATTCATCGGGAAAGAAATGAAACTCAGCAAAGTCGAATACGCCCCGCGCACCGAGTCCGCGCCCATCCTGGATTTTTACATGGGCAAAAACACCCCCGAACGCAAAGACTTCATCATGGACAGCCTCGTAGTCCCCGTGGAAGACTAGTTTGGTGTCCACCCTTTAGGGTGTCCGGACGGAATGTCACCAGGATGGTGGAAAACGGCGTGCCCGCGAGTTGCGATGGTGGGTCACGGCGTGCCCGCCGTGACAGCACGCGCCACCGGCGCGTGCGAGTCACCAACGTCATCTTCTATCCTCGCCCAATTCCACCCTTCGCCCATGGCGCCTTGGCGCACCATAGCTTCTGAGCGACGGCGGCTCATTGCACTAAACTGATTCTTACGATAACTGCCTCCGCCTTCGGCGCCGTCACCTCAAACTCGCCATCCCTCATCGTCCCCAACTGTCGCCATTGTCCATCCCACGGCGCGTCATTTTCGATGGTATCACCCCCAAGCGTAATCCCGTGGCTCGCCTCCACATCGCCACTGTCCTGCCTCAAATACATTGCCGACACATTACCCTGCCCCGCCGCAAAACCATTGAGCTCGATTTTCACGGCGGCGTCGTGTCCGTGATGCCCATATTCCTTGTTGATGAGCGTCACATACAAATTGGTTGCATCAGCCACGGCATAAGCCGTTAAATTCACATCATTCGGATTTTTCACGGCCACAGGATCCACCCTGCCGTGACCGCCCACGTCAAACGCCTTGATACCGTAGGCTTTCGGGCGGGGCTGAAAACTGCGGTCCCTTTTGTTGAAATAAACTGTGTCCGTCGGGAACCATTCGTTATTGTGAAAATTAACGCCCGCGGCGCCATGCTCAGCGAACCAATGCATGACGTCCAGCGCCCATAATGCCGACGCGAACGCATCGCTCGCATGGTACACACCTCGAAGATAGTCGTTTAACTCGGTCAATCGATACGGATAACCATCTGCGATCACGTGCGACTGGCGGTGAAGCTCCTTTGGGTACAGTTTATTCACCCAGCGCGGAGACAACATATTGCTCACGGCGGTATTGGCCGTCTGGTCCTCCCAGCCGCCGCCAAAGTAATCATGCGTCGTAAAGAGCGACACAAGACCCGAGCCCGCTTCGTCATCGGCAAAATTCGTGTTCCACTTGCTGCCGCCTGTGTCCGGCGCGGCAAACGTCACACCCGGCAAAGCATTAGTCAAAGCCGCCGCAAACGTTCGCCAATGCGGCAAATAAGTCTCGTAATTCGTGATCGTCGGGTCGGGTCCTTTGCCAAATGGCGGATACAGGTAGGGCGGCTCATCCGGTTCGTTGCCGATCGCCAGCCACTCCAGTTCCGGCCGATAATTCGCCAGGATATATCGGGCAATCGCCACGTCAGCATTTGTATCGCCCTTTAGCAATCTCAATGAAAAAATCACCTTCACACCCGCCGCCTGCGCGAAACCAAATAAATTATCAATGTCCGCGTGACTTAATCGCGCTCCGCCTTTCCCATCCACCGTCCCGCCGCCAATGCGAAGGTTCCGAAGCCCGATATTTCGGAACAGCGTAATCAATTGAGTGTTTGTTGGAGTGAAAAGATCTCCCGAAACCCCGTTTACATTGGGCGCCTGGTGACCCGTCTCAAAACTCAATCCGCTAAAATCCTCCGGAATCGCATAGCCCGGCGAATTGGTAATGCTCACAGTCACATCAGTCGGCGGTTGCGCGTAAACAGCAAACGCAAAACCCAACAAAATAAAAGCGGAAAACAGTTTCATCATTTACAATATTAAAGACGCAGCCAGGCGAAGAATGGTGAGGAGCAGACAAAATTATAGGTCCTATATGTCCTATACGACCCATTACCTTTTGCATTCTATGCGTTCCTTCGCGGCTCTGATCTTATTTACCTTGCCGCGCCGCTGATTGCCTGTCCAGCGCCGCCTGACGATCCATCACCGCGAGCAACGCATAATAATTGTCCGTGAGAAGCCCTTCATAACCCTTGCACGTGCCGTCCCACATCTTCCAATCCTTGCTCAGGCCGTTTGGGCCAAATCCCTGGAAACCGCCGGTCGCAAAGCCCTTGAGCATCGGAAACAAAATACGATCGCCGTCATTCACTCTTCCCAGGTCATACAATGCGGCAAGGGTGAAATACGCGAAGCAAGCCGTCGCGCCGCCGTTTTCATAAATTTGAAATCCATCCGCATTATCCTCCCGCAGGCCGCCGCCAAAACGCGTGTGCAAATCCACGTAATCCTTTCGAGCCACAGAAACAAGATTGCCCGGCAACCCGAGTTCAAAATTTGTGTAACCCACCTCGTTCATCTTCGCCAGCAAACGATCCATGATGTCATTCGCCTTGTCCGTGGGCACGAGCCCGTAATGAATCGCGATGCCGTTCACCCAAAGGAAATAATAATCATGAAGCTGGCCGTCCTCGCTGCGCCATCCCGCCAGGACACCGGTATTTGTGTCGTAAAATGTATTAAAATAAACCGACTTTATTTTGTCCGCCGCAGCGTTGTAGCGCTGCGCGTCCTCTGAGTTGCCGGCCTGCTGCGCCATCGTTGCCATGCCTCGCAAACCCCGATACGCCAGCGCGTTTGCATAAGCATCCTCATAGCCAAAACCAATCGTGTCCCACCAGTTCGACGGACGATACTTGATGTGCGGCGGCCAGGACCCCGAATTGCCGCTCAATGGAAATTTGATGAGGCCATCGCCGTTGTTATCCGTCGCGAGCATTTCATCAGCCCAGCCCTTGATACTGCTATAATTTTTCACCAGCCAATCCTGGTCCTTGCTCCCCTCCACATAATCATCCGCCGCAATCAAAAACGACGGCAACGTGTCCGCTGCAAATTTTGGGTGGTTCGGGTCCTTCGACGTATCAAACAATCCATAGACAAGGGCGCCGGCAATGATTCTATCCAGGCTTTGACGGACCATGTCCAGCGCACTAACACCTTCCGCAAGTTCCGGCGTCACCTTCGCCATGTCCGCGTATTCGTAAAAGCAAAAGCCGCATGTGTCGCTCGTCACATTATTCGCCAGCATCCGGTTCTTCGAACTGTATTGGAAAATGTTCAGCCAATCGCGGCGAAAACCGTCGAATCGCGCGTCCGTATCAACCCCGGGAATGTCCGGGTGAATCGAAACGACATGCCAGTGATATGTCACGTTGGGATTGTCCTTCGTTGCGGGCGCAAACGTGATTTGAATCGGACCTGACCGTTGCGTCGCCACGTATCCCAGCGGCGCGGCGTTCGGAATACTTGCCGTGATTCGAAATGTGCCCTGGTCGGCGAAATGCATCAGCGCGGGGAGTTGAATGGATCCATTTGTCTCCATAATCCCCAGCAAAGTGACGTGGCATACGCTGTTGTCCAGGTTCAGCTCCAGCGGCTCGGGCGAGTCGTCCGCGGACCAATGCGATTCGAGCACAATTCCTTTGGGGTTCACTTCGATCGCCCATCGCGGCGGTTCAGTATTTGGAACGCCCGGGCTCCGATATTCCACGCGCTCAATTGCCAGACCGTTGCCCCCGCGCCCCCAACTTGAAACCGTCGGCTCGAGATGCCCGGCAGGAGGATCGATCCTGACCAGCGGAAAATTTTCCTTGCCCAGATTGTCCACGGACAATCCCGTAAAGCCCGGGTACTCCAGCGAAATCGCCGCGTTAATAAAATCAGTTTTGACGCGCACGGATGTAGCGGGCGCTTGCTGAACCGCTTCTGCCGGCGTTTCACGTCGATAATTCACGCCCAATTCATCCAGTCTTTGTTCGTCCATTGCCAGCCTCGAATGAAAATCATCCCAATTCCGCGCGTCCTTCGCCGACCACCCCACTTCCGCCATGGCGCATGCCCGCGGAAAAATCATATACTCAGCATGCGGCAGCGAGAAAACGTATTCCGTCCACAAATTACCCTGCGGCCCCAAAATGTGCGACTGCAACTCGGGCGCAAGTCCCTCGGGTACCGGTTCAAACGAATAAACCTTCGACACAGGCAAAAACCCGCCGATTGCGCGCGGCTCCGTCAGGTGATTCGTCGATTGATAATGGTCAAAATAGGCATAGTCCACCGGCGACGACGGCGTCATGATCGCGTCATGCCCCTGCGCTGCCGCCTTTTTTCCGCCACCAATCCAGTCCATCACGACCAGGTTCGTCGTGATGCCTCCGCGTATCGCTTCGCTCCATCCAATCGGTATTCGGCCATGAGCAGTGACATAATCAACCATCTGCTTCGTAAACCACGTCTGCAACTGCCCCTCGTTCTCCAGCCCTTCCTTTTGCATCAATGCGCGGCAATCATCGTATCGATCCCAGGCGCCGCGAGGCACTTCGTCGCCGCCAATGTGGACATACGGGCCCGGGAACAGTTGAAAAACTTCGTCCAGGACCGTATCCAAAAATTTAAAGACCTGCGGGTTCGCGGGGTCGAGTACACCCACGTGGAACGGTCCGGGCTTTTCCACTTCGTACGGCCGTCCGGAACAACCCAGTTCCGGATACGACGCCAGCACTTCACCGCAATGCCCAGGCATTTCAATTTCGGGCACTACCGTGATATGCCGCGCCGCCGCATACGCGACCACTTCCCGAATGTCCTCCGGCGTATAGAAACCACCGTAACGGCCATCCGGAGCGAACTTGTCCGGCGTGGCCTTCGCCCAGTCGGGATGGGCTGTCTTTTCGCTGTCAGTCCGATGCGTCCGTTGAAGAACGATGTTTGAGCGCCAGGCGCCGACGTCCGTCAGCTTCGGATATTGTGGCACTTCCAAACGCCAGCCGTCGTCATCCACAAGATGCCAATGGAATCGGTTCAACTTATACAACGACATGTCGTTGATGACCGTTTCCACTTCGGTCTTATTGAAGAAATGGCGGCTGCAATCGAGCATGACGCCGCGCCAGGAAAATCGCGGCCAATCTTCGATTTGAACGCACGGCGCATTCCATTCGTCGCGCGCGACCACATTTGTCGAAAAAACCTCGGCCGGCAGCAATTGCATGAACGTTTCGCCGCCGTAGAACAACCCGGCCTGCGACGGCGCGCGAATCAGAACGCGGTTGGTCGAAACCGTCAGGTCATAACCTTCGGGGCCGACGGCGGAGTTGGCATGTTTGACGGTGAAAAAAATAGAGCCTGACGGAATGCCGCCAAAAATCGGACGATGGACCGTGAGCGGGAAACCCGTGGATTTGCGGAGACGTTGCGCGATAAACTCGGCCGTTTTCCGCGAGGATGCATCGGCGTAGATACGCGTTTGGGCGTTGAGCGTAAATTGGCCATCCAGTCGCTGGACCTTCTGCGGCAGCGGAATCAGCGCCAGGTCATTGGTAAGCGATTCCGCATCCGCCTCCTCGCCAAATGCGGCCGATGCCGCCGCAGAGAGCGAGAGCGCAATAATGGATGCAAAAAACAAATTTTTCACGATATGATGTTTCATTGTCATTGATTTATTTGGTAGGGACATCCCGCTACGTCGTTCCTGTAGGCCGGGCGTCCTTGCCCGGCGCTGCCACATCAATTGTCAAAGCCTCTGAGTTTGCCGTGTTCCGGTGATTTTAAAAGCGCAAAATTTTGCGTAACAATCCTGTCCATCCTGTCAAAATCTTCGCAGCCTTCACGCGAACAGTTCCTATTTCTGTTTACAGGAAACGTTTTTTCAAATTCCCCAATGAAAACGCATATTTTAACCGCTTTTGGGCTTCGTTTACTTTTTTACTTACCTATAGACACAAAATGTGTAGCAGAGCCATTTTGTTCGGGGCTTATCCTGTTTATCTTGTTCATCCTGTCCAGGAAAGCCTTCGTTTTTTTCTGCAAGATATTCCGGGACCGGGAGTATAGGTCAAGTCCGGTAATGCCAGGAGGTGGGTGTGGGCGTAAGCGTGAGCGTAGCATTTAAATTTAAATTTTACGGAATAATTGATTGATTTGCTGAGTCTGAATTGGCAGTGACTTTATGAAACACGAGAAGGTAATAAAGAAATTGGCTGGCCGTGTGTTTTGCGCGGTCGTGGACGTCGTTCTTTGGGTGCGATTTCGATTAACGATCCTGTCCGCGGTTTGCTTTATTGCCGCGCCGTTTATCTTAAGTTGTCATGCCGGCGCACAATCACAATCGGATTTGCCGGCGGCTGACTCGAGTTCAATGGCATTGGCCGGCACGAACAACAACACGAACGATAACGGTACTGGTAATGGCGGGTCGATGGCGATGGGGCCGTCGACGCGGGTCTCGGCTGCGGATGCGATGATGGGTATGGGAGTTTCGTTGGGTTATTCCTGTATACAAAAACATCGGTCAAACGGTTTCGTTTGGCGACAGTCCTTACGTTCAGGTGGGGCTCAGATATAGGTTTTAGTGGGCCAGACCCTTCGTTCCACCTCTCACACCCAAAAACCATCAAATTTGCCAATAAAATGGCACGATTTGACCCTTTTTCGGCCTTCGTTTCCGTTTCCGCGCCTATATACCCAAAAATGTGGGGGGGGCCACAGATCGGTAGGGCGTCGGTGCCCCGACGCTTGCCACGGCCCCAGTTTACAGTTAGCCAGGGGCTTTTTTGTCGAATTTGCCAATAAAAACGCCATTTTTGATCCGTTTTCGGCCCCAGTTTACCAATTTACTTACCTACACATATAATTTGTAAACTCGCCCTTTTTGCCTCAAAAATTGCACGGAAGTTGCTCAAAGCTGGGCCAAACCAGTGTTCCGCCCAGGCACCCTAAAGGCTGGACACCAAATGATGAGCGATACAACAAAACAGATTGCGCCCCTGAGATTGGTCCTGGAAGGACAGTTTTGGGATTCCCATATCTACATGGGGAAACTTTATCTCTTCACACTGGATGGCCGCGTGCACACGGTTGAATGGGACAGGTTAGTCTCCGAATTTGCATTGCCGACCGAGCTTGCCCTGCCGATGCAATACGCGTTTAGTCGAAGCGATTATCTATACGACAATCAACGGGACCTGACGTTCCAGGACCCGCAGGTACGCGAGGTGATTCAGACGAAATTTGTCCGGCTGGCAAAGCATCATGAAGTTCCCCGGGCCGCCGATTGGCGATATTATTTGCTCAACACCAGGGATACGCCATTTCCGTTTCCGCACATCGACGCAACGATTTATATGAAGGGCTTCTTCTCGGTTTGCGAAACGGGCGTCTTTGTCAGTTCTATTAGCGAATTGGAGTCGAAATCAAAGTCGAATTCAAATTCGAAATCGAAGTCCAAACGCGGAAAAAAAGGAAAGGTGCTTAAACTGTGGGATTGCCCGGTTATTTCCGTGGACGCTTCTTACGGGGCCCTGGCCCTGGCAGCGGGACCGGAAGGGCTTTTTGAATTCGAGCTGGATGATTGGGTCAGCGGTGACCCGCGCCAGGCCAAACCGATCAACAAGCGCGATTGCACCGATTGTTCCTGGGCGTATTACAGCATCGTGGGCTCTTCTCATAAGCAGGGCAGCATATTCGCGGAATACGCAGCCGTAACTGATCACCATGACAACCGAAACGGTTCAAAGACAAAGATAAAGAACGGGAAGGATTTTGAACCGACCAACCTCGGCCGCTCATGGCGCGAGGCTCCAAAAGTGCAACGCCAGTTTGAAAAGACATTTGCGGTCGAGGAAATTTTCGATCAGAAAGGTTATTGCTGGGGCGGCATGGACAAAATTTGCCAGGCGAGTGATGGCGTAATGACCGTAGCCCAATATTCGCCATGGGAAGATGATGCAGCCAAACGGTTCCGTGTTCTGCGTCGGATCACGTTTGATTCGGGGAAAGGGACACCGGTGTGCGGCGCGGTGGCTCCGTTTGGTTCCATTATCGAGCTGGATCGACGCATCGTGGTTGTCAGAAGTGATGACGAAATTTTCATGATCCCGGGATTGCCGGTAAATTGGAGGGTGTTCAATCGTTCGAAACAATACGAAAACCAATTGCACGTGATTTACGAGAATCGGCTCGAGATTTATTCCTTTAACCACGATTACTTCGTGGACCAGAAGGAGAAATGTAGCGGATCTTTGAAACGGTGATCCAATCCGGAATCCGCAGTGCCATCTTCCATCTTCTACCTTGGCGTTGCGTTCGCCATCGCGCGCCTGGCGGCTTTGTTGCTCAAAATCCGTATTCCGCCAAACATTGAAAGAGCGGCCAGGGCCAGGGTCGCTGTGGCGGGCTCGGGGACGGCCTGGGCTGAGGCGTTGAGAACGTCTACTTGCAATCCTTCGGGGTCCGACCCGCCGCCTGGACCCTGGGGTATCTGGTTCACATAAAATTGAAGTGTGTTTTCACCATCCACAAAACCGCTTGTAAGTGAAAAGAGTTTAAAGGGCTTAAATCCATTGGTGTTATTTGAAATCCCGGTGTCTGCGCCGTTTAAATAAATCTCGGAATTGTTGTCCGAAACCCATTCGGCCAAAATACTTGCGGTCGAAGGATCGTACCCGGCCAGGGAAAATGTGAGGGTATAAATATAAAGTCCAGCCGGTTCAACATCGTTGCCAACACCGGTCGCGTTAATCCATTGCGAAGACGCGGTGTTCGCCTCCCAGCCTTTGTTAAGCGGCGAAACAACCAGGGCGGCAATTGGCGTACTCGAAACCGGGGACGAAGTAATTGTCCAGTTCGGGTCCACTGATCCCGCCGCCAGAAGATTTCCCGAATCATCAACGCCTGTATTAAAAATGCCGGGAATGTCAATTTGTTGCGCGCCGGCTGTCAATATTAAAGCCGGAATAAGATTAAGAATTATACCGGCGCCTATGGCTGGAATCGTTTTTGTTTTCATAACTCTCATTTAATGCTCATTGTGGATCTACTTGTAGTTGTGGTTGTGGTCGCGAATAGTGGTTAACTCATTTCTGGAAATTGTCAAGGACACGAGGTCACATTGTCTTAAGACGGAATAAAAGGGATTTTCCTCCCGAAATTTTCAGCGGATTAGTCAGAGCGCGCTGACCGGCCTTCGCCATGCTACGGAGCGGCGCGCGTGACGCTCCTACGGCCGCTCGGTACCGTTGGTCCTGTACAGAATATCGACGACGTTGCGGAGGTATTGTTCGTCGGCGACGCCGTCGGTGGCTTCGGGGGGAAATTCGACTTTGGCGCGGAAATGAGTGGCGAGGTCGCCGAAGAGTTCGACGCGGGCCACAGGATCGAATTCGTCGCGGCGTAACAGGGTTTGAAGGGCGATGCCGGCCTCAGCGGGACTCGAGTTCTGGCGGAGCCGGGCGACGAGGTGCGGGAATTGGCGAAGGGAATTGAATTTGCCGGCCAGGATCTGGTCAAGGTCGGGTTCAAGGACCTGCGGATTGCGCACGACAACGGTGTTGGCGGCAAGATCGCCAAGGCGCTGGCATTTGGGACTGAGCCAGCAGGCGACGCCGCCGACAAAATAGAACAGCGGCAATTCATCCACGAATCGCAACAGGTTGCGCACGACGATTTGGTTGAATTGGAGGCGCATGCCCTCGACGTCGACCACGCGCAGGCGAAAGAGTTTTTTTCCAATGGTCTGGCCCCGCCAATGCCATTCGAAGAAAATGCCGTACCCCACCCCAACCACAAACCAGCCGATAATAGCGAAAGCGACCGCGAACCCGCCCGCGCCGAATATCCCCAACAGAGCCATCACAGCGCCAAAAACCATCAGCAACACCACGATGAAGAGGTGGTCAATGAACCATGCCAGGAAGCGGACAACCGGGCCGGCAAGGATTTGTGAGAAGACAATGCCTTCCGGGGTGCGAATGACGAGGGTGGAAGTCTTCATAGTTCAGTGCTATGAGCGCCGGGAGTGCCATCGGTGGTTTGCACCGCGGCCACCTTGGATTGCGGATTCTCCACTCTCACGGTCTGATTGTCTCCCGCTCTCACGCCCTTGCTTTTCTCACGTCCGGACATGGAGAGGAATGCGGTTAGGAGAATAAGCTCGACGGAGCCAAATGCGATTTTGACTTCGTAGGGAATCACGGGTTCGTGATATTGCGAAAGGAAGGATTCGATAAAACCGGCCCATACCAGGAACATGGCGACGCCGAAAATCAGGGTGGTGACGTCGGGCGAGATGGCGCGCAGACGGGCGCGCATGCTCAGGCGGCTGCCGCGTCCGATCATGGCCATGGCAAGCATAAGCCCCGCCTGACCGGCGATGAGTATGGAGGGTATTTCGATGACGCCGTGGGGCATCAGCCAGCCTAGCAGAAATTTGGTTTCACCGGCGCGGATATAGTCCACAGCGACCGCGCCGAGGATGACGCCGTTGTAAAAGAGCATGATGATGGTCCCAAATCCCCAGCTCATCCCAAGCGCAAGGGTAAAGATGGAGACCTTGATGTTGTGGGTCATGAGGTCGGCGGCAAACGTGGATTTCATCCCTTGCAACTGATCGGTGCTGGAATGTTCCTCTTCCTCGACGCGTTTCTGGGGATCTTCGAGAAGGTTGGGGAACGGCATCAGGACGGGTTTGGAGTCGGGGTCCAGTGCGATAGCGCCGCCGCCAAACAGGCAGCCGGCGATGGTGATGGCCACGGATAGATAAAATGCGCCGATATGGCGGCGAAACGTGCGCGGGAGGGTCTGAAACACCCATTCGATGGGATGAAATTTAGTCTGGCGGTCGCGGGTTTCATGGATTTCGCCATAAGCGCGGCTGATGAGGTTTTCGAGGTAGCGCCGGGTTTCGGGTTCGGAGGAAAAGGTGGTGATTTTGGCCAGACCCGCGGCGGTGCGTTCGTAGAGTTGATGGAACAGTTGCAATTGCTGCAACGTCATTTGCGCGTTGGGCTCGGTTTCGAGGTGATTGAGCATTTTCTCGAGCTCGGCCCAGTAAGACCGTTCGTTCGCAATAAAACGTTGAAGATCAACAATCACAAAATTACAACAATTGCCTTTGTTTGACGCTGAGGTATTGCGACACCAGTTCGGCGCTGAGGCGCTCGTTTTTGACGAGGGAAAATTGCACGCCCATGCGCCGGAGAATCTTTTGCAATTCTCGCAATTTTTGCCAGCGCAAATGGCCGCCGAGGTCCTGGTAGATGTCGTCGATGCCCGTGGCCGCGGAACTGGAAAACAACGGCCTGACGCCGGGCGGCTGCAGCATGTTGACGAGCACGAGGTGTTGCCTTTGGATGAGGCGCATACTGCGGACAAAGCTTTCGGAGATGGCCGGGTCGTCGAGAGCGGTCAGAAAAATCAGAAGCGCGCGCCGTCGCAACCGGAGGCGGATGAAGGTGCACAGTTCGTCGAAATCGGGCGTGACGGTGCGGGGTTCCATCGTATAAAGCGCGTCGCGGCAGGCGTTGTAATGGGCCTGGCCGTTTTTGGCGCGCACGAATTTGTCCACTTTGTCGCCAAAGGCCATCAAGCCGAATAGATCGCCCTGCTGTTCGGCGGCGAGGCCAAGCACGAGCGCGGCGGTGACGAAACGTTCCAGGGCGGGCGCAACACCGGCATCGGCAGCGCCACTTCCATTGCTTTCGCTTGCGGGACGGGCGCTGAGGCGCGATCCGTCCACAATGACATAGACTTCCTGGGTTCTTTCGATTTGGAATAGCTTGGTAATGGGTTTGCCGCGGCGGGCGGTGGCTTTCCAATGGATTTCGTCGTAGCCGTCACCGGGAATATATTCGCGGAGTTTTTCGAAATCGCGTCCTTTGCCCACCTGCCGTTGGGCGTGCAAACCGAATTGGCCGCGGTTGAGAAAGAGGGCGGAAAGCGTTCTACGATCGTCCATCAGGTTTGGATACACGCGAATTTCGGATTGAACAGGAACGGGTTTGCGGGCGGCCCAGAGGCCGAACGGCGACTCGCCTTCGACGTAGACATGCTGGAGTTTGTAATTGCCTCGCTTGAGGGGCGTGCATAGCCAGGACAACTGGGACCATTCGCTTTGGTCAGGCAGCAGGGCGTCGGTTTCATCGGTCGCAGCGGTGATTTCGCGGGGCCAGGGCACGCCGACGCGCACAAGCTGGCGGCGTTGTTGTGCATTGCGGATGCGCAATAGCAGGTTTGCCGGGCGGTCTTTGGACATGCGGGCCACGGGCGGAAGCGCGACGCTGATGCCCGCGAGATTTTTGCGCGCGACGAGGGCGTCGATAATTGCGAAGAGAACCAGGGCGCCTATCAACGCGAGCGCGGCCGTCGACATGACGGGCGATATCGACACGCCGGCGATGAACGCGCATGGCAGGATGACCAGGGCGGTCCAAAACAATAACCTGGAGCGGGGAACGATCATCGCGTTATCTCGGTACTGCGATCTGCTGGAGGATTTGTTGAATGACTTCCAGGACGGTCATTCCTTCAATTTCGAATTCAGGCCGCAGGATGAGCCGATGCTCGAGGACACAGGGGGTCATTATTTTGATGTCGTCGGGGGTGACGAAGTCGCGGCCTGAGATGGCGGCGTAGGCGCGTGCAGCCATGATGAGGGATTGGGTGGCGCGGGGTCCTGCGCCGACCAGGATGCTTTCGTGGGAGCGGGTGGCGCGGACGATGTCCACGAGATAGGCAGTCAATTCCTCGCGCAGAACGACCGCGCCCAGTTCCTGGCGCAACTCGCGAAGGTCTTCGGCTTTGATGACCGGTTGAACAATGTCCTGGGCGAGCAGTGTTTCCGGCGCGTCTTTGGTCATGGTCCGTTGGGCAAGCGTCAATTCCTCGGCGCGGTCAGGGGCAGCCACGGTGATTTTGAGCATGAAGCGGTCTTTTTGGGCTTCGGGAAGCGGATAGGTGCCTTCGTATTCGATTGGATTTTGTGTGGCAAACACGGTGAAGATGGGCGGCAACGGATGTGTTTCTCGGTCGATGGTGACGAGGCGTTCCTGCATGGCCTGCAACAGGGCCGATTGGGTCTTGGCAGGCGCGCGATTGATTTCGTCGGCGAGGAGGAAGGACGTGAAGATGGGTCCTTTGATGAGGGAAAATTCGTTGCGCTGGAGGTTGAAGACGTTGGTGCCGATAATGTCGGCGGGCATGAGGTCGGGCGTGAACTGGATGCGCGAGAATTCGGCGCCCAGCACGCGCGAAAGCGTGCGCACGAGGAGGGTTTTGGCGACGCCGGGAACGCCTTCGATGAGGGCGTGGTTGCCGGTAAAAATGCAGATGAGCGCTTTTTCGATGACGTCGTGCTGGCCGATGATGACTTTTCCAGTTTCCTGGCGTGCCTGGGTGAGAACTTCCTTGAGCCGTTCGGTGTTCATGGATTGCAGATTGGATTTATGGATTATTGGATAGATGGATTAGTGGGCAGGGACAGCACGCTGCGCTGTCCGCGCCGCGTGCAGCGGCGCAACGAGCGTGGTTGGACGTCCAACCACAAAAATTCCGCCCGCTCTGCGCGGGCGGGGACGGCGCAGCGCGCCGTCCCTACCAAATTCAGATAGGTATTCATAGTTTTTGATTTTGGTTGCCGAGGGTTTCGGAAATCTTGTTGTACGTGTCCACGGGACCGTGTTTTGCAGTGGCTTGTTCGGCGGCGAAAATGGCTTCAGCCTGCTGAAATCTGGACAGGCTGGACGACTGTGCCGCTTTTGTGGATTTTTTCCATTCTTCGAAACAGGTTGCGAGCAGGTACCGCGGGGCGATGCCGCGGCGCAGGAGATTCACAAAGCCAGAGGCGGAATCTTTGCCGACGATGAAGCGTTCGGCATCGGGGTCGGCGAGAGGCGGCACAAGGCTAAAGGCATTTTTCCAAATAAACAGGCCGGCGAGCACGATAAGGCCTATAGCCAATCCTTCGAGGTGATATTTGCGCATCAGGGCCGCGACACCAGGGGTTTCGACGATTCCGAAATGGGTTTCGTCGAAGACGACGTTTTTAGCGGGACCGAGGAGCCATGCGAGCAAGTCTGCGTGGCGGTCTTTGAGCATGGCCTCGTTGCTGAGCAGGTAAGAATCGCTGGCGATAACCACCGAGCCGCGCCCGAATTCCCGTTCGATCAGCACCGCGTTTCCGCCGCGGGAATAAATGACGCGCCAGGCGCTGCCGAGGTTTGTGAAGACAATGCCGCTGTGCCAGTCGAGGGTGTCAGGGAGACGCTCCTCGCTTTGGTTGAAGACTGTGGCGGGAGCATAGGTGAAACCGTCCGGTTTTTGTTCGAGTTTTTGAAAAGCGACGTGAAATTTCCACTTATCCGACATGTTCAGCCATGAATTGTCGTCATTTTCGGTGTCATGGTTATCATGGTTGTGCTTGTCGGACTTCGACTTGGTCATTTTCTTCGGTTCGGAATTCGTGCCCGTGATTGCGCTTTCATTGAACCAAAAGTCCTCGGTTTGGGGGAAAAATGTAATGACGAGCCGTCCGCCGCGCGTGAGAAAATCCTGGATGTTGCGGTAGGTTTCCTGCGACACGAAGTCGAATTCATAAGGGTCACCGGCGAGATGAAGGTACACGGTTTGCGGTTCCGCAGGCAGGCTGTCGGAGTTGCTGAAATCACGTCGCACGTTGATTCCGGGAATTTTTTCGAGGCTTTCGTACAAGGCCATGGCGCCGAGAGGATCGGCCCGAAGTGAGGAATACGGCGGATAAACGTCCCCGGCATCGAAACGAAGATCAAACAAATAGACGACCCCGAACGCAAACGCCGCCGCGCAGCCAAACAAAATGAGAAGTGGAAAATATCTTTTCATCCGGCGGTTTTGATTTTTTCGACGTTGAGCGCAAATTGACTGACCGAGTCCGGGCTGACGTCGTGCATTCCGTACCAAATGGCTTCAAAGACGGAAATGTTTTGGCCGAACATCGAGAGCAATTCGGGGAAGGAATGGCCGCGCCGGAGCAGTTCGCGCTCGTACTCACGGTTTGATTTGAACCGGGCGATGCTGATGAGATTTCGGGCGGCCAGGTGGGAAAGACTGGCCAGATAGAAGGCGCGCATGGCCAACCGCAATTCCCCGCGCGCGAGCAATTCGCGGCCAAGCTTCATCCATTCATCCTCGGGCAATTGGTCCGCGCCGACGTTTTCGTCGCTCACGTCGGGCGTGGAAACAATGGCCTGGGTGGCGACGGGTGTGCGGGATTTGCCGCGGTTGCCCCAAACACGATAGAGGAAGATGGCCAGGCCGCAGGCAACGACGGCCAGCAGTGCCCACAGCAACACCTCGACGGACATGGCCCAGCCGCCGGACGATGTGTTTGCATAGGAATGTTTGTCGCGTCTCAACAGTTTGTTTAGCCAGTCCCCGATTGCCCGCAATATTTGATTAAGCCAATGGCCGACGGCGCGCGCCCATTTGCGGAACATATCGCCGATTTTTTCAAAAAAGCGGGCCACGGGACCTTCGTTGGCGTCGGCATCATCGATTTTTTCCCGCGGCATTCGCCAGATATATTTGCTTTCGTGGATGGTCTGGTTGATGGCGCCGTCGAGTTGGGAAGAGGAAAGGCCGGAGGGTGCGGGGTTGTTGGGCGCCGGCGCCGTGGCAGGGACGGTTTGGGCGGCGAAGGCGGAGGTCGCGAGGGCGAGGGTTAAAAGGAGAATTAAAAAGGCAAAACGAAAAAGGAAAAAGGCGGAATGCCACAAGCCCATTGCGGAATGCGGAATGCGGAATGCGGAATGGGAGTGGTTCATTGAAGGCCTCCTGCTTCTGCAGCCTTTTGTGGGGACAAGCTGTCCCCACCCCGAATCGACATGGCGTATTGATTCTTGCGATTGTCTGCGTTGGGACGACTAGCCGATTTGGAAATCGGCGATACGGCAGGTTTGGAAACCTGCGCTACGGCCATCAGGTCGGCTTTTATGTCTTCGCCGGACTCGATCGATTGCCCGTAAAAGCAACGGAGCGCGTAATAGGTTTTGAGGATGGGATCGGCGCAGAGGTAGGTGAGGCCGAACATGGCGGCAAAGAAAGTGGAATTGAAGAGGCTATAGGGGCTCCTGGTGAATTTGGACTCGACGCCAAAAAACATTTTAAACAATTCCGGCAATGCCAGGCACACGGCGGACCAGTTCCAAAAGATGTAAAGGATGAAACCGGCGAGGATGAGAATCACAATGCCATTTTGTCGGGGCCACAGGCCGGCCTGCCGCCAGGATTTTTTGAAGACCTGGGCGGCGCCGTCCCGGCCATCGGACAGCGCGGTGATATTTTGATAAAAAGCGTAAACCCAGGGAAACGAGAGCACGGGAATGAATGAGAGCGGAACAAGAAAGAGACCTGACGGCTGCCAGATGGTTTGCACGATAAAGATCCTGACTGCGGCGCGAAATGTCAGCGGGGGCGCGGGTTGAGCGGCGCGTTGAGCGCGAATAAGGCGCGTGAATAGCGCCTGCCAGAATTTCATCCATAAGAACAGGAGCACCATGGCGAGGCTGGCATCGGCGAGATGTTCGGAGGCGAACGGGTTGCGACTCATGTCGGCCCAGAAAAACAGAAGGCCCAGGACAAAGGGGATGGCGCCCAGGTAATAAGCCGCCAGCGTTGCGGCCGGGGCGGTACGCAATAGATGCGTGGCCTCTTCGATGAGGTCGAAGGCGCCGAGCCCTAATTGCCGCCGCTTTGGTTTCATTCCTGGTCGTTCGAATTTACCTGCCAAAGCGTGCCTTCATGGAACGAATTGGGCAATTTCAATAAGCCTCTGCCGACAAGAAAAAAGAAGTACCAGGCAATGAGGAGGCCAAAGAGACACTGCGCGGCCACGAGGATCCGCGCGAGCGCGAAGCGTTGCACAAACGGCTTGCGGGTCAAATTCCTCAGGCAATTCGCGCACAGCACACGGTCATCGTGTTCGGTAACGCATTCGCGGCAGAAGAACTGTTTGCACTCGGGGCACCGGGCCACCGCCTCGCGCATGGCATGATTGAAACAGCGTTGTTGGGTGATGGATGGCATGACGAGGTTCAGGGATTGAACATTCAGGGGTTAATCCGCGGCGGGACGATCGGGTCACTCACGACACTTTCGGAAGGGGTGACGGTTGGAGCCACTGTTGCGGCCGGAGCGGTGGGTGCGATTGCTTGTGCGGGCGCGGTTGGCGCGGTCCATTCGCGCATCTGCGCCACTACGGATTCCGGTGACAGTGCGCCGCCCTGGGCGGCGACGATGAATGGATGGATTTCCGCGAGGGCGTGCCGTGCCATTTTGATGCGGCCTAGCGAGGACAATTCCTCAATTTGAACAGCGGTGCGGAGATACGTGCGGCACGTCGGGCCCGCAACAATGTGCAGGACCAAAATAAGAACAAAGAGCGCCACTATGAAGCCAAAGAAACAGACAGTGCCAATGGTATCGGATGTCCAACGGGCCCCGCTACTGGCGATAAGGGACAGCGTCAATACGAACAGACCCGCAACAACTATGCCGAGAATGATATTCCAGTTCCGGAAGCCATCGGTTTTTTGGACGAGAATGGCCTGGATATCGCGGTAATAGAATCGTTTATAATTTTCGCGGAAGTTTTCGGCATCGATCCTGAGGAGGTGGTCGGGGCCAAGCCACAAGGAGGAACGGGTCCGAACCGCAAGGGCGAGCCGGCCGGGCGCCATGCGGGAACGGGTCAGACGTTTATATTGGATATCGGGCATGCGTTCCACGGGTTGATTGACTACGCCATAGAAAACAATAGCACCCAGACGCCTATTTGCAGAATGGCGAGAATGATCGCGAGAATGAATCGGGCTTTTGTTCGCCGCACAATGCTTCCGGGGGCATTCCAATAACGAATCGCCACAAAGATGGCGATCGGCGCGGTGACGAGGAGTGGCAATATTGCGAGCGCCAGGGCCGCCTCGTCATAACGCGGCCGGTAATTTTCGAGGCTCTTGATTTTGCCTTTTGTGGCGCCGGTTTCGAGGCAGGCCGGGCAAAAGTGCTGGCCGTGAAGCAGGCAATCGCACAAGGCGCAGAGAAACCGTCCACAACCGTCGCAGGGCGCCACGGCTTTTTTTTCAGGATGATAAAAGCAGCTGGATTCGCCCTCGACCATGACGGGTTCGGCGCTCTGGCCCGCGGCGATTTTGCGAAAGAGCGCGGGAAACGCCTCGGCCAAAAGCGGGACGCCGCATGCCGGGCATGGCGTGAAATCCGGCTGATTAAAGATTCCTTCGACCAGCCAGGCGCGGCACTTTGGACATTGAATCAGCGGACTGCTCATCCTTGTTTGGCGACGACACGCGTGTTGCAGATATAATCATGCAGGGCGCGCCGTTGGGGAGTATCAAAGGCCGCAATGATAAAACCAATGAAGCAGGTCATGCTGCTCAGGATTTTGGCGAAATACCTGCCGAAGGCTCGGGCATAGGAAACCTGCGCGCCATCGGCAGTCACTACCTTCAATCGGAGGGCCATTTTGCCCGGAGTCGCGCCGTATGCGCCGACCAGAAGAGCTTCGTAACAAATGTTGATGGCGAGTAAAAAGGCCATCATAAACAAAGAAAGGCCGACCGATACAGCCGGTTTTGGGTGAGAGCCCATGATCGCGATACTGCCCGCGCCAAGGACGAGGAACTGCATGACCTGATTGAAAACGAACAGGATGATGAAATCGATCAGCCAGGCGACGAAACGCACTCCAAAACCGGCGTAATTCAACACGCCGGCACTGAAGGAGGCGCCTTCCTGGATTTTTTGAAGAAATGCCGGTTTGCAGTTGGCGCAAACCCGGACGTCTCCGTAACGGATAGTTTCATCGGCGGGAAACAGTTTGCCACATTCGGAGCAAACGGCCGGGGGTTGTGTTCCGGTGGTGGTTGTGCCGGCGGCGGTAGGGTCCTGAAGTCGTCTGTAGGGGACCCACTCGGCCATGCCTTCACGCCAAACGAGGGTGTCCGGGGTGATTGTTCCGCTCTGAAGGAGAGCGTTGAATTGTTCGTCGTTGACCGGGCCCATTTGTTTTCCCTGCTCGACGTAATACCAGTTCATAGTTGCGGTGCGCTAGTTCTGCAGTTCTTGACTTGCCTGTACGGAGCAAAATGACATACAGGCAATCAGGATGGCAAAGGAAAAAGGTTGGACGATGGAAGATGGGAGGGAGACAAGGGATGACCTAAAGTGCGTGACCTGCTAAAACATTTCAGTCTTGCTGTAGAGGCCGGTGGCGCCGTCTGGCTCGGGAGGAGCGGGCGTGACGATTTGCGGTGTGCCCTCGCCGTCGTAGCAGCGTACAGTAAAGGTGTGGTTCCCATGCTGGAAGCGCCAGTCATAACGCCAGAGCACCCAGGTGAGACCCGATAAGGGCGTGCGCAACAGGGCAGGCTGCCACGGACCCTCATCAACCTTCAATTCCACTTTTGAAATGCCGCGGGCGCCGGCATGGGCGATCCCGCCGATGGGGACAATCATTTTGCTCTGGCCAGCCTGGATGACGTCCATATCCATCCCCACCACATCGATGACAGATGTAGCTTTCATCTCCGCGATTTTGTTCCAACCGCGCTCCACCCAAAAGCCCGGCTCCCAGTGGTCAATCACTTCGATGGCAGTGATCCACTTGGGCTGTTTCATCCCGTACACGTCGGGAATGTAGATGCGCAAGGGAAACCCATGCTCGGGGAGCAGCGGGACGCCATCCCAGGCGTAGGTGAGCATCACGCGCTCATCGGCTTTGATTTTCTCGATGGAGACCACCTCGAAGAATCCGTCGACGGCGTGAAGTTTGAGGTGAGAGGCGCCCGGTTTCAACCGCAGGTCCGGCAGCAGATGTTGGAGGCTCACGCCAGTCCAGCGTGTGGTGCCGATCAAGTCGCCGCCCACCGGATTTGAGATGCAGCAGAGGGTGATAAACAGGTGGAGAGGAGCGTAACGCCGCAGGTCGTCCAGAGTCAGGGACAACGGATTTTCGACCAGCCCGGTAACGTTCAATCGCCATTGCTGTTCGTCGATGACCGGCGGAATGGTGTTGATGTCAATGCGGTAGTGCCGTTCCAACGGCGTAAATTCCGGGCGTGTTCCCGGCACCGGCTTGACCGCCGCATCGGCATTGGGCAAAGGATGGGTTGCCGACCAAAGCTCCTGGGGGCGAATGGCCGGCATCATTTCCCTGCGATTGACCTCGGCTAAATCCCCGACGACCGCTCCAACCACCGTGATTGCCGCGGTGCCGCCCGCCAGGCGAACGAGAAAGCGACGCCGATCAATCCGCTCCACAGAGGGAGCGAATTCGCCGCCTTCCCGAGCCGGAGTGCCGGCATGAGCGGCAGCCGGGATGAGTCGCCGCCACACCCGGCCCAGCACCAGGCCCCAGAGAAGGAATACTGCCACGAGCCACAATGCATTGGCGGCTGGCGGAGTGGTGGCGGTCCGGCCTGTGTGGTGGCTGATGATCGCGACCGGCACGCCTAAAACCAACCCAAAGGCAAGTCCAAGGACAATGGCGCGGCGCCCTCGCAATGCGCGGATGACGCCATAGAGGATCATTCCGGCCACGAGCCCCGTAACGAAGAAACCGATAATCCCCATGGCCTGCTCCGCCGCTTTGGCCGTGGTGGCCGTGGGCCCGAGGTGCAAGCCATGAATCACCGCCACTATCGTATGTATGCCAAAGGCGATCACACGCCCGGGCAGGACGCGCGTCAAAAAGTCGAAAACATCAAACGGCGCAAACGGCAAGCCGATTACGGTCCAGCCAAAGTAGACAATTGCTATCAGGGCCGCGGTCACCATGGCTGCAACCCAAAACCCTGCTCCGACCCCATTTACCCTGGTCGTATTCATTTTCTTCCCTTTCGGGTAGCCTACTCCTTGAACTTTAAAGGCGCAAGGTTCCGGGTTAATTCCAACAGAAGCTATGGAGGGCGAGACGCCGGACGGGCAGTCCAGCAAGATACGCGGCTGGAAGCCGCGTCAACCGGCAGGCAGGATGCCGGCCCTGCGTGTTACTTTTGGTCGGCTTTGGGGGTAGGAACGTACGTTGCCCAGGTCTGGCCGGATTCGGGTTGGTACTGCACTGTCTTGCCCTGGACGTGCGGAATCCGGATTAGATGGTTGCAGCCTGGACATTGGATTTGGCGGCCCGAATGTTGTTCGTCGCAGGACAGGTGTTGCCGGCAATGGGGACACTCAAATTTCAGTTCCTTCATAATAGTTACTATTTATCGTATGAAGTCCGGGTTTTCAAGATTATTCGTTCAGGTCATCTCTTCCAAACTCGCCGATATTGGCCTGGTCACAGACATTCGTCCGCCTGAAAAAATCAACACGTTCTTCGGCACGCCCGGCTATATGCCGCCCCTGCCTGAACCTCCGGGAACGCCGCAGGCTGATATTTACGCGCTCGGCATGGTCCTCTATGTCATCAGCACCGGATACGATCCGAAATATTTTCCTGACATCGCAACGACCGTCATGGAACGGCGGGACAACGCGGGTCTTGTGCCATTGAATGCGATCATCCTCAAAGCCTGCCAACCGGATCTTAAACAGCGTTACCAGGCCGCAACCGAGATGTTGCGGGATTTGGAGAAGGCCGCGAAAATTTTACCCTCCGAGGCGTAAGCTCTGAACTTTTATAAACGGTTTACAATTTCTGAACTGCGCGAAATTTCGTAGTATCAACGTTAAACAAAGACCAATCTATATTGGTTGTTTTTTCAGCATGAATGATGTATTGCGCAAACGCCTCCGACCCGCCGTTGCCATCCGGCTCAATTTCCAAAAACCGGATTGGATTTCCGCTGCCGTCGTAATCCCATGCATACATATTGACGATGTTGTGAGTTTGAGGGTCCCGCACATAGGCCAGGTATTTCTGCCGCGGGTTTGAACCGTTGAACAATACGCAAACTGAATCATCGGCCAGGTCGTTCGTGCCAATTAACGACAATTGTTTCAACGGAAGGTTTCCGTAATTGACAGAGCCGACTCGATATTGTCCATACCGCGTAAGCGTATTTACAGCGTTGGATACACGTTGTTCATCGGGCTTGAAGCTCCGAAACCAGTCAGGTTCATTGTTATCCATGATTTGATCCTGGGCCGCGACCTGCTCCTGAAATGTTTTTGTATTATCGGCCGTTGCCAGAATGGCATCCATCCTAAGGAGCGATGGCAAGCCGTATAACGAGAGGTAAAAACCTTCGTTCCTCGGCTGGTCTCCGGAAAATACTGTTACCTGGCTATTATAGGGCTGAACGTCATAATAGGTCCACCGCTGATTTGTCCCTTCTGGAGGCGCGTCTATGTGTTCCATCAGAAACGGATGCGAATTTGTAAATTTGCCGCCATCCCAGTCGTATGGAGTAAAAGTCTTTAAAAGGTCAGCCGTGTCCAAACGATAGCGATCACCCGCCGCTCTTTCCCGAAAAAATTGTATATTCGTACTGCCGCTCATGGACGCCGACGTAAATAGATTGCTTAGCAAGTCGCTCCAACGGCCTGTATTTGTATTCATCGCATACTGGCGCATCACAGCGTTTGCAAGGTTTTCTACCTGGGACTGGTCTGAGTACTCCGCATTAATCAGGACAACATCCGTCATTTCGGATTTTGGATCATAGGGCAATTTGTAACACGACTCCAAAAGGTCTTTTGCGAACGATACGTCGCTGTTCCCGGTTGGCGCGGTGTAGGTATTCGCGGGTTGCCTGAGGATTTGCGAAACCGCGACCGTAGCGATGCCTGCACCCAAAATGACGACCGCTCCCACACCGATTGCGAATTTGATTTTTAACCACGTCATGATTTTCATAGTGCTCTCCACAAGTGTTGTTATGGTTGCCGAAGCCGCCGTGCCTTTGGCCACGGCCACGGTGGAAATGGTTTGTGTCAATGCCGCCGGCGCGGCCTGCACAGATTTGGCCGAAAGTGCCGCCTCGAGAATTGCTGTTTTCGAAACCACGCCCCGTTTTGCGAAAATCTTCTGCAGTTTTTCCACCGCCCGGCCCACGCGCATTTTGGCGGCGTCCTCGCTTGCCCCCAATGTCGTGCCCACTTCGGCGAAGTTTTTGTTTTCAAAAAACCGCAACACCAGGGCGTCATGGTCTTTCGCGCTCAGTTGTCCCATTGCATCGTCCAGCAACGGCTTGAGTTCCTCCCAAACGGCGGGCGAGGGTTCATTCAAAGCGGATTGCATATACGCCTCCTGTTCGCGCTGTTGGCGGCGGTGTTGATTGCGCAAGAATTCAGCGCAGGCGTATCGCGTGGCACGACACAGCCAGCCGGAAAGCACAACCTGGCCGCCCAATTTATCCGCTTTGCGCGCCAGAATGATGAAGACAGCCTGAGTGATGTCTTCCGCTGCATGCGCATCGCGAACCCGCCGCAAGGCTACGGAATAAACCAAATCGATGTGGCGGGAAACCAGCGCGGCGAAGGCAGTTTCGGAATTTGTGGCCGCGTATTCGCGCAACAACGTCAGGTCGTCGTTCATGTCTTTACCGATATACGACCGCTGGGGCAAAAAGGTAACAAATTATTTTTTAAAAAAGGTTCGAAAAGCCGTCAATATACGCATATTCCAACGGAAATCCTGAAACAGTCCGCCGCAAAAATGCCGGATATCCTCAAACATCCTTGACATACAGGATGCCGTGAGACGATATTGTATCACCATGAAAACAGCAACGATCAGAGATTTGCGAAATCACTTCCCGCGCGTGGCCGCATGGATAGATAACGGCGAGCCGGTGGAAATCACGAAATCCGGCAAGCCGTTCGCCCGTCTCGTGCCTATCGTGCCGGAAAAACCGCGCCGATTCAAAATGCCGGACATCATGGCACGATTGAAACGGGATTTTGGCGACCGCGTCTATTCCGCCGACGAGGTTGCAAGAATGCGCGCCGCCGAATTGGAAGGCGAGGAAGGATGATTGCCCTGCCGGACACTTCCTTTCTTTGCGCGTTTTATCGCCAGCAGAGCAATTCCCCACTGGCGGCGGCGCACGCGGCCACAATGAAAGAGCCGCTTCATGTAACGCCGCTGCTCATCTATGAATTTCGCCAATCTTTGCGCCTGCAAGTTTGGCGTCATTCCAATAACCCGAAAGAAGGAATGCCACCGGCAGATACGCAAGCTGCGTTGAGTCGGCTTGAATCAGATCTTGCAAACCGTGTCGCCGTGCTTGTGCCCTGCAATTTTCAGGACGTATTTCGCCGCGCCGATGAATTGTCCACACGCCATACCATATCCGGCGGGCATCGTAGCTTTGACATTCTCCACGTCGCAACGGCGTTGCATTTGGGCGTGGAAGAATTTCTGACGTTTGACGCCAATCAGCGCAAACTCGCCGCCGCCGAGAAATTAAAGGTAAAACCGTGAAGCGATCCTAAAGAAATTCACCCATCCGTAGCACAGGACCCGAACGTCGTACCAGTCCTCCTTCGCCTTCACCCGCTTCCGGATAATCATCACCACGAGCGAGTCAGACTTAGCATAACCGAGTTCATGTCTTTACCGATATACGACCGTTTGGGCGAAAAGGTAACAAATTATGTTTTGAAAGGGTCGAAAATCGGGCCTGGAATCATTTTGTCTTGCCGTACCGCATGAATCCGGCGTAGTTTAAGCTCTGGTTGGGGTCGTAGCTCAGTTGGTAGAGCGTCTCGTTCGCAATGAGAAGGTCAGGGGTTCGACTCCCCTCGGCTCCACCACTCAATAAAATCAACGGTTTATTGAGCGTTCTCGGGTTCGTGGCAACATCCAGTGGCAACAAATCCACCCGTATCAACCATAACGGACGTGCCGCACACCCTGTGCTCGCCCCTAGCCCGGATATTTCATAAAGGGATTAACCAAAGAAGCGGCTGGAGCGTCCATAGGCTTGATTTCACTAAGCCAAATGAAAACGCCACACGCCGCTTCTTCGACAACAGACTGTAGAGAA
>Ga0335075_10002368_pt1 | contig 30378 bp, 14 predicted proteins | sample Lox_Sample_24_FD_206723 | JGI IMG/M metagenome (GOLD analysis project Ga0335075, IMG submission 206723) | Soil microbial communities from Loxahatchee National Wildlife Refuge, Florida, United States - Lox_Sample_2.4 | ecosystem: Environmental > Terrestrial > Soil > Wetlands | place: USA...
GAGCAGTAAGCAGTCAGCAGTCGGCAGTCAACAAGCAGCTTCTTCCGCCTACTGCCTACTGCTTACTGGCTGCTCGGGGCGCTGACGCGACCCCGCTCGCCATTGTGTTAGTGCCTCTCATGTTTTCTCATTTGTCCATTTGAGCACGCTTTCTAGCTTGACGATGCGGGAAGCTTTCTTACAATAACCTCAGAACTGACTGGTCAGTCCGCCCGCGATTCCTCTCCCGATTCTGCCCCATGGGTTGCCGTCCTGTTTGAAGCGTTAGGCATGCGATGACGCATCCAGCCCTGGAAAGGAAATGCTGGACGATGACAACGAGCGAAGGTTTGACATTGCGGGGATCGGTGGGCAAACCGCAAAGGCTCTTCTTCAGTCTCACCGCTGTTGCGCTGCTCTTCCTTATGACTACGGGCTGTCAGCGCGCGGCGCCGCCCAATCGGAACAAGGTCATCGAAGTCTTCGTCACCACGCCGATCACCGATGAAGTGACGGACTATCAGGACTTCACCGGCCGCATGGAGGCCCTCATGACCGTGGACGTTCGGCCGCGCGTCTCCGGCTACGTGATGCAAGCGCCCTTCAAGGAAGGCGATCTCGTCAAGGAGGGCGATTTACTGTTCGAGATCGATCCACGGACATACAAGTCCGATCTTGAGCTGGCCGAAGCCAATCTGCGGCAGGCGGAAGCGGAGACCAAGCTGCAAACCCAGCGGGCCAGCCGCGCCCGGCTCCTGATTGGGACGAATAGTATCAGCCCGGAAGATTACGATCAGATCATTGCTCTGCGCGACAAGGCCATCGCCACGGTGGGTGCCATGAAGGCGTCGCGAGATCGCGCCCAGCTTTACCTGGGTTTCACGCGCGTCGTCGCCCCGTTGAGCGGCCGCATCAGCCGCCGTCTGGTCGATCCCGGCAACCTCGTCAACGCCGACCAGACCATCCTGACCACCATCGTCACGGAAGAGAAAATGTACACGTACTTCGACGTGGACGAGCGCACCTATCTCGATCTCAAAACGATGACTTCCGGCTCGACTTCCTGGTTCTCGTCGCTGAATTTCCCGGTCCTGATGCGCCTGGCGAACGAGGAGAGCTTCACCCACAAGGGGGATGTCAACTTCCTCGACAATCGGCTCAACGGTAACACCGGCACGGTGCGCATGCGTGCCCTGTTCGACAATTCCAGGGGCATTTTGAAGTCGGGTCTGTTCGCGCGCATCCGGCTGCCGATCGGCGTCCCGTACAAGACCCTGCTCATTCCCGACGAAGCGCTGCAAAGCGATCAGGGACGGAAGTATGTCTACGTCGTCAAGAAGATCAAGGACGACAAGGGAGAAGAGGTGGACAAGGTCGAATACCGCGCGGTGAAGCACGGTCAGGCGATTGACGGGCTGCGTTCCATCAAGGAAGGGTTGAAGGAGGGCGAGAGGGTGATCGTCACCGGCATGCAGCGGGTGCGGCCGGGCGTGACGGTGCAGGCGAAGATGCAAGATCCGCCGTCGGCGCCGAAATCGTCGCTGACGAAGATGCTGAGCGAAAACCGCCCCACCGTCGATCCATCCAAACAGGCGCCAGTACCCGACCTCAAGGATCTGCCCCGTCTTCCTTCTCGCCATCCTCGGCACGAAGGCAAACACCAGCGTTGAGAGAGGTATGCAGTGGTGGCCGAGCTGTGAAGCAGCTCGGAGCGCACTTGCGGAACAAGTGCTCCCCATTGAGGAACGCGGATGTTCTCGCATTTCTTCATCGAACGACCGATTTTCGCCTCAGTGCTGTCAATCGTCATCACCCTGGCAGGGGCCGTCGCCGCGCTCAACCTGCCGGTGGCGCAGTATCCGCCGATCACGCCGCCGAGCATCATCGTTTCGTGTACGTACCCCGGCGCTAACTCGCAGGTGGTGGCCGACTCCGTGGCCGCTCCCATCGAGCAGCAGGTCAACGGCGTCGAGGACATGCTGTACATGGTGTCGCAGTCCAACAACGACGGCTCCTACACGCTGACCGTCACCTTCAAGCCCGGCATCAATCAAAACTTCGCGCAGGTGCTGGTGCAAAACCGCGTCAACCTGGCCCTGCCGCTTCTCCCCGACGTGGTCAAGCAGACCGGCGTCACCACGCGCAAACGCAATCCCGACATCCTGCAAGTCATCGCCATCTACTCGCCGAAGGGCCGCTACGATCAGCTGTACCTGAGCAATTTCGCGACCATCAAGATCGCCGATGAGCTGCGGCGCGTGCAGGGCGTCGGCGACGTGACGCTGTTCGGCCAGCAAGATTACAGCATGCGGCTGTGGATCGATCCGGAGAAGCTGGCGGCCCTGAAAATGACGGCCGGCGACGTGGCCAACGCCATCCGCGAGCAGAACAAACAGGTAGCGGCCGGACACATCGGTCAGGAGCCGACCGCCGCCGGAAAGCCGTTCGAGCTCACCATCACTACGTTGGGCCGGCTGTCCGAACCCGAAGAGTTTGAGGACGTCGTCCTGCGCACGGATGCCGAGGGGCGCAAGGTGCGGCTGAAGGATGTCGGCTACGCAGCCCTGGGCGCGCGCAACCTGGACTCGACGAGCAAGCTCAACGGCCGGCCCAACGGCAGCATCGCCATCTTCGCTCTGCCCGAAGCCAACTCCATCACCGTCGCCAACAACATCATCGCCAAGATGGAGGAGCTTAAAAAGGGCTTCCCCGAAGACATCGATTACGCCGTGTCGCTGGACATGACGCCGTTCATCAAGGAGTCGATCAAGGAAGTCGTTCGCACGCTGATCGAGGCCGTGGTGCTGGTGGCCGCCGTGGTGCTGTTGTTCTTGCAGAGCTGGCGCTCGGCGCTGATCCCGCTCGTGGCCGTGCCCGTCGCCGTCGTCGGCACCTTCGCCGTCATGGCCGCCATCGGCTTCTCGCTGAACAACCTGACGTTGTTCGGTCTGGTGCTGGCCATCGGCATCGTGGTGGACGATGCCATCGTCGTGGTTGAGGCCGTCGAGCATCATATCGAGCATGGCATGAGTCCACGACGAGCCGCGCACAAGGCGATGGACGAGGTGTCCGGTCCGGTCGTGGCCGTGGCCCTTGTGCTGTGTGCCGTGTTCATTCCCTGTGCCTTCATCAGCGGCATCACCGGCCAGTTCTTCCGCCAGTTCGCCCTTACCATCGCCGTCTCGACCGTCATCTCGGCCTTCAACTCGCTGACTCTCAGCCCGGCGCTGGCGGCCATCCTGTTGCGGCCAAAGTCAGCAAAGAAGGATCTGCTCGCTCGCCTGCTCGATCTTGTCCTGGGCTGGTTCTTCCGCCTGTTCAATGCGACGTTTCGGCTGTCCACCCGCACCTACACCGGCCTGGTCGGACGGATGCTGCGCGGCAGCGCGGCGTTACTGGTCCTATACGTCGGCTTGCTCGCCTTGACCGGCACTGGCTTCATCGGCATCCCCGGATGGTCGCAAATCGAGGACGAGCTGCCTGTCTGGGCCAAAGGCAAAGTGGGGTCGTTCGATCCGGCCAACGGACTGCCCGCCGGCTACATTCCTAACCAGGATCAGGGCCGCTTTTACATCGCCGTTCAGCTGCCCGACGCCGCTTCGCTGGAACGGACTCAACATGGCGTGGACCATATCCAGCGATTGGTGCAGACCGTTCCCGGCGCCCAACACGTCACCGAGATTGCCGGACAATCGTTCACTCTCAACGCCAACGGCTCGAATTTCGGCCAGTTTTTCGTGTCGTTCAAGGGCTTCGAGGAGCGCGCGGATCTGGCGAGGAAAACCTGGCTCCAGCTTACGCCCGCGGCCCTGGAATCGCTGCGCGAAGCCGGTACGCCCGCGACTGTGCTGGCGAAGCTCCAAACCATCGGCCATCGACAATTCCTGGAAGAAGATCTGCGGGCGGAGCTGGACAAGCTCCTAAGCCTGGAAGAGCGGGAGCAGCTCGCGGACCTTGTGGTGGAGCATGCGGAGCAGCTGCACCTGGACATGTCGGCGACAGCCATCACCGGGCGGGTGCGGGCTTTGCTCGCGAAGGAAGCTCCCGAGGCGCAGGCGTCCATCTTCACGCCGCCGCCGGTTTCCGGCCTCGGCTCGGCCAGCGGGTTCAAGATCATCATCGAGGATCGCGGCAATCTCGGCCTTGTCGAGCTGGAGAAGAACATTGAACGTCTCATCAACCGAACCCGGGGGCTGGACGAGAACGGCAAGCCACTTGTGGACGAGCATGGCGAGCCGATCCCTCCCAGCGACAAGGTCGAAAACCTGTACAGCATCTTCCGGGCGAATGTACCGCAGCTGTACATGGACATCGAACGCGACAAGTGCCAGGTGCTGGGGGTCAATCCCGCGGACGTGTTCGCCACGCTGCAAATTTACCTCGGCTCCTACTACGTCAATGACTTCAACCGCTTTGGCCGTACCTGGCAGGTGATCGTCCAGGCCAGTGGGCCGTTTCGCGACGACCCGGAGCGCATCCGGCTGCTGCGCGTGCGCAACAGCGGCGGCGAGATGGTGCCGCTGGGATCGGTCGTCAGCATCCGCGAGATAGGCGGGCCAATCAACATCGGCCGCTACAACATGTACAACGCCTGCGCCATCCTCGGCGCTACCAAGCCGGGCGTCTCCACCGGCGAGGGCATCGAGGAGATGGAGCGACTGTGTCAGGAAGTGCTGTCGCCGGGCATGGCTTTCGAGTGGACCGAAATCAACTACATGCAGATCGATGCCGCCAAGAACATCTGGAACAACCTGATTTTCCCGCTGGCAGTCGTGTTCGTGTTCCTGGTGCTGGCAGCGCAGTACGAGAGCTGGGCGCTGCCGCTGGCTGTCATCCTCGTCGTGCCGATGTGCATCCTCGGCTCGCTCACCGGGGTGGCTGCCACCGGAGGCGACATCAACATTTTCACGCAGATCGGCTTCGTGGTGCTGGTCGGTCTGGCCAGCAAGAACGCGATCCTTATCGTCGAGTTTGCCAAGCACAAACATGAAGAAGGCGGTCTGTCGCGGTACGAGGCAACCCTCGAGGCCTGTCGGCTCCGTCTGCGGCCAATCCTGATGACCTCGTTTGCCTTCATCTTCGGCGTTGTGCCGCTGCTGGTGGCCCACGGCGCCGGCTCCGAGATGCGCAGGACGCTGGGCGTGGCTGTCTTCAGCGGCATGCTCGGCGTGACGCTGTTCGGCATCTTCCTGACGCCGGTGTTCTTCTACGTGATCGAGGGCTTCGCCGAGACGCCCTTGTTCGCCGCGTCGCGAATGCGGCTACTCGGCAAGATACTGATGTACACCGTCGCCGTGTTGACGCTGGGCATTCCGTGGCTGCTCGGATTGCTGCTCCGTGGGTCATCACGGCGCCGCGTTCCTATCGCGGTGAAGAAACAGACCATCGTTGTATCGGAGGGAGCAGCGGTCAACGGCCACGCCGCGGCCGCCAAGCCCGCCGCTTGCGGCTTAGCGCGGGACGAACGCTAAGCCGCAAGCGGCCCTAAGAGTTGAGGCATTCCTGTGTTTTCGCGCTTTTTCATCAACCGGCCCATCTTCGCCTCGGTGCTGTCCATCGTCATCGTGCTGGGCGGCACCATCGCGCTGTTCACGCTGCCTGTGGCGCAGTATCCGGAGATCGCGCCGCCGACCGTCGAGGTGTCCGCCTACTATCCCGGCGCCAATGCCAAGGTCGTCGCCGATACCGTGGCCGCTCCCATCGAGCAGCAAGTCAACGGTGTCGAGAACATGATGTACATGTCGTCGCAATGCACCAATGACGGCAAGTACACGCTCACGGTCACCTTCCAGCCGGGCACCGATCTAAATATCTCGCAGGTGCTCGTGCAGAACCGCGAATCGCTGGCCGAGCCGATCCTGCCCGATCTCGTCAAGCGCCGCGGCATCTCGGTCAAGAAGAAGTCGTCCAACGTGCTCATGATCGTCAATCTGTTCTCGAAGGATGGCAGTCGCGAGAGTCTGGAGCTGAGTAATTACGCCACGATCCAGATCCGCGATGAGCTTTCGCGTCTTCCGGGTGTCGGCGACATTACCTACCTCGGCCAGCGCGATTACAGCATGCGCATCTGGCTCGACCCGCAGAAGCTGGCGACGTATGGGCTTAACGCGCAGGACATCATCGCGTCGGTGCAGGCGCAGAACATTCAGGTCGCCGCCGGCCAGATCGGACAGCCGCCGACGCCCAACGGCCAGGTGTCGCAGTACATCATCACCACGCTCGGCCGGCTGGAAAGCGTCGCGCAGTTCGAGCGCATCATCGTCAAGAACAGCGCCAGCTCGCTGGTCTACCTCAAGGACGTGGCCAACCTGGAGCTGGGCGCCCAATCCTACGATCAGGGCTGCACGCTGGACGGCCGGCCTTCTGTCGCCCTGTCGGTCTATCAGCTGCCCGGCTCCAACGCGCTGGATGTCGCCAAACGCGTCAAGGAGCGCATGGTGCAGCTCAAGCGGCAGTTCCCGCCCGGCATCGACTACGCCATCGTTTACGACACCACGCCGTTCATCAAGGAGTCGATCTCCGAGGTCGGCGAGACGCTGTTCGACGCCGTGGTGCTGGTGGCGGTGGTGGTGCTCTTGTTTTTGCAGAACTGGCGCTCGGCCCTCATCCCGCTCGTGGCCGTGCCGGTGGCCATCATCGGCACCTTCGCCGTCATGGCCGCGATGGGATTCTCCCTGAACAACCTAACGCTGTTCGGCCTGGTATTAGCGATCGGTATTGTCGTCGATGATGCCATCGTGGTCGTTGAGGCGGTGGAACATCACATCGAGCATGGCCTGGCGCCGCGCGAGGCGACCGTCAAGGCGATGGAACAGGTGTCCGGCCCGGTGGTGGCGATCGGCCTCGTACTGACAGCGGTATTTGTGCCGTGTACCTTCATCACAGGCATTATCGGCCAGTTTTTCCGGCAATTCGCGTTGACCATCGCCGTTTCGACGGTGATCTCCGCGTTCAACTCGCTGACCCTGAGTCCGGCGCTGGCGGCATTGCTGCTCAAGCGCCGCGTCAAGGGACACTTCGAGGCGCTGCCGTGGTTCGCCTTCGTGCCGCTGGGCGCCTGGCTGGGCCACAAGCTCATCGGCCATCATCTGGCTGCCCACGCCGTGGATGCTTTGCATCTCCATGCCCCTGCCGTGCTTCTCGACACCCTGCGCTCCTGGGGTCCGACGCTGGCCGGCGGAGCAATGGGGTTGGTAGTGGGGCTGATCCTCGGCCGGCCCCTGAACTACCTGCTGGGCTGGTCGTTTCGCCTGTTTAATATCGCCTTTGACTTCTCGACCACGGCATACACCCGCGTCGTCTCGGGACTGCTGCGCGTCAGCCTGGTGATGCTCCTGCTCTATGGCGGATTGCTGGTGCTGACATGGTGGGGCTTTACGGAGACGCCGACCGGCTTCATTCCCCAGCAGGATAAGGGCTATCTGCTGGTCAACATTCAGCTGCCCGACGCCGCCTCCGTGCGGCGCACAAGGAATGTCGTTCAGCGAATCGAGGAAATCGCTTTGAAAACGGAGGGCGTCAAGCATACCGTCGCCATCTCCGGTCAGTCGATTCTGCTCGGCGCCAACGCCTCCAATTTCGGCGCGCTGTACCTGATGCTCGACGAGTTCGACAACCGCAAGCGGCCGGATCTTTCCGGCGACGCCATCGCCGCTTCCCTCCAGGAACGACTGGGACGCGAGATTCCCGAAGCGATCGTCAACATCTTCGGCGCGCCGCCGGTGGAGGGTCTGGGCACGGCGGGCGGCTTCAAGATCATCGTTCAGGACACCGGCGACAGCGGTCTGGCTCACCTTCAGAAAACGGCCGACCAGGTCGTGGCCGCCGGCGAGGCCGACCACAGCTTGCAGGGCGTTTTCACCAGCTTCCGCGCCGACACGCCGTGGCTGGAGCTAATCATCGACCGCACCCAGGCCAAGGATCGCGGCGTCTCCATCGACGACATCCGCACGCAGCTGGAATCGACGATCGGCCCGTATTACATCAACGACTTCAACCGCTTCGGCCGTACCTGGCAGGTAAATGTCCAGGCCAACTACACGTTTCGGCAGACGGTGGACGACATCATGCAGCTGAAGATACGCAACGGCCGGAACGAGATGGTGCCGCTGCCGGACTTCGCCAAGGTGCGTTTCGTCAGTGGGCCGGTTATGGTGATGCGCTACAACATGTACCCCGCCGCTGCCGTCCATGCCGACGCCGGACCCGACACCAGCTCCGGCCAGGCCATCGAGCATCTCCAGCAAGCGGCGGAGGAGCAGCTGCCGCAGGCCATGCGCACCGAATGGACGGAGCTGGCTCTGCTGCAATTGCAAACCGGCGATACGGCCATGTGGGTGTTCCTGCTCGCCGTGGTGCTGGTGTTCCTGGTGCTGGCGGCGCAGTACGAAAGCTGGTCGCTGCCGCTGGCCGTCATTCTCGTGGTGCCCATGTGTCTTCTGTGCGCCATTGCCGGCGTCATCATGGCGAAGATGGATGTGAACATTTTCACGCAGATCGGCTTCTTGGTACTGGTCGGCCTGGCGTGCAAAAACGCGATCTTGATTGTCGAATTTGCCAAGGCGCAGCGTGAGGAGGGCATGGAGCGCAAGCAAGCGACCCTGGCCGCCTGCCAGCTGCGTCTGCGGCCGATCATCATGACCTCGTTCGCTTTCATTCTCGGCGTGGTGCCGCTGATGCTATCCGAGGGGGCCGGTGCGGAGATGCGGCGCACGCTGGGAACGGCGGTGTTCGCCGGCATGCTCGGCGTGACGCTGTTCGGCATTTTCCTGACGCCGGTGTTCTATTATGTGATCCAGTGGTTCAAGGACCGCCGGCCTCCCATCATCCTGGACGACGAGCACTGGCACGCCACTCAGCAGGTGTCGCCGCTTCACAATGGTCAGGCCATTGCGGCCGGACACGAAACGACGACCGTCCGTCAGAACTAAAAGGTCCTGACAAAACCACTACTCTCTGAACAAATGTCCACACTATTCCCGTGGAATCGGCCGATTTGTTCAGTGAGCCAGGGGTTTTGTCAGGGTCTGTAAGAGAGGCAAGCTCGGCAGATCTCCATCTCTGCGAACTTGTCGTTACGGGGAATAAAGAGGCAAAGCCCGAAAACGCTGGTAAAATCATGGCGAGAGGTGCTGGGATGGTAAGATGAGAAAGCCGGCTTCTACCGCAGTGCAGGGGCTTTTTGCGGTCATCGAACCATGCATCCCGCGAACCAGGCGGGGTCGAGTCCCGGCCACTACGGCGAATACGGATTCTCTGAGGAGATCGTGCGATGAGCGGCAAGCCCAATGAAACGCCGGAAGGCCCTCTTCCGCCGGAGCGCACGTCTCATAATAGTCGCGGCGAGCCTGGTCGAGGCTCGGATACGGCAGGCGAAACCGTTCAGCTGGGCCACTCCCCGGTGCCGGACGTGGCGGTCCCAATCAGCTCGCGACTGCCGGCGACGTTTGGCCGGTATCAGGTGCGCGAGCTGCGAGGCCGCGGGGGATTCGGCGAGGTTTACATCGGTTTCGATCCCCAGCTCAACCGTCCGGTGGCCATCAAGGTTCCGCATCTCAAGAGCGAGGAGGCCGAGCAAAGGTTCCTCCTGGAAGCCCGCCGGCTGGCCCAGCTCAGTCATCCCGGCATCGTCACGGTCTACGATGCAGGCGTGCAGGAAGGGAAGTTCTACATCGTCTCGGACTTTATCCAGGGACTTTCCCTGCACACCTGGCTGAACAGCTACCAACCCACCTGGCAGGAGTCTGCCCGAATTACCGTCGCTGTGGCCGACGCCCTGGCCTATTCCCACGCGCACCGCACGGTCCATCGCGATGTGAAACCGGGAAACATTATCTTGCAGGACAACAAAACGCCCGTCCTGGTCGATTTTGGTCTGGCGATCAGCGATGAGACGTCCAGCGAGGCCGAGATCGGGAGCATTTCCGGCACGCCCCTTTACATGTCTCCGGAGCAGGCCGCGGGCCGAGGGCATCGCATCGACGGGCGAACGGATATTTACTCGTTGGGGGTCGTGCTCTATCGCATGCTGTGCGGCCGGCTTCCCTTCCGTGCCGGCGACGCCTCGGAATTGCTCCGTCAAGTCCGCGAAGACGCTCCGCAGCCGCCGCGCCAGCTGGTTCCCGACATTCCCCCCGAGCTGGAGCGCATCTGCCTGAAAGCGCTGGCCAAACGACAGGAAGACCGCTATACGACCGCTGGGGACATGGCTCACGACCTGCGTGCGCTGCTGGAGAGCAAGCCGCAGCCCGGCCCATCCGTGCCAGCGATAACGCCGGCCGAAGACGCCAAGACGCTTTTGGGGGAAACCGTCTCCAGCAGTCGTCGCCGCAGCCGTCAGGCCCAGCGCTGCCAGGTGACGGTCCTGTTCGGCAAGTGCGACCTATTCGATTCCGACGTGCTGCTGGACAAGCTGGACCTTGAAGAGCAGCACGAGCTGCTGATGGAGTATCGGCACATCTTTGACGAAGCGATCGCCGCGTTTGGCGGGACCATCGTGCAGGCCGCCAGCGAGGGACTGCTCGCCTGCTTCGGTTATCCCGTGTCGTATGAGGACGCCGCCGAGCGGGCGGTTCGAGCCGGCATGCGCATCCGCGAAGGCATCGTCGATCTCAATAAGCGGATTAGCCGCCAGTTTGGGACCGACCTCTCCAACTGGGTCGGCATTCACACGGGGATGGCTGTCGCGGAAGAAACCGCCGGCGACAAAACCATGGAACCGATTTCTCTGGTAGGGAAAGTCCGCACGGTAGCTACCCGGCTGGGCGCCGCGGCCGAGCCCAACAGCGTGTTGATCACGCAGGTCACGCACAGGCTTGTGCAAGGGTTTTTTATTTGCACCAGCTTGGGGGCCCATGCCATTCAAGGCGCGTCGGGGCCTTTGGAGCTATTCCGGGTCGAGCGCGAAAGCCAGGTGAAAAGCCGGATCGAGGTTGCCGAGGCGATTGGCCTCACTCCTCTCACCGGCCGCGACGTGGAGCTGAGCACTTTGCAGGACCGCTGGCAGAAAGCGCAGGAAAGAATGGGCCAGGTGGTGCTCCTCGTCGGCGACGCCGGCCTGGGCAAGTCTCGCCTGGTCCGCGAGCTGCGCGCGAGCGTGTCCCCGAGCGGTCTCCGCGTGTCGGGCCATTCCGCGACTGAGAAATCCGGAGAGATCGGTCCCTTGATCGAATGGCGCTGCTCGCCGTACTTTCAAAACACGGGCCTGTATGCCGCGACCGACTTTTTCGCAAGGGCGCTGGGCTTTGGCCGCGACGACACGCCCGCGGAGCGCCTCGACAAGCTGGTGAGCCACCTCGAACGCTATAACCTCGCTGACCCACAGAGGGTTCCCGTATTCGCCGCGCTCCTGTCCATACCGCTCGATCGCCGTTATCCCCCGCTTGACGTCGGGCCGCAACGACTCAAAGAGATGACGCAGGAAACCCTGCTCGACTGGCTGCGGGCATGCTCGGCCGAGCAGCCGTTGCTCTTCATCGTCGAGGACTTGCACTGGGCCGACCCCACCACCCTGGAGCTTCTCGAGCTTGTAGTCCACGAGGCGGTGCAACACGCGCTTCTGGCCGTTTTCACGTTTCGTCCCGAGTTTGAAACGCCCTGGAAGGGCAGGGCTTATCAAACGGAGCTGGTCCTGAATCGACTCACGCCGCGGCAGATCGGCGAAATGATGGAAAAACAGAGCGGCCGCAAAAACCTTCCTGCCGACCTCGTCGCACATATTGTCGAGCGGACCGACGGAGTGCCGCTTTTCATCGAGGAGTTTACTCGCGTCCTTATGGAATCCGGCGCGTTGGGCGCTGAGGACAACTGGAGCGAGCTGTCCAGGGACGCCCACCTGGAGGCCATCCCGGCCACCTTGCAGGATTTGCTGCTGGCGCGCTTGAATCGCCTGGCGAGTGTTCCGGAAATTGCACAATCGGCGGCGACCCTGGGCAGGGACTTCAGCTACGAATTGCTGCATGCCGTTGTGGATCTCGACGAGCCAATCTTTCAACAGGAATTGGCCAAGCTGGTCGATGCCGAAGTCCTCTTCCAGAAAGGCCGGCCGCCGCGGAGTCACTACACCTTCAAACATGCTCTCATTCAGGACGCCGCCTATTTTTCCCTGCTCAAGAAAAAGCGGCGACACTTCCACCAGAGGATCGCCACTATCCTGGAGGAGAAATTCGCCGAGACGGTCGAGACGAAACCCGAGTTGCTGGCCCATCACTTCACCGAAGCCGGCCTGTTGGAAAAGGCCATCTTTTACTGGCGCAAAGCCGGCCTGCGCTCGCAGGAACGTTCGGCCACCAAGGAAGCGATCAGTCACTTCAGCCGCGGACTGGAAATCCTGAAACAGCTCGACGAATCGCCCGAGCGCGATCGGCTGGAATTGGCACTACAAGCGCCCTTGGGAGTGGTGTTGACGGCCGCACGCGGCTGGGGCGCGCCGGAAGTGGCCCCGACCATTGAGCGGGCCCGCGATCTGTGCGAAAAAGTCGGCACCGTTTCGGATCGTTTTTTCGTCCTTTGGGGCTTATGGGGATTTCGGTTGTTGCGTCTCGAATTGGACAAGTGCCGGCAGCTGGCAGATGAAGTGATGCAGCTGGTGGGCGGGTCGCCCGAGGGACAGGAGCTGCTTGGCGAGACCCACTGGGTCCCCGGATGCACGGCCTATTACGCGGGCGATTTTGTCACCGCGCGAACGCACTTCGAGGCGGGCCTTGCCCTCTACGACGCCGAACGTGCCCGCGCCCACGCGCGGAGGACCGGTCAAAATGTCGGCGTGTTGTACCAGTGTCACCTCGCCCTGGTTCTCTGGGAAATGGGTTTTCCCGATCAAGCTCTGAAGCTCGCCGAGGCGATGATCCAGCTAGCCCGGAGATTGGAGCATCCCTTCAGTCTTGCCATGGCCCATTACTTCCGCCGCCGCCTTTTCCAGAGCTGCCGGCTCGAAGAGCAAGTGCAGCAAAGCGTCGCCGAGGAATACGACATCTGCCACCAAAACGGCTTCAGCTTCTGGGAGGCCCATGCCGTCCTCGCACGCGGCGATAGGCTCATCCGACAGGGCCAGCTGGACGAAGCTGGCAAGCTGCTTGAGCTTACGCTGCGGACGCTGGAAGCATCGGGGTGCAAATGCACCTTGACGCATCCCTGTAGCTTCCTGGCCGAGTCCTTCATGCAAGCCGGTCGCCTGGGCGAAGCCAGGGAGTGGCTCGAGCGCGGCTTCGACCTGGTGGAGAACCACAACGAACGCTGTCTGGAAAGCGAGCTATGGCGTCTGAAGGGCGAGCTGTTGGCCCGCACGCCTGGTAACGAGGCGGTTGCCGAAGCCTGTTTCGAGGCGGCGGCGCAAGCGGCTCGCCGTCAGCAGGCCCCCTCGCGCGAGCTGCGGGCCATCATGAGTCTCTGTCTCTTGAAACAGAAGACGGGCAGCTCGGAGGAAGCCCGGCAGAAGCTGTCCGAGGTGCTCGGGACGTTCACCGAAGGATTCGCCACGTCGGATCTTGTCCAGGCGAAGAGATTATTGCAAGTGTTCGAGCCGGCCTAAATTCCATCACGAAAACACGAAATGAGGAAAACACGAAAGACAAAGAAGGCAGCACCAGCGACCAAGCACGATTCTTTCTGTTTTCCTATCTTCTTTTTCGTGTTTTCCTCATTTCGTGTTTTCGTGATGGAATTTAGACCGATTGAGTATACCCCACAGGGAGCATCGCCATGACGGCAGCCGAGATGAGCGCCGCGACTCGGCGACTGGGCGAAAGGGCGGTAGTTATTGGCGGCGGTATCGGTGGCTTGCTGTCCGCTCGCGTCCTGAGCGACTACTTCGATCGGGTGACGATTGTCGAAGGCGACCCCATCTCCGAGACACTCGATCCGCGCGAAGGCGTACCGCAAGGACGCCACGTTCACGCTCTCTTCGGCGGAGGCGTCCGCGTTATCGAGCGCTATTATCCGAAATTCTTCGACGAGCTGGTCGCGGACGGGGCCGTCGTTTGCGACTTCGCCAGGGATCTTTGCTGGTACCACCACGGTGTCTGGAAGCTCCGCACGGATTCGGACTTGACGTCGTACTGGCAGAGCCGGCCCTTTCTTGAGTCACACGTTCGCCGCCGCACCCGGAGCGACAGGGAAATTGCCTTTCTTGAGAGGTGCGAGGTCGTTGGGCTGCTGTCCAGTGCTGACAAAACCCGGATCCTCGGCGTCGAAGTCAAGCACCGCGACGAGGGAGGAAGAACGGAGCAATTGGAAGCGGATCTGATCGTCGATGCCGGCGGACGCGGCAGCCGCACTCCTGAGTGGCTGGCGTCGCTGGGCTACCCCAGGCCGGAGGAATCCACGGTCGAGGTGGACATTGGCTACGCCAGTCGCGTCTACGAGCGCCCCGACGACGCCTCGCGCGACTGGCAAATCCTGGCTGCCTTCGCCACTCCACCGGACCACACGCGCAGCGGTTATATTTTTCCCATCGAGGGCCGGCGCTGGCTGGTCAGTTGTGTGGGCTATTTGCAGGACTATCCCCCGGACGATGAGGCGGGCTTTCTGGAGTTCGCTCGCGCATTCGAGGTGCCCGATTTTGTTGAAGCAATAACAGACGCTCGGCCGCTTTCACCCATCGCCGCGTTCCGGTTTTCCGCCAATCGCTGGCGGCGCTACGACCGCCTGGACCGTTTGCCGGAAGGTCTGGTGGCGCTGGGAGACGCGGTGTGTAGTTTCAACCCGGTTTACGGGCAGGGGATGAGTGCGTGCGCTCTGCAAGTCGAGCTGCTGGATCGCATGTTACGGCAGGCCGGCCCAACAGTCCCCGCGGGGTTCCCGAGACGGTTCTTTCGGCGAGCGGCGAAGATCCTCTTCAATCCCTGGTTCCTGGCCACAACCTCCGACTTCTTTTACCCGCGGACGCGCGGCGAGCGTCCCTTTGGCACGAAACTGTTGCATTGGTATGTCGGCCGGCTGTTCGAGCTTTGCGCCTGGAACAGACCCATGCTGCTCCGTTTCTATCGCGTCATGCACTTCATCGATCAGCCCGCCGTTCTTTTTCATCCTTATGCGGTCTTTCAGGTAATCAAATCGGCGCTGGGTTTTCGCGGCGGATACCAACGTAGCACAGCCCGTCCTCGGTTGCCCGTTACCGGCACTGGCTCGGCCATACCCCAGACTTACTCGTGAGGGACAAACCTCCCCCTGAGCCCCAGCGGCTCCGCCACTCCGCAATGATTAAATTGACGATAAGCAAGGTGCGAATCAATCGCTACCCGCGCCCCGGTACGAATGGTTGCCAGCATGACCTTCATACAGAACATGGCCAAGGTAGCACCGACACAGATTCGCGGCCCTCTCCCGAAGGGGAGGTAGCGGTCGCTATCGAGAGATTTGGCGTCTATAATCCCCTTTTCCCATCGGCTGGGGTCAAAAACATCCGGATCTTGCCAGTATTTCGAGGATCGATGCACCCCCTGAACAACGATGTTGATCTTGGTGTCGGCGGGCAGAAGGTATTTTCCGAGGTGAGCAGGTTTTGTCTTCAGCACATTCCGAAAGAACATGGGCACCGGGGGGAGAAAGCGCATCGACTCGCGGAGCACACAATCGAGAAACGGGCTTTCCTCCGGGGCGGATCCCCTGCTCTCCGCCGCGGCCAGCTGGGAAGAAAGCTTGGCCGCAACATCGGGAGTACGGTTCAATAAATACAGCGTGTTCACCAGCGCGGTGGCGGCGGGAAAGACGCCTCCCGCGTGGATGTTGCCGAGAAACTGAGCGACTTGTTTATCGGAAACGTCCGGTGCTTTCCGCAGATACCGATGGAGTAAATCATTGGCGTCTGTGTAGAGATGTCGCTTCGTCTCCGCGACGATTTTTTCAAAGGCGCCGAAATGGTACTGCCGCGCATACCAGAAGCGGGGATCCAACGGAGGGATCAATACCCATTTCGGCAGCTCCATCCGCTTCGTGGCCATGTTGGAAGTGGTATAGAAGCTCTGATAAGCCTTGTCGTCCAGCTGTTGCCCCACGATACATTCGTTGTACACATCGTAGACCATCCGCTCCATTGTGGGGAGGAGATCCACGTGCGTGTCGGACGCGGTCAAGCGCGCCAGATGGGTATCGACAACTTTCTTGATTACCGATGCCTGAGTCGGCAGCCATTCGTCAAACCCCTCCATACTTATAGGCTCAAGCTTTCGCAAACGCTTCCACTCCGGCCCGTTTACGTCGAACTCCGTGGATTCCAAAACCGGCGTAAACGCCGTGACGGGATCGTCCTTGTAGTAATCCTGCGGTTTGTCCACCAACACTTCCCGGATCAGCTCGGCATCGTTCAGGACCACGATGGGCGAGCCGAAATACCAGAACAGCGTTATGGCCCCATACTCTTTTTCATACCCGGCAAAAACATCCCAGGGCCGCTTCCCCTCAAGCTCCGCCTCGCTAATAGCCCGGAGCGTGCCGAATGGAAATTTGGGCGTCGGACCGCGGATCCCTTCAAATTGCTTGATCCGGGAGCCAAAGCACACGCGAAATAATTTCTCAAGACGTTGTGACATGGTGGTCCTCTCTTGCACTCAACAGGTTATGAGCTGTCCCGGAATACTATTCGCATAGCGATGCTTCGCAGAAGCGTCGAAACCGCTCGACGCTTCTGCGAAGCGTCGCTAACCAGTAATGCCGCTCCCCATTACACGTTGATGCTTTGCGGAATGCCCGAAGGGACCAGGAACGTGTAGGGACGGCTGCTGCGGCGGCTCCGGTTGCGTTCGTCGATCGTCTTACCGATGGTCGCGAGCTGGTCCTTGAAAGTCTCCAGGGATCCCCACACGCGCGGATCCCGGAAATGACCGAAGCTGTAGTCTCCCAGCTTGGTGTAGTGCAGCGAGCCCAGCAGGTAGCCCAGATCCGCTTGCATCACGGCCGTTCCTGGATCCGGCAGCATGGCCAGATAGTCCGCCAGGGTGCCCCCCTCCTTTTTGGTCGGGGCGGGGGCGTAAGCGGCCAGCGGCATGCTGGGCACGTAGCTCATCAGGTCGTACTGCGGAAAATTGACGGCCGCATGCTGTACGCTACTGGTGAAGAGAATCATCGTCAGCACTTCGGCGAGGTAGTCAAGGCGCGACATCGTGCCGTCGTTTTGCAGCCCAGCGATATTCCCGCCGTTCGGCGATACCAGCTCCGCGAACCAGCCGGCAAGCTCCACGTCCTTCTGGAGGTCGGTTTCGCTGGGATAGTAGAGGGCCAGGTAGTCGGCAACCCACTGGCGGATGGCGTCCCAGAACAAGAGTGCATCGTCTCGATACGGGTAGTGCGGCAAGATGTTGGGATCGTCGAGCCTCTGGTTTTTCAGCCTCCGCGGCAGCATGGCGTCGTTGAACGACAGGATCTGCTGACTTTTCCTGGTAAGCCCTACGGTAGACCGGAGGGTGCCCCCGAAAAGGCGCTCGATCGCGCCGCCTTGGTTGACCAGATGACCGCGGGCCATGAAATTGATGGCCAGCGTTCCCTCGAAGTGCGGCAGAAGCAGCAAAGCCACGGGATGATTGGGCGCCAGCTGCCGGTGGGTGGCGATCACGAACGGCTCGACGAACAGGTGCGTTTGGCCCAGGTGGGCGACGGCCTCATGGTAATTGCCGTCGGCGATGCTCACAATCGTCTTGGCGATAAGCCAGTTGTAACCGTCATCCGGTGTGAAGATGGGGTTGTCGGGTGCGGGTTTCTGCCGGCACTGGATCGCCAGCGGCATCAGCCGGCGCGATTCGTTGTCCACCACGAACAGGGCCAGGGGTGCATAGATGTATTTCTGCGCTTCGGGGAATTGGCCGCCATTTTCCACTTCTTCCAGGAGCTGATAGTCGGCCAGGTAGAGCCGGCCTTCCTGCTTGGCCTCCTCCAGGGAGTCCTTGCTTCGGGCTGCCCGATAATGCTCGGATGCTCGAAAATGGTCTTCCGTAACCGGGAAGTGGTCGTCCAGATCGACGATGCGGCGGATCACGAGGGGGCTTGGTCCCGCCACCCGCATCTCGGCGAAGATGCTATCCTCCTTGTAATCCTTCTCGATGGCCGGAAGGCCAATGGCCCGGAAGAGCGCCGCGAAGTCTTCGGGGCAGTCCGCCCCCTCTGCCACGGGGATGGAGCCAAGGGTCTCGCGGACGACGCCGGCGATGGCCTCGAAGTCGAAGGAAGCCGTCCGGATTAGCTCCGATAGCCAGCAATGCCGTGCATGATGCGCGGCGCGGTGCGCCGGGTGACGCGCCACGTCTCGGTGGTTTTCCACGATCTTGAGCACCCCCTCCGCCAGATGAATCATCCACTTCCAGGAAAACTCCTCCTTTTTCGGAACCTTCTCGATCAGGGCCAGGGGCGACAAATAGGTGTGGTTGTACTGGTATTCGGCGCGTGCCTGTTCCAGGGTGGTCTCTCGGTATTTGGGATCGGGGTCGTACTGGGGAAGAAAAGCGGTCATGATCAGCTCCTGGGGATACGGATCGGTTACCGGCACGGCCGCAAGGGGAAGCTCAAGGGCTGGCTCCTGAAAAGGATCATCGGAAGCACGCACTTGAGCCCGTGCCGAAGTAAGTCGATCGCCGCTATTGCTACTTTTCAGACCGTCAAGTCTTTATTGTTTGTTACGTGGAAAAGATGTGCAACACAATTCTTTCCAAAACTTCCGATATTGGTAATTTGGCGGGTGCGAGCGAGCTTGTGGTTCATGGTTCCTCGTGAAGAGGAGGTGAAGATCTTCCCCAGATCTTCCCCAGACCTTCCCTAGACAACGTTGGCTCGGCGCCAATAATAAAATCGCTGCAACGGAGACTGGACCGTCCGCAGCAACCCTTCCCTTGATTCCGCAGGACACCAAGCCATGGGTACACTCAAGCTGAAGGAACAAGGCTACATCGACACGACCGCGTACGGCAGCGGTCCCACTGATTCAGTGATCGACCGAACAGAAAATGCCGCGGTCACTCGCCACCGGCTCGAGCTGGGGGGCAAGTCGATTCCGTACACGGCGGCGGCCGGACATCTCGTGACGGTGGATCCGGACACCTCCCAGCCGGCCGCCAAGATTTTCTACGTCGCCTACCTGGCCGACGGTGCCGACGAGACCAATCGGCCGGTGACGTTCTTCTACAACGGCGGCCCAGGCTCGTCGGCGGTCTTCGTGATGCTAGGCTCGTTCGGTCCGGTGCGCATCAAGGATTGCCTACCGGCTTTCACTCCGGCCCCGTACACGCTGGAGGACAATTCTGATAGCCTTTTGGACAAAAGCGATCTTGTGTTTATCAATCCGGTCGGGACGGGTTATTCGGCGGCCATAGCTCCGCGGCAGAACAAAGACTTCTGGGGAGTCGATCAGGACGCTGCGTCGCTCGCTCAATTCATCATCCGCTTCCTGACCGTATACCGCCGCTGGAACTCGCCGAAGTTTCTCTACGGCGAATCGTACGGCACGGCACGGACCGCCGTGCTGGCCTGGCTTCTCCACGAGGACGGCATCGACCTGAACGGCGTTGTCCTCCAGTCTTCCATTCTTGACTATTCGGATTCGAATAATGACCCGGTCGGTCTCCTGCCCACCCTGGCGGCCAACGCCTATTACCACAACCGAATTCGCGTCGCGCCCAAGCCGGCCACGCTGGAAGCATTCCTGAACGAGATGGTGCTGCCGTTCGCGGACAAGGACTACGCCGCGGCGGTCAACGCGATCACGATCCCCACGCCCAAACCGCTGCCGGAGTGGTCCGCGGTCGTGAAGACCATCGAGACGTTGAGCAGCTACCTGGGTATCTCCCCCGTGGTTGTGACGACCTGGGGGCTTGGCGCTGGGATGGGAAATAGTTTCGGCACTCTTTTCTTGCTGGCCCTTCTGAGCGACGAGGGCCTCGCGCTGGGCGCCTATGACGGCCGAGTAACGGGCATCGATACCGGCATCGCCGCCATGATCAGCCCCCTCTCTGGGGCCAACGACCCGACCATCGCTGCCATCAACGGCGTTTACACAGCGACGTGGAACCGCTATCTGAACGAGGTTCTTCAATTCACGGCGCTTTCCTCCTTCACCAGCCTCAACAATCAAGCGTTCCTCAACTGGGACTTCCGCCACATCGATCCGACCGGCGCTCAGAAGGGCACCGAGAACCTCAACGTCCGGCAATACCTCTACACCGCCGGCGACCTGGCAGCCGCGATGGCCGTCAATGTGAACCTCAAAGTCCTGTCGCTCAACGGCTATTTCGATTCGGTGACGCCGTTCTATCAAACCGCGGGCGACTTGAAGAACATGCCATTACTCGACGCGGACATTCGGAAACACAACCTCACCATCCGGAATTACCCGAGCGGCCACATGATTTATCTGGACGACAAATCGCGAACCGCCATGAAAGCCGACCTGGCGGCGTTTTACGACAGTGCCTTCGACGCGGCCCCGATGCGCCATAACTATCGCTGGCTGCCGCCGCGCGTCGATGGACTGCCGCGCGAACACCAGTTGTGGGTCTACGACGCCGGGGTCGTAGCCAGGTCTGGCGCGATCCCTTCGCGAAGGAAAGAGCCGTCCTTGCGGCCCACGGCGAACGGCGACTGAGTGGATTGTTGGATCGAGCGACGATACGGAACCTATCGATGCCATCTGCGCACGAAGAACCGTGGGGCGGGGGATGCCTGGTCTCAGGCCTCGCGCCGGCCGCCGCCTTGGACCGGGAGGCCTGTGGCGAGCTAGCGTCGGCGGAGCGGCGCGAGTGGCTCGCGGCGAACGGCCGCGGCAGCTACGCCTCGGGCACCGTGCCCCACCTGCTCACCCGCGGGTACCACGGCCTACTTGTCGCGGCCCTCTCACCGCCACTCGGCCGGACCCTGATGCTGGTGAAGGCCGACGCGACGGTCGAGTACCGCGGGGTGTCCTACGACTTGTTCACCAACCGCTGGGCCGGCGGCACCGTCGCTCCCGCCGGGTACACACTCGTCGAGCGTTTCTGGCTCGATGGCACCGTCCCAGTCTGGCGGTTTGCCTGCAGCGACGCAATTCTGGAGCAGCGCATCTGGATGGAGCCTGGGGCCGACACCACCTACATCCTGTTCACAGTGGTTGCGGCTCGCGAGCCGGTCGCCTTCTCCGTCAAAGCCATCGTCGATCACCGGGACTACCACGGCCGAACCGGAGCGAGTCCCTGGGTGACGCGGTACGAGGCGATCGACCAGGGGATGCGGGTCACCGCCTACTCGGGAGCCAAGCCGTTGATCCTCCGGGTCAGCACCGGCAACGTCTCGGTCGCCAACGAGTGGTATTACAACTTCGATCTGGCGCGCGAGCGCGAGCGAGGTCTTCAGGATCATGAGGACCACCTCCACGCCGTCACCTTTAGCGCGGAGGTCCGGCCGGGCGCGGACTTGATCCTCGTCGGGAGCATCGACGAGACCGCCCGCCCGGCCCCCGCGGCCCTTGGCCGGCGGCGCGACTACGAGGCCGGCCTGCTCCGGACCTGGTCCGGCACCCGGCCTCCGGGCGAGGCCGCTCCCGCCTGGGTGCGGCAGCTGGTGCTGGCGGCCGACCAATTCATCGTCGCGCGGCCGACCGAGGCCGACCGCGACGGCCAAACCGTGATCGCGGGCTATCACTGGTTCGGCGACTGGGGCAGGGATACGATGATCAGTCTCCCCGGTCTGTCCCTTTTGACCGGCCGACCGGAGGTCGCGCGCGGGATCCTCCGCACGTTCTCCCGCTACGTCAGCCAGGGGATGCTGCCCAACCGGTTCCCCGACCAGGGCGAGCAGCCGGTCTACAACACCATCGATGCAACGCTCTGGTATTTCGAGGCGATCCGGGCCTACCACGAGCGGACGGGCGACGACGCCTTCCTGCGCGAGATTTTCCCGGTCCTTGCCGGGATCGTCGATGCCCACCTCGCCGGGACGCGGTATCACATCCGGATCGACCCCGCCGATGGCCTCCTGGCCGGGGGCGAGCCGGGCGTCCAGCTCACGTGGATGGACGCCATGGTCGACGGTTACGTCGTCACTCCCCGGATCGGCAAGCCGGTCGAGGTCAACGCCCTCTGGTATAACGCGCTGGTGAGCATGGCCGGGTTCGCGGCCCGCTTGGGCCGGCCGGTGAACCTGTACCAGGACCACGCTGCGAAGGCTCTTGCCGGGTTCGAGCGGTTCTGGAACGCCGCGGCTGGCTACTGCCTCGACGTGCTTGACGGGCCGGCGGGCAACGAGGATCGGCTTCGGCCCAACCAGCTCCTCGCGGTCTCGCTCCCCGCCTCGCCGCTTTCCCCCGACCGGCAAGCGGGCGTGGTTGACGCGTGCGAGCGGTTCCTGCTCACGCCGGCCGGGCTTCGCACCCTCGACCCTCGCGACCCGGAATACCACGCGACTTACGCGGGCGACCAAGTTCACCGTGACTCGGCCTACCACCAGGGGACCGTCTGGGGATGGCTGCTGGGGCCGTTTGTCCAGGCCCACCTCCGCGTCCACAAGGATCCGGACCGGGCCGCGGCGTTTCTCTGGCCCCTCGCGGACCTCGTGCGGTCGATGGGCCAGGGGAGCCTCAGCGAGATCGCCGAGGGCGCGCCGCCGATGCGGCCGGTCGGGTGTATTGCCCAGGCTTGGAGTGTCGCCGAAGCGATTCGCGCCTGGGATCTCGTCCAGCAGGCCCGGCGCGCCGGGTCATCTCCACTACCCCCTAACCCAGCCAAGCCAGGTTGAGCTAACCATGAGCATGCTACGAGTGAGAGAGACGGCCGAAGGGCGGCGGCTGGCCGAGGCCCGGGAGTTTGAGGTCTCGGCTGGTGCGGCTGGGAAAGCCAAGAATTGGCGGCTCTGGGGCACCTACCTGAGCGATCGCCAGTGGGGGACAGTCCGCGAGGATTACAGTCCCGGCGGGAACGCCTGGGACTACCTGCCCCACGATCACGCCCGCTCGCGCGCCTACCGCTGGGGTGAGGACGGGCTGGCCGGCTTCAGCGACCTCAAGCAGCGGATCTGCTTCGCCCTGGCTCTCTGGAACGGCGCCGACCCGATCCTGAAGGAGCGCCTGTTCGGCCTGACCAACAGCGAGGGGAATCACGGCGAGGACATTAAGGAGTACCACTTCCATCTGGACAACGCGCCGACTCACAGCTACGCCAAGTGGCTCTACAAGTACCCCCAACGGGCTTTTCCCTACTCCGACCTCGTCGTCGAAAACGCCCGCCGGAAGAGCCAGCCGCGCTCCTCGGAGTACGAGCTGCTGGACTCCGGAATCTTCGCCGAGAACCGCTACTTCGACATCGCCGTCGAGTTTGCCAAGGCGTCCGCCGCCGACATCCTGATCCGAGTCGTCGTCACCAATCGCGGGCCGGAGCCGGCGACAGCCCATGTCCTGCCAACGCTCTGGTTCAGGAACACGTGGACTTGGTTCAAGGACGCCGCCAAACCGGCGCTTGGCGAAGGCACCGGGGCCTTCCCCGACTACGCGGTCATCCACTGCTCCGCCCTCGACGAGCTGGGTGAGATGCGACTGTATTGCGCGGCCCCGCGGGAGCTTGTGTTCACCGAGAACGAGACGAACAACCGCCGTCTGTTCGGCTCCGCGAACGTTTCCCCCTACACCAAGGACGCGTTCCACAACTATCTCATCGGAGGCGATACGTCCGCGGTCAACCCCGCGCGAGCCGGCACCAAAGCGGCCGCCGTCTACATGCTGGACCTCGCCCCCGGCGCGTCCGCGACGATCCGGCTGCGGCTGGTGGATGTCGATGTCGCGTTCCCCTTCGGACCGGACTTCGACTCGACCCTTGCGGCCCGGCTCGCCGAGGCCGAGGAGTTCTACGCCGCGGTCAACCCGGTCCAGCCCGACCCTGGACGCCTGGCGATACAGCGACAGGCGCTCGCGGGGATGCTCTGGTGCAAGCAGCTTTTCTACTATGTCGTCGCCGACTGGCTTGACGGCGACTCGGCCACCCCCCGGCCCCCTGCGTCGCGGCTCGACGGACGAAACGCACGCTGGAAGCATTACTACAGTTACGACGTCCTTTCCATGCCCGACACCTGGGAGTACCCCTGGTTCGCGAGCTGGGACATGGCCTTTCACACGATCGTGCTGGCCACGATCGACCCCGACTTCGCCAAGAAGCAGCTCATCGTCCTGGCCCGGGAATGGCAAATGCACCCCGACGGCCAGATCCCGGCTTACGAGTGGGGGTTCGACGACGTCAACCCTCCGCTCCACGCCTGGGCCGCCTGGCGGATCTACAAGATCGACGCGGCGCGCACGGGCACGCCGGACCGGGCCTTTCTCAAGGCGATCTTCGAGCGATGTTTACTCTACGTCACCTGGTGGCTCAACCGGAAGGATCCGTCGGGCCGCGACCTGTTCTCGGGCGGCTTTCTCGGCATGGACAACATCGGGATCTTCGACCGCAACAAAGTCCCAAAGGGGTACGACCTCGTTCAGTCCGACGGTACAGGCTGGATGGCGATGTTCGCGCTCGTCATGCTCAAGATCGCGGTCGAGCTGGCCGATCAGGATCCGGACTACTACAGCCTCGCGTTGAAATTCTTCCAAAACTTCGTCTACATCGGCGACGCGCTCAACAACTACCCCCATTTGGTAGGAGCTGACGTCGGCCTCTGGGATGAGAAAGACGGCTTCTTCTACGACGCCCTCCGGCCGGTCTACGAGAACGGAATGACCGACCCGAGCCGGCCGATGGTCTCGATCCGGACTCGTACCTTCACCGGTCTGGTGCCCCTGTTCGCTGTCGAGACGCTCGACCAGGAGGTCCTCGACCACGCGAGCCGGACCAACGCCGAATTCGCGACTCGTCTCCAGTGGTTCGTCGGCAAGCACCCGGAGCTTGTCGGGCAGGTGGTGAAAATGCAGGTAACGAATGGACGCCAGCAGATGGCTTTCGAGCGCGACACCAAGCGAATGGGCTTGAGCCTGGTGGGCGAGGAGCGACTCCGTCGAATCCTCAGCCGGCTGCTCGACGAAAACGAATTCCTCGGGCCGAATGGGATCCGTTCGGTCTCGAAGAGCTACGCCGGCGCCGGCGCCTACCACCAGCAGATCGACGGTGCGGACTACAGCCTCGAGTACGTTCCCGCCGAGTCCGCGACGCAGGATTTTGGCGGCAACTCCAACTGGCGCGGACCGGTCTGGTTCCCGGTCAACTACCTGCTCATCGAGTCGCTCCAGAAATACCACTACTGGCTCGGCAACAACTTCCAGGTCGAGTGTCCGACCGGCTCGGGCCGAAAGATGAACCTTTGGGACGTCGCTGCCGAGCTATCTCGACGGCTCGTGGCCATCTTCGAGCGCGACCCCGGCGGCCGCCGCCCGGTCTACGGCGGGACCGAGATCTTCCAGACCGACCCCCACTGGCGGGACTATGTCCTTTTCTTCGAGTACTTCCACGGGGACAACGGTGCCGGCCTCGGGGCCTCCCATCAGACCGGCTGGACCGGCATGACGGCGAAGCTGATCCAGCAGATGGCCGCGCACGCTTCGACCCCGCGAGTGGAGCGTTAGGGAGCAGACATTGAAACTGATCAAACTGAGGAGAGAACGGAATGTCAGCTACCAACCTAAGTCAGGCCGGGCGAATCGCTCCCGCGGCAGCCGCCGCGAAACACTATGACGTGGTAATCGTCGGCTCCGGGGTCGCCGGCGCGATCATCGCCAGCGAGCTGAGCCAGGATCGCGAGAAGAACTTGCAGATCCTCGTGCTGGAAGCCGGTCCGGGGCACGACATGACCCTCGACGGTTATGAGGCGTACCTCAACCGCTTTTACACCGCCGTCGAGAAGGACAACAACTCCCCATACCCGTTCAATCCGAACGCCCCCATGCCGCGCACCGAGGACATAAGGCGGCTCACGCCCGGCCGTCCGGACGCCACCGGGTACCTCGTCCAGAATGGCCCGTTTCCCCTCGAAAGCACCTACACTCGGGTCGTGGGGGGCACCACCATGCATTGGGAGGGCAAGGCCCTCCGCATGCTGCCCGAGGACTTCGAGACCCGGACCCGCTTTGGACAGGGCCGTGACTGGCCCTTGTCGTACCGCGATCTGATGCCGTATTACCGCAAGGCGGAGTTTGAGCTTGGCGTCTCGGCCGACGTCGAGGACCAGGCATACCACGGAATCGAGTTCGAGCCTGGGTACGTCTTTCCGATGCGGCGGCTCCCCGCCTCCTACCTCGACCAGGTTGTCGCCCGAGGCGTGGACGGCTCGCAGGTGCTGCTGCGCGACCGGAAGTACACGCTACATGTGCGCACCACCCCGCAGGCGCGAAACAGCATCCCGAACTCCAAGTACGACGGCGGCAAGGGGTATGTGCCGGTCGGCGCGGTCAGCAACTACCCGATCAACCTAGGCGAGCGATGCCAGGGGAACATCAACTGTGTCCCCCTCTGCCCGGTGCAGGCCAAGTACAACGCCAACAAGACCATGGCGAAGGCCCTCGCCACCGGGCGGGTCCACCTCCTTAACCGGGCCGTAGCCTCGAAGATCGTGACCGAACCCGGGACCGGCCGGGTCACTCACCTTGAGGTAAAGACGTACAAGGACGGCTCCTGCCCGTCGTTCGAGACGATCACCGTCACGGGGAGCGTCTTCGTGCTCGCAGCGAACGCGGTCGAGAACGCCCGGCTGATGCTGGCGTCCTACCTCCCAAACACGAGCGACCAGATCGGACGGAACCTGATGGACCATCCGTACCTCCTGAGCTGGGCCTTGATGTCCGAGGTCACTGGGACGATGCGCGGGTCCCAATGCACTTCCGGCATCGAGGAGCTGCGCGGGGGGGAGTTCCGCAGCGAGCAGGCAGCCTTCCGAATAAGCATCCACAACGACGGCTGGGGCTGGTCCACCGGCGCCCCCTACACGCAGCTCCTTGACATCGTTGACCGGCAGAACAAGTTCGGGAAGGAGCTGCGCCGCCGCCTGGTCGAGCAGGTCTCGCGCCAGCTCCAGCTGGCAACCCAGCTTGAGCTTATGCCGGACTCGAACAACCGAATTACGATCGACCCGCAGTATACCGACGGCCTGGGGAACCCGCGCCCCGTTGTCAGCTACAAGCTCTCCGACTACGCACTCAAAGGGATCGCTTACGCTCGGCGGCTCTGCCGGGTGATCTTCCAGCGGCTGGGCGCCGAGGATTGTACCGACTACCGATGCACTGCCCCGGGCTACCTGATGTACAAGGGTCAGGGATACACCATCCGCGGCGGGAACCACTGGTCCGGGACCCACATTATGGGGACCAGCTCAAAGGACTCGGTGGTAGACGCCAACCAGCGTTGCTGGGACCACCCCAACCTCTACGCGGTCGGTTCGGGCAGTATGCCCACGATCGGTACCTCCAACACCACGCTCACGCTCGCCGCGATCTGCTTCCGGACGGCGGAACACCTCCGGAACGAGCTGCCCTGAAACCATCCCCGCGCAACCATTCGCCCAAGACTTCGAGGAACCGGACATGATCCTAAGACCAATCAAGACTGTAGCCAACCTGTGCGATTATTTGCAAACGGCCATCAAGCTTGAGCACGCGACGATCCCGCCTTACCTGCTCGCGCTATATTCTCTCCGGCCCGGGACGAACGCGGCGGCGTATCAACAAATTCGGACGGTCGCGATCGAGGAGATGCTCCACCTGACGCTTGCGGCAAACGTTCTTAATGCCATCGGCGGGACGCCCAACCTGACGCAAGCAGACTTCGTACCGAAGTACCCCGCGTACCTTCCCAACGGCGAGACCGACTTCCAGGTGAACCTCCAATCATTTAGCAAAGAGACGCTTGAGAATTTCCTTCAGATCGAGCGGCCCGCCCGTCCGGTCTCCAACGCGACGCGCATGATCGCCCGGCCCACGATTGCTGCGGGGGTTCAGGGCGAAACCTTCGCGGAGGGCACACGAATCCTCCCAACGGTCCAGGTCGATGACGGCCCTGCGCTACACTTCTGGAGCATTGGGGAATTCTACGCCGAAATCTGCCGCGGCATGACGTACCTCGAGACGGAGGCGATGGGAAGAAACCAGACCATCTTTGTCGGCGATGCAAAGCGACAGATCACGCCCGAGTACTATTATTCCGGCGGCGGCACACTTACACCCGTAACCAACCTCAAGACTGCCCAGGAAGCACTTCGACTGATCTCGGAACAGGGCGAGGGGTATGACGGCGGCATCTTCGACCACGAGGGTGAGCTGTCCCACTATTACCGCTTTGAGCAGTTAAAGCTCGGGCGCAGCTACGTCCCGAAAAACACGCCCGGCAACCCGAGCGGTGAGGAGCTGAAGGTCGATTGGGACGGAGTGTACCGGGTGAAGACCAACGCTTGTCTCTCCGACTACCCGAAAGACTCTGAGCTTTACAATGCGGTCCTGGATTTTCGGACGACTTACCAGGATCTCCTCGCTTGTATCACTCAGGCCCTCACGGGTCAGCCCGAGCTACTCAATCCAGCCGTCGGCGACATGTTCAAGCTCAAGGAAAAGTTCTACCGACTGATGCACAACCCGATGCCCGGACACGATGGCCTCAACGCTGCCCCGGTGTTCGGACCGATCTCTTGAACGGAGGGTCATATCGTGGCATCGAAGAGTAACGCGTTTGAAAAGTTTCTCGACTTCTCTGCTGCGGTCACGGGTTTTTCCAAGTATCGACTTCTGGGGACGGGTGAGGCGGACGAATTCTTCGCGACCCTGTGCCGCATCCTCGGACACGACTTGCTCACGGAGCTACTCGCGGCGACCTACGCCGCGCAGGTGGATGCGGGGTTGGACGAGCTTCGGCGGGAGCACCTTTTCCGAGCGAGGATCTTCAGCGACGAGAAGCTCGGCCCAATCGCGCGCAACGTGATCAAGCTTTGGTACGTGGGCGTCTGGTATCGACTCCCCGACCCGTGGCACGACCTGTTCAAGCTCCCGGCGGAGGACCGGGACCAGATCGTGTCGAACGCGGCCTACACCGAGGCGCTCCTCTGGCCGGCCATCGGGGCCAACCCGCCCGGTGCCAAGGGGCCGGGCTTCGGAACCTGGGCGGAGCCCCCTCGGATTTCCGAGTACTGAGCCGCCCGTCATCCTGCGCCCCGAATCGCCCTTTCTTAACACGAAGGAGCTTCACTCCATGTTCGACAAGTCCAAGGTTTTCCTGGGTATTACGCCGACCGGATGGACCAACGACGACATGCCGCTGCTCGGCAACGACAGCTGCACCTTCGAGCAGATTATCAGCGAAATGGCGCTGGCCGGGTTCCAGGGATGCAGCATCGGGCACAAGTACCCGACCGATCCCGCACTGCTCCGGCCCGCACTCAAGCTCCGCGGGCTGCGCGTCTCCGAGCCTTGGGTCAGCCTCTACTTTGCCGCCAAGCAGATGCGCGAGCAAACGCTGACCGCATTCCGCAAGCAGATGGTGTTCATCAAGGCCATGGGCGGGACCGACCTCGTCGTCGCCGAGCTGACGCAGGCGGTCCACCAATCGAGCGTTTCCGCCATCCCCAACAAGCCGGATTTCACCAACGAGCAGTGGAAGGCCCTGACCTTGGGGCTTAACGAGATTGGCCGGATGGCCGCCGACGAGGGAATGCGTCTGGCCTACCATCCGCACGTCGGCACCGGCGTCATGACGCTTCCGGAGATCGACCGCCTCATGACCGAGACCGATCCCAAGCTCGTTACCCTTCTCTACGACACCGGGCACCTCTACTACGCCGGCATCGACCCGCTGAAGGTCGTCAAGAAGTACGCCCGGAGGATCTTCCACTGCCACCTCAAGGACATCCGCCAGCATGTACTGGATGAGTCGCTGAAGCTGGGCCGGAGCTTCCTCAGCTCGATCGAGGCGGGCGTCTTCACCGTGCCTGGCGACGGCTGCCTGGATTTTCCTGCGTACCTCGGAGTGCTGGCCCAGAACAACTTCGAGGGGTGGCTTGTTGTCGAGGCTGAGCAGGATCCGGGCACGGCCAACCCGCTCGAATACGCCCTGAAGGCCCGAAAGTACCTGAAACAAGTGACCGGCCTGTGAGCGCCTGTGCCGGTGCCGTGAAGCCGCCGCGGGAACGTGTACCCCCGCGGCTCGACCAACCCGTTCACCACACCATTAACCCCGGAGGCCGATATGACGACCGAAGAAAACAAAGCCGTGGTCCGACGTGCGTATCTTGACGGCATGAACACTCGGACACTGTCGATAATCGACGAGGTGTTCGCACCCGACTACGTGGTCCACTACCCCGGTATGGAGCCTATTCAAGGGCGGGACGAGGCGAAGGATGCTATCGCTGCCTTTCTGGACGCTTTCCCGGATATCGTCTTCACGATCGAAGACCAGGTGGCGGAGGGGAACAAGGTGGTCACGCGCTGGACGGCCGTGGGGACTCACAACGGCGAATTCCGCGGCTTTCCCAAGAAAGGGACAGTGATCCCGCCAA
>Ga0335075_10002369_pt1 | contig 30365 bp, 37 predicted proteins | sample Lox_Sample_24_FD_206723 | JGI IMG/M metagenome (GOLD analysis project Ga0335075, IMG submission 206723) | Soil microbial communities from Loxahatchee National Wildlife Refuge, Florida, United States - Lox_Sample_2.4 | ecosystem: Environmental > Terrestrial > Soil > Wetlands | place: USA...
ACTTGCCCGAGAGCGGTCATTCCTACCCAGCCCATTCTCCCAGCCAATATATACACATCCATCTATCTTACGAAACCAAGGAAGACTTATTTGTTATAGTGGGCTACCAATGAAAGGTAATCTACTAGATTTAAGACACTTTGTCAAGGCAAAATTAAATAAGTAAGCATCAAAGAAGAGGGGGAAATGCAAAAAGAACCCATTGGATGAGCGAACTCACCCCCAATGGAAGAAAATCTTTTAGATTTTACCTTTTTTAGGGTATTAGGTAGGAGTCTTAAACTAATTGGAGTGCTCTCTTATATCATCTCAGTTGGGGCCAGGCGAGGTAAACCCAAGGTGTTGTTTGTTGTTTGTGGGGTAGAAGTCTTAAACCATTATAGAAGAATCTCTACTAATGAGTGCTCTTTACTACCATCTGACCACAAGGTGGTTCAGTGGGAATTAAGTCCTTATTTAGATTTATGATGTTTTGAGTAGCGTTTGATGCCTACGCCAGGCACATTTGTGGGTCACTGCTTATGTTTTTGGAAAGTATTAATTAACTAGTGCTTATTTGGGCGCCTCACGGTTTGCCGTTCTGCTTTCGTCGTCATCGATTTCAATTATCTGCGTACTCTTTCGTATGTACAGCCATTCCACTGTTACCTTGGCTATGACCGTGGTGGGAAAATCGCTTCCTGCAGGTGCGTGAGGAAGGAGGGTGTTACCCGTCTGGTACCGGAGAAGCTCCTCTGCAACTATATTAAAGAAGAAACTCTGCTAAGAAGAATGAGGATGAATTTTGAGACGCCCTTTCGAGGCCTAAAAACACTTGCAGCAGATACAGAAACCATCTCAGGGAGATAGTAATTCGAATCTCAAGGCAAGATCCTAGGATGCTCTAAAGAGGAATTTTATTGCTGCGGAATCAGCGTGATATCGTGCTCTAACAATTGATTGAAATTTCCTGGTACGGCAATACAAGTAGAATGCTTCGTAAACAGTTGGAGCATCGCAAAGCTCATGCAGAACCGCAGAAAACGAGTAGTTTTCTCTTCAAATAGCCATCTGTCATTTATCTGAGACGGACAATGCTATTGCATGACTGACCAATCTCTCTTATCCTTGTTTGAATAACAGAACCTGATTCCCACATTATAGAATACCTTTCAAACGCCGTACACCTTGCAATGCTGGGACTTCCAACAGATAATAAATGAGAGTTCTTAAGCTCTCCTAGGTTTCTTGACCTCGTCATCACTAATAATGTCATCGTCCTCCACTGCATCTTCTTCGTCCATGACATCTCTACTTCGTTTCAGACCCTTCATTTTCCTAGTCTGCAGGTCCTTCAAGTCTTGCTTCCCAAGATGTATCCTTCCAATCTTATCACCCACAATATCTGTCTGAATATTCTTCTTCGGCCTCTCCTGATTCGTCCTTGCCTTCTTCATCGCCTCCTTCAAGACACTCTCATCTGCCTCCTTCACTCTCCCCACCCTGAAATCCATCCTGGGCCCCATCTCCTCAATCTCAACCCTTGGTAACTTCTGCCCACTCCTCTTTGTCTTGATCAGGTAAACTCGTAAATGAATCATTGGCTTTGCCTCTTCCCCGTCTACAGTATCTCTGGCAGAGATGGAAACGATGTACTGTAGTCCCTCAACATCGATCTTGTCTGCAGGCTCACCCTTAAAGAAGTCCACAAAAAAACTCTTTGCCATGGTATACTCATTCGGCACCGGGCTCTCAAACGGCGTACCAACGAACAGTAGCATAGGCTTGAGTCCCACTGCACACTTTTTATTCTTGAATTGACTCAACATCCTGAAGCTTTCCGGATCCAGATGTAATTCCAGCATATCCAGCACTTTGTGAGCAAAAGTCCTGACCATCGTCAACATATGAGGGCGCTTCTTGCTTGAAGATCCGAATACTAAGATGCTGGCGTCGTTCTTCTCCGAGAAGAATTCCAGTGACGAGGCATCTTCGAAAGGATGGATCTCGTTCTTCTTGGTGAACTTCTGCGCCAGCGGCCGCCGGAGAGAATATAGATCTGAAAGGGCATCCTGAGCGACTTGGGAACAGGTGGTGCCTCGGAGGAAGAGCGCCTTTTTGGGATTCTCTATGGCTTTGGGAGCCTTCTTGTCTAAGGCTCGCTTGGAGCGAGCATTGCGCGGGTTTCTGTACAATTAATTGTTAGCAGCCATTATATACATCTTCTTAGAACTACATACATTTGCCGTAGCATTTTGCGTTGTGGTTATGGACTCAATGCACCTAAAAAGTCGTCGGATAAAAGTTTATCGATAAAAACTCATGGCAAATGTGATTGGCTATCACATGTGAGAAAATGGAAGAGCGGAACAACCCCTGTCGCCGAATTTCGTGGGGCAGCAGACCAAAAGCCGAGCGATGATGATGTATTATAGTCCAGTCTATCAATACAGTAGTACCAGCCCACCAACCCGTGATGCAGTAAATAAACCCCCTTTCCAGGCGCCAAAGCGAAAGCAATCACCACCTACTTATTGTGCCAGAGGAAAGTCCTCAAGCTATCCCAATGATCACTATCCTGATAGATATACTTCATACTACTCCTCAAGCTCGTCTGCACGCTCTCCGGGTACCACCTGAAGATCCACATAACCGATGCCCAGCTCATAGCCGCAAATACAGGCCATGCATTCTCCTTCAGCTTGTTCGACAACTCCACGCTGCGGACAATCCCTGCAGAGGGCTGAACCAATATCCGGGCCAGCGCAAGCATGACACGGGCGAAGACGTAGATGACGATTTGTTGGTTCACAGAAGAAATCTTGCCGGTGCGGGGGGAGCGCCGGCCAAAGACGAGGTAGCCACCTAGGAAGCCGGCGAAGAAGGTGTCGTAGGGGCCTGGTAGGGAGGTGTTAGCTGTGGCTAACTGGTAGGAATGTTTATGCAGAGGCTCGTACCTTCTTTCCCGGGCTCAGAACCTAGATATTTCAACGCCAACATTGTAAGTTTATATATCGAAGCAAACCTCGCGAGGTTTGCGGCGTGGGTGCGCGTCGCTTTGAGGATGAGGGTGATTTTCTCTTTCAGCCTATAACAACGTGAGGATTAAGTATATGGAGGGGTCGGATGGTAGCACGTACGTTCCAGAACGGAAGAGAAACACCATGCTGGCAGCAGTCAGTCGTCAATATCCATAGTATTAGGAGCCAGAGTTGGGCATACACAAGTGCATGTGGAAAGCGGACTTTGGCACCGTAGACGGCGCCATTGCGGGCTGCTTTGACTACAGCAAGTAGACCCGCGTATTGTGGATTGAGTATTATGTCGCTGATCGCATTCTGCGTGCCATAGAGTCAGTAAATTGCTTCAAGTTTTGGTAGGCAGAAACGTACCTTGACAACATCAAGATTCGACATTGTACCGAGTTCTACCTCGGCAACCTAGTTTGAAGACGAAAAGGAAGTGCAAAGGCCCTGAAGAGCACAGAATGCTACCGCTGAACCTGCATGAGTATACGGAGAAAATTGGGTCTGCGATTTGGAAGTTCTTGAAAGACGAATGACAGGGGGATTGTATTGTTCATGAGAAGCACATGTTAGTTTGCAGGAGGAGCGAGGCCAGGGATGTCGGTCATAGTCCAGTCGCTAATTATGTCCGACTAAGCCTGTGCCTTGTGCCGACATGGCATCAAGCCGAGGAACTACTCACTGAAACTTTTTTATTCGGCAACATAGAGTGTGGTAAATGATGGATATCTACTGCATTCCTTATTCCATGAATTCATGAAATATCCCTGTCATTTTAAAGCGCATACAATTTGACCAGTTTGCAGCTAGCGATATAGTTACGATTAAATTGCCATGTGGGACTTGAACATCTGCAGACAACAAGAAGGTTTTTGGACGAGTCCGCAGCCAAAGCCCAACCACTAGTTAGAGACTGAATATTGGGTCATTGGGCGGCTGTTGCCTACAAAAAAGAGCTTGAATGAGCGCCACTATTAATGGGTATTACTATTAGTGGGCCAAGCACTAAGATTACACTTTCGAAGGTTTCATTAGAGGCTTCTACAAACGATCGAACTGTGATTTCATCAAATGCAAAGGGCTTTGCAACACCAAACGGTGTTGGTGCATTAAAAGGCAAAAGAATTGCTCTATCTACTGTCACAATGGTGACGACGATCATGACTGTGGGTTTCTAGCAAGCATAGCTTTATGCACTGAGAGGGCATTAGTGTCAAGAGCAAAAAGCAACAGCAGTTGCAGGCTCTGGATTAAGGTCAGAGTCAAGCAAAAGAGTCCAAGCAAACACAGCTAGCGATCTAGTAGATTAGTCTATAGATTGTATGAAAATGTAGTGAAAGTAATGTTGAGAATAGTATCTAATTGCCTTCTGTAGACTAGACTGAACCACTGGAGCGATGTCCATTCACCAATGGACCGTTTGGCGACTGGACTATAAGTCGAAGAACTCGCGCTCATCTGTATTTAAGAAATCCTATGCATGTTCTCTCCAGTATTTGAAATATTTATTGCTATTCTGTTTATGGAAATCCATAACATCAGCAAGATCGCCATCTTATCCAAAATTCTTAGAAAACCACAAGAAGGGAATCCGCAGGTAAATCACCAGAGACATGAATTCTAGTCTATTCCTCCATCGGAAATTCCGCCTAATATTCTGCTTCGCCTTCTTCCGGCTCAAAAGTATCCGCAGCTACCTCTTCGTAGTCCTTCTCCAGAGCAGCAAGATCCTCTCTTGCTTCAGAGAATTCACCCTCCTCCATACCCTCGCCAACGTACCAATGCACGAAAGCGCGTTTGCTGTACATCAAGTCGAATTTATGATCCAATCGACTCCAGGCCTCGGCAATGGCAGTTGTGTTGCTGAGCATGGACACGGACCGGTCAACAGGTGCTAGGGCGCCTTCCGGAGAGCCTGGCGTGGGTGGCACAACCACAGGCTTCTGGTAGTTGATGCCAAGCTTGAAGCCTGTGGGGCACCATTCAACAAGGTTGAAGGATGTCTTGGCCTTTAGAGAAGCCACGGCTGCTGTGCAGTCGCGCGGGACGACATCACCACGATAGAGAAGGGCGACGGCCATGTACTTGCCGTTGCGTGGATCGCAGACCACCATTTGATTATTTGGTTCGAAGCCTGTGGTGTGTAAGCGGTTGCATAGATAACTCTTGCCATTTTGTAGGTGCGAACTTACACTGGAATGTCAAGTCATGGACCTTAAAGCTCTCGTGGGAGCTCTTTGCTGCTGATACTACCGGTGCATAGCTGATCAAAGGATAGTGGATGCGAGGATATGGGACCAAATTTGTCTGGAACTCGTTGAGGTCGACGTTGAGAGCGCCGTCAAAGCGGAGGGATGAAGTAATGGAGCTAACAACCTGGGCAATGAGACGGTTAAGATGCTCGTAACTTGGACGAGGAATATCCAAATTTCTTCGGCAAATATCATATACAGCCTCGTTGTCCACAAGGAATGTACAGTCAGAGTTCTCGATAGTACTGTGGGTGGAAAGAACAGCATTGTACGGCTCGACAACGGCGGTTGAAACCCGTGGAGCAGGGTAGACGGCGAATTCGAGCTTGGACTTCTTGCTGTAATCTGTGGATAGACGCTCTAATAAAAGAGAACCGAAACCAGACCCAGTACCCCCTCCGAAGGAGTGGAAGATCAAGAAGCCTTGGAGAGAGGAGCAGTTATCTAACATCACGATTAGTGAGACGTCCGCCGCATCCTATTACTTTACGAGCTTACCAGCAACGCGGCGGATACGATCAATGACGCTCTCAACCAGCTCTTTTCCAATGGTATAGTGACCCCGAGCATAGTTATTCGCCGCGTCCTCCTTACCGCTGATCAAGAGCTCAGGGTGGAAAAGCTGACGGTAGTCGCCAGTGCGAATTTCATCGATTGGGGACGGATCAAGATCGACAAAGATGGACCGTGGAACATATTTCCCTTTGCCCGTCTCTGTAAAGAAGGTCTCAAAGGAGCCGCCCTCGCCGATGTCTTTGGCATCAGGGTCAGGACGACCGTCAGCTTTGAGGCCGTGCTCGAGCAGATACCTAGAAATCCGTGAGTATAAGGACATGTCAGGCGTTTTATAATTTCCTACAGCTCCCAAGCACTATTTCCCAGTTGCGTACCAGCCTGTCCAATGTGGAGATGCAGGATCTGTAATCGTAGCTGTCAGTTATGTTTATTTATTGAACTCAATGCAGCGAGATAGAAGTAAATGTGCCATGGTAAACAATAATTCAACATGAACAGCCTGCTCACCTCGCCCCTCATTATTGCGCTATTCTTTTACTGATAGATCTTTGAGTTTCTGATAAAGTAGAAGCTATGAAGCTACAACTTTGTACAGTGTCGATATCAGAAGTAATATGGCCGGTTACGGGGTTTGGAGAAAGCGGGATTGTGAGTGTGGGTGGAGGACCTTTTGGTTGTGTTTGTCTGGCGAATGGAGGGGCAGAAACAGCGCGCATTGAGGGGCGCGTTTGGGTGGCCCTTGCAGCTGCAGGGAACAGCACACCGCCATTATGCTACCCCTTTTATTTGTCGTGGTCACGTGTCACTTCGTTAAACAGCGTAGAAAAGTACGGTTTGTGCTTCTGTTGATTCTTATCTATCACCTTCAAGAAGCTTACACGGCGGTTACAAGGTGACAGTCGATTGCTAACAGCTTCATTATGCAGGATCATTAGGATGCGCTGATATAGCCTCTATCACTTTCATTGATTGTCTTCATTTGAAGTCGTAAACGTTTCGATGTCCATCATTGCATTGAGTTTCACAGAAAGCAATAGCCCTGCCTTTGCTCGAACTAGAAGTAAAGGTAATCGGGAAATGAAAGTCGCTTCTGTCACAAGCTTTGATTCCGACTCGCCGAATTGGTCGACTTCTTCAATATAATCGTGCTCATAGAACCTTTTGCAGAAGTCTTTCCGCATTGTCATGCTGTACTTCTCATCCGGCATGTCAAACTTCTTTCGACAGAGGTCAATGATGAAATCGTTGGGTAAAAGCTCCTGGAGATGATCAATATCGCGGGTACTCATGCCGAACTCCATAATCGTGACCAGCAATCTTCGAATTGTTGAAGTACTTTGGTAAAGAAATTCGATAATTGCGTATTCACTGACCAGGTACAATTCCCAAACACCATCGACGACGCCATTTGCAAGAGATTTCATTTGATATTGATCGGCGATGACCCAGAGACCTATCAGAGAATCAAGTGACGTCTCGCAGACCGCATCTGGGATGTGGATACGATGGTAGTGTAGCCAGTAAACGAACGATTTGGCCACTACTTCTTTACCGAAGGGCAAAGCTAACCTCGATTCTTGAAACTGTTCTGCCAAATAGTCACTCTCTGCACCAAGCAGTTCCTTGTGTACAAGAGCCATGGCTTTTCCGCTCTTCGAAATCTCGATAACAGTGTCATTAAGTCCTCTTGATACAATGATCAGCATCGAATAAACAGGATAAGTGGCAGAAGCGTACCCATAAAATCGTTCCTTTTCGGAACGAAGCACTTTAGCGGTTGTCATACTATTTAACGTGAGAAGGGATCGATAGACGGTCCAAGTCTGCTAAAGCGATTAGTTGACAGGTGGCATAGCTGAGGGCAGGAATGAAAAAGCCCACCTTTATTGTGTGTTAGCACTCAACACACGTAGTTCGATAGCAAATACCTTGTGCAATAAGTTTCAGAGCTGTAATAATGTGAGCGTTGATGAGTGGTGTTGAGGCAACAGCATCATGGAGTCAAAGGAGCAGGATGATCTGCTACTTATAGGATGTGGTACAGGATAGGATCTTGAGAAGTCACAAGGTTCGGATCGGGTCATGGGAGATATTTTGGTAGGACAGTACATGACGAAAAATTGTGGACCTGCACTTCACATTGCATAAAACAAGGCCTAATTCGGTGGCATCTCAATCACTAATAGCAGATGGAAAAATGATGTTCAAGACAATGTTGTATGGCATGTCTTACAAACGGCATGAAAGCAGGGTACTTGCCTTGACTGGGTATGAATTCATTTTCCTTGGTAAACGCCAGAAGCCTCGAAGCGGATCTAAAGCGTCTTGACAGCCATCATTGCTTCGTGCATTGCTCCAGGCACCAAGAGCTGTCCTGACAAACTAAGCCCCTATTGCCTATGGTTCCTCTCTGCATACTATTTGTGATAGGTAGTTCTGCTAGAGTATACACAATGTCTCTTATATTTATGAAAAACCGGTTGTCTTGAAAGACTTGTCGAAGGTAAGGGTTTTTCCATGTGTCAAGAAGTTTCTAAGTAACCATAACCTTAGATTTTTCACTTACGACCTGCATATGCAGAGCTTAAGTGGAAATTGTGTTCATGATATTCCTGACAGACGTATGCCTTCAACCACTTCTGGGATTAGTAAATATCTCTGATAGAAGCCCGGCAATCAGATGCCATGTGTTCCAAAGTTCTGCGGAACATATCAAAGAGGAACTCGGTAGGAAGGCAGACCTATGCTTTTCGACGTCTTCTATACGAAATGTATATTCTGCCATCCTGACCACCAGCTTGCGGGGCCTGAAGAGGGCGGTGATGTGTTTTCGAATACGAAAGTGATAATTTCCGCAGGAATACCATAATGTTCGTAATACTTAACTAGTCCGTCGATGGCATCGTTCTGCAATGACTTGATTTGGTACTTATCCTCGAAGATCCAAAGCTTGACTAGATATTCGTACAGGCCTTTGAACTATCATTGGTGTCCTCCTTCTCCCAAACGGGCATGACGATACGGTTGCGGTAGATCCAACACAGAAATATCCTCACGATATTTGGCATATCATCTGGCAGCAATAGGACCTTTTCCTCTGATTTCATCCATTCCTTGTGCATCACAAACTTCTCCTCATCCTTGCCAACCATCAGTGTGATTTTTTCAATAACGCCACTTAGAAAAATATTAGCTATATTGGGGCAAGATCATAGACGTTACTTACTTTAAGAGCGCCTCAGTCCTTAGTATCCGCTCCATTATGGGATGGGATGGGATGTCGCAACTTCAGCGTCTGCTACATCTCGTGAAGAGAGCGACATTGGGATGACATGAGTTCTTGCCAAGTCGACGATGCAAGAAGTCCAAAGTAATCGACAACTGTCAGCACATGTTGTATCTCTTAACAGTTCTGGTATGATGAGTGAGATGTAGTTGGGTGTACTTGAGAATTTCTACACGAGATCCCTGCCCAGCGAAGGACAACACAGGGAAGTATCCGCTTCAAAAGTGAGTTGGTGCCTTGAGATAGAAAGCCTCAACTCCAATCCACAGATCTTTAATAGATCCGGAGTGGAAAGTTGAAGGAGGGCAAAGATCGTGAGATGATAAACGACACGTCAAAGACACACTAGGCTTGTATGTCAGAGAGAAACACCTATGTACATCACCGGCAGAGTAATATAGGTATCTATGAGACCGCGGTTGAGAGGCGAAACACCTCTAATCTAACACAACCGGATCTAGATCAACTGGAAAGTGAAATTTAATATTTTACATGACCTTCATGGGTTCCGTTTTCTTACTTCTTGAGGCTCTGTAGGAGTCGATCCTCAATCCCATCAAGAAGATAGTGATGTGCCAGAACCTCGATGTTCTCTGCCTCCCCAGCAAATTGCTTGTGCGGATCGACACCTGGTCCAAACATGTTTGCACCTTGTCCAGGTCCCATCTGTCCCATCTGCTGGGCAACCTGACTCGCAGCTAAGATAGAGTCAGTAAGTCATCGAGTTTCGAACATACTGAAGAGCTTACCGTTGTCACTGCCTAGCAGGTAAATAAAAACAGACTGTAGGCCAAACAGACATATAAAGTACAAGGATATTGAAGACACCCATCTCACATCCAAATCTCTAGTAGCTACTCCACTCTGCAGCATTTGTTTAAATCTCGGAGTGAGAGGGAACGGCATCCTTAAGACAACAAATCCACTAAAAAAAGCATTTATCCACCCCATGATCAATGTCTGGGGTATGATCATCGCCATCTGCCCCTTCATCATGCCCATCATACCATCCATGGCAGCCGGATCCGACATGGGATTTGCTGGCGGCTGGCCTTTACTTTCGGGGTTCTTTAAGAATGCTCCGGATTGGAACGCAGAGATCATGTACGCTTTCCGTGCCAGGAACGATGTTGGGGAGATGTTATTGGCGTTCGTGCGCAGATTGATGCCTCGGAGGAGGGACCGTTGCTCCCGGATGGTTGGCAAGTCTTGCTTTTTAGGAGTCGAGGTCATCAAGACGGTAGCATAGTGGCGGAGGACACCAGTCAAGATCTATCTGCATGTTAGGTGCTGATCTACTATGTCGTGTATGCTGCATTGCCCTACCATGACCAGCACAATGGGAAAGAGAATCCAGTAGCTATGTCTAGGTAAGCAATATATCGAGAAATTTAGGTACTCTTTAAAGCTTACAAGAGCTGAGGATCCCGATGGATCGACTGGACAGGTATTTGCGCCATATTGGTATATATGACCGCGGCACACTTGATCTGACGGATGGACGAAGAAAAGAGATGTTGTTTGACGTTGCAGAAGGCCCTATCGCTAAAGCGGCTTGTGCCGGGGTTTGGGAACTGCTAAAGACACGGTTTCTTATCACAGACCAAAAGCTGCCAACATATGTTCAAGCCATTCAAATTTATGAACAGGTTTAAAAATGGCTGAAGCTCAGAAGGTGTCATTGTATTCTATATCAGGTCTGTTACAGTTTCATTTTCTACTATATCCTTCTGCGTAAACTTTCCCTTGAACCTCGTGTTATCCAGTTTCTAGCCCAGACACTCCTCAAGTTTGTTGCTGTTAAGAGACTAACTTTGCCATAGATCTTAAAAACACGAGTGATGATGCCGTCCCTAATTACCTCAATTCCCTCAAGTTTAAACAATCCCACACCCTGAGCGACGTACGTCTCGCCCTAGGCTACCTAGCCTTCGCTATATCAGCCGCAACCTTCTGTTGGGACTACAAGCTAGGCTTCGAGTCCACGAAGTACTATACCGCTGCAGCTGTAGCTGTTTACGCATGTTTAAATGGCGCGTTAACATTCTGGATCTGGGGCGTTGAGAAGGGGAAGATCTATGTTGGCACGAGTCCCAATGGTGACAAGGCAAGATTTCCTTCGAGTGACTAGTCATGTAGCAGGAACTGATGTTATTGTAGATTGAGATATCCTCTTCCATCCAGAAGCATATCCCAATGTACAATCTCACAGTAACATATTACACTGCATCCCAGCCGTCAGTCCCAAACACCCTGAAGATCTCTAGACCATTTATGCAGTGGTTTGATGCGGCAGGACATTTTGTGGCGCTTCCGTTCCAGCAGATGTTTGCAGGAGAGGTGCCTGTGATTGGCAAGGCAGATCCTACAAAGGTCGTTACTGTAGATGGAAAACCTGCGCAGACGGCGGCAAGTCAGGGACTGCAGCCGACATTAGATGGGATCACGGCCGGCCGTGGAACAGGAGTAAGCGTGAATGAAATTGATAGTTCTGCGACACCTAGAAAGAGTGGTAAGAGCAGGAAGAAGGCGTAAGGGCGGTACTCCAAAAAGGGTAAACAAAGTAAGGGTTCAAAAAGTCAAACAATGTTACAAAACGGGGCTTAGGTTAATGAGCAAGCATCATTGATCTATATACTAGCTTTCTATAGAAACGCGCCGATCCTCTGATCTAAGCTATCTTGGTCTCGTACTGTCGTTGATGCTTATCCTACTCACAAGACTGAAATGGTTCATGCACGAATGTGTCCTCTCTCAAACTCCACGCTATGCTGCTGATATCTTCCCGCCTAATGATTATGCTGGAAATGAAATCATAAAGTTAAACTGTCAGTGTAAACTGAATTGATGAGGTCAAGGGCGTTTAGTCGGAGTCGTCAGCCTTCTCCGCGAGGTTAAACCAGGCGAATCGACATCTCACTGCTTCGTCGCGAACATTCCGCTTCACGTCATTAAGTGCGTATTCGAGCTCCCTCAAAACCTCCGTCTTATAGCGTAGGACTATAGCACTATTGAGATGGCCAGGAATTGTACCAAGACATTTCAGAGCCATCACGCGAACAGTCGAGGGCGCATCTGATGGATCATCTAGTGTGTTGTGGATCCTGTCATATAGTCTGTTGATGATGCTCCGTATGTGACCCTCTACGCTGCTTGGACTCTCGACAATCGCAGTACGCAAGACCTCAATACTGGCCGCCTTGACATTGGATCCGAACGTTTCCATGCTCTGTAAAAGTATTGGGATCAAAGACTCGATTTCTGGTAGGACAACCTCTGTTGGAGTATATTTTAGAATTCCTGATAAAGCAACCAGATAGTTGCTCTTGATCTCTGGATTATCGCATGACTTGAAAAGGTCAACAATTTGCGGCACGCAAATCGCATAAGGACGCTGTTTATAAGGACCCCGCATCACTGCAAAGTTCTCCTTGCTAAGAATTTCTGATGGGGCAAGTATGTACTTGAACTCCTTTGCAAGCTTGGAACCATGCTTTTTGTTGCTTAGCAGATTGACGAGCATACGCAATAGCTCTGGCGTTTCACGTGCACCCTTCAAGTTGGCAGCCATTGTGAAGACGACACTCATGCGCAGTATATTTGCAGCTTGAACATCGGTCTTGGTGTCCAGAGCCTTCAGAATATCCAATACAAGCTCTTGGGGCAGTGGTCCAGTCTTTGCATCAAGATCACGGGCTGGAAGGACTGACCACTTGTTAAAGAGAAGAGCTATAAGTCCCAGCACGGCTTCTTGTGCTCCTTGCATGAGTTCTGCGAAATCAGAGACATTGCGAATCAGGGTGCAACAGACCTGGTATGGATCAAATTTAAGGTCAAGAGGATCAATCTGCAGATAATTAGATAGGCACATCAATACGCGGCTAGAATACAATACCTCTCTATGTAGTCCGGCTATCAGATGCATTGTCAGTGTCAGTGTGCGATTTTGAAGTTGAGTCGCAATCGGTATATCAACCTGGTCCGCAGGAAACTCTTTAAAAAGAGTGAAAACATGTTCAGCAGCCCATCTTTGGTCTTCAACTTTCATGGAGCGAACCGCCGTCATGCCTATCTTGCCAACTAAATCCAGGAAGGTGTCATCCGGATACCTGAGGCCGTCAGCCATCTGAAGACGTTGCAGACCATCATATGGCTGTTCCCTGTTTCGACTCCGACCTTCAATCGAAAGGCTCGGACACGTTATTTGTCCATAGAGATGTTTGACGAGGACAATGTACTCAGGATCGGGGCCTTCGGCATGAGCACGTTTGTTGATAGTGTTGGTCGCGCCACGTGATTTGGCAGTCTCGCGCTGGCGAATTGCGTATAATAGGCCAGCAAGAATAGCATGGGCGTAAACCTGTGAAACACTCCTACGCAGGGCATCATCAAGCTTGTTCCTCAGACGTACAGAGAGAATTGTAAAAGGAAAGCCTTCTGAGCCAATTCTCGCCAATGCTTCCAAGACTGGTAAGCAGGCCTTTACATCTCTGTCATCCTTTAGTGCATCAGGAAGTGCACCTAGGAAGGCTGAGAATGATATCTCTATGACTGATTGTTGATGCAATCTGGCAACCTCTTGAAGCGCAAGGATAGCCTCGTCTCGCAAGTCATCTCCCACGTCGTCTTTGTCTAAGACCAGCTTGTCGAAATGCTGGATTATCATGCCAATCTCAATCGGGGCAAGGAAACCGGGCAACTTCACGAGCTTCAATAGTCCTCTAACAGCAGTGATGCGAATTGACGTTTCTTGAGGAGGCGAGTTGGTGAGACTAAGGGCGAACGTCTCAAAAAGAATATCACGGAAGAAAGTGAGTCCTCCATACGCGACAGTACCTACAGCACAACTCTCGCTGACTGCATCAAGAATCCCTAAAGAAGGGAAGTCTGAATATTCTTGAGCTTGGACAAGCTCGAACCGAGCGTCAAGAATCTTGTTGATCACCTCAAGAAGCTCCTTCTTCTTCGTGATAGCGTTAGTGTCTTGGATGATTGTCATTAACTCCGGGAAGACACCCTTGATTATCAGATGAAAAGCAAACGGCGAACCACAGGCGACTTTTCCGATGATCTGGCCAGATTGACGTGCATATCTCTGCTGGGGCTCATGAAGATGCTTAACGCACTCTTTGGCAATAACCTCAACAAATCGGAACAGCGGGGTGCGCTCGAGAGTCTGCAAAGTCAGACCATCATAAGAAAGTCGCTCTGCCGTGGCCTGCAAAGTTTTTAATGCCTCGTCTGCAAGGTCGTCTTCAGTTGCGTTAAGCACTTCGAATTTCAATGCGTCCCACACTTGAGAGCTCCAGGTTGCAACTGGCTGCAAATCATAGTGCTCAATACAAGCGCTCAATGTTTCCATTACGTCTTTCTGCTTAGTGTAAGCTCATAAAACAGCTGCATAGGTCCAAAATCCACTAACCTTGACGTTTGCAGTTACCTGGTAGTCAAGCTTCTCAATGAGGAATGGAAATGCCATGGGTGCGAATTCGCTTGTAGCAGCGATGCACATCCGAAGGCGTAGCTTAAGCTCATTAGGTGTGATACCAATTGGATCATCAGATTTCGCTCTAAATGTAATTGGATAATACCTGCTGACTGACTCCCACAGCTCCTTAACTTCTTCTTGGATGTCCCATTCCACAAGAATGACCGACAGAATCGAGAAGTATACCATCAGACATCGTGGGTCTTTCTCCAGCTCAGCTATCGAGAGAAGTCCGTTTATGAATTCCCCTTCCATTCTCTTTATAGTATCTCTATGTCCGTTCAGGAAGAAGTCAAATAGTTTGTACACTTCGAACCGAGCCGACGCAGAGTTCTCGTTGAAATGAGGAGCGCTAGAGAATATCTTGCGGCATATTTCAATAGCATCAATAGCATCAAAGTGGCTCATGGCCGCTAGGGCTCGTAGGCCAAGGGCAGTTTCCTTTACCCCTGCTACATGAGCAGTCTCGATGCGTACGTTAAGGTATGTGACCATTAGGGAAACTTGAAGATTCAGCCTTGACCACAGATTTGGAAGCAAATCAGGGGGACATACCATCCTGTCGAGATAAAAAGGATGTATCAAGCTTCTCAAGAACGGCGGAGAGGTACTCGATAGCTTTCGGAGTCAGTATAACTATGGAAGGGTAAAACGCTGCCGATCTTACCTTTTGCTTGCTGGATTAAGTCATTACCGATGACGTAGTCCTTCATCGATAAGACAATGTGCGAGATCTTAATCTTCTTGAGCTCAAGCTCTGTTGCAATGTCAGCACTTTAGCCAATCATTGGTTGAGGCAAAATTCTCACGAGTAGCAGCATCTTGTGCAACTGCACTCTCACGCTCTGACGTGCCAGCTAGGATGTAGTCCGTCGCTTCCATGTTGCTCGTTGTTGTGGTTCGTGTTCATGCGGACAGCATGGAAGATTGGAAAAGTGACGCCGTAAAGTTGGGTATGTTGATTTGGCTTGAGAACTATTTTCTGCCCCTAATATACCCCGCATCATACCGTTTACGGAGCGGGGCGGGGGCGGTATGTCACGTGGTGATACTGATATCAAGAGGCCGTGTAAACGCTCCAAAAAGATTTCTTAGAGCACTGATACTATAGAATTTCTTCAAGAGTTTGCAAAATTTTCTCAACCTGCAATTTACCACTGCAGACTTGTATCCAACACTTTCCCCATCATATCGGGCGACTTCTACGAGAGCAGATCCCCCATCATTAGCACCCAAACGAGCTTAACGGTTTCTCATGAATTAACTGGTGAGGTGACGAGGCTGAAACAAAGTGCTGCACGGCTGACGTTAATGAGTAACACAGCAATATCGGCTAAAACAAACCCGACCGTTCTATAGGGACTATAGGAACTGCTTGTCCGGTTACTGATCTTATTTCTGCTTGGGCTATGGACTGTACCGGTATCGCAATTCCGCCTACCTGCAAGGTCGTCCTAGCAGCAACGATTGCAAAAGGCCTTCTTGCAGAAGTCAAAGAAGGACTATCTGGCCTTAATAAGAGGCCTGCTCTTATAGGCTTTTTAGCTAATGAAGATCCCGCAGCACAAATGTACGCTGATTGGTCTGCAAAGACTTGTATTGAAAAGTAAGTTAGTATTGCTCTCAAAATTTGCCAAGCTTTTCATCCTCGGTCAACTTGATACAGCTTTAAAAAGCCCATTATTAAAGTCTCTGGCTCTTTAAGAAATCACCGAACGCTTGACAGTTATCTTCTCAGCGCTCTTTTTATATCTGTGCAAACTTTGAGCAATGAGATAAAAACTCTTTTCTCAACATTGTGGTCAACATCTGCTAAAATCAAGCTATTTTTTTGTGTTACTAACTTGAACTTCAGCGGTTTCGACTTCGACCTCCGAAAGGTAGACAAAGAGGAACTTGAGGACGCAATCATCAGTGCCAATGCCGATGAAAATATCAACGGCATAATCGTGTACTATCCCATCTTCTTTTCGCGGCAAGATCAATACATCCAGCAACTTGTCTCCTTAAACAAGGACGTCGAGGGACTATCTCATCGCTATGTATTCAATATGTACCAGAACATCCGCTTCCTTGACCCGCCCACGAACACTCAGAAGTCCATTCTCCCATGTACCCCGCTCGCGGTAGTCAAAGTACTAGAATATCTCCGCATCTACAACAGCATCCTCCCATATGGCAACCGCCTTTTCGGACGCACGATTACCGTGATCAACCGATCAGAAGTCGTTGGCCGCCCACTAGCCGCCCTTCTAGCAAATGATGGCGCCTGCGTCTACTCAGTAGACCTTGATGGCGTGCAACAATTTACCCGTGGCCAGGGCCTCAAGAAGCGGCATCATGACGTGCACGAGAAGCCTGGTTGGGGCCTCACTGACTGCCTACCTTTGAGCGACGTCGTGATCAGTGGCGTACCCGGCGAGAAATTCAAGGTGCCTAGTGACCTGATCCGCGATGGGGCTGTCTGTATCAACTTTAGCAGTGAGAAGAATTTCATTGGCGACCAGGTAAAGGAGAAAGCGAGCATTTACGTCCCGGCAATTGGAAAGGTCACTATTGCAGTTCTGTTACGAAATCTGCTCCGGCTGGTTCAAAATCAGTCTAAAGCAGCGTCAGCTGGTACAGAGGCACTCATTAGCTCATAATAGAGACCAGCTGCGCAGCGGCATCCCGTCGCGGACTTTCTGCCCTACTATTTCCTATGCTGCCTACTGAAGTGGACCCTCCGTCAGCGGACAGACGAGACCGAGATAACGACCAAATTAGGATGAAGCCAATTTCTGCCAGCAGAGTAAAATCTCAACCTTCCTCCGATATCACGCATTCTGAACTTCGAGCATTCTCAAGTGGATCAGGCTAAGCAGATGGGACAACAATCGGAGCAACGCTTCCAGTTCTCTCTTGGGCAATGGCATCAAATCAAATTCTCACTGTTCACAACGCCGCCGATATTACAATAACCTAGTCAGGGCAGGCAGCAGTTTATATAACCCTCTAACACTAAGCCCAGACTAATCACCTTGTCCATCACCTTTCCCCTCTCGTTCCCCGAACTGTGCTTGTGCTCGCGTGCCTGTCCTTCTCCTTGCAAGCCACACCCGAAAACACGGCATTCTCGGCATCTCATTCCCAAAATCAAATAAAAACTCATGTGCCGCACAATCTCGACGGAAGGTGCTTGGAAGTATGTACCAATATTAGCTAAGCTAGGCACCGACATATTATCCAGGCAGCCACAGCTCCAGCCAATCCTCTATTTCAACAAAGCATGTCGAATCTTACTAACAACATTTTCCCCCAAAGGATTGCCCCCAGGATTAGACTACTGGAATGGTCCTAGCAATTTGCCAATGAATATCAACAGCTCTGAAATCGACTGGGGCCAGCAATTGACCATCACTGAAGGACTTATCAAGCTACATTACGTCAGGTGAAATCAAAGCCAAGTCAAATCACGCCTGCATTATCTCCATTTTGGAACCATGAAGTTGCAACAATAATGCAATAAAAATTAATTATGTATCATCATCTATATATTCCGCCCCACCAAAAAACTCGTTTATGTAAAATCCCATATCAGGAAAGAAATCCGCAACCCAAGGCCCCAGACCAACAAACAGGCAACATCACAAAAGCAGCCCAGCAAAAAGAATCACTATTATGCAACCCAATCCCTGGGCGTTGAGAGTTCCTGGAACGCCCAAGGGTACCCCAGGCCATCAAAGCTCACTTTTTGAGAGCAAGCCCGATGGGGGGAACTCAGAGGGAATTCCCCGAAACTCTCAAAGCCCAGAGTCTAGCAGCTGAGTATGACTTTCATTTGCTGCCCTGCTTCCTCATTCAGCATTGCCCATTTACCTACGGCTGTGGCTGTGGCTGTCTCTCATGTCGCAGTCGTCGGCATCCTTCCCTCCGCCCTAGAAACCGAATTGAAAAAAAAAAAAAAAAAACCCCGTGAACCGAAGGAGGAATAGACAAGCCGCCAAACTCCAGACTCCGGACTCCGAAATGCTTAAAATTCCGCGGCGCATGCGAATGCAGAGCAATCGCTTCCATTCTTTCCCTTCTTCGTCATGAGAAGTGCGGAACTAGGTACGCCGTGGCGTTTGATTCGGCATATAGAACGCCTTTTGCGAATCGGTCTTCTCGCCGTTCGCGGCTTGCTGGCGGTCGTAAGCAGCAGTGGGTGGGCTACCGATGTCTGAGAGGAGTCTCTTGGCGCTGCTGATGATGGAGTTGCTGCGCTTGGAGCTGGTCTCTGTGGACTTGGAGGGCTTAGTATAGGAGGCACTGCTTGAGGTGGAGGCTACGGAGGGGGCGTAGGTCTTGCTCGTTTTGGTGGTGCTTGAGGAAGGCATTTTGCTCGTTAGGGTTGGGATTGTGGATGGAGACGAGGAGAGTATGGTGGTTGTGCAACGTATTATATGGTTTGGGTTCGGGGAAGTGCTGATGTGAGAATCCAAGTCGTGGTCTTGGATTAAGAGTGGGTTGAATAATGTAATCTTGTTTTGAATGGAGAGGAGATTGTGGAGTGGATCTGACCTGAGTCTTGATCTGGTGATGTTTGATGATGATGAGAAGAAAGAAAGGGATTGGGGCGGACCATTTGGTATCTTATATAGAGGAATTGATAAAAAAAACAAATAAGAATATACCACCATGCGTAAGAAAAGGCGCGAGCCGGCACGATTCAATCCGTTCCCTTGACACTCCGCCCCGTCACAGCCTTGAAGAGTCAAGTGCCTTACGATACGAGCCGGCATAAACAGCAGGGACGTAGACCTTTCTTCACAGCCTTGCAAGTGATGATGTAGTGGTAAGGTAAGCTTGTATGCCTCGAAGGTTAGACACTATAAGCATTGGGGTCAGCTGGCGTTGCGTGGTCAAAGCCCATCCCTGCCAGCCGCGTTCTTGACGTGCATGGTGAGTCAGTCGCTAATGTATCGCGTTACATCGTTACACATCAGCAGTTTTATCGTGATAATCCTTTCACCTCTGCTGCGTATGTTCAATACTATCGTCGTAATTGTGCCAAGAAATGCTTGCATCACTGGAGGCATATCCCAATTGACCGAAGAGGTAGGTATTCAATGAGGAGGATAAAAGGTTTATGTGAAGTTCATATAGGTTATCGCTTATAAGACAGAGTTTATTTGGTCGCTACGAAGTGCATGTCGCCAGGTACTCGTTATTATTGGTGGGGATGGATGACAGCCAGAACGAGGAAGCCTAAATAATTGGGGCCTCCCCAAGCAACGACCTTCCTATTTGGTGTTGATGAATACGAATTAGGAACGACTGGCTTCCCTCAGGCTTGCTCAAACCTCGAAGCGGTACAAAGAAGTAATGTAGTTGTAGCCTTAATCCTATCTCCCAAATCCCACTTCCTCTGAGGTCCAGTCGACGATAGCTTACGATCTTCTAAGTATCGCTCTCTAATGATGCTGATCTCCAATCGCAAGACGCGTACCAATGTTGCCTCTCAATTAGTGCCGGTTTGTGACGATGACATCAACAGCTACACGTTACTGTGATCGACTCCAGATTAGCCCTCTCTAGAGCCCCATCCAAGGCGCCAAGCGAACACGTTGCTACATCTGAACACCCTACGAAAGCGCGTGTTTGCCTGCCGCTCTCATTGCTGCTGTTAAATCCGAACGTCGCGATTCGTGAGCCGGCTCTACAGCATTGCCCCGTTGCCTGCCTCGCGTCCTCGACCCCACCAACCCCTCCATGCAATCCCTGACTTTCGGCGGTGGAAGAAAATTAATCAGCTTTTGATTTCGCGGCTTCCTGTTTTCCAATTCATCTAGACCGCTGAGCAACTACTTCCCAATTTCTCTTCCTACTTCATCATCAGCCCTGTACACGCGTCAATCGCGATTCGGAATCATAGTCACCATAGGGATTGCCTTCTCTAGTCTGTCAATTGACAGATGACAATAATTTGTGTGCGCGATTTCTTTCTCGGCTGGGACGGGGTAGAGGAGGGGCATGTGGAACGTGAGTCATTGAGATCATGTCTCGTCCCGTCTCAATCACATCCATCAACCAAATCGCATCGTATCCCGAAGTTATAGATTCAATCACTAGGGAGGCATGTAGGGTGTGACAAGTTTCTAAAGCAGTCTACTCCACATCTAGTAATTTCCGCATTATGAAAAAATTTCTAGGACATGCCTGCTTCAAGAGATTGTGACCCACATGTTGCAGACACAGCCACAGCCATAGCCAAGTATTTTATGATTCCATTGAGTTGATCGGTGCAATATCTGTTGTCGGAAGGAAGGAGATGGAAAAAATTCAAGCGTCTCAGATCCCACTTCCAGATTGGATGGTGAGCGAGACTAGATTACTCGAACAGTTGACTCAAACAAACTCTTGCTCCAGCACTCACCAGAAATGGTATCCTGGTCTCTTTTCTGGTGGAAGGCTCGTCGAAGCAATGCTTTCCACATCGACCAGAAGAGGTTTGGTTCCATTATTGTTGTAGAAGCCGACTCCATCCATCTTCGTGATAATATAATTGGCCGGGACGCAAATATCCCTCACAACGACACCGTTTTGGAGGAGTAATTCCGCGGTCCACTCGGCCTCCTCCGCTAATTCAAGGTTGAGATTGTCCTTGAATGCAGCTCTAGCTTCGACGGACTCCATATTTATTTCGTACCACATCGAGTTTAGCTTTTCAGAGCTAGTGACGAAGAAGATGGTAGCGTTCTCGCTTTCTTTCCAATTCAAGTCAAGCTCATGGACTTCCATGACATTGAGGAGCGTTTTGCTATCATAGCTCTTGTATTGAGAGTGATGACGAATTCTAATGCTCTGGAAATGGATTTGATATGTCTGATTAAGTTCGAAGCTCATCGAGACTTTCTTTGAACCGGGACTGTCAAAAAGTCAGATCGACACGGATTGTCGCCAAAGAAAGTACTTACGTGATGTAGGTGCTCTCCTTGATTGCCTGGACAAGGTCTCCATAATACTCTTCCATGTTTCTCGATCCAGTAGCACTGATCAGATAATCCCAGTATCTAAGGGTACAATGAACATTAAGATTCCCAAAGTTAAATGGCGCGGATTTCACTTTGGTTTCGAAACTGTCCGCATCCATCTCGATAATGAATCCAGGAGCACATTTTCCGGTATAATTCTCGTGGTCACAGCATATGTACTCGTATGTCACTGTCCATTCCACAGCGTCACCCCAGATCCGCTGATTTGTTTCTTCGATCTTCATATTCAGGAAGAATTGTACATCCGCGGGAAGAGTTGTAATGGCTTTAGTGAAATTTACCTTTCTAGGATATCTCAAGAGGAGGTCTTGCACATCCTCAGCTGGATGTGAGTATGCCTTCTCGAGCAAATGCATTATGGATGGGCCAAATGGCTTTATAAGTACGCGTCCGAAGTGACACTTCAGACTAATTTCTCCATTGTAATTGCGTAAGCTAGTCAGGATGGTATGGACATTGGCCTCCATCTCATCTGCGAACTCTTTTGTTGTGTTTTTAAGTTCGACATCTGCAAAAGCTACCAGTGCTGGCGGAGATAGAGGGGCTCTACCTTTGCCCTTTTCAACTTTTGCAACTCGTGGAGATGTTGATGCTCTGCCTTTTACTTTCTCCACTCTGGGCGCTTCTTGTCCTATTGTTTCGTGGAAAACTCGACTGTTCATTTCAGTTTCTTCTCGTATGGTCGGTAAAGCAGTTTCGGGCATCCGATGACCTCCCATCCAAAAACCTTCATCATTTCTTGCCGAATTCAGGCTGCGTCTGTCACTTTCTGGAATGTCACTGCCAAGTAGTGACTGTGAGCGATACGGGTTCATGAAGGACTCTAGCCCATGGTCATTTGCGGTGTTACTAGCAAATGAGCTTTGCATGGTTGCTGAAAGTGCCGAGAGGTCTATGCTGGAGAGATTGATTTGTTCATCTTCTTGAATATCGCTGTCTAGTAAAGACTGTGAATTATTTGGAACTCTCATATTCTCCGGGTTTGACACGTTTCCACTTCGCAGGTCGCTCATGCCGGGGCTTCGATAAATTGATCGTCGATTCGGAGGAATACCGAGAAAGTCCTCGTTCTTCTGGGTAAGACGGAGAGCTAGTACATTATCATTTAACGAGTACAATGGCTTTCGAGTAGGTGAATAGGTGAAATCTTGTTCGGTCTCTTGCCCAGTGGTGTTGGCATACATCCTATTAAGGTCTTGTTTCCCAACGTCAGCTTGCTCTCTGCGTAAGCATTCCGACAATTTAGGAACGTCGTGCAAAGATTCAGCTTTGCCTAGATGGAGAGAGCTCACCTGGATCAACTGGGTGATCATAAGTAGAGATTGCAAGCTTCTCAGCTTGCTGCATATCCTCTTTCATCTGCTCCACAATCTCATTTGGATCATCTGGAATTCCAGTTGCCAACCAGCTTCTTATATTCTCTGCTGCCTCCAGTGGCCCTACCGGAGGTTGTTGTAATACACGTCTGTGCCTTAAAGATTCATTACCTATGCCTGGATAGTGATATCCAAACCAAAGATCGAACGCCATGCCTTTATCCTTTTCTGATACTGCTGGGATTAACTTCTCTCCGCTCTTTATCATAAACGCGCTGCGGATATGGAGGAATGGACAGCATCGAACCGTACGTGCTCTCGTCAATTCCTCGTATTTCCAAGTGGTATAGACAGGGTCGAGCAGGGTTGTTTCTACAAGCTTCTTCTTGATATCTGGCAAATATTTGATGCATACTTGGAAGTTATCTTTCTCTTCAGTGAAGAAGAGGTGGTTGATATGATGACGTGCAAGATCCTTCTATAATTAGTGTACCAGGCCATCTTTGGTGCCAAGTGGACTCACATGATACTTGCGCAAAACATCAAGTTTATGTATGGCTTTATCGCAGTCTTCCTGAGATTGAGCATGAACGTGAATGACTTGCTTATTCAGATCCTCAAGAAGTCTCGTGCTCGTGATTGCCTCAATCTCAAGCTGAACATACTTTGGGATGATTGCGTCCATGCTCAAGTCTAGAGTGTGGCATTGCCAGATATCCTTAAAATCGATAGAAATCAACTCTTCTGAGCCGGGAATATCTCCAAATGATTCTGCCCTATTTTCAATTTCATCTGGGCCTGAGAAGATTTTAGCAATCAGGTTACTTTTGAACTACGGGATCGATTAGCCTCGGCACTTAAAGTAAGACCCGGAAAGGGATCGAAAGGTGGACTACGTCGTCATATTCATCTCCTTTCTCTGATATAATCAAGCTCGTATATAGGTTGTAACCAATCTCCAATACTCGTTTGAAATCTGGAAGTGCGCACGTGATCTCAAAGAGGTGACCCGAACGTTTGTAGTCGACTTTGGCGTACTATCACAGGGCTGTCAGTCATTGTAAATAACAGCAACGAGCTCATAAAGCCGGATTCGATGCAGAGGTATCAAAATGGAGGTTGGAGCAAGTTGCTTAAGTTTATCACAAGCTTGTAACAGAGAGCAATGCGTTAAATGGGCAACTTACTATATTCTCTTCGGCCATTCTTCTATCAAAATTCTTCTTAAACGTCTGTACTCCTTCAGGTAGGAACTCATAATCACTTGCAATGACAAGACTCTTCACCAACTCTCTGGAGGCTACAGCTATAGCACCCCCAAGCCCAGACATGACGGATCTTGGTGCTCAAGTTACGTGACTAAAGTGAGAATGCCGATCCTTCTCCAACGAAGCGCAGTACAAGAACGTAGAGTATAGCAGCATAGAAGGAATGAAAGAGCAGCTTGTGTCTTGTTACTTCATGTGCTAAGATAATGAAGAGCTTGAAGCGGCGTTGGAGTAGAGAGTGTGGTGGGGTTGGTGAGAAGAGAAGCCACGCGATCTGGAATGGAGAGTTGAGGAAGATTTAAGCACTGTCGTCGTCGCGGCACCAGTGAGGTATGGGGAATCTAACTTGTTTGGGCTTTGTAGAATTGGACGCCCTTATGGCACCTCACTTTTGCTTGAAGTATGGAAATTAACGGCATTTGACAGATGGGAAACTTAACTCACGTTTTTGTGTTTAGAAATTTAAATGGCTCAAGGCGGCTGCTCTGATAACAATATGAGATATGTGACACGAGTTGCGGTTCTTGCAGGGTTGATAGGCTTGCTCCTTGTTCCTTGTTTAAGCAAGTGGAGCTGGAGAGACTTAGGGAAGGAATGACCTGGCTTTCCTGGAACAATTGAATCGTTCCTTAAGTCAGAGATGAACTGTTAAACGTTGAGAGGTAAGATACGTCATGAAAGCTAGACAGGAATTAAGAGCAAACGCATCCTATACGGATAGTTGCATGGTCCCAAAGCTCAGCCCAAGCATAAGGGGTAATAAACACGCTAAGAATGTATCAATCAAATATGAGGAGGTTGATTAAGTCGTCACAGGCGGGACGCTCGCCGGTGCGTGTATCTATGCCTATCCATTGCAGAGCTGAAAAGCCAGGCATAACCTTGAGTACCTGGTAATGAAAATGCCGCAATAGCCTCCCTAGCCATTAGATCTTCAAATCTACTTGCTATCCAGTCCCTTCATCAATGCAAATCTAAAAAGTCATATCATAAACAGGTCTTTTTAAAGCTCCGTAAAACTTTGTGACCGAAATACCGTCTACCATGCCAATCCCAGGCACTATCTTAGTCTTCGTCTCTAATGTTTTTACTGACTGCAAGAGCCCATCTCAGTTCACCAAGGACTTTCAATGATTCCGCATTGAGCAATTCATTTGCCTTCTCCTGCTCTGCTGCCCGTAATTTGATGTCCCGTAGCTGTGACTCCTGCTCGGCCTTATAGGCTTGGAAGGCGTCTTGAATTGCTTGCTTTTCTTTTCTGAGGCTCTCCAGAGCATGATCCTTTGATTCGCAGAGCTCTTCGAGTAGACTCATCTTTCTGCAATCTTCTTGTCGATTTCTTTCTATATCTGCAGCGAAATCCTTCATTTTCGCCAACGAGTCATTCAAGGCCGCGCTCTGAGTCTTCCAATGATTCGTAAGGGTATTGTTGCGGCCTTCTAGGAGAAGAGCGTAGGTGGTAGCCTCATCTACCTTGCATTTGGACTCTACCCCCATTTTCTCCATCGCAGCTCTCCAGTTACGTTCACTTTCAATCGCCGCTGTGGCGCGTTGGCGTTCACAATCTACTTGAGCCTTCAAATCTAGGACTTGGCGATCCCGCTTTTTAAGCAGAGCCCTATTGATTGCCGCATCATGAAGTCGCCCCTCGTATTCGCTGGACATGGCTTCCATTCTCGCCTCCGCCAGTTTCTGAGCCTGCTTAGCATCCTCTGCTGCAATCTTTGCAATGTCGAGGTTTTTCTTGAGCATATCATTGTCGCCCATCAACTTATCGATGACCCTTCCACTTTTACCGAGGTTTGCTCTGCCTACTGCTGAGCTCCACTGTTGCTGAGGTGAGGTTCTGCCATTGCTCGCAGTGCTGTCCTCAGCAATGGCGAAGTTTGCGTATGAGCGGAGCGGACCGAACTCGGCAGAGATGTTTCTCACGGTAGGCGAAACGGTTATTGGGTTTGGCCTTGGTAGGGGCGATCGGTCCATATTGATATGCGATGGGAGGACAGTGCCATTTATCCTCGTTGAGTGATTTGTATTGATCGCATCATGTTCGCTGAATGAATCATGTTGGTCAAGGATTTGATCTTCGGGGCTATCAGTCTCGATTGTTTTATTCTCCGAACTCGTGTTGATCTTCAGAGTATTCATAGCTATGTCCGAGACGGGGGAGAGTGTTCTCGAGGAATCATCGGAAGTGCCAGAGCTTGAGATGGGAGAATGATGTTCGGTGGCGTCATTTGTTGCTATTGAATCCATTATCTGTCAGCTATAGAATGCTTATGTGTGGTTTAATCGGCAAATGAGGGATGTTTCCTTGTAATGCTGGCATATGAAAGCCCAGTTTGAACACAGGCACGACTTGGTCCCGTCCATCACCACCAGCTTTGCTACCACCAGAGCCGGCACAATTATGAGTAAATGAGATCCAAACTCACGGGCAAGCAAGCTTCTTAGGCCGATTGTCTGCTTTTCAGGAGACTCCGGTATTAAATTGGCTAATCGAGATGGCATCTCTCATCTCGAAAACAATAATATAAAACTGAGTAATGCTGTCGAAGTAATAAACATGGAAGAAAAACTGATTATATCAACGTAGCACGACACTTGACGCTGCGCATGGACTAAAAACTAGCACTGATCTAGAATGTGATGAGAAGACAAAGACGCGCGACATGTATGTAAGCTGCTTCGCGTCGAGAGACAGGCAAGGCTGTGGCCGCGGCTGGCGAGACAACCAACAAACTTAAGGGGTGTCGGAAAAAGAGTATCGCCGCCGTGTAAGGGGCTTGCAGGAGCTATATGCAGGGGCCTGGCGACTTCTGCCGTTTTGTGGCTTTGGCCCAAGGGTTTCACAGCAGTCCAATGTGCTTCGTTTTGCTGTAATCAAACTGTTTGGATCAATTAGAATCATTTTTCTGATTCTTGTCGATCCCGCGTTACCGACAAGAAGAAACTACCTAATGTAACACATCTACCCTGAATGACACATGACTTCCCGCAGGTTCGGTCATCCAACGCCACCCTAATGCTGAGGCATGCATACATAATACAAACAGAGAAACTAGGCTACAGATTTAAAGGTATTCCAAACTTGGTCCCTTCCGGTTTTCATGATTTTAGGCTGTGAATGAAGCAGTGCTTTGCGTTGAGCTTAGTTGAGCACGCACACTGTCTTCAATCTTCTTTGTATCGCTATTCTGCTCAAGGAAGCCAGGACGCCATTTTGCAAGGTACTTCGCGGCCATAGGCTTTGCATCATCGTCTATTAAATGATTAGCAGTTTCTCTCTTCGACAATGAATCCTGCACTTACAGGTCCTCCAAATGTCCTCGACTGCATCAAGGGCAATCTGGCGGGCGGGCGGTTTCATCATAACTAAGTACAGGAGACTTGTTACAGCAAGATTAACCATTGCCGGGTCTCTGCAAAGCCCCTTGACCCGTTCTAGCATACCGGCATTGAGCTCCGGGATCTCACTCAGAAATCTGGTCAAGAACTTATCGCGAGCATCAAGGTAAGGCAAAATGCCATCCAATACACGCAACGCCCACTTCTCGTAGTGAGGATTGATCTGCTTGCCGGCTCTTAGCTGGCACTTCTCCACATACCATTCCTCAACAAGCCAAGATACAGCAATATCGATGCGTTTTCTGAAATCTTCGAGGATGTAGCTATACAGAGACTCTCGGATTGTATCGCTGATGGCGATCTGTGGCTCATTCGCTTGTTTGGACTCTGATTCTTGCCTCACACCAGGTGATACTCCTTCCAATCCAACAGGAGCACGGGTAGCAATTCGGGTTATGATGTTGATCCAAGCGTCCCGATCGTAAGTACTGGCTGCAAGTCTGTTGAAACCTGCCTTGCTCCTTTTTGACGCGGCTTCATCAAGCGTCTGCATGAAGCTGAAGATGCGCGAGACAGCGCTCTGACCCATTTCGACGGCCTCTTCAGTTGTTAGCGGTGGAGGAGAAGGTAATTTGAATGGTCCTAGGGCTACTTCTGCTGGACTGAGAGATGGTTCCTCTGATGGAGCGTTGTCGAGTTTGTTCAAGATTTGCTCGGTATCTTCAGCAACTTGGAAGTCTGGCTCATAATCATCGTCGTCGTCATCAACGCCAAGAGGAGCAGTATTCGGATCCAACTGAGAAAACTGTGTCTGAGCAGTGCCTAGAGACAGGTATCGGCCGCGGACACCCTAGGAAACTGTTAGACACGACTTTCTATAAAATGGAAACGGCTCATACATTTATTGCTTGGTTCAGAGTATTGGTGTCCACTGTCGACAGTATTGTAGCCGCTATTCTTATGACAAGATCTTCGTCCAGTGACGCAACATCAAACTTCTTCAGACCTTCATCAGTGCTTAGAGTGAAGAGTTCGCCTACAGTATGCGGACCTGGCGTTAGGGGAGGAATGAATAGTCGGCTTGATGGTGTTGAGGTGACCTCAGCACCTAGTCGCTGCCGCTTTGCAGAATCCATTCCGTCCACCGGCTCAGGAGGCCCTCGCTTCCTAGTCGCTTCTTCAAAAATCTCCGTTCTGGATCGAATTAAGCGTTCAACGTGTTGATGGATGCGTAAAGCCATCGGGTTATGTGGATCCCTGTGTGGTGTCAGCCTATAAATTTCTTTGAAGTATGCCAGAGTGTACCTTTTGTTGATATTGATGAGAAGGAGCCGAGTCGTCTTCTCCATAGATTTGACCATAACACGAAGCTTTGGAGTCATGGGCGAGTTGGCTAGTTTTAGGGGGTTGAAGTTCAAGATAGCATTCAAGATTTTATTGGCAATAGGAGGACGTGCACGGATGAGTATGGAGAGAGAATTTAATGTGGCATCAACAAGCACAGCATCGCTACGCGGTCAGTCTCAACAGCGACACGATAGCGAATGTGAACTTACCTGGTAGTCTCATGAAGTACTCCTAGCATTCTGTCAAGAAGGCCTGATGCTTCTGCTTCTAGATTCCGGGGTGGTATGAGACTATGATTTGCTGGGACCATGGCGAGAGATATATCGAGCGGATCGGCACGCTGTAATACGTTCAGCTAGGTAAACTTCGTTATATGGAATTTCGCATCCTCCTACCCTGATGTCTGAATCGATTCCATTTGTCTGACACAAGACCACCCGCTGGGCAAATTTGATGCAGCACATTCGTATTCCCGGTGGAGCTGTATCCCAGATTCGAAATATCCTCGACTTGATGGCGGTCATCCGATCCCAGGTTTCGCTGTCATAAGAGTTGTTGATACTGGCGTAGCATGTCAGAATGGTCTTTGAAACGGCGAATAATAATCAATCATGCATTGCAAAGATTGAACCCCTCCATCACCGCCATATAGATATACTTGGTGCTTCGCGACCATGGGCAAGGCGTGCAATGGAGATCTGGGACAACCTACATCCATTTCAATACGAGCGGGTATATGCTAGCTGCCGTCTGGACTACGCTCTTCACCACGCCAGGATCTTCTTTGACATTCTCAATCATCAACTTCAGAACGTTTAGAACGCCTAAGCTTAGTGTTTCCTTCTGGGAGGCTGGAAGAGATGGACTGGCAAATGTTTCGGCCAAGAAGTCTGCACCCCATCTTCGTAGTTCTACCCGTGCGTCCTTTCCGATAATGGGAATTATGCCTGCGAGGATCTGCGGGTAGAGTTTGGCATCGGCGAGAACAAGCTTACGTGCCTCACCCAGTTGCTTGAGCTGATCTTCGACAGACATCCTTATTTGGTCAAGTTTTGAGAAGCTCTATCAGAGCAGGGGCAGCGACCTGCAAGGGAGAAGTTGCATGAGCGGTAGCGATAGATCGCAGTGGCATGGAAAAGTAACGAGCCACTCATGCCGAGATTGATGGAGAAACAAGGTGCCAAAAAGCACGAGGGAAAAGTGACTGGGTTATTCACTCCCAAATATCAAAGCTCCAACATTGGCGAGGTCCAAAACCTCGCGGACGCGATTTCTCGGTAACTATAGGAATACCTTAGGCATGAATAGCAAAGTACGTCCTAAAGTTTCGCATCTACAAAGTAACTGAAGGTGTTCTGAGCAACGCCCCTGTCCAACGGCGCAATGGCGGTGTAAGTCTTTCTTGATTGACATTTTCCTACTACTTGCTTACATATTATTAGCATTCCACGATCGAGCTACTACGACAAACATTACAAGCAGTCGGCAGCTTTAATCCGAGCACGTCGTCCATACCTCGTTCG
>Ga0335075_10002370_pt1 | contig 30363 bp, 18 predicted proteins | sample Lox_Sample_24_FD_206723 | JGI IMG/M metagenome (GOLD analysis project Ga0335075, IMG submission 206723) | Soil microbial communities from Loxahatchee National Wildlife Refuge, Florida, United States - Lox_Sample_2.4 | ecosystem: Environmental > Terrestrial > Soil > Wetlands | place: USA...
GGAGAGGAGCGATGGCCGCGAGCTTGGCGCCAATCGCCGAAGCTGCTCTCCTCTCCCCTCACGAAGTGGGGGAGAGGTGGCTCGTGCGCAGCACGAGACGGTGAGGGGGCGGCCTTGCGAAGGCTCAACGGAACCGGCATGCTCCCCTCCTCCGGAGGACCAGCCATGAGCGTCACTGCCCTGCGCGACCGTTCCAACCTGCCCTTCTACGAGGAGCGCGTCGATATGGCGGCGGCGTTCCGCTGGACGGCGCGGCTCGGCATGAACGAGGCGGTGGCCAACCATTTTTCGCTGGCCGTCAATGACGACGGCACGAAATTCCTGATGAACGCCAACCAGGTTCACTTTTCGCGCATCAAGGCGAGCGAACTGCTGTTGATCGACGGCAACGATCCGGAGACGATGAACCGGCCGGACGCGCCGGATCCGACCGCCTGGGGCCTGCACGGTTCGATCCACCGAAATGTGCGGCATGCGCGCTGCGTCATGCATGTGCATTCGATCTACGCCACCGTGCTCGCCTCACTGGCGGACTCGCTGCTGCCGCCGATCGACCAGAACTCGGCGATGTTCTTCAACCGGCAGGTCGTGGACGAGAATTACGGCGGGCTGGCTTTCGAGGAAGAGGGCGAGCGCTGCTCACAACTGCTCGCCAACCCGAAGACGCAGATCATGATCATGGGCAATCACGGCATTCTGGTCATCGGCAATACGGTCGCCGAGACCTTCAACCGCATGTATTATTTCGAGCGCGCGGCGGAGACCTACATCAAGGCGTTGTGGACCGGAAAGCCGCTGCGCACGCTGTCCGATGCGGTCGCCAACAGTGTCGCCGACCAGATGGACGACTATCCTGGCCAGGCCGACCGGCACCTCGCCGAGCTCAAGGCTATTCTCGATGAGCAGGAACCGGCCTATAAAAACTGAGCCGGCTTCCTTTCTGTCTCAAACATCAGGATTTTTGCATGACGACCGACGCCGAAGACAGGCTTCGTTTTGCCATCGATCTGGCGCGACGCGCCGGCGATCTCGGCATCACCTATTTCCACAAGCTGGATACGCTGACGATCGAAAGCAAAGGCCACCAGGACATGGTGTCGGAGGCCGACCGCGAGGTGGAGCTGTTCGTGCGCCGCGAAATTGCCGCGTCCTATCCCGACGATGGCATCGTCGGTGAGGAGCATGCGCCGACCGCTGGCACATCCGGCCATGTCTGGATCATCGACCCGATCGACGGCACGGCGAATTTCGTGCGTGGCATTCCCGCCTGGTGCGTGGTGATCGCCTGCGCGAAGGACGGCGTCGCCCACACCGGCGTCATCCACGAGCCATCAACCGGCGAATGTTTCTACGCCCGCCGTGGGGGCGGTGCGTTTCTGAACGACAAACCGATCAAGGTTTCTTCGGCGAAGAGCCTGTCCGAGGGTTCGGTCGGCGTAGGCATCAACAACCGCACGCCGCCCGAAAATGCCGTGCCGTTGATTGCGGCGCTGATCGCCGACCGCAGCCTGTTCTACCGCAATGCGTCGGGCGCGCTGATGCTCGCTTATGTCGCCTCCGGCCGGCTGATCGGTTACGCCGAGGAGCACATGAATGCGTGGGATTGCCTTGCCGGCCTGCTGATCACCGAGGAAGCCGGCGGCACCATCTTTGCGCCGGACGCCAAAACCGTCATCGCAGATGGCATGCTCGTGCTTGCCGGGGGACCCGGCGTGTTCGATCGCATCAAGGCGCTGACGGACGCGGCGTTCGGCAAAGATTAAACCCCCTCACCGTCTCGGGCTTCGCCCGGGCCACCTCTCCCCCACATTCGTGGGGGCGAGGAGTAGCGCGTAGCCGATTGGCGCCAAGCGCAGCGGCCGGCTCTCCTCTCCCCCGTCGATCGGGGGAGAGGAGGTTCGCTCGGCGGCGAAGCCGCCGCAAGCGAACCGGTGAGGGGGCTCGAACTTTGGCTACCCCGTAATCAGCACCGGTCCGCGCGACGGAAACGTCAGGCCGACCGCGCCGCCCGGCGCGAGATCGGCGTCGACATCGTCGCTGACGGCGAACACCTGACCAAGCTCGGTGTCGATCAGCAGTTCGAGATGGCTGCCGACATAGGTCACCTTGGAGAGCGTTCCCGGCAGGCTGTTCGCGGCACCCGCTCTGCCCACACCGATGCGGCTCGGGCGGATGGCGAGCTTCGCCGCGCCTTCCGAACGGCCGCGCGACGGCAGCTTCAGCGTCACCGGCCCGAGCTCGACGGTCGCGACATCCTTGTCGACCGACACGACCTTGCAGTCGAACATGTTCGCCTCGCCGATGAAGTCGGCGACGAAGGCGTTAGCCGGCGCGTCGTAGAGGTCGCGCGGCGCGCCGTCCTGCGCCACCTCGCCATTGCTCATCACGATGATCCGGTCGGAGACGGCGAGCGCCTCTTCCTGATCGTGCGTTACGTAAACGACGGTCAGGCCGAGGCTCGTCTGGATCTCGCGGATCTCCTCGCGCACATGGCGGCGCAGCTTTGCGTCGAGGTTGGAGAGCGGTTCGTCGAAGAGCAGCACCTGCGGCTCGAGCACCAGCGCGCGCGCCACCGCGACGCGCTGCTGCTGGCCGCCGGACAGTTCGCTGGGCAGGCGGCCGCCGAGATTGGCAAGGCCCACCAGTTCGAGACCCGCCCGGGCTCTCTCGACGACTTCCTTCTTGTCGAAGCCGGAGAACTTCAGCCCGTACTGCACGTTCTCATTCACCGTCATGTGCGGGAACAGCGCATAGGACTGGAAGACCATCGACACGTCGCGGTCGGTCGCCGGCAGGCGTGTCACATCGGTGTCGCCGATCAGGATGCGGCCGCCCGACGCCATTTCCAGCCCGGCGATCATGCGCAGCGTCGTCGTCTTGCCGCAGCCCGACGGCCCGAGCAACGTGACCAGTTTGCCCGCCTCGATCTGCAGCGACATCTCCTTCACCGCGGTGAAGGCGCCGTATTTTTTCGTCACGCGATCGAAGGTGACCGAGGCGGCGTTGCTTCTGATCCTGGCCACTTAGCCCGCTCCCACCGGCGTCACGCCGGACTGACTGACATTGGTTCGAGACTGCGAAAGGTCGGCATCGGCGTTCAGGCCGCGCCGGCCTATGCGCCGTGTTCCGACCACAAGCTGCATGATGCCGATGACGGCCAGCATCACGGCGATCAGTACCGCGGAATACGCAATCGCGATGCCGTATTCATTGTTCTCGACACGCGCGACGATGTAGCTGGTCGACATGTCGTAACGCGCGCTGACCAGGAAGATGATCGCGCTGATCGCCGTCATCGCACGCACGAAGGAATAGACGAGCGCGGCGAGGATTGCGGGCCTGAGCAGCGGCAGGATCACGGTGCGGAAACTCTGCCAGGAACTTGCACCAAGTGTGAGCGAAGACTCGTCCAGGCTCTTGTCGATCTGGGACATGGAAGCGACGCCGGCGCGCACGCCGACGGGCATGTTGCGGAAGATGAACGAGACGACGAGGATGATGCCGGTGCCGGTCAGCTCGATCGGCGGCACGTTGAAGGCGATCACGTAGGAGACGCCGATCACCGTGCCGGGGATGGCGAAGGACAACATCGTGCCGAACTCGAAGGCGTCCTTGCCAGCGAATTTCTGGCGCACCAGCAGATAGGCGGTGAGCAGGCCGATCGCCGCGGTCGGCAGCGCCGAGACAAGCGCGATCTGGAGCGTGGTGAAGAACGAGCTCCACGCGGCGCCGCGCCAGTGGATGCCGAACTCGTTCCACCCGACGGCGAACGCCTTCACATAGTGCGAGACGGTCAGGTCGTGGTTGACGCCCCACAGCGTGACGAAGCTGCCGTAGAAGATCGTCGCGTAGATGACGAGCGTGAAGAGCGTCCAGAAGCCGGCGATCGCGTAGACCGTATATTTCAGCCGCTTCGGCAGATGCGGGTGGACGCCGGAATCGCCCTTGCCCGAAACGGTCGTGTAGGATTTGCGGCCGAGCCAGAAGCGCTGCGCCCAGAACGCGCCAAGCGTGAAGAAGAGCAGAACGATGGCCAGCACCGCCGCCTGCGCCTGATCGTATTGCGCGCCGACGATGGCGAAGAAGATTTCCGTCGACAGCACGTCGAAATTGCCGCCGAGAACCAGCGGGTTGCCGAAGTCGGCCATGCTCTCGATGAAGCCGAGCAGGAAGGCGTTGGCGAGGCCCGGCCGCATCAGCGGCAGCGACACGTTCCAGAAGGTCTGCCAGCGGTCGGCGCGCAGCGTCTGCGATGCCTCTTCCATCGACGGGCTCACACCCTCCACCACACCGATCAGCACGAGGAATGCGATCGGCGTGAAGGCGAGCAGTTGCGCGATCAGCAAGCCGGGCAGTCCGTAGACCCAGCGGGTCGCCGGAATGCCGAACACCGAGTCCAGCGCCTGCGTCACCGCGCCCGACAGGCCGAAGAGCAGGATGATGGCAAGGCCGATGACAAAGGGCGGCGTGATGATCGGCAGCACGGTGAGCGCGCGCAGCAACCGGCCGTAACGAAAGCCGGTGCGCGTCAGCATCAGCGCGAAGACGAGACCGAGCAGCGTGGTCAGCACGCCGACGAGGATCGCCAGCACCAGCGAATTCCAGGCGACGCCGCAGCGGCTGCCGCCGGTGACGCAGTCGATGCCCCAGATCTCGCGGCTGAACAGTTTGCCGAGGAAGGTGTTGACCGAATAGGTGCCATCCTCGGTGATCAGCGCGCTGGCCAGCATCTGGAAGATCGGCATGAAGATGAAGACGGCGACGACCGCGATGACGAAGCCGATCGAGCCGACGACGAACTCGTCGCCGCCGATGGCGCCGCGCGCGGCGATGCCGAGTGTGAAGATGAACAGGAATGCGCCGGCGACGAGCAGCGCGCCGTAGCCCATGCCGAACTGCCGGTCACCGAGTTCGCCGAACGTCGAGACGAGCCACTCGTACTGAAAACCCTTCAGCCCGATCGCAAAGCCCTGGAAGGCAAACCAGAACAATCCGGCGGCGCCGATGGCGATTAGCGCCGGGCCGAACAGCGGGTCGGATTTTGGCCGGCCCCACAGCGCGAATGGTAGCAGCAGCAGGACGCCGAGCGGCGCCAGCCAGAGTTTTTCGCCCTGCAGATTGAGGAACAGCGCCGGCGCGACATCGCTGTCGAGCGGGTAGCCATCGAACAGCCAGGAGAGCGACAGGATGCCGTCGTTCAGTCCGTACCACGGCAGGATCGCAAAACCCGCCCACCCGACCGCCGTCCAGAGGACGAGGGTCGGATGAAGCGGCCAGTCAGGTCTGGCGTTCCGCACGGATTATTGCGGCAGTGTCGAGACGTCCGCGTCCCATTTGGCGAGGAGCCGCTTACGCTCGTCGCTGGAACCGTATTTCTTGAAGTCGTAGTCGATCAGCTTGATCGTCGACAGGTCAGGCGTCAGCTCAGACACTTCGGCTGCCTTGTTGGATGGAAGCTGGAACGACTTCACGTCCTTCGCCTTCGACTGCATCTCGGCCGACAGCGCCCAATCGTAGAACTGCTTTGCCTGTTCCTCGTTGCGCGCCCCCTTGATCAGCGACATCGAGCCGATCTCGTAGCCAGTGCCTTCACACGGCGCGACGGTAACGATCGGGAAGCCGGCCGCGGTCTGCGCCACTGCATCGTGCATGAAGACGATGCCGATAGTCGTTTCGCCGAGACCAGCCGCCTTGATCGGCGCGGAGCCGGACTTAGTGTACTGGTTCACGTTCTTGTGCAGGGCCTTCATGTACTCGAAGCCCTTATCCTCGCCGAAGAGCTGAACCATCGTCGCCAGCATGGTATAGGCGGTGCCGGACGAGTTCGGATTGGCGATCTGCACCTGGCCCTTGTATTCCGGCTTGGTCAGGTCCTCCCAGCATTTCGGCTCGGGCAGATTGTTCTTGGCCAGCAGATCCTTGTTGTAGCCGAAGCCGAGCGCGCCGGAATAAACGCCGATCGTCTTGTTGCCGGCCGCTTCCGCCTGCTTGATCGCCCAGTCGTGCAGCTCACCGCGCATCGGCGATTCATAAGGCACCGTCAGATCTTCCTCGGCGGCCTGCAAATGCGGATCGCCCGTGCCGCCCCACCAGACATCGCCCTTCGGGTTCGACGCCTCGGCGCGCACCTGCGCATAGGTCTCGCCCGACGATTTGCGGGTCATGTCGACGGTGATGCCGGTCTTCTCCTCAAAACCGGTCTTGATCTGCTGGCACCACGCCTCGTCGGCGCTGCAATAGAGAACCAGATTGTCGGCCGCGGCGAGCCCCGTGCCTGCAGCGACGCTGCCGGCGAAAACAACCGCACCCAGCAAGGATTTGCTGTTCATCGAAAACCTCCCTTGTTTGCCGTCTTACGAATCCGGTTCACGGGTTCGTTGCGGCGGCTAACAGATTGAGAGCTTTTTTCCGATTTTGCAAACCGGTTCGCGACATCTCCTGACGCCTCGGCGCAACGCCGCAATTTCGTTCGCCGGCTTACGCCTCGCGCCTGTTAGCCGGCGGCATGGCCAAAGCCCGCATTTCCGGGCGTTTTCCGTAACAATTCGCAACAAAAATCGTTCAACCGCGACATATTTTCGGAGCGTTTTTGCCGCGCCGTGCGTTATGGAGCGTGACAGTTTTGTGACATTCCCCTGACAGTACCGGCTTTGTGGCCGAGGAGACGAGTTTGGCGCAATCGGCAGCAAAGGTCCTAACGGAACAGGCCGCCCCTGAGGCCGTCCGCACAGGCGCCGGCCCGGCGGGGCGGCAGCGTTCGCGCGCCCTGCGTTTTGCGCTTTCGATCGCGACCAGCCTCGGTGTGGCGCTGGCGCTCGCCGTCCTGGTCGAGCTCCTGTTTCGCGGCTCGACCGCTGGCACGCTTCGCTTCTTCACCGAAAGCTACCGTCCGGGCTGGTCGACCATCGCCATCTACGCCCTGACGCTCCTGGCGCTCGACGCCATCCTCGGCCGCCGGCATCAGGGCCTGCTCATCCTTGCGCCGCTCGCACTTGGCCTCGCCTGGGCCGCGCAGCAGAAATCGCTCTATCTCGGCGATCCGCTCTACCCGTCCGATCTGCTGTTCGCCAACCAGGTCGTCGACCTCTGGCCGCTGCTTGCCGGCGAGCGTCCGCTGGTCGCGGCGGCCGTCATTGCCGGAGGCATTGCCGGCGTCGGCGTGCTCGCCCTTCTCTGGATGAAGCGCAAGCGGCTGTTCCGCCGCATCCCGCTCTATGGCCGCGGCGCGCGATTGGCCGTTGCGCTGCCGCTGCTCGCGCTCTTCGCGCTCAACATGGACGCGTACACCTATTCCTGGTATCGCGACCGTCTCTGGATCTCGCCGATGATGTGGGACCAGACGGCGAATTACGACCACAACGGCTTCACCGCCGCCTTCCTGCTCAACATTCCGATGGCGAAGGTCAAGGCACCGGCCGGTTATTCCGAAGCGGCGATGCGGTCGATGACGCCGCCGGCTGCGGTGCATGTGCCGGCGACCAAACCCGACATCATCATCGTGATGAGCGAATCCTTCTGGGATCCGACGCGGCTGCCCGGCGTCAGCTTCTCGTCAGACCCGATCGCGACCGCGCGCCGGCTGCAGTCCGGCCACGTCTTCTCGCCTGAATTCGGCGGCATGACCGCCAATGTCGAGTTCGAGGCGCTGACCGGCTTCTCCAACGCCTTCCTGCCCTTCGGCGGCATCCCGTACCAGCAATATGTCCGGCGTGACCTGCCCTCGCTCGCCTCCTTCCTCGGCGGCGAAGGCTATGTGACGCGCGCGCTGCATCCCTTCCGCGGCGGCTTCTGGAACCGCACCAATGTCTATGAGGCGCTGGGCTTCCAGGCGTTCAAGTCGGAAGAAAACCTGCCGGCGCTTGAGCGTCGCGGCGGCCAAGTGTCCGACATCGCGTTCGGCGAGGAGATCATCCGCGAGGCGGAAGCCATCGAAGATCCGTTCTTCCTCTTTGCAGTCACGATCCAGGGGCACGGTCCCTATCCCGGCAGCCGCTATCCGGACAAGAAGATCCGCGCTGCCGCGCATACCAGCGAGGAAGCCGCCGACTCGATCGCGAGCTATGCCGAAGGCGTGCGCGACGCCGACAAGATGCTCGCCGATCTGGTGAAATGGGCGCGCAATCGCGACCGCGAGACGATCATCGTCTATTTCGGCGATCACCTGCCGCCGCTCGGGCCAGCCTATATGGAGACCGGCTTCCTCGACGATCTCGTCGCGCCGCGCACCGGGCCGGCCGCCGACATGCGCGAGAACCGCGAGACGCCGCTGGTGATCTGGTCGAACCGGCTCGGCCGTGTCACCAATATCGGCACCGTCAGCCCGTCCTTCCTGCCGCTGCACGTGCTCGAGGCGGCGGGCTTCAACCACCCCTATTACACCGGAACGCTGCGCGATCTGCGCGAACAGTACAGCGTCATCGACCGCTATCTGCTGATCGACGGCAAGGGCGACGCCACGCCCGACTGGCAGCGCCAGGGCGCATCCTCTCCCGCCCTCGATAATCTTCGCCGGCTGCAGTTCGATGTGATGTTCGGCGAGCGCCACGCCGCGCCGAAGTTCTTCCCGAAGCCGGCGGTCGGCCCCGCCCCACCGCTGACGGTGCAAGCACCGTTTGTCGGACGGACGTAGGCTACACCGCGACTAGCGCCAAGGCTTCAGCGCGGTATCGCGAGCATAAGCGATGATCGTATCGCAGACGCTGCTGAGCTCTTTAAGAACTTCGTCGTTCCAGAAGCGAAGCACCCGGAAGCCTCGCTGACGCAGTTCGGCATCCCGCGCGGCGTCGTGCGCAGATTGATCCATTCTAGCATCAACAGCCGAGGCCGGCTCCCCTTCTCCCCTTGTGGGAGAAGGTGTCGCCCTCGGGCTTGCTGTGAAGCAAGCACGAGACAAGGCGACGGATGAGGGGTGTTGGAAGGAATGAGTGGTTGCGAGTTGCGCTCCGTCCATCCGACCTCGCCTACACTTCGTTCCGGCTCGGCCACCTTCTCCCACAAGGGGAGAAGGGAAGGGCTCCACCGCCGCCGCCAAACCCACCTCCGTCCCACGAACCCGTGGACAGATTTTTCGCCACCACTTCTGCCGTCCGAAAATAAATCTCCGCGATTTCAGTCGCTTGCCGTGTCAGCAGAAAAATCAGCACGTCACCAGCCCGGATTCTGTCCACGGGTATCCGCCGCATGGGATAATTCGCTCATCGCCCTCATCGGGACCCTGGATCTAGACCAGGTTTCAGGGGAGAGCGACGGCGTCCGGGCCGGTGGCACTATGGTCGTGCCGCTTAGGGAGTCGATCCCCAAGACCCGGTCCCTGGAGGCGGTCAGCGCTGGCGGCGCGAATGCTCAGGCCAGCCCACCAAGCCCAGGGAAAGAGCGTCGGCGGGGCGCGGGAGACCGCGCCGCTTAGTTAGTTTCGGAAGGCTCGGCCCCGCGCCCCGCTTCCCGAACTACCTCCCGGTGAACGGGAGCGTTCTTTCACAATGGCCAGACGGGCAAAAACCCGGGCGTGGCAATGAATAGGTATGTCTTGATGAACCCGCGTTACGCCGCGGCTTCGCTCGTATGCGCGAGGCGGATGTGCGAGCGGCCGTCCTCGCCGAGCAAGCCGCCGGCCCGCAGCAGCGACGCGAACCGTCCGCTGGAGCGAGACAGCTCCTCGAACGAACCCTGCTCGACGATCCGGCCGCCGTCCATCACCAGCACGAGGTCGGCGCCGCGCACGGTGCTCAACCTGTGGGCGATGATGAAGGTCGTGCGGTTGGCGCGCAGGCGGTCGATCGCCTCCTTGACGTGCTTCTCCGTCTCGACGTCGAGCGCGCTGGTCGCTTCGTCGAGCACCAGGATCGGCGCTTCCTTCAGCATGGCGCGTGCGATCGCGACGCGCTGGCGTTCGCCGCCAGAGAGCTGGCCGCCGCGCTCACCGGCAACGGTGTCGTAACCTTCGCGCTTGGCGAGGATGAAGTCATGGCAGGCGGCTGCCTGTGCGACGAGATGAATATCGTCATAGGACGCATCCGAGCGGCCGAGGCGGATGTTCTCCTCGATCGAGCGGTTGAGCAGCCCGGCGTCCTGGAAGACCGTGGCGATATTGTGCCTGAGCGAAGCCCGCGTCACGAGGCGCGTATCCAGGCCGTCGACCCGGATGGCGCCATGCTGCGGGTCGTAGACGCGCTGCAGCAGATTGACGAGCGTCGTCTTGCCGGCGCCGGTCGCGCCGACGATGGCAACGGTCTTGCCGGCCTCGACATTGAACGAAACATCTTCAACGCCGGCATTCGAATCCGGGAAGCGGAAGCTGACATTGTCGAACACGACATTGCCCTGGACACGATCGATCTCGATCGAACCGGACGGCTCCGCGCGCGCCGCGCTGGCGTCCTCGAGCTTGTAGAAATCTTCCAGCTTGGCGCGGGCGTCGAACACCTGGTTGACGAAACCGGTAACCTGGTCGAGGCGGCTGATCAGAAGCGCCGCGAAGCCGGTGAAGGCCACGATGTCGCCGATGCGGATCTCGCCGCGACTGACGAGGAACGCACCGATGACCAGCACGATCATCATCGAGGCCGTCGAGGCAAGGCGCTGCAAAGCGGACGCCAGCGCCCACCAGTCGAGCACCGGGCGCTGCGCGGACACCAGTTCGGCGGCGTATTCGCGCAGCCGGCGGGTTTCGTCGCTGACGCGGCCGTACCCTTGCAGCACGGCGACGTTGCTGACGGCGTCGGACACATGGCTGAAGACGCGATGATAGTGACGCTCGACGCTCGCCTGTCCTTCCTTCGTGTGCTTCATCACCACCCGGTTGATGACCACGTAGGAGGTGCCGAGCAGGAACAGTACGATCGACATGCGTACATCCACCGCGAGAGCGGTCGGCACCAGCAGGCAGAGCGCGACGCCGGTCGCCAGATGCTGGCGCATGAATTCCAGCCAGAGGCCAAACAGGCTCTCGGCGGCGCGCAGCAGCATGTGGAGCGCATTCGACGTGCCGCGCGAATGATGCCAGGCCAGCGGCATCGCCAGCACTTTCTCGAACCCATCGCCCAGCACCCTGGCGCGCATGTCGTGCGCAAGGCGGTCGGCACCGCGGGCAACGAGCACATAGGCGAGAATGTTGAAGGCGCCGAAGCCGGCCCAGACCGCCAATGTCTGGAAGAAATCGCGCTGGGTGGCGATCGCATCGATGATTTCGCCGAACAGGATCGGCTCCACAACGACCACCATCGCAAGCGCGACGTTGGCCGAGCAGATCAACGCAACCTTCCGTTTCTCAGCGCCGAAATAGGACAGCGCCCTCAGATACACGTCCAAAAGCCGCAAGGAAAAACCTCAGTTCTCGTACATTGCGATTGCGTGGGACCGTAAGTTTGGCGTCGTGGCAACACAATGTCGGCGAGGCCAATACGTTGCGTCGGCGTCAACAAGTTGCGATTCACGCGTACACGTTTCGTGAGACGTAAGCATTTGATCTCGCATGACTAATTGTCGCACCTTCGTCATATCCTGCGACGGCTTGACGCTTCGCTGACGCCGATTTCGACGTCATGTTCGCCTTCCACGAAGAGCGGAATGCCTGCCGAAACCGATTGTCCGTCGACGGTGACCGTGTCGTCTGCACTGCGGATAACTTTGATGCGGTATGAAGCCTCGCCTAGACGTAGGGCAACTTCAAAACCCGGCCAGTCCGGCGGCAGGCATGGCGCGACGGTCAGCCGGTCGCCCAATTTGCGGATGCCGAGGATCGCCTCGACCGCCGCGCGGTAGAGCCATCCGGCCGAGCCGGTGTACCAGGTCCAGCCGCCACGGCCGACCTTCACGCCGCCGGCATAAACGTCAGCCGCAACCACATAAGGCTCGACCCGGTAGCGGTCGGCCGCATCGCGGTCGAGCGCGTGGTTGACCGGGTTGATCATGGAAAAGGCCCGATAGGCCTCCTCGGGGCGGCCCATTTCGGCCAGCGCGATGACGAACCAGGTCGCCGCGTGGGTGTACTGCCCGCCATTTTCGCGAACGCCCGGCGGATAAGAGCGGATGTAGCCCGGCTCCTTCTCCGTTTTCTCGAACGCCGGATCGAACAGCTTGATCAGCCCATGCTCGGAGTCGGCCAGCATCGACCAGACATTGCCGATCGCGGTTTCGGCGCGCAGCGGATCGCCGCCGCCGGACAGCACAGCCCAGGATTGCGCGATGGAATCGATGCGGCATTCGTCGGACGAAGCCGAGCCGAGCGGCGTGCCATCGTCATAGGAGCCGCGGCGGTACCAGGCCCCGTCCCAGCCGGCGGATTCCAGCGCCTTCTTCAGTCTGGTGGCATGACTCTTCCACTTCTTGGCGCGCGCCGCATCCTCGCGGCCGCTGGCGATCGCAGAAAAATCGCCGAGCGTCTTCAGCAGGAACCAGCCGAGCCAGACGCTCTCGCCCTTGCCGCGCTCGCCGACACGGTTCATGCCGTCGTTCCAGTCGCCGCCGAGGATCAGCGGCAGGCCGCTCGCGCCGGTGCGGGCGACGGCAAGATCGAGTGCGCGGGCGCAATGCTCGTAGAGGTTCACGGTGTCGCGCGTCTTGTCTGGCGTGAAGAAGGAATCGTGCTCGCCTTCCTTCAGCGCCGGCCCGTCGATGAAGGGCAGTTCGGTATCGAGGATCGTCCGGTCGCCGGTGACCTCGATGTAGCGGTTGGTCGCGTAGCCCAGCCACACCACGTCGTCCGAAATCATGGTGCGCACGCCCGCGCCTGTCTTCGGCAGCCACCAGTGCTGCACGTCGCCTTCCGGGAACTGCCGGCCGGCGGCGTTGAGTATCTGCTCCTTCGCCAGCGACGGGTCGTGCAGCAGCAGCGCCAGCGTGTCTTGCAACTGGTCGCGGAAGCCGAACGCGCCGCTCGCCTGGTAGAAAGCGGAACGGGCGCGAATACGGCAGGCAAGGCTCTGATAAGGCAGCCAGGTGTTGACCATGGCGTCGAAGGCCCGGTCCGGCGTCTTCACCTGCAGCGTGCCATTGAATTCAGCCCACTGCCGCTCGTTCTCGGCCAACCGTTCGTCGAAGCTTTTCTCGCGATGCGCGCCGACCAGGGAGTTGACCTGCTCCTGAGACGAGGCGTCGCCGAGCAGGATGAGCAACTCTTCCTCGCTGCCCGGCTCGACGTCGATGTCCCAGGCGATCGCCGCGCACGGGTCGCGGCCGGCTTCGATCGTGCCGGACAGCGCCTTGCCGTCAAGGACGCTTTGCGGCCGCTCGATCGCTCCGTCCGCGCCGATGAATTCCCGGCGATCAGTGGTGACCGACGCCACCGGACGGCCGCCCGACAGGAATGCGGTGCGGTCGCTGAAATCGAGGCTATACGGGTTGCGCGCGGTGAGGACGCCAATCTCCCTGTGGAAGCCCGGCACGATGTAAGGCGCCGACTTTGCGCGATTGTTGCCGAGCACCCATTCGGCATAGGCGTAGACACGCAGCCGCGCGGTCTTCGCACCCTCGTTGCGCAGCTTCAGCCGCGCGATCTTCACCGGGTCCTTCGGATCGACGAGCTGGGTGAGCTCGGTCGTCAGTGTGCCATGGGTCGCCGAGAAGCTGCTGACGCCCGGCGCATGCCGCGCCTCGTAGATGACCGACGGGTCCGACAGTAGGGCGGCAAGCGGCGAGAAGGCGCGGTTGGCCTCGCGATCATGAATGAAGACGCCCTCGCCCGGCCGGTTGGCGACCGGATCGTTCGACCACGGCGTGATCTGGAAATCGCGGCTGTTGCGGCTCCAGGTGAAGGACGCGCCTTCCGCCGAGGTGTGGAAGCCGAAGGACGAATTGGCGATGACGTTGATCCAGGGCTGCGGCGTGCCATCGCCACCGGCGAGGCGCACGACATAGTCGCGACCGTTTTCCGCAAACCCGCCATAGCCGTTCCAGAAATGCAGGCCCTCACCCTCCGCGCGCGCCTTCGGCGGCCGCACGCGGAACGGTTCGATCGTCTGTGTCGATATCGACCTGCCGGCGGAAGCGACCGGTTGAGCCGGCTTCGTCTCCGCGCGCGCCGCAATCGCGGCAGCTTCGGCACGCTCGACCTGGTCAAGGATCGTGCCATTGCGCGTATGGACGACGACGCGCGCCGCACTGATCAGCGTGCGGTAGGTCTCCTGATCCATCAGGTCACGGCGGACGGCAAAAATGTGCTGGCGAGGCCCGAGCTCGCGGCCGCGCAGCCGGCTGTTCTCGCACAGCCGCTCGGTCGCCGTCTGCAGATCCTGCACATAGGACGACGCCTGTTCGTTGCAGATAACGAGATCGAAGGTCAAGCCGCGGGCGCGCAGATATTCCTGCATGCGCAGCGCGGTCGCGACAATCTCGAGATCGGCCACGTCACCGATGCGCAGCACGAACATCGGCAAGTCGCCTGAGATGCTCGTCGGCCAGAGCGACGACTGACGGCCAAGTCCATTGGAGATCGCATCCGACGAGGCGCGCATGCCCTGATCGGGGTAGACGAGATAGCGCGCGAGGCGCTGCACGCCGGCAGCTTCGGCGAGGCTCAGGCCGACATGGCGTGTCTGCACCTGCGAACGCGTCCACGACAGCATCGCCTGGCGCTGGAAGCTCTCCGCATGGTCGCAGCGCGACACTGCGGCGTCGAGCTCTTCGCGTGTCGGCGCGACGAGCGTCCAGAAGGTCAGCTCGATCTTCTTGCCCGCCGGCACCCGAACGCGACAGCGGACCGACATCACCGGGTCAAGCGTGAAGCCATCATTGCCGCTGAGCTTCGCATTGCGCTCGAACGCAGCCGGATCGAGGATCGAGCGGCCGCGGCCGATGAAGGCGCGGCGATCCGTCTCCGCACCATATTCACGCGCGCCGCCCCGCGCGGTCGTGACCAGATGCGCCAACCAGAAGCTCGGATCGCCGGACGAGCGTTTCTGCCGGGTCGCATAGACGACGCGGCCGTCCTTGCCGATCTCCGTCTTGACGAACATTTTCGAGAAGGCCGGATGCGCCGAATCCGACGCCTCCTGCGCGAGCGCGATCTCGGCGAAGGACGTCACCTCGAAGATGCGTTCGGACGCGCCTTCGTTGACGATGGTGACACGGCGCGCTTCGCCGTCGCCTTCCGAGACGACGATGCATTCGACCTGGGAACGCACCGTGCCGACCGTCTTGACGAAGCTCACCATGTCGTCGCGGAAGAACGTCTCCGAAATCTCGCCCGGCACGCGCTTCGGCTCGACGGTCGTCGACCACCACTCGCCGCTTTCCGTGTCGGTCAGGAAGATGAACGTGCCGGCGCGGTCCTCGGTCGGGTCCGCCGCCCAGCGCGTCACAGAGACATCGCCAAGGCGGCTGTAGCCGGCGCCCTTCGCCGTGACCATGACGCTGTAGCGGCCGTTCGACATCAGGTTGACGGCCGGCAGCGCGTGCTGCGGGTTGAGAATGAGCCGCGAATCCGGGCTCGGCTCCGGTTCCGAGCGCTGCACGCGCTCGCCGGCCTCGGCGCGCATCGTGGTCGCCGGAATGTCGCGCGGCGCCTTCTCCTGCAGCAGGAGTTCGGCCGCCTCGATCACCGGGTCGCTGTGGAAGCGGTCCCGCATGCGGCCTTCGAACACGACGTTGGCGATCGCCACGATCGACATGCCATGATGGTGGGCAAAGTAATTGTAGACGACCGCACGACGGTCGCCCGAAGGCAGGCGCGCCGGTGTAAAATCGACCGCGTCGTAGAAGCCGTAACGGCCCATCGCGCCGATGCTTTTCAGGATGTGCAGGTTCTTCACCGCTTCCTGCGGCGCAAACTGTGCTGCGAGGATCGTGGCGTAAGGCGCGACAACGAGGTTCAACCCGAGGCCGCGCTTCAGGCCGAGCCCAGGCACGCCGAAATTCGTGTACTGATAGGTCAGCTCCCGATCGCGCGCATTATAAGCCGCTTCCGAAATGCCCCACGGGATCTGCTTGGCGCGGCCATAGCTGATCTGCTTCTTCACGATCAGCTTGCTGGATTGGTTGAGGATGCCGCCCTGCGGCTCCTTCATCACCAGCGGTGGCATCAGATATTCGAACATCGAGCCGGCCCACGAGACCAGCGCGCCGCGGAAGCCGATTTCGGTCACCGGTCGGCCGAGGCGGAACCAGTGCTCGTTCTGGATGTCGCCCTTGGCGATGGCGAACAGGCTGGTGAGACGCGCCTCTGACGCGAGCAGGTCGTAACACGCCTCGTCGAGCTGATGCTCGGCGACGCGATAGCCGATCGACAGGAGCTTCCTGTCCTCGCGCAGCAGGAAGGAGAAATCCATCTCGAACGCAAGCTTGCGTGTGCGGTCGCGTAACTGATTCAGCTTGCGGCGCAGCCTTTCGACCGATTCCGCATCGATGTGAGAGTCGGCGAAATGCGCTTCGCAGGTCGCCGCGAGCTTCTTGGCCCAGCCGGCAAGGTCGTCGCTGGCCGTCGAACCGATCTCGTCATGCAGTGCTGTTGAGAGCTTGACGATGTCGCCGGCGAGAACGGTGAGGTTGATGGTGCGGATCGCCGACATCTCCGGCTCCGCGCGCAGCGTATCGACCGCGCGGCTCATGCCGCCGATGCGTTCCTGCAGGCGCTGGCGCAGCGGGCGCAGTGCGCGGCGGTCATCCGGCAGATCATGCAGCGTTCGCTCGAGAATGCGCGCGGCATCGATGATGCCTTCGAAGTCTCCCTGGAGATGTGCGGCCGGGGCTTCCGACCAGAGATTGCAGGCGGCGGCGACCGCGACGAGATGACCGGCGAGGTTGCCGCTGTCGACGCTGGAAATGTAGAGCGGCAGCAGCGGCCTCAGCGACGTCGTCTCGTACCAATTGTAGAAGTGACCGCGGAAGCGCTCCATCTTTTCGAGCGTCGTGACGGTATGGTCGATCCGGTCAACGGTCTGGGCGAGGCTGATCCAGCCGAAATCGCGGGCGGAAACCGTGGACAGGAGATAGACGCCGACATTAGTCGGCGAGGTGCGGTGGGCGACGACAGGTGCCGGCGTTTCCTGGAAATTATCCGGCGGCAGCATGTTGTGCTCGGCCGTCACGAACGTCTCGAAATAGCTCCACGTCCGGCGCGCCACGAGCCGCAGCGTCGCGGCATCCTCCGGCGTTACCTCCAGGCGGTCCTCGGTTTCGGCCGACCGGCTGACGAACCATGCGACCGCAGGCGAAATCGCCCAAAGCAGTCCGAAGAAGAGAGCGACGATCACACCGGAGGATCCCGATGCGATGGTGAGCGAGATCGCGGCGAGCGCGACAAACGGCGCCGGCCACATCGTCTCGAAATAGCCGGCGAGACTGTCCGGCGCCGACCGTGCGGCTTGAGAGGCGGTGCGCCATTCGAGCAGGTGCTTGCGGCTGACATAGACACGGTAGAGCGTTCGCACGATCGCGTCGCCCATCGACCAGGCGCTGTGGGCGAAGAAGATGACGCGCAGCGCCACTTGCGCGGAGGCGAAAGACGCATCCCGAATCTGCGAGGCGAGATGACCCGTGGCGGTAACCTCGGGCTGCTTCCGCATCAGGCCGTCGAGCAGATCGAAGCTGAGGCCAAAGAAGGCGGTGAAGACCAGAAGCGCCTGCCATTGAGCCGCTTCCGCCACCGGCATGATGATCCAGCCTGCGACCGAGGCCAGCACCCAGGAGATCGGCACGAGCGAACGGCGCAGATTGTCGAGCATTTTCCAGCGCGACAGGGCAGGCACGCCGGAACGCAGCTTGAAGATGTAGGGAAGAAGCTGCCAGTCGCCGCGCACCCAGCGATGCTGGCGCGAGGCGTCGACCGAGTAGCGCGTCGGATAATCTTCGACGAGCTCGATGTCCGAGACCAGCGCCGAACGCGCATAGGCGCCTTCGAGCAGATCGTGGCTCAGCACTGCGTTCTCGGGGATCTTGCCCGCGAGCGCCGCATCCATCGCGTCGATGTCGTAGAGGCCCTTGCCGGTGAAGGAGCCTTCGCCGAACAGATCCTGATAGGCATCCGATGCTGCAAAGACATAGGGGTCCATGCCGCGATTGGCCGAGAACACGCGCTGGAAGAACGATGCGTCGTCGCCGGTCGTCAGCGAGCCGGTGATGCGCGGCTGCATGATCGCGTAGCCGGAAACGATGCGGCCTGATTTGCCGGCCACCGGCTTGTTCAGCGGATGGCGCATCTTGCCGACGAGCTTTGCCACCGCGCCGCGCGTCATGCGCGTGTCGGCGTCCAGCGTCATCACGAACTGGATGCCGTCCGGCAGCGGCGCTTCGGTCGGGAAGAATGTCGTGTCGGGTTCGCCGCGCAGCAGGCCGTTCAGTTCCGAGAGCTTGCCGCGCTTGCGCTCCCAGCCCATCCACACGCCCTCGGACTCGTTGAAGAGCCGACGGCGATGGAGAAGGTAGAAGCGCGGCGCGCCTTCCTTCGGATAGATCTTGTTCAGCTCGGCGACACGGTCTTTCGCGAAGTCGAGCAGCTCAAGATCTGCTTTGCTCTCTTCGGTCTTGCTGTCTGTCCAGTCGGACAGCAGCGCGAAATGACACTCGCCCTGAATATTGGACAGGAAATGGATTTCGACGTGGCGAAGCGCGTCCTCGATGTCGTCGCGCGAACCGATCAAGGTAGGCACCACGACGAGCGTGCGCGCATCCGCGGGCACGCCTTCCTTGTATTCATAGCCGATCAGCTGATCGGGCTTCACGTGCAGCGAGACCAGCGTATTGAAGAAGGCGACCGCAGCCTCGCTAGCCGGCAAAGCAAACAGCGCAAGCAGCAGTGCGAGCCCGACTCCGGCCAATCCGAACTGCGTCAGCGCCGAGCCGACAACGAGCACGAAGGCGGCGGTGAAGATCGCAACCGGGGCAGCGACGCCGATCCAGCCGAGGTGCCGGTAGAAGCGGTAGAAGCTCGTGCCGAACGGCACGGAATAGTCGACCGCCTGCTCGAGTTCTAAGCGTCTTGGACCGACCAGGAAGAAGCCAATATCGGTTGCATTGTTGCGCGCGAGGTCAAGCGCAGTGCGCGCGACTTCGGCCTCGGTCCTGGCCGAGCGTTTGGCGATTTCCTCGATGGCGAGGCGATACTGATCGCGCGATGAGAATTCGAGCGTCGCGAAGTCCGTTTCGGCACGGAGCATATGGTCGATGCGGCTGACCCGCTCGAACCATGTCGTCCAGTCGATGTCGTTGATCAGCCTCAGGCCGCGGATGATGTTGCCGGTCGTGACGTTGCCGGAAGACAGCGTGCCGTGCTCGCGGAGTGTGATCTCCTCTGCGTCCGTGCCAGCCCGTTCGAGTTCTGTTTCCAGCCAGGCAAGCGCCCGGCCGGCGCTTTGCGAGCCGTCGCGCAGGCGGAAAAGAAGCTGCGTGGCAAAGGTCGTATCGCCCGCATGCGCGGCATAATCGCTGAGGATGCGGATATCGCGATCATCCGACGGCGACAGGATGACCTTGTCGGCCACGACGTTGGCGATGCGGCGCATTTCACGCGCCCGGTCGACCCGCAGCGCCAGCCGGCGAAGGTTCTCGATGAGCACAAAGCGCAGCACCGAGGGCAGCGCCCAGAGCTCGCCGATCTTCAGCGGCTCGACCGACTGGAAGCCCTCGACCAGTGTTTCAAAGCGGGAGAGCGAAACGAGGCTGTCGGAATGTGCGACATAAAGACACGCGATCGCCAGAACACGCGGTATCCGCCCGCCCTGCACTTCGATCGTCGGAAGCCGGTTGTAATAGCGCCGCGGCAGATCGCGACGGATCTGCAGGATCGTGTCGTCGACGAGATAATGGTTGTCGAGCAGCCAGTTGGCGGCCGGCGTGATCGCCTCGCCTGCCTGCTGGGCGCTGGTCGCGCGCCGGACGACGGTCAGAATTTCTTGCCCAGCCTGCTTTACTTGCGCCCGAACGTCATAAGGTCCAAGGCCCGCGACCGCCTGGACCTGCCCTTCCGCAAGCTCGGCGCCAAGCCGCTCCAGTTCGGAATCGTGCCAGAAGGTGGAGCGGATCGGCAATTCCGCAGGTCCCGGCACCGGCACGGAATGAGCGTTCAACCGCTCAGAGTCGGTGTGAATATTCATGCAGTATGGAGTCCAAACGATTTTTGGCAGCGAATGGCGCCAGAAGTGTAAATCGATTGAGGCGGAAAAGGTTGCACCGCAAGGGAAGGTCGATCAACTTTTATTGCAACGCAGCAAAGAATTTTGCGCAGTGCGGGAACCAATCGCCGGGGTAAGAGTTAAGGGTCCTGCGCATATATCCAGCGCACCAGACGAGGATCAGAATATGCATCGACCTGTACGGAAGGCGGTTATCCCTGCCGCCGGCTTTGGAACGCGGATGTTGCCTGCGACGAAGAGCGTACCGAAGGAGATGCTGCCGGTCCTGGACCGTCCGATCATCGACTACATTGTCGAGGAAGCCTTCAGCGCCGGCATCGAGCATGTCGTCATCGTCACCGGGCGCATGAAGAACGCGATCGAGGATCATTTCGACCGGTCGGTCGAGCTTGACCACTCGCTGCGCTCCAACGGCAAGGAGAAGCTGGCTGATCGACTCTCCTCCGCGACGCCGGAGGTCGGCACCGTCTCTTTCGTGCGCCAGCAGGAAGCCCGCGGCCTCGGCCATGCGGTCTGGACCGCCCGCCACATTGTCGGCGACGAGCCGTTCGCGGTGCTTTTGCCCGACATGCTGATGTCGAGCGAGGAACCGTGCCTGAAAGGCATGGTGCGCACCTATGACAAATTCGGCGGCAACGTGCTGGCGGTTGAGAAGGTCGATCCCGAGGAAGCGCACAAATTCGGCATCGTGTCGCTTCAGCCGACCGCCAACGGGCCGATCGTCAACGGACTGGTCGAGAAGCCGGCGCCGGGCACCGCACCATCCAACCTGTACATTACGGGACGTTACATTCTTCAGCCAGAAATTTTCGGCGTGCTCGAAAACCAGACGCCAGGCGCGGGTGGCGAGATCCAGCTTACCGACGGGCTGATCGAGCTCACGAAGACCCAGGAGATCCGGCCGTTCGTCTACAATGGCACGACCTTCGACTGCGGCTCGCCGGCTGGTTTCGTCAGCGCCAATCTGCATTTCGCCATGCAGCGTCGTGACATTGCGAGCCAGCTCGTCATCCCGGATGCGCTGGTTGCGCGCAGCGGCAGACAAGCGGCCTAAGCCAAGGCCTTTTGCGGGCTTGCAAGATCTGGCACGGCCAAGCGACAGTGGCATTTCGGAGGAACCGAAATGCCACGCAACGTCATCGACTGGGATAAGTTGGAAACCACGGAAGCCATACCCGGCTTCTTCGGCAAGGTCTGTCACTCGGATTCCATGACCTTCGTCCTTTGGGACATCAAGAAGGGCGCGAAACTGCCCGAGCACAATCATGTGCATGAGCAGGTGGCGCACGTCCTTTCCGGTGAATTCGAGATCACGGTCGACGGTGAGACGCGCCGGATGAAAGCCGGCATGCTCGGCAATGTGCCATCGAACGCCCGTCATTCGGGCGTCGCGATCACCGATTGTCAAATCCTCGACGTGTTCCATCCGATTCGCGAGGACTATCTCAACGGCCTGAGCGCCACGGTCATTTCGGGAACGAAGGCCTGACCCTCGAGGGCCTCGGAACAAGTCACGGCGCAGCCAGTTGATCCACCTTTGAAGGAGGAAGGATCATGGTTGAGTCCCGCAGCCGAGGCGCTGTCGCCGAAAAGCAGCGCGATATCCAGAAAGGTGTGGCCGAGGACGATCGCGCGGAGAAAACGCCCAGCAAGAAGAAAGAGCGCACGCCGCAAACGGGCGCGCGGAAATATCCCGTTCCTCCCTTCCCGAAACAGCACCAGTCAAAGCCAGGCGCGGAATGGAAGCTCGATCCCGAGCCCATGTACGACGCGCCGTTCTACCTCGGTTCGAAGAAACTCGACGGAAAGGTCGCGCTGATTTCAGGTGGCGATTCCGGCATTGGCCGCGCCGTGGCCGTACTCTTCGCGCGCGAGGGCGCGGATGTTGCGATTTCCTACCTGACCGAGGAAGCCGACGCGAAGAAGACGAAGAAACTCGTCGAAGCCGAGGGCCGCAAGGCGATCCTCATCCCTGGCGACGTGACGGATCGAAAATATTGCGAGAAGGCGGTCGCGAAGACTGTGAAGGAGTTCGGTGGGCTGGACCTCCTCGTCAACAACGCCGCCTTCCAGGTCCATAGCAAGGATTTTGTCGACCTCACGCCCAAACATTTCGACGAGACGCTGAAGACCAACCTCTATGGCTATTTTCACCTCGCGCAGGCGGCGGTGCCGCACATGAAACCGGGCTCGGCGATTATCAACACCGGCTCGGTGACCGGCATCGACGGCTCGAAGGCGCTGGTCGACTATTCGATGACCAAGGGCGGTATTCACGCCTTCACCCGCGCACTCGCCGGCAATCTGCTGCCGAAGGGCATTCGTGTGAATTGCGTTGCGCCGGGTCCGGTTTGGACGCCGCTCAATCCGTCGGACAAGGAAGCAGAAGATGTCTCGCAGTTCGGCGCGAAGACGCCAATGAAGCGACCTGCGCAGCCCGAGGAGATCGCGCCGGCCTACGTCTTTCTCGCCTCATCGCACTGTTCGAGCTACATCACCGGCGAGATCCTGCCGATCATCGGCGGATACTGATTGCGCAGCTTAGCCGGCTTTGCTCTCCAGCCAGCGCAGGGCGATCGCCTCGTCACGGTCGAGCCATTCCGGAGTGTTGCGAAAACGGTCGCGAACCTCGGCGATTTCCTCGCCAAGCCGTCCCTCGTCCCATGTCGACAGAACCGTCGGATGAACATAACAGGCGCGACACACGGAACGTGTGTTGCCCAGACGCGCGGCGACCTTGTCGATCACACCGTTCAATTCGCGCGCCGCTGTTGTTTTCGCCTCGGGCCGCTCGACCTCGGCGAGCATGACCGCTGCCCGCACGGTGCCGCCCCAGGTGCGAAAATGCTTTGATGTGAAATTCGGGCCAGCCGCTTCACGGATGTAGGCGTTCACATCCTGCGAGCCGATAGAACGGCGGGCGCCATCGTCATCAATGTATTGGAAGAGATGCTGGCCGGGGATGTCCTGCACGCCCTTGACGATGCGCGCGATCCTGCGATCCGCGATGCGAAGCTGCCACTCTTTTCCGGATTTGCCCTTGAAGGCGAAGCGCATCGCCGATCCGGTGATCTCGACATGCCGGTCGCGGAGCGTCGTGAGGCCAAAGCTGTTGTTCTCGCGCACGTAGGAATCGTTGCCGACGCGGATCATCGCATTGTCGAGCAGCCAGGCGACCGTGGCGAGAACCTTGTCGCGCGGCAGGCCCTTTTTGCGCAGATCGGAATCGATGCGTTTGCGGATGTCAGGCAATGCTCGCGCGAACTCGACAAGGTTTGAATATTTCACCTCGTCGCGGCTCTCGGTCCAGCGCGGATGATAGCGATATTGCTTGCGGCCTTTCACATCGCGGCCGGTCGCCTGCAAATGGCAGTCGGCGCGGGGCGATATCCAGACATCGGTCCAGGCCGGCGGGATGACGAGGCCCTTGATGCGGTCGAGCGTGCGTGCATCCGAGACCGCTTTGCCCTTCGCATCCGCGTAGCGAAAGCCATTGCCGGCACGAAGACGGCGAAAGCCGGGATCGGTATCGCTGCAATAGATCAGCGAGGCCGCTTCCGCAGTGAGTTCCATTTCAGACGGTTCGGTTTCGGCTTGCGATTTGGTGAGCACCCGCCCCTCCCAGTCACGATCGACTGGAGCGAACGGCAAAGGCGCGGCAAAGTTCCCGCGTTGCGAAATCAGCCGGCTATGGAACGGTGCGAGGAATGCGGTGATCGAAATGAATGATCATGGTCCGACCAGTCGCTTCCCTGACGATCATCTTCAGGAGGTCTTCGTCAGTCGGCTCCTGCTCGTCACACAGGGTGCGGACGCGGACGAGAAGCTCATGGGTGGAGACGATGGAACCGGGCGCGTGACCGGAAAGCGCTGTGAGTACAGCGCCATGGGCATCCTGACTCATCAACATGGCCGACACCTCCCGTGCCAACCCTCAAGCCCGCCGACGAAAGGATTATTACACCCGCCAGAGCGCGCGAATAGCGAAAAGGTGGTCCTGCCAGATCACTGAAACGCGATTGCTTGGCTAAACGCCCAACCTTTTCCATCGGGCGTGGGCGGGAAGGGAGCCGCGCGCTGGACTGCGGAGAGCGCCGCCTTGTCGATTTCAGGTGAACCGGAACTTCTTGAGAGGCGTACCCCGGACAGTCCGCCATTTGCCGTGACCGTGAAGGCGACCGTTGCCTCGCCAGTCTTCCGGACGCGGCTCCGCTTCGACGCGCGAACCACCTTGGAGCGCACCTTCCCCTTGTAATTGCTGGCACTCGCATTGCCGGCAACCTTTTCCGTGCCCTTGCCCGTGACGTTCTTCGCTTTCGTGCCGTCAGAGCGACCGCCGGCATCGCCCTTCCTCGCGTCGGATGTGTTCTGACCGCCGGAACCCGCCGTCTTGGTGGTGCGCTTCTCTTCCTTCTCCGGTTTTACCTTCGGCTTCGGCTTCTCCGCTACCTTCTTTGGTTCGGGCTTCTTTTCGATCTCTGGTTTGGACGCCTCGGCCTGCTTCACCGGTTCTGGCCTTTTCTCCGGGATCGGCGCGGTATCCGGTGTGGCTTCCGCGACCGTCTCAGGCTCGACCGGCTCGACCGGTTGCGCAACTTCAGTCACCGCCTGCTCGGCTGGCGTCGCTTCTGTTGGCGCGACCGTGTTCGGATCGACAACGGGCTGAACGGTGTTGTCGTCCTCGACAGGCTCGACCGTGTCGGTGGCCAGAACTTCCGAAACCATTTCCGCCGGCGCGACGGCAGCAGGCGCCTCCGTCACCCGTTCCGCGCGCTCCACCTCAGGAACAGGCGCCGCTTCGGCGACCTCCATCTGGGGCTCAGCGGTTTCCTGCACCGGCTGGACACGCTCGACCGGTTCCGCCGTGATCGTATCGACCGGCTCCGTCACGGTTTCGGCCGGGACCACCTCGGCCTCGGTTGCCTCGACGGTCTTTGCCTCGACCATGTCGATGATCGTCACTTCAGCGACAGCTTCGTCCATTGGCCGACCCGAGGAAAGCTGGTCCTCGGGCGCGTTGCCGAGAAAAGCGATGCCGGCATCTTCCGAACCCGCCACCAGCACACCCTCATCGCCGGTCGTCAGAAAGAACGCCACGACGGCGACATGCAGCGCGATCGACGACGCGATCGCGGCACGCCAGAATTTCTGCCGCGCTTTCGCCGCCGATGCGGTCGGCCCGAGCGGCTCGCGAGCGACATCGGCGAGCTCATCCTTCTGATCGATGATGATCTGCGCTTCGCGCTCCAGGCGCGCATAGGTCAGCGGAATGTTGATCGGCGCGCCGAAGCGCGGATCGTCCGGCTCCAGCGACAAGGCGCCGGGCGGCGGCCAGACCGTCGAGGGGGCAAAGGCGGGCTCGAACGCCATGGCCGCGGCTACTGTGCGACTGTCCGGGAGATTTCGCGGCTGGAGGCAGGTCCTGGGATCGGTCGATCGCTGCCTTCAGGGTCGCGAAATGTCTCGGAGTTGCGCGTGCGCTCAAGCACGTCCAGCGCGCAGCACGGCATGGCGCACATGTCGCCGCGCTGTTCGAACAGAAGGTGGAGATCTTCGAAGCGCTGGGTGTTCATCCTGCTTACACGCCGAAGGCGATGCCCCCCTTCGTCGATGTCTTCAGTCCGCGCATGCAAGCGGCCGGCTCGATGCCCGTGCCGACGCAGTCGGTCGCGTGGTTCACCAGCACGCGACTCACCTTGCCGCAGTCGGTGCCTGCGAGATCGAAGCGGCTGACCTTCGTCTTGCCGTTCGGCATGTCACGGAATTCCAGGACGGTCAGGCGGTCGACGATGCCTTCAGCATTGAACAGCGCAAGCTCGAAGGCTGCGCGGTCGAGGTCGCCGTCGAGATTGTTGGTGACCACGAAGGTCAGGCGGCAGCCTTTGTCGGAAGGCTGCGCGGCGTTGAGCTCCAGAAGCAGGGTGGGCGCAGTCTCCTGCGCGCCACCGGGTGCGGCCAGAACGGCCGACATGAAAACCGCCGAGGTCAGCAGGCGGAGATATGCGGCCGCGCTCGCCATCAGTAATCGAACTTCTTTGCCAGGGTGAACTTGAAGGTCCTGCCCTTGGAGGGTTCGTTGCGCAGGAACTCCTTGTACTGAACGTTGAAGATGTTATCGACGCCGAAGATACCTTCCCAACCTTTCAGCGCACCGTCTTCCGGCTTCCAGCTGACGAAGACGTCGTGCACGTTGAAGGCTTCCGCATACCGCGTCGAACCGCTCGGCAGCGGCGCTTCCGAGCGTCGCGCCGGATCCTGCGGCGCGGAGACAAAGCGCGCCGTCCAGCCGAACTTCACGCCATATTCCGGCAGCTTGCCGCCGAGCGTGAACCCCAGTTCATGCGGCGCCACCGAGGTGAGCCACGCATCCGTCAGCGCGTTCCTGCCGTTGGTATAGGTATAGCTGGCATTGGCGAAGACGTAGTCGGCCTCATAGGCGAGTTCGACCTCCGCGCCGTAGATGCGCGCCTGCTGGATATTCACGTAACCGGGAATGTTGTTCGGCCCTGGAACCAGCGCCGGGTTGAGCGCGATCAGATCCTGGATGTCGTTGTAGAACCCGGTCGTCTTGAGCTGCAGGCTGTCGCCATCCTGCATCAGGTCGTAACCCGACACTGCGAAACCGGCCTCGAAATTGTTCGCCCGCTCCTTCTCGAGGTCGAGGCTCGGCAGGAAGGTGTTGGACGATCCACCCGTCGAGAACACCTCGTCGAGCGTCGGGAAGCGCTCCGTGTGCGCGACCGAACCGAACACGGCGAAGTTGTCGTTGAAGCGGTAGTGGGCGGCGATCTTAGGCGAGATCGCCGTGTCTGAATCCGAGGCTGTCACAAGCGTGGAGTCGTCCGATGTCAGCTTGCGCCAGTCGATGCGAACGCCTGGGATGATGGTCAGGCGGTCATTCCAGACAAACTCGTCCTGCACGTAGAAGCCGGTCTTGAGGTCGGCGCCTTCCGGGTGGAAGTTGATGCCCGCCGGCGTGCCGGCGACCGTGACCGCTTCAGCGGTGCGGATCTGGTAGGCCGACTGCCAGCCATAGGTGAGGTAATTCTCCCAGTTGTCGCCGCTCCACTCGCTGGTGTTCTCGACCTTAAGCTGCCAGGTCTGGTAGCCGTACTCGGTGTCGCATATCAGCAGGCTGGTCGCGCAGGTGATGCCGAATCCCGGATTGCCCGAAGCGTCGGTCTGCTCGACATTGGTGTCGGAGAACGAGGCCGAGACCTTCAGATCCAGCATGTCGTTGTCGGAGAAGGGATCCTCCCATGACACGACAGCCGTCCGGTCGACGACATGCCGATCGACGGTGCCAAAAATATTCATGCCGTCGCCGCCGATCTGCGCGTAATCCTGATCGTCGGCGTTCGAATCCCAATGCTGGTAGGAGAAGCGCAGCGTCCCTTCGTCGCCGACCTTGGCGGTCGCCTTGGCAAGGCCCGACCAGGATTCGAAATCGGAACTCCGGATGACCGTGCCGTTGCCCGTCTCATAAGGATCAGACATGCGGTAGTTGCCAGAAATCAGGACGTCGAAGTTTTCCGAAAACTGATGCGCAAGGACAGCCGAACCCATCCAGCCGTTCCTGTTCGAATTGTATGTGCCCTTCACCTTCAGCGCGCCGGTCTTGCCTTCCTCGATGAAGTCGGAGGCGTCCTTGGTGGTGAAGTTGATGACGCCGCCGAGCGCGCCAGACCCATAGAGCGTCGATGACGCCGGGCCGCGCAGCACCTCGACCCGCTTGTAGAGCTCCGGGTCGGAGAAGAAGGAGCCCATGCGGTACTGCTCGTAGTACTTCACGGCGCCATCGACGGTGACGATGATGCGGCCTTCCTCGCCGGCCGACTCAGGCGCGCCGATGCCGCGTATGTTGAAGCTCTGGCCGAAGGCGCGGTCGGCGCCCGTCGTATTCACGCCCGGAATGTTTTCGATCGCTTCGATGATCGAAGCCGGCTGTTCGAGATCGATGTCTTCCTGGTTTTTGACGGTGACGGCCTGTGGCGTGTCGATCGCGACTTTCTCGACGCCGGCGCCGACGACGATACGTTGCAGGGTCGTCACGCGACGCTGCGTCGGCGCTGCTCCCTCAACCTGCGCGATCGTCTCTTCGGTTTCCTGCGCAAGCGCTCCGCTCATCACGGCCAAAACCGAGAGTGCCGCTCCGCTCAGCAGAGCGGCCATATTCCTTGCCACCGGCCCCATCTCCAACTCCAATGCTTGGTGCTTCGTGCCGGCTGGCATTGCGCTCGCTCGCATCGAAATCTTTTTTCAATTTCCGGATCGCCAAAAATCTTGACTCATTTACTCCGGTATTGCACTGACTAATAAACATGAGTATGCGAGTCAACAATTGATTGACCGCGCCGAGGGACGCCGAAAGGTGCTTGCGGCCGGCAAACCTGGAGGCGAAAACCGTGAACAGCCACGACCCGCGCAGCTTCTCTTTCTCCGAGCGTCGCACCCTCTATCGGAACGAACGTCCCGAACCGGTCCGCTTCCCGACCCGCACGGTTGCCAGCGAGGCTCTGTTCCGCGGCGATCATGAGATCGGCATCGAGCATCACGGCGCGCTCTATCGCCTGAAAATCACCCGCCAGGGCAAACTGATCCTCAACAAATAGGCAGACCATGACAGTGACGACCAAGCCATCGCCAGAAGCGATCCGCCAGGCGCGTATAGACAATCCCAAGATGCGGGAGCGCGATCTCGCGACGCAGCTTGGCATTTCCGAAGCAGAATTCGTCGCTGCCTGGTGTGGCGACGGGGCGACGCGAATCGAGCCGCGCGTCACCGATATTCTCAAGGGCCTTGAGGCGGTCGGCGAGGTCATGGCGCTGACCCGCAACGAAAGCGCCGTCCATGAGAAGATCGGCGTCTATGAGAACGTGTCGGCCGGCGATGGCGGCACGCTCGTGCTGGGCGAGCAGATCGACCTGCGCATCTTCCCGAATGTGTGGAAGCACGGCTTCCTCGTCGAGAAGAGGGAAGGCGACGACATCCGTCGCAGCCTGCAATTCTTCTGCGCGGCCGGTAACGCGGTGCACAAGGTTCATCTGCGTCCCGCATCGAATCTTGAGGCGTTCAACGCCTTCGTCGCACCGCTTGTCTCGGCTGACCAATCACAGACGGTCGCGGTCGCCGCACCGGCGGCCAAGCCCGCCTTGCCGGTCGTCGAACCCGGCGTCAGCGTCGAAGAGCTCCGTGACCGCTGGAGCAAGCTGACCGACGTGCATCAGTTCTTCGGCATGCTGCGTCAGCTCAAGCTGTCGCGCCAGCAGGCGATGCGCATGGTCGGCGAGGATTACGCCTGGACGCTCGACGCGAGCGCGCTGCCGGCGATGCTCAACCATTCCGTCGACGGTGAAATCCCGATCATGTGCTTTGTCGGCAGCGCCGGCTGCATCCAGATCCATTCCGGGCCGATCAAGAAGGTCGCGCCGATGGGTCCGTGGATCAACATCATGGACGAGACATTCCACCTGCACCTGCGGCTGGACCATGTCCGTGAGCTGTGGGCGGTGCGCAAGCCGACCAAGGACGGGCACGTGACCTCGCTCGAGGCCTATGACGCCGAAGGCCAGATGATCATCCAGTTCTTCGGCAAGCGCCATGAGGGTGAAGTTGAGCGCACCGACTGGCGCTTCCTCGCCGAGAATCTGCCGCGTCTTCCCGTACCGACCGCGGCCTAAGGAGGACTTCCATGAGCATGTTGCGTTTTACGCGCCGCGCCGCCGGCGTCGCCGCCTTTGCTTTTCTGACTTTTGGTTCGGCACTCGCCGAAGAAGGTGTGACCGTCATTCCGGACACCTCGCGCATTGTCGCGGTCGGCGGCTCGATCACAGAAATCGTCTATGCGCTCGGCGAGGAGAAGAAGCTCGTCGGCCGCGACTCGACCAGCGTCTTCCCGGAAGCGGCCTTCCAGGTTCCTGATGTCGGCTATATGCGCGCGCTATCCCCCGAAGGCGTGCTTTCGGTGAACCCTTCCGCGATCATCGCTATTCACGGCAGCGGCCCGCGCGAGGCGGTTGATGTCCTGAAGAAGGCGAGCCTGCCTTATGTCGAGATTCCCGATGCCTACACACATGAAGGCATCATCGAGAAGATCGAGCTGGTCGGCCATGCGCTCGGCGTCGACGATAAGGCGAAGGCGCTGGCCGCCACCGTCGATGCCGACCTCGCCAAGACCGAGGCGCTGATTTCAGGCATCAAGGAGAAGAAGCGCGTCCTCTTCATCCTGAGCTTCCAGGACGGCAAGATACTCGGCGCGGGCGAAGGCACCGCCGCCAACGGCATCCTCGCACTGGCCGG
>Ga0335075_10002371_pt1 | contig 30360 bp, 38 predicted proteins | sample Lox_Sample_24_FD_206723 | JGI IMG/M metagenome (GOLD analysis project Ga0335075, IMG submission 206723) | Soil microbial communities from Loxahatchee National Wildlife Refuge, Florida, United States - Lox_Sample_2.4 | ecosystem: Environmental > Terrestrial > Soil > Wetlands | place: USA...
GCACTTTTCCGGCTCAAAGCAGCCGATTTTCCCGAGCAACGCGGTCATTTTCCGGAGCAACAGCCGCTGAAACTGCTTGGCGGTGCTGCGTTGCGCTGGAAATTCCGGCTGAACGCGGCACGCGACATCTAAGTCGGGCGACTCGGTCATGCGCCATCCTAGAACAGATGTTCCCTTCCGAAAAGGCCGCTTATCGGAACCTAATCAGGGCGCGAGGAGGCCGCTAGCTAGATACACGCACAGGTAGAAGTCGATGGAGGCGCTAGGGTTGATCTCCAGGCGAAAATAAACTATCCGTCTGCTTTCAGAACAGCTCCAGGCCTCTGACATGTCTGCTACTTTTTCCGCCGACCCCGACGAGCGACAAAAACCCGTCTGGGAAGATAGTCCTGACGAGACCGACATCGACCTGAAACCGCGCCCCCGCGCGCTCGCGGCCAACGACGTCCTCCTCGGATTGCTGGCGACCGCCCAGGATGCGCTGTCGCGCCTCGATGCGCTCGCCGGCGCCGCACCTGAGTCAGTCCGGCGCGGACTCCTTGCCCGCATGGCCCTGCGCGAGGCCGCCGGCTGGCTGGCCTTCCGGCACGCCTGGGTGCATCCGCTCGACCTCGCCCTGCGCGGCGCCGGCCTGCTCGGCACCTTCACCAAGGCCCGCAGCGGCTTCGCCGCTCGCGCGATGCTGCACACCTTCGGCGCGAGGGCCACGGAGCCCTGGGAAGAGATGGACCCGTTCACGGGGCTCGACGCCGATGCGGCGGCGCTGGAGGCGATCGAGGTGGCCAAAGCTCTCGCGGGAAGGGCAGGGGAGGGGTTCCCGCTCGAAGGTTGGGAGGGGGCCGGCGCGCTCCTCGCCGGCCGCGCCCTCGATGCGGTGTTCCGCCCGCTGTGGAGCGCCTACGCGACCCTCGGCGACGGCGCCGATCTGGACGGCCGGCCGAAGCTCCGGGGCGATGTCGCCCGGCGGGTGGGCGCCCAGGATTGGCGTGGCACCTTTCTCCATCTGGTCGCCGAATCGGCCCTGTCTGGGCTGCGGGATCTCCGGGCGCTGAGCGAACTGCGGGACCGCGGCGCCGCGCTCGCCGCCCGGCAGGACCGGCGCTCGCGGCTGCCGGCCGCCTTGGATTGCGTCATGAGCCGGGTGCTCACCACCCCGAAGGGGCTCGCGATCGAAATCGGGGTCACGCACCAAGCCGCGCTCGGGATGCTGCGGGCGCTGAAGGCAGCGGGAATCGTGCGGGAAGCGAGCGGGCGAGAAAGCTTTCAGGTGTTCATGGTGACACTTCCGTTCTGACGGTGGCGACGACGCGCCTGGAAGCGGAGACGGTCTGTGCCGTCGTGCGGAATGGGGAGCATTGGATCGCGCGTCTCAACGCATGGCAACCTGCCAGGAATGGAGCGATGGAGGGCCGCCAGCCATGCGAATGAGCCACCGGAAGCCGGATTTCGTGCCCGCGCATGACCCGGAAGCGTTGTAGGGAGACGCCCATGCATGTCTTCCCCGATCAGGCTGCCCTGGAAGCGATCTGCCGGCGCTACCGCATCCGCCGGCTGTCGCTGTTCGGCTCCACCCTGAAAGGCACCACCCGACCCGACAGCGACGTGGACTTGCTGGTCGAATTCGAGCCGGGCGCCACCCCGAGTCTCTTCACCATGGCTGAGATCGAACTGGAGCTGTCGCCACTGCTCGGCGGTCGCAAGGTCGATCTGCGCACCGCCGGCGACCTGAGCCGGTATTTCCGCGAGGAGGTCGTCCTGATGGCGGAGCCGCAATATGAAGCCGGATGACCGCATCCGCCTGACCCACATGGCCGATTCTCTCGGTGAAGCCATCCGTTTCACCAAAGGACGCAGCCGGGCGGATCTGGACAGCGACCGGATGCTCACTTTCGCCGTGCTGTACGCGCTTCAGACCGTGGGCGAGGCGGCCAGCAGAATCAGCCAGGAAACGCGCGACCGGCACGCGCAGATCCCCTGGCCCGTGATCATCGGCATGCGGCATCGCCTGGTGCATGCCTACGCTGACATCGACCACGATATCCTGTGGACCACAGCCACCGAGGCCGCGGCCAGACTGCTGGCGCAGGTCAACAGCATTCTGCAATCGGGCTGATCCACGGCTATTACCAACCAGGAACGTGTCAACCAGGTCATGCCGCCAAGGGTTCAGGCAGCGCGATCAGGGGTTACAGGTCGGATCAGCGCAGCACGCAGAGGCGCACCGCCGTCATGTCTTCCACCCGAATTCGCTCCGTGCTGCGGAGATCGTGTCTCGGCTGCGAACCGCTGTGGAGCCGAGGCCGGTGATCTTTTGATCCAGGCGACTGGACGCAATCGGACTTTCGCTGCTTCTGGGGTGCTCGCTGTTTCAGCCGTCTTCGGCCGTTGGCGCCCGGCCCTGGGTGACGGGCATCCCGCCCAGGAAAAGGTCTACCGCCCGCTCGGCCCAGACCTCCTGCTCCGCCGCGTCGAGCGGCGGCCCAAGGCCTAATCCGCGTCGCTGTGGAACGGACAGCAACAGCGCCATGAACTGCTCGGCCGCCCAAATGGGCTCAACGATGCCGGCCTCCGCCATCACGCGGGCCAGACGATCCGTGCCAGCGCCTGCTCCCGCCTCGCGCATGACCAACGCGAGCTCGGGGAACCGCCCGATTTCGGCGATGACCAACCGATAGAGCCCGAGTGCCTGTGGCGTCAGCGCAGTAGCAAGCATGACCCTCGCCGAGCCAAGCAGCGTGTCGCGCAGGCTGCCCCCCTGCTCGATTTCCGCATCGAACGCCGGCAGCCAGTTTGTCACAAGCCGCGCCACCACCACCTGCAGCAGCGCTGCTTTACCGGAAAAACGGGCGTACAGGGTGCGCTTGGAGACGCCTGCGGCCGCGGCCACTGCCTCCAGGCTGGTGGTGCTGTAGCCATCGCGCAGGAACAACTCAGTCGCCGCATCCACCACCCGCTCGGTCAGCAGCGGTGCTTCGTCTCGGCTCGGCCGGCCGCCCCGTGGGCGAGACGTTCTAGCGATAATAAGAATATCTAGGCCCGTAAGGATGCCACGGAGGCGGCACTACCACGCAGCCTGCGAGGGCAACAGCGGCGATGGCCAGACAGGCGATGCGGCGAACGATGGACCAGCGGCGCGGGATTGCCATGTGAGCTCTCCTGGATGGTGACCGGCTCCATATATGCCGCCACCAAGTAAACGCAACCGCGGCGTTGCGTTCCGAAACCTGACATCCGCCTACCGGCGGCTACATCCGCCATCGGAAAGGACTTCAACGCTGACAATGTTGGGGTGGGCCCAACCGCCGAGGAAGCGACGAAGCCCCGCCTGATGCGGTTGGCGCGGGAAGGGCTGGGCGGCCCGGAGTGATCGCAGGCGCGGGCTTAGCCGACCGCAGCTTTCGAGGTGGCGGCGGGAAACACAAAGCCCGAAATTCCCCTACGCGCGATAGCCGCGCTTATCGCGCGTAGCTCGGCCGTCGGCGGCCGCAAGGCCGGTGACGGCCGCCAGGTTCACGATTCGTGCGCGCCTCTCAGGCCATCGCTCAAAGTCGCAGGAGTCCTGGCGCGAGTCGGAGAAACTCCACAAGCAGTGGCATTGGAGAGCATCGCCAATCGGCCAGGTTGGGATCGACCGAAGGGCGGGAGTAGCCCGACCGTGGGCTGACCCCAGCGTTATCCATCCAGATTGTCGCTCCCCGCCCCGCGCTTGTGCGCTTGTTTGCAGGATCCGACAGCGGAGGAACCCGCGCCGCAGCCATCGCGTCCCTCATCGCAACCGCTCGCCTGAACGGCCTCGATCCCGAAGCTTATCTCCGGCACGGGCTCGAACGCATCGCCACGCATCCGGTCAACCGGATCGTCGAGCTGCCACCCTGGAACTGCACCGAACTCACCGGGCCAGTTCCGACATCCCGCCACGCCACCTGACACCGAACCTGTCAATCCACAATCGCCACGGTCCCGGCCGGACGCTTACCGATCTCGAGTTGCTGGCGCGCGACCAGCGCCTCGGCGGCGGGTTCCCGCAAGAAGTGCGGCGGATCTGGTTCAACTGCCTCAAGCGGCGGAGCCAGCGAAACCGGCGCAGGCGCATTGGCTAGACTTGGTTCGAGGCTCTGACTGCGTGCTTGCCTCTGCCGCCGCCTTCGACCCATCTCAAGGCCCCCGTCGAGCCCAAAAAGGGGGCGACATGTCTTGTCCGACCATCGCGGGGCGTCTCACCTTGGGAAACGGGGCCGTAGCCCTTCCACTGAATGGGAGTCTGCTTCCCGAACTTGACCGCTGCCCGGCCGGGTCCGAGCGACCAAAGTTGTCCCCGTCAAACAGGGCGGCCGGTGCCGCAAGTTCGGAGAGATTAAGTGATGGGTGTCCGCTTCAACACCGTCGACGTCGATGGCCTGAAGGTGTTCCACCGTTCCGCCGGCGACCCAAGCGCCCCGGTCGTGCTGTTGCTGCATGGCTTCCCCAGCGCAAGCGACATGTTCCGCGGCCTGATTCCGGAGCTGGCCGGCAAGTACCACGTGGTCGCCCCGGACCTGCCCGGGTTCGGCATGACCGAGCAGCCCGCCCGCGACGCGTTCGCCTACACCTTCCAAAATATCACCAGGGTGGTCGGCCGCTTCACCGAGGTGCTCGGCTTGAAAAAGTTCGCCATCTACGTCTTCGACTACGGTGCCCCGGTTGGCTTCCGTCTGGCGCTGGCGCATCCTGACCGCGTCACCGCGATCGTCTCTCAGAACGGCAACACCTACCTGGAAGGCGTGTCCGAGGCCTTCGCTCCGGTCCAGGCCTACTGGAACGAGCCGACCCAGGCCAACCGTGACGCCCTGCGCGGCTTCCTGGCCCCGCAGACCACCCTCTTCCAATACACCCACGGCGTGAGCGATCCGGCGCTGGTATCGCCCGACGGCCGCAACCTCGACGACTTCTACCTGGCGCGCCCGGGCAACGACGAGATTCAGCTGGACCTGCTCAGCGACTACAAGACCAATGTCGCCCTCTACGGCGACATCCAGGCCTATCTGCGCGACAAGCGCCCGCCGGTGCTGGCCATCTGGGGCAAGAACGACCCCTTTTTCATCCCGCCGGGCGCCGAAGCCTTCAAGCGGGACGTCCCGGACGCCGAGGTCCGCTTCGTCGACAGTGGCCACTTTGCCCTGGAGACCCACGCCCGGGAGATCGGTGCGGTCATGCGCGACTTCCTCGCCAAGTACCTGGGCTGACCACCGCCAAGCGTCCCTCGCGGCGCCCGGCTCCCCTGACCTTCGAGGCCGCTGAGCGTGGACCTCCCCTGAGCGAGACTGACCATGACCGCCACCCCGACAGACATCGTACGCGACTTCTACCACAAGCTCGCCGCCGGCGACGCCTCCGGCGCCCTGAGCCTGATGGCCCCGGACATCGAGTGGATCACCATGTGGCACTACAAGGTCGAAGGCCGCGGCCCCGGCCCCGTCGCCGAAGGCCTGTTCAAGCCCTTGGCGGCTGAGTGGACCAGCTTCTCGCTCGTGCCCAGCGAGTTCATCAGGGAGAACGAGACCGTGGTGTCGCTCGGCGATTTCAAAGGCGTCCACGGCGCCACCGGCAAGACCTCCGAGGCGCGCTACGCCCACGTCTGGACGGTGAAAGACGGGAAGATCACTCGATTCCGTCAGTACATCGACACCTTGGCCGTTGCGGAAGCTCGACGTCCGTGACCTGCCAGCGGCCGGGCCACTCCCCCATGTCCGGCCGACGCCGCTCATTCGACAATTTGCCTGAGAACCACGCCATGAGCCGCCCGCCGCTGCCCCCGTTCACCGACGATACCGCGATCCAGAAGGTGCGGGCCGCCGAGGACGCCTGGAATACGCGCGATCCGGCGCGGGTGGTCCTGGCCTACACGCCCGACAGCCGCTGGCGAAACCGGGTCGAGTTCCCGCGTGGCCGCCAGGAGATCCAGGCCTTCCTCACCCGTAAGTGGGCCCGGGAACTGGACTATCGCCTGATCAAGGAGTTGTGGACCTTCGCCGGCGACCGCATCGCGGTGCGGTTCGCCTACGAATACCGCGACGACAGCGGTCAGTGGTTCCGCGCCTACGGCAATGAGAACTGGCGCTTCGACGCCGACGGCCTGATGGCCACGCGGTTCGCCAGCATCAACGAACACCCCATCGCCGAGGCCGAACGGCATTTTCGCTGGCCGCTGGGCCGCCGCCCCGACGACCACCCGGGCCTCAGCGACCTTGGCCTCTGACGCCGAGCCCGCCATCGCGCCGACGATTTCCACCCGCAACCGAAAGGTACCCGGCCATGACCAAGCTGCTCTTCATCCAAGCCTCCCCTCGCGGCGAGCAGTCCAAATCGATCCAGGTCGCCCAAGCCTACCTCGACGTCCTGAAAGCGACGAACCCGACGCTGGAGGTGGACGTGCTCCCCCTGTGGGAGACCGAGCTGCCCCCGTTCGACGGCGACAAGGCCGCCGCCAAGGTCAACGTGATACTCGGCCAAGAACAGAACGCCGTGCAGAAGGTTGCCTGGGAACAGGTCGTGGAGATCGCCTCCCGCTTCATCAACGCGGACCGCTACCTGTTCGCGGTGCCGATGTGGAATGGCACGCTTCCGTATCGGCTGAAGCACTATATCGACATCATCCATCAGCCGGGCTTGCTCTTCGGTCTCAAGCCGGAGACGGGCTATTTCGGCCTGCTGGAGAACAAGCACGCTACCCTGGTGCTGACTGCCGGCGCTTATGCCGACAGTTTCCCGTCGCCGGCCTTCGGGGTCGACCACCAGTCCACCTACCTCAAGTCTTGGCTCAACCAGGCCGGCGTCACCGCCATCGACGACCTGCGGTTCCAGCCCACGCTCCTGACGGCTGACCCGCAAGGCGCCCTTGAGCAGGCCAAACAGGCCGCGGTTGAACTCGCCAAGGCGCATGCGCGCATCTGAGGCCAGTAGAAGGAGTAAGGCCATGAACTCTGGAAAGCTTGAAGCCGCGATCCCCGACGCGGCCGCGCTCACGCGGTCCGCGACGGCGGCGAGTCCCATCCCTTCGACCACTGCCACAACCACCTATCACCGCACTCAGATCGATGGGGTCGAGGTCTTTTATCGGGAGGCGGGCCCCAACGATGCGCCCACCATCGTGCTGCTGCACGGCTTCCCATCCTCGTCGCGGGCATTCGACACGCTGATCCCCCTGCTGGCGACGCGCTATCACCTGATCGCAGCGGATTTCCCGGGCTTCGGTCAGAGCGACGCGCCGCCGCCGTCGGCCTACGCCTACACGTTCGACCACCTGGCGCAGACCACGGACCATCTGCTCGAGGCGCTTGGGATCAACCGGTACAGCCTCTACATCCACGACTACGGCGCGCCGGTTGGCATGCGGCTGATCCTGGCCCACCCCGAGCGCCTGCAGGTGCTGATCAGCCAGAACGGCAATGTCTACCAGGCCGGCCTGGGCGCGAAGTGGAGCAAGATCGCGCAGTATTGGGCCGACCCGGCCGCGCACCCGGAGGTGATCGACGCCTTCCTGTCGCCGGAGGCGACCGAGCAGCGCCATACCCTCGGCACCTCGCATCCGCAGCGCTACAATCCCGACACTTGGACAGACGAAATCATGCACCTGTCCAAGCCCGGCCAGCGCGAGATCCAGGCGGCGCTGCTCTACGACTACCGGACCAATGTCGCCGCCTACCCCGCCTGGCAGGCGTGGCTCCGACAGCATCGGCCGCCAACCCTGGTGGCCTGGGGTGCCAACGACCCGTCCTTCATCGCGGCGGGCGCGACGGCCTTCCGCGCCGACCTGCCGGATGCGGAGATCCGCCTGCTGGACGCCGGCCATTTCCCTCTCGATGAAAAGACCGACGAGACCGCCGCGCTGATCCTGACCTTCATGGCCAAGCACCCCCCCTCGGGCGCACCGGCCGGGAGATAGGGCCGAGACCGACGGGCTCGATCTTGAAAGGCAAGAAAGATCAGTTGCCTGAGGAAACTGCGAGGTCATGCTGGCCTGATGATGCTCAACCCCTGATGCTATCCCGGCTACCGCTTCGCGGCAAAGATCATCAGTCACACCACTTCGAAGCACGTCTACCCCATTGCAAGAACCGGCGCCGCATCGCCTCGCGCTATGATCGGCTAGGACGAACATCTCGCGCAACGGTTTCGATAGCAATCGCTCTGCAAGTAACTCGATTCGACCATGCCTCGGTCCACTTTGGTGTAAGGAGTTTCGTTTGCTCTCACTGAGTGCAATCTATGAGTTCGCTCAGATTATCGGATCGACGGCGGTCGTCACGTCTCTCGTGTTTGTAGGCCTCGAACTCCGAAGGAACACCAGAGTGACGCGGGCGGCGTCCCACCATGCCGTCACCGCCTCGCTAAATAATCTCAACATGTTCTGGGCCGGCGATACTGAGGCAACAAGAATATGGCTCGCGGGATTGAATGACAGAAACGCGCTGTCGCCCGAAGAGCGTTGGCGTTTCGACTCGATCTTACGTAGCTATCTGCATGTCTGCGAGACAATGTTTGTGCAGGCGGCTCTTGGCGCCGGTGACGATCGTATCGTCACGGTGGAAGAGAACGGCATTAGACAGGTCTTTACGTCACAGAGTGCATGTGACTGGTGGAAGGATAACCCGTTCGGCTTTTCCTCAGCTTTTCGAGCTTACATTGATGGCCTCATGGTTGCCTCTCGCTGATGCCCGTGCGGCGAAATACCTATCTCCTCAGCTCACTGGTGGTCTCTATGAAAATCGATAGTCTCTACCGCTATCCCGTCAAAGAGCTCTCGCCGGAGGCTCTTCCTTCGGCTGACGTCGAGACAGGTCGCGGCTTCGCCTTCGACCGTCTCTATGCGATCACAGATGGTTCGTTCGTCTTCGATGAAGCCAATCCAGTACCAATGCCGAAGACGCACTTCCTGATGCTCGCACGCTTCGAGCGACTTGCGTTGCTAAAGACCAAATTTGATCCCGACACCCATCATCTGGAAGTTGTGACGTCTGATTCCTTGTATACTTTCCCTCTGAGAGGAGCCGACGGGCGTAAGGCGCTAGCTGTTTTCCTGACGCAGTTTCTTGCCGAGCCCCTACGGGGAGAGGCGGAAGTTGTTCAGGCCGAAGGGCACCAGTTCACCGACATCGGCGTCCACTCCCCTGCTCTGATGCGAAGTATATCGCTGATAAACCTAGCGACGCTGCGCGACCTTAGCGATCATGTCACCCAACATCTCGATCCGCGCCGCTTTCGAGCGAATGTCTACTTCGATGATGCGGCGCCATGGTCCGAATTGGATTGGGTCGGCAAAACGCTTAAGTCAGGCAACGTCCTGTTGCGAGTCGTGCGGCGCACCAGCCGGTGTCCAGCGACGAGCGTTGATCTCGAGCGAGGCGTGCGTGACCTCAACATCCCACGGAGCATCCTCGGCTATCGTGGCCATGGCGATTGCGGAATCTATGCGGAAGTCCTCAGCCCTGGCCACCTCCAGCCAGGCACCAAAATGTCCTTGCTGGATGATCAGTAAAAAATGCCCGACGCGTTCATCTCATCTGAGGTGGGGCACCACCTTCTCGACTCAAAAGGAACATCTCAGACCTTGAGTTCGAAAGAGCCGTCCGCAGTTCGCCTGTCTGACTCATGCCAGACCCTCCCATTCTGCCGAAGGGGCTCTACCAATCTTAGCGGCTATGACGCCCGAGCGGAAAGAGAATAGCTAGCCGCTGCGGGCTTACTCTCGATGCCGGGCTCGTAACCAGAAGATAGGATAGCCGCGATGGGAACATCCCTTGAGATCGTAAAGGAGCTTTACGCGAAACTGACCGCCGGCGATGCAGGCGGCGCTCTGGCTCTGATGTCCGCGGACATCGAATGGATTACCATGATGGACTATAAGATCGACGGCCGCGGCCCACAGAAGGTTCTTGAGGGCATGCTCGTGCCGGCAATGCAGGAATGGGAGCCGTACACGCTGACGCCGCACGAATTCATCTGCGATGGCGGCAAGGTAGTATCGGTGGGGCGGTTCAAAGGGACAAATCGAATGACCGGAAAGCATGTGGAGGTCGACTACTCTCACATATGGGAGGTGAGGGATGGCAAGATCGTGCGGCACCGCCAATTCATCGACACCGGCAAGATTGAGCCTGCTCGCCACCCTGGCTGAAACCGCCACGGTGCGTCGGGAAGCAACGCATGATGTCACTGGCGCTGTTTGGACCCGATCCGCCCCGAAACTCGGCTTGGCTTCACCGGCTATCCTGCGTTGCGCAACCGCCGACGATAATGGCGATGTCCTTCGGGAACCCGACGCAGATCAAGTCGATTGAACCAGGATCCGACTGAGCACGATACAGCCGCGCGGAGCATCTCAGTGAACCGCCTATCGAAATACGTTCTTGCTACGGCTCTTTTTGCAGGCACGGCACAAGCCGCGCCTCTCCCTTCGACCAACACCTCAACGACCTATCATCGCGTGCAGGTTGACGGTGTCGGGATTTTCTACCGGGAAGCCGGTCCTGAGAACGCCCCAACCATCGTGCTCTTGCATGGCTTCCCGTCGTCTTCACGCGAGTTTGACACGCTCATTCCCTTGCTCGCGACAAAATACCATCTGATCGCTCCGGACTATCCCGGCTTCGGTCTGAGCGACGCGCCGCCGCCGACGGAATATACCTATACGTTCGATCATCTTGCCCAAACAGTCGATGACTTTCTCCAGAAGCTGAAGGTCACGGACTATACGTTGTACATTCACGACTACGGCGCGCCGATCGGCTTCCGCATCATTCTGGCGCACCCCGATCGACTGCATACGCTCGTCATTCAAAACGGCAACATCTACAAAGCGGGCCTTGGCCCCAATTGGAAGAAGATCGCGGAATACTGGGCAGACCCGAAGGCCCATCCTGAGGTGCTTAACGCTTTTCTTTCGTTAGAGGCCACCAAGGAGCGGCACGTCGCCGGCACATCCCATCCGGACCGCTACGATCCGGATGGCTGGATCGACGAGTACGCCCATCTGTCGCGGGTCGGTCAGCGTGAGATCCAAGGAGACCTGCTCTACGACTACCGGACCAACGTCGCGTCCTACCCAAAATGGCAGGCCTGGCTCCACGACCATCAGCCCCCGACCCTCGTGGTCTGGGGCGAGCACGACCCGTCCTTCGTCGCGGTGGGTGCGGAGGCCTTCGCGCGGGATCTTCCGAATGCGGAAATCCACCTGCTCGACGCTGGGCACTTCGCACTAGACGAAAAGACGGACGAGATTGCTGACCTGATCCTCCAGTTCATGGCCGAGCATCCCGGATGAGGGCCGGGATCGCGAGCATCGAATATGGTGTCTGCCATCGGCAGGATCGAAACCAGGAACGCAATGCTGCCAACAGGCCCAGGGACCGAAAGGCTTGTCGAAGGTCCAGCAGCTTCCATCCGGCGGAGAAGGTCCACGTTGTCAGGTAAAATGAAAGATACGCCCCGCTCCGAATCTGCGGCGATAGTGGCGACAGGTGCGGCCTTTTTCATGATCGTTCTTGACACGTCGATCGTGAATTTGGCTCTCCCTCGGATCAAAGACGTCTTTGATGCAAACCTCACCGCTCTCCAGTGGCTCGTCGATGGATATGCGCTGGTTTTTGCCTGCCTGCTGCTGAACGCGGGAGCGCTGGGCGATCGCTACGGCGCCAAGCGCATGTTTTCAGCCGGTTTACTCATTTTCTGTGCCGCTTCGACCGCGTGTGGCCTGGCACCCGATATGGCAAGCTTGCAGAGCGCTCGCGCAATACAGGGTATTGGCGCTGCCTTACTGCTGCCGAACTCGCTCGCCGCCCTGAATCACACGGTGATAGATCCGGAACGCAGGAAGATCGCGGTGTCAGCGTGGTCCAGTGCAGGTGCCTTGGGCGTTGCCCTGGGGCCGTTAGTTGGAGGTGTGCTCGTTCAGTATCTCGACTGGCGGAGCATCTTTCTTGTGAACATCCCGGTCGGGCTGGTGGGCTTTTGGCTTGCGCGACGACACGTCGCCGTCGGTCCTCGCCAGACGCAAAGAGAGTTCGATCCAATCGGCCAGCTTCTGGCTGTCGCTACCCTCGCGGCCCTGACGTACTGGATGATCGGTTTGGGCCGGTCGCATGCGTTCTCTGCCTCCATGATCATATCGGGCGCGGGCGTCATCGGACTTGGTGCCGCGTTCCTCTGGGTTGAGTCCCGGCAAGCGAATCCAATGCTGCCACTCGATCTTCTCTTTCGGCCTGCTCTGGGGTCGGTGGCGCTTGTCGGGCTTTTGCACAACGTTGGAATCTATGGCCTCATTTTCGCCCTGAGCCTTACGTTTCAGGAGCTGCGCGGGATGACCCCAGTCGGGGCTGGATTGCTATTCCTTCCCCTGACGCTGACCCTTGTCGCCGGAACGAGGATGGGGGCGAAATTTCTGCACAAATCGGATCCGTTCGGACCCCAGATTTGGGGACACGCGACCTCGGCGTCGGGTGCCATCGCATTGGCCCTGATGGGGTTCGATCATGGCTTGATCACGATCGCTATTCCCCTCTGTGTCATCGGCTTGGGCGCCGGCGTCACAGTACCTTCAATGAACCTCTCCGCCCTGGACTCGGTTGAGCGCGAACGCAGCGGTCTGGCGTCCGGCATCTTGAACAGCGCCCGGCAGACCGGGGGTGTCGTTGGTGTCGCATTGCTGGGTGCGCTGGTCGGAGGATCGGCCACCGCGGCAGGAGCGAGTTGGGCCTCCGTGGCTGCAGCTATCGCGCTGGCCGGTGCATCCGCCCTTGCAGCTCGAATCGCAAGGCAGCGTCGGGCTTCCACGACGGCTCCGGCCGAACTCGGATGAAAGGCACTCGGTCAAGTCCTGAGCTGAAGATCGGCGTCGAGGGGAGCTCCTCCTCTGCAGATCCCTCGCCCGGCCCTTTCCAATTTCTCCGGGCAGTCGCTATGATCGGGAGGCGGCATTCCACATTCTGGCAGGCTTATGGATCGTCTGGACGCGATGCAGGTGATGCTCACGGCGGTGGAGTGCGGCAGCCTCTCCAAGGCGAGCCGCAAACTCGGCCAGCCACTCGCCACCGTGAGCCGCAAGGTGTCCGATCTCGAGAGCCATCTGAAGGCGGACCTCCTGATCCGCTCGTCCAAAGGCCTGGAGCTGACGCCCGCCGGCCGGACCTACGTCACGGCGGCCAAGACCGTCCTGGAGCAGCTGAACGAGGCTGAGCGCGCCGCCGCCGGCGAGTACACCGAACCCAAGGGCGACCTGGTCGTTACCGCCCCAACCATGTTCGGACGGCTGCACGTCCTGCCGGTCGTCACCACCTTCCTCACGGCGTTCCGCGAAGTGTCCGTCGAACTGATGCTGACCGACCGCGTGACCCACTTCCTCGACGACCAGGTGGACGTCGCCCTGCGTATCGGCGACCTGCCCGACAGCAGCCTGATCGCGACCCGCCTGGGCGCGGTCCGCCGGGTGACATGCGCAAGCCCGGCCTATCTCGCCCGGCGCGCGGCCCCGGTGGTTCCGCAGGATCTCGTTGACCACGATGTGATCTCCTTCGAGAGCGTGTCGTCCCCCACCACCTGGCGCTACTGGTCGGACGGGAACCAGGTCGCCGTACTTCTCAGATCGCGCTTGAGCGTCAGCACCATCGACGCGGCGATCCATGCGGGCGTGGCAGGCGCGGGGGTGATCAGGACCAACTCCTATCAGGTCGCCGACTATGTGCGCGACAACCTGCTGCGGCTGCTGCTCGAGGGATTCGAGCCCCCGCCCCGGCCGGTGCACTTGGTCTACGACAAGCGAGACCGCCTGCCGCTCAAGCTGCGCGCCTTCGTCGATTTCGTCGTTCCGCGTCTTCGGCACCGGCTGACGGTCGCCGCGATCTAGCTCCGGCCGCGCCAATCGCTCGCGCGGGGCGGGCCTCGGTAGATGACCCGCTGGCGGCACCTCGTGCGCGACTACGAGGAGCGTATCGACGTCTCTCGGGCCAAGATCCTGGTCGCCATGGGCGGCAACTTTCTAATCCGAACCACGCACCCCTGAGTTTCCAAGGTAACCGTCCAGCCTCGACCGCCTTGCGTTATGCGCGGTGCGCTTCGACACAGGTGCGATGCAGGACCAAGATGCTATTCCTAGGCACAGCGCCGGTGCGACGTTGCCACAGCGGGTCGAGATTGTCATGCTGCCGTTTAAGACCGGACTCTGAAGCCGTCCAAAACAATGCGGTAGCTGTGTCGTTTACTCCGGACCGTGTCGTTTAGTCCGGAATCTGCTTGCCCTTGCTGCCGTTTATGTGGGAATCTGCCGCGCACGTGGCTGCAAGGTGAGACGCGGTGTCAGACGACTTCGCCGAAGGTGACCGCGCTTGGACCGAGGCTTGTCGCCGCGAGGAGGCGATACGCGATCTGCTGCGGCGCTACCCTGACCGCATGACCAGGAACGCGCTGGAGGAAGTGGCGTGGGAGCTCGGCTTGAGCCGAACGACGCTCTACGAGCTGATTGCGCGCTACCGCGCCACCCGCACCGTTGAAGTCTTGGTGGAGAAGCCGCCGGGCCGACCGAAGGGCAGCTTGCACGAGGAGCCGGTCAGGGACGCGCTGATCCAACAGTATCTCGAGAGCGACTACCTCAAGCCGACCCGCCCGCCACTGCGGCGGGTCGTTGCGAACATCGCCGCCGCCTGCCGGCAGCAAGATCTGCCGGCGCCCGCGTGGCGGACCGTCAAGGCTCGGCTGCTGCGCATCGACGAGCGCGTTCGCGCCGCCCGTCGCGGCGAAACCGCCCTGGTTCGTGCGCGCACCGCACGGCCCGGGTCTTACGAGGTGACGCGGCCACTCCAGGTCGTTCAGATCGATCACACGCGGGTCGATGTCGTCATTGTCGACCAGGACGCGCGTGAGGCGCTGACCCGTCCCTGGATCACGCTCGCCATCGACGTCATGACCCGGATGGTGACGGGCTTCTATTTGGCGCTCGAGGCGCCGTCCCGGACCTCGATCGGGCTCTGTTTGCTGCACGCCGTCTTCGACAAGACCGGCTGGCTGGCCGAGCGCGGCATCGACGCTCCGTGGCCGAGCGCGGGCCTGCCGGAGGCGTTGCATGCCGATAATGGCGCCGATTTCCGCAGCCGCGCCTTTGAGCGGGCGTGCCGGAACCATGGCATCCAGATCAAGTGGCGTCCCGTCGGCGAACCGCACTTTGGCGGCCATATCGAGCGGCTGATCGGCACGACCATGGGGCAATGCACATGCTGCCGGGGTCGACCTTCAGCAATCCCGCTGACCGGGGCGACTATCCGTCGGCGTCAGCGGCACGCATGACGCTGCGCGAGTTGGAGCGGTGGATCGCCTGGGAGATCGCCGGCAACTACCATCAACGTATCCACACCGCGCTCAGCCGGCCGCCGATTGCGGTATGGCGAGAGCACGAGGACAAGGCGGCCCTGCGGCTTCCCGTGGACCGGCTGCAGTTCTGGGTCTCCTTCCTGCCCGAGGACGAACGCTTGCTCCGGCGCGATGGCATTCATTTCTGCAATATTCGCTATTGGTCCGATGCGTTGGCATCCGATACCGGGCAGAGCAAGGAGAGGCTGCTGATCAAGTACGACCCGCGGGATTTGTCGCGCATCTTCGTTCGCCGGCCGTCGGGACGGTTTGTCGAAGCGCGCTACCGTGACCTGAGCTGGCCACCTATTTACCCTGGCTGAACAACGCGCGGTCATGCGCGAACTGCACGCGCAAGGGCGGCGTGAGGTTGACGAAGCCCTGCTGTTCAAGACGGCGCTGCGCCAGCGCGAGATCGTGGACGCGGCCCGACGACAGATCGTGGCGACCCGCCGGAGCCGTGAACTCCGCCCGGCCCAGGCGGCGCCGGAGCACAAGGGGGGCACTCTGAAGGGGATCGATTCCCGCCGGCCGTCGGCAAGCGAGGAGAAGCCCGGAGGCAAGGCGTGAGCGACGATCTGTCGCATCTGAACCCCGCCGCCGTGGATCTGCTGCGGGCGCCGCAGGATCAGCGTATTGGCGCCATCCTCGGCGAAGGCTGGGTGCAGTACACCCGCGCCGGGCAGGTGCTGCGGATCCTCGACCTGTTGCTGCAACATCCCCGCACGACCCGGATGCCAAGCATCGCGATCTACGGCGACAGCGGCATGGGCAAGACCATGGTCATGCAGCGCTTTCGCGCCCAGCACCCGCCGGTGTTCGACGGTCAGGCCGGGGTCGAGCGTACGCGTGTCCTCGCCCTGCAACTCGCCGGTAAGCCGAACGAGCGGCGGCTGTACGCCCAGATCCTGTCGGCCCTGGGCGTGCCGCAGAACCCGCGGGCGGCCGTGGTCGAACTGGAGCAGGTCGCCATCCGGCTGATGCGCACCATGGACGTGCAGGTCCTGTTGCTTGACGAGGTGTACAACATCCTCGCCGGCACCTTCCGCGAACAGCGCATCGTGCTGAACACCATGCGCTACATCAGCAATGAGTTGCAGGTCTCGCTGGTGTGCTTCGGCGTCAACGAGGCCCGGGAGGCGATCAGCGGCGACGTGCAGCTGGCGCGCCGCTTCGAGGAGTTCCCGCTGACCCGCTGGTCGGCCGACGACGAGTTCGAGGACCTGGTGTTGGCGATCGTGCGGAACCTGCCGCTGCGCAATCCGACGGTGCTGTCGGCGCGGGCGATGCGGCGTCTGCTGCGGGTGACCGACGGCATCACCTCGAGGGTCTTCCGCCTGCTCCGCCAGCTCGCCATCGAGGCGATCACGAGCGGCACCGAGCGGCTGAGCGACCAAGCGGTCGACCAGTGGAAGCCGATGATGCCGAATGAGGGGTTGTTCGCGTGAACATCCGCCGGCAGCCAATCCGCCCGCTGCCGGTCATCCTGCCGCCGCTGGCTGACGAGCTTCTATCGTCCTGGATCGATCGGCACGCTGCTTTCATCGGTGTGAGCGGCAGACGCCTTCTGCGGCATTACCTCATTGATGTTCCATCCGTTCGCGACCTCGATCTGAGTCTGTCCCGTCGTCACGCTGCTCTGCTCGCCGACGCCTTGCGCTGTTCCCAATATCAAGTCCGCAGCATGACGCAGTCGCGCGGCGGAAAGGTGCGTAGCGGCCTAGTGGCAATCAGGACGCCCTCGCAGTTCTGCCGGGCCTGCGCTCAAAGTCATCTCAGAAGTGTCGCCACCCGCGGCGCTCGGTTGCGGAGCTGGATGGAAGGCTGGCGGATCACGTGCCCGGTCTGTGGCGCCGCGCTCGAAGATTTCCGGCTCATGACGCGGATCGTCCGCGCTGATCCGGGCGATGCTTTCCTCGCGCGGGTGGATGCCCGTGCTCGAGAAGGCGAACAGGTCATGCACCGCGCGTCCTGGCAGCATAGTGGCGGCTGTGCCCACGTCGCCCTGATGCGTGGCCTGCTGCTGCCGCAGACTCCCAGAGCCGCGGCAACAGGCACGCCGGCGCGACGGCTGCTCGATGTCGTCGTGCCAGGTTCGGACGAGTTCTTCGGGCGCTTGCCGCCTGGGAATTGGCCATGCTCCAACCGATCGCTGCCGCTCAGTGTGCGCATCCCCATGCTGGCTGGGGTCGCGGCGGTCTCGGCTTGTCCTGAATATTGGACCGAAAGGTTGATAGGCGCAGCGGCGCGCAGAGACCAGCCGGGGATGCTGCAGTGCGTCGGGGCCCTTGCCACGGCGGATAGGGCGGGACCACGCATTCCGCGCGCCGTCCGATTCCGGAGATTGCTATAAACCCCGGACTTAGTGCCCAATGGATTCCGCATCAAACGGCAGCAAATGCGCAAACGAGCACAATTCCGGCAGTTTTCAGCAACATGACAGCGGGCGCCACGCCCCTGCTGGCGGCCGCCCACGGCATGCACGCCTGGCTCGACCAGGGCGGCACACGACCGCCGATTCGCGCCGCGCTGGTCCGCTTCTGGGTCCGCCACCGGCTGCTCCAGGCGCCGGTGCCACTCACCGGCGCCGCGGCGTTGCGGGCCGAGACCCCGTGGGCGCGGTCGGCCTGGACGGTCGCATTCCTCCACGCGCTCGCCGCCGAGGCGGCGGACGGGCGACAGCTGCTCACCGACCTGGAGCGAGCCTGGTTCGCCGCGCGCGCCGCCGTCGACGGCCGGCGGCGCGACTCGCACGCTGCCCGGACCGTTGACCTCCTGGCCGCGCGATCGCTCGTCTCCGCGACGACCGTCGCCACGTCCCTCGGCCTCGCGGTCAAGACCGCGCTCCGTCTGCTCGAGTCCCTGGTCGCCGCCGGCGTCGCCGTCGAGGTCAGCCACCGCGCCAAGCGGCGGCTGTTCGGATTGGCCGGCATGGCGCCGCTGCGCGCGACCGTGCTGCCGCCGCGGCGGCCGGAGCCGGGACGGAGCCGCGGACGCCCGCCTCTCGCGCCGCCCGAGGACACCGTCAGCGGACCACCGCCGGCGCTGGCGCCGCTCACCCCGGTCGAGCGGCGGGCCTTCGACTACAGCGACCTGGAGGCGGCCATGACCCATCTCGACCAGGTGCTGCGCCAGACACAGCGATCGCTCACCGCGATGGCGGGAAGGGGACGGCAACCAGGCGTGGTGCCGGCCGGTGGCGGCTCGCGCGGTCCCGAGACGGCCGCCGAGGGCGCCCAACGCCCGCAACCCGAAGCCAGATTTGGTGCCCGTTCATGACCCGGAAGCGTTGTAGGGAGACGCCAATGCATGTCTTCCTCGATCAAGCTGCCCTGGAAGCGGTCTGCCGGCGCTACCGCATCCGCCGGCTGTCGCTGTTCGGTTCCGCCCTGAAAGGCACCACCCGACCCGACAGCGACGTGGACTTGCTGGTCGAGTTCGAGCCGGGCGCCACCCCGAATCTCTTCACCATGGCTGAGATCGAACTGGAGCTGTCGCCACTGCTCGGCGGTCGCAAGGTCGATCTCCGCACCGCCGGCGACCTGAGCCGTAAGCGTCAGCCGAACGACACATTGCGGCTCGCTGGCGACGGCGCGGAGACTCGCGGGCGTGAGTGAGGCTTGTCCGCGAGGGATTGATGGACGGGAACTCGTACGAGGCTCTTAAGAGACCTCTTAAGGGTACGGTGTCGGAGCGAGTCGAGGTTCGAGTGGCGCCGGAGCGGCGGCGGCGCTGGAGCGTCGAGGAGAAGCTCCGCGTTGTCCGCGAAACGCTTGAGCCGGGAGCGATAACCAAGGTGGTGGCGGAACGGCACGGGATCAGCAATGGGCTCTTGTATACTTGGCGTAAGCAGATGCTGACCACGGCCATGGCAGGGTTTGTGCCGGTGCAGGTGGCACCGGAAGCGCCGGCGCCGATGCTGGCCGCCCCTGCCGAACCGCCGGTTGAGCCGCCGCAAGCGCCCGGCACGGTCTTGGGCGGCGTCATCGAGGTGCAGTGGTCGAGCGGAGTGCGGGTACGTGTGGGCAGCGGCGTCGATGTGAAGCTGCTGCGCAGCGTGCTGGCCGAGCTGAGTAGCCGTTGATGCTGCCTGCCGGCGAGGTGCGCATCTACCTGGCCTGCGGCGTCACCGACATGCGGCGGGGTTTCCATTCCCTCGCGGCACAAGTCCAGATGTCGCTTCAAAAGGATCCATACGATGGCGCACTCTATGTTTTCCGTGGGAAACGGGGTGACCTGATCAAAATTTTGTTCTGGGATCGGCAGGGAATGGTACTGTACGCGAAGAAGTTGGAGCGCGGCAGATTTGTCTGGCCGCAAGCCAAGGACGGCGTGGCAGTGCTGACAATGGGACAGCTGTCGATGCTATTGGAAGCGATCGACTGGAGAAATACCGCCTGGACGGCGAGACCAGAGGTGGTGGCTTGACGCAGACTTTTTGCTCCGATTGAGGAAATAACGCTTGTACTGGACCTGCCGAAGCGATATGCGTCCACCATGGAGGATGTCGAATCGCTGCTGGGCGAGATTGCCACGCTGCGCGAAATGGTGGCGCAACGCGACGCCAAGCTTGCCGAGCTTACTGCCATCGAGGTGCAGCTGAAGACGGCGAAGCTCGAAATTGAGCGGCTGAAACTGCAACTGGCAAGCTTGCGGCGGCAACGCTACGGCCGGTCCTCCGAGAAGCTGGATCGCGAGATCGCCCAGCTGGAGATGCGCCTGGAGGACCTCGAAGAGAACCTCGGTGAACAGATCGCCGCACAGGAGACGCGTCCGAAGCGGGAGCCAAAAGGCGCCACCGCGTTCAAGCCACGCCCGAAACCTGCCGGGCGCAAGCCGCTGCCAGCCCACTTGCCGCGCGAGGTGGTGGTGCATGAACCGGAGGTCAGGTGCACCTGTGGCAACTGCGATCCCGCGCGTCTGGTCAGGATTGGCGAGACGAAAACCGAAGTGCTGGAGAAGATCCCAGCCCGGTTCAAAGTCATCCAGCACGTGCGGCCCAAATACGCCTGCCGGATATGCGAGCGGTCTTCCAGGCGCCGGCACCGGAGCTGCCGAACGAGAAGGGACGACCGGGGCCGGGGCTGTTGGCCAATGTCGCCGTCTCGAAATTCTGCGATGGTCTCCCCCTCTATCGGCAGTCCGGCATCCTCGAACGCGAGGGCATCGAGATCGACCGCGCCACCCTGGCGGAGTGGATGGGATATGTCGCCTAGTGGGTAATGCCGCTGGCCGAGCGCATCGGCGAGTATGTCATGGGGCAGGCGGTGATCTGGACCGACGACACGCCGATCCGCACCCTGGCGCCAGGCAACGGCAAGACCCGCGTGTCGCGCTTCTGGTGCTACGCGGTTGACCCGCGACCTTATGCCGGCCCCGGTCACCCCGCGGGGTTCTATCGCTATAGCGCCGACCGCAAGGGCGAACGGCCGCGCGGCCATCTGGAAGGCTTTAGCGGCTATCTGCATACGGACGCCTTCGCCGGTTACGAGGCGCTTTATCGTGCGAACGGCAACCAGCCGCCACGGGTAACCCATGTTGCCTGCATGGCGCATGCGAGACGCAAGATCTTCGACGTATTCAACGTGACCAAGTCGCCGATCGCCGAGGAAGCCTTGCGTCGGATCCAGGAGCTCTACGTCATCGAAGCGGAGATCAACGGCAGGCCCGCTGATCAACGCCAGGCGGAGCGACAGGAACGCAGCAAGCCTTTGCTCGGCGCCCTTCACGACTGGCTGGTGGAGCAACGACGACGATTGTCGGGCAAGGCTCCGCTCGGCAAGGCATTCCAATATGCGCTGAGTCGCTGGGATGCCTTGTCGCGCTATGTCGAGGACGGCCGGCTCAGCATTGATAACAACCTGGCTGAGCGGCTGCTGAGAGATATCGCAATGATACGCAAGAATTTTTTGTTCCTGGGCTCCGATCGCGGTGGCGAAAGAGCAGCAGCAATTTATACGATCATTCAATCGGCAGAACTCAACAGCCTCAATCCAGAGGCCTATCTCGCCGATGTGCTCGATCGGATGGCGCACGGTCACCCGATCAACCGGCTCGATGAACTTCTACCCTGGAACTTCCACCTACCACTAGCTGCAGCGGCCTGATCATCGCGGCTCTCGGGCTACTGATCCATCCATTGGCGTGGGCTTGCCGAATAGCTCTCTGAACAACCGCTCGCTCTCCATCAGACCCGCGTCCGTGAGAACGACGGACTTCGCCTTGCCCACCGGGTCATAGATCATGCCCTTACGGTGTAGCCGATCGAGTGCGTCCCAATCGTAGCCCTTCCAAGCCCTGACACCATCATGCAGCGTGAGGTATAGCAAAGCCAGCACGGCCTCGTCGATCTTGTCCGTGTCGATCTCCACCACATCGGTTCCCAGCAGCTCGCACCCACCAGGACCGTCATGCGCGACCAGCCTCCGCGTCAACCCCTGGTGGTGAGCCGACGCTTACCCTGAGCCGGTATTTCCGCGACGAGGTCGTCCTGATGGCGGAGCCGCAATATGAAGCCGGATGACCGCATCCGCCTGACCCACATGGCCGATTTTCTCGGTGAAGCCATCCGCTTCACCAAAGGACGCAGCCGAGCGGATCTGGACAGCGACCGGATGATCACTTTCACCGACACAGCCTTCGACAGGCTCGGGATGAGATGAAAGAGGATAGATCAGGCGAACAGAGAACGTCCTTGGGCCTGTGGCTGCAGGTGCGACAGCTGGATCAGGCGCACGCGCGCCGCGTCGGCAGAGACCTGGAACTCGGAGCGGATGGCATCGATCAGGCCGGCCGCATGAGGGGTTCGCTCGGCGATCGGCCCGAATAGCTTGTGGCGCTCCTGGTATGCGGCGACAGCGCGCCGCAGCGCAGTGACAGGCATCAGCAGCGCACCGCAAACATAGCCGGCCTGCCACTCCATCCAGTCCGTCTTTCGGGCATTGATGATGCTGTCGCGCTTGCAAACCTGTTCACCGCTCCTGGCTGGTGCCGAGCTGAAGAGGTCCGGGCCGCGCGGTTCCGCAAAAAGATGGGCGTGAAAGTGAACGTGGCCATACTCATGTGTCAGGGTAGTGCGGTAGCGGTTCTGGCGAACGTCGTCGTACGCCAATTCGGCGACGATCCGGACCTTCGGCTTGCGCGGCGGCAGGAACTCGGTCACGCCCTCCACGTCAGGGCCATAGGCACTGAGATCGGCGCCCGGATCGAAGTCAGACGTGTCGCGCTCAATCAGGTTGGCGAGCCGGTCGGTTTCGATGGGAATGGGTATCTGGCGGCCGCAGAAACCAGACAGGATCTTCTCGCATTCCCGGTCAAGCTCCGCCGGCTCGTAGTGCGGGCGCACGGAAAAGCGGCCAGTCATGTCCTTCACATAGCGCATGCGTCACCCCTTGCCTTTGTTCGGCAGCGTCCGCCGGAACGCGGTCATGACTTTTTGCACGGTCTGCGGTGGCAGGTTGGCCTGGCGCACATCGGCCGGCCAGCGGCCAGCGAGATAATAGAGATGGTCGGCATCGAGCTTCAGCACGCGCGCGAATTGCTGGATCATGTGGTCGGATGACGGGCTGCGGCGATCATGCTCGATGTCGTTGAGGTACTGTGGCGAGATGGTGCCCCCCTCTTCGCGCTCGATGGATTCGGCGAGCTGCCTCTGGCTCAGGCTCTGTCTCTTGCGGGCGTTGCTGATATACGTGCCAAACGTGTTTCCCTCATCGGCCATGGCCTCCCTCCTCTGATCCGCAGATTGGCGTAGCACAGGGGCCAAGCCCGCTCCAGACAGAACTGCAAGCAGGGCAGGGGGCTTTTCCGAATTAGCACCCACGAAAAGCTTGACTCCTCGCCGACCGAATGGGCTATGCTGATACGCGGATCAGCGGATTCGCGGTCTTGCCCGCGGCGGGACACGCCGCCTGACAAATGGAGGCTTCCCGCCATGGCGGCGAAAACCTATGCGCTTACGTTTGACGGCTACTGGCGCGAGCCGAACATCTCCGGGCTGCCGGCCAAGTCTGGCATCTACGGTGTCTATGCCTGCACCTTCAACGAGACTGAGCGGACGGTCGATCTCAAGCGGTTGCTCTACATCGGCGAAGCCGCCGACGTGCAGGGCCGCGTGGCCGGCCACGAAAAGCTGCCGGCCTGGAAGCGGCAGCTCAAGCAAGGCGAGGTTCTGTGCTTCAATGCGGCGCTCATCAGCCCTGAGGCCGACCGCCAGCGGGCCGAGGCAGCAATGATTTTCGAGCATAAGCCGCCCTGCAACACGGAGTGCATGGACAGCTTCCCGTTCGACACCACAACGGTGATGACCGGGGGCAAAAATGCGCTGATGCAGCCGTCCTTCACCGTGGTGCGCACGGAGAAGGCGGCGGTCCTGGCCCGCCGCTGGTAATGCCGAAAGCCTCGGCGGATTAGCGGATAGGTCTTGAATTCGTCCGCGGATCCGCGTATCTTTGGATCGTAACCCACCTACGGCGTGCCGTAGGCCCAAAGGCCGTTTCGGACGCGAGTCCGGGCGGCCTTCTGCTTTTCTGGACCTCACTGTGGCGCGCACCATTGTCTACATCGACGGCTTCAACCTTTATTACCGGGCGCTGAAGGGCACACCGCACAAGTGGCTCGACATTGAGGCGATGAGCCGCGCGTCGCTGCCGCATGGCTGCACGATCGAGCGCGTGAACTACTACACCGCGCATATTTCCGGCCGCGTCGATCCTGGCGCGCCGCGCCGGCAGCACGCCTACCTCCGCGCACTCGCCACGCTGCCCACGGTGGCCATCCACTATGGCAATTTCCTGATCACCCAGAAATGGGCGGGGCTCGTCCAGCCTCCGGAGTTCCGGCCGCCCCTGGCCCTGCCGGACGGCGACCCGCCCCATGTGGCCTACATCTGGAAGACGGAAGAGAAGGGGTCGGACGTAAACCTCGGCGTCCACCTGGTACGCGACGCCTTCCGCGGAGCGTTCGAACTCGCTGCCGTGCTGACCAACGACACGGATCTGGTGGAGCCAGTTCGGATTGTAACCCAGGAACTCGGTCTGCCGGTGACACTGCTGTCGCCGAACGCCCGGCCGGCCACCTCACTCGCGAACGTGGCGACCAATGTCCGACACGTCCAGCCTTATATCGGCCCCTGTCAGCTGCCCGATCCTATCCTGGTCCCCGGCAAGAAGCCGATCCGCAAGCCCCCAGAGTGGAACGGAGACGCCGAAACCGGAAGTAATACCTGACCCGCCAACTCTGACGGGCCGCTGGGGCGAGCCCGGCAGGGTTTCCCCGAGCCTGTTCCCAGAGACCTCACGGGGAGGGCAGGGGAGAGGCACCGGGCTCGAATCCGCCCAAAACTGGGTCCGCTGTTCATACCGGGTGCACAATTCTTCTTGCTTTCCAACATGAGCTGATGTAGAAAAATAGGAAGTTTGACCGGAAGGAGCATCCCGTGAAGGTGGCGATCTGGTCCCAGCCCGATGAAGTCGAGGCAGTTCTTGCGCGTCTCGGCCTCGCCGTGGCTCCGCTCCAAGTCGCCGTGAACCGTGGCTACCTCGCGGCGATTTCGCGGACGGCCAACGATGCGCCGAACGCCGCCGGTTTCTATCAATGGAATGAGACACTCCGGGCTCTCCGCGAAGAGCTGGCCGAATTTGGATTCACTCGTGCGAACACCAGGGGCTACTCGACCGCTCGCCGCTCCGACAAGCGCATGGCGATCGCCGTCTCGTCCGGCGACGAAGCAACCGGGCTTGCGCTGGCAAACCCCTCCACGAAACAGGTCAAAGGCCCCTGCACGGTCGCCGCAGTCAGCTCCAATGCCGCGCAGCTGGAGCTTTTCCCCGACGCCGTCCTGATGCCTCCGCCCGTCGCGGATGATGAGGTCGAATCTCTGACCTGGATCCTGCTGTTCCATGCGTCCGGCACAGAACTACGCGCCGAGCTATCGCTGCCCGTGACCATGGATGAATGTGGTCAAATCCGCACTTGGCGCGAGCGGATCATTCTGCCGACGCAGCCGCTGGATACGGGCGTCACCATTCCGGAGCCTGACTTTGGGCCTGAGGTGGAAATCGAGATTCAACGGCGGGCCTGATGCCCACGTTCAACCCCTCCCGGCTACGCGTTGCCCGCAAACGGCGGCTCTTGAACAAGACACGGTTTGCAGAGGCTATTGGCGTCGATCTCCGGACCGTCACTGGCTACGAGCGCGGCGAATACGAACCTTCACCCGCCACCCTCGCGCTCATTGCCCGTGCTCTGCGATTTCCTGCCGGCTTTTTTGCGGGCGGAGAACTCCATGAACCGGCGCCGACGACGGCAAGTTTCCGCTCGCTGGCGCGCATGTCGGCCGCGAACCGCGAAGCTGCCCTGGCCTCCGGCGCACTCGCATTTCTTCTGATCGACTGGATCGAACAACGGCTCACGCTGCCGGCACCCGATCTGCCGGATTTGCGCGAAGAGAACCCGGAAGCGGCGGCGATGACGCTTCGCCAGCAATGGGGTCTCGGCGAACGGCCGATCCGCAACATGGTCCACCTGCTGGAATCCAAGGGCGTTCGGGTTTTCTCCATGTTCGAGGACACGGCCGAGGTCGATGCGTTCTCCCTCTGGCGGGCAACAACTCCGTTCGTCTTCCTGAATACGATGAAGTCGGCCGAGCAATCACGCTTCGATGCCGCCCACGAGCTGGGCCACCTTGTCCTGCATCGCCATGGCGGTGCGCCAACGGGGCGAGAGGCCGAACACGAAGCAAACCGCTTTGCATCGGCGTTCCTGATGCCACGGGGCAGCGTTTTTGCCGTCGCGCCGGTGTTTCCGAACTTGGATCGCTTGATCGAGCTGAAGCGGCAGTGGATCGTATCTGTCGCTGCCGTTGCCTACCGCCTGCACGCACTCGGCCTTCTGACAGACTGGCATTACGCCAGGCTCTGCATCGAGATCGGCGAACGTGGCTATCGGACCAACGAACCGCGGTCCGCCCAACGCGAGATGTCACAACTTCTGCCGAAGGTTTTTTCTGCCTTCCGCGACGAAGGTATCACGCTGAGCAACATCGCCGCCGAACTCCAGATCGAAGCGGAAGAGATCGACAAGCTGGTGTTCCAGCTGATGCTGGTAAGCCTGCAAGGTGGCGCGACAGTTGGCACGATTCCGTCACGACGTGCATTTCTACAGATCGTAAAATAGCGCCGCATGCCGTGAGATTCTTCGTCGTGTCCCATGCAAACCGCACCAACCGGGCTGACGTCCTACGACGCGAGCTATCTTTGGTCGTCCCGCTGGCTCGGCGCGGAGGTCGTTATTTCCAGCTTGCCAAAGCCGAAACAGCGGCTACCCCCAACATGATGTTGGGTCAACGATGATGGCCGCGCGCATCACGCCCCGGAACGTTATGGACCCGGGTACGCCCACTTCGTCCGTTGCCAGTTTGGCAGACGGGTGGCTGCTGTCGACCACCGATCGCGTCTGGCTGACAAGTCTCGGCATCAAGATTGCGGGCGGCGGTCCCCACCAATCCAAAACAATGATGTTTGCCGACTTGGCTTCGCTGTTTGCGAGTGGGCGGATCGAAAGCCCCACTGCCACAATCATCAGCGACAACATTTTGGGCAAGCCTTCCATTCGGGCGAGGGAGGCTGCGTTGTACCGCCTGCACCAGCTATACGGTGTCGGCGGAAGAGATCCGATTTGGCGAGTCCTCCAGGGCCTTTGGCTCCGTGGATCGAACGAGCGACCGTTGCTCGCGCTGCTGACAGCACTGGCCCGTGACCCATTGCTCCGCGACGGTGCCCCTGCAGTGCTGGATGCATCGCTCGGTGAGCGGGTCCGTTGGCCAGAAATCGCAGCAACTTTCGATGCCGCCAACCCAGGGCGGCTCAGTGAGAAGATGGCCAAGTCGCTTGCTCAGAATGCCGCGTCCTCATGGACCCAAGCCGGATTCCTGAGGGGCGCAATGCGCAAGGAGCGCGTGCGCTCGAATCCGACGCCGATCGTTGCAGCTTTCGCAGCGCTGCTGGCTAGCCTCTGCGGATTCGGCGGTCATCGCCTTCTTCGCTGTAGATGGATGAGTGTCCTTGACCGTCCGATCGAAGACCGCCTTGCGCTTCTGCGGCAAGGAGAGGGGCTCGGCCTCGTGCGGGTACGCAGTGCCGGTGACGTGCTTGACGTCGACGTCCGCCGTCCGATCGCGGAGCAGTTGGGAGTACCCGAACTTGTCGGTTGAAGATTTGATTGCCGCTTTTCGAACTCGCCTTTCGGTGCCCTGGCGTTTCGACGAGGCGGCAGCGGGTCGCGTATGGATGCTGTGGTACGACAAAGCGCTAGAGCGAAGAATCCGTGGACGTCTGGGTGAGTTTCGCCTTGCCGCCGAGCAGGCCGGGAAGGGGTGGCACGAATTCGATCTCGCGCCTGAGTTTGGAAAATGGGTCGCCGGGCAAACGTGGTTTGAGCGTGCGTCAAAACGCCCCGCGACGCTCGGCACGGTTTTGCCTGACTTCGAGGCGCAGCTCATTCGTCAGCTGCGCGATCGCCTCGGAGGGTGCGGATCGAACGACATCCTCGCCCTGACAGGCGCAGCATCTTTGTTCGGCATTATGCGCGCTTCGACCCTGATTGGAAAGGCGGCCGACGCAATTCCCGGCCGCCTGCTGGTGACATTTCCTGGCACCCATCAGGGCGGAATCTACCGATTGCTCGATGCCCGCGATGGCTGGAGCTACCTCGCCGTACCGATCCCATCCTCCCCGACTGCGTGAGACGAACAATGCTGCTCAACAAAGATGTCCTGGCGCGTGATCCGGCCGATTACCGGCTGGCCGATGGCGGTGTCGCCAAGGTTTCGTTTCCGCCAGACGACGATCAGAAGGCGATCCTCCGCGAGCAACTTCAGACCTTCGTGTGTGAAGGTGCCTACGCCGAAGCGTTGCGGAGGATCCTCGATACATTCAACGGCGTAGCGGGCAAGCGCGGTGATGTACCGGCGGTTTGGATCAGCGGCTTCTATGGCAGCGGCAAGTCTCTGCTCGCCAGCATGCTCGGCGCCTTATGGTGTGATCTGCATTTTGACGATGGTGCATCAGCAGAGGGCCTGGTGTCCGGCATGCCGGACGATGTCAAAGCGGCACTCAAGGAATTGCGCACGAACGCCAAGCGGCTCGGCGGCCTCGCCGTCGGGGGCAGCACCCTAGGATTGGGATCACCGCATCCGGTCAAGGCCGCGCTGGAAATCATTCTGCGCGCTGTCGGCTTTCCGGCCGGTGCCGATCTGCGCCCGTCACTGGTCGCACTGTGGCTGGCCGATCAGGGCATCCTCGACCCAGTACGAGCGAAGCTCGGCGCCGACTTCGATACTGCTCTGCGCGCGTTCTTGCTCGAAGAACGGCTCGCCGTGGCTGCGCTGGATGCCAAGCTTGGTCTTGCGCCGGATGTGGACACCCTGATGGATCGCCTCGGTAGCCAATATCAGAACGAGCCAGAGCCAACAGTCGAATTGCTCGTCGACGTCGCGTTGAAGGCATTGAGTGTCTGCCGGAAAGAGATCCCGCTTACGCTGATCATTCTCGACGAGGTGCAGCAGTTCATTCGCGAGGACCCTAACATATCGCTGGCAATTCAAACGATCGCTGAGCAGCTTACGTCAAAATTCAAGGGTCGCCTGCTGCTCATATGCACCGGCCAATCCGCCCTCAGCGACACCGCCTATTTGGAAAAACTGCTCGGCCGGTTTTCGATTCCGGTGCCGCTCACCTCATCACCTTGGCGCGTTCATGCTCATTGGCGCGGTAATCCTTCCATTTGAAGGTAACGCCGGAGTCATTGAACGCGATGAGGCGACTGTTGGCGATCGCGACGCGGTGGGTATAACGCGACAGGTAGGCCAGCACCGCCTGCGGGCCGCCGAATGGCCGCTTCGCATAGACCACCCACTCGGTTCTGCGTAATGGAGCGAGACCGTCGCGGAACGCCGTGGGGTCCGCCAGCGCGGCCTGGTTACCGAAGAATTGCAGGCGCCCCGCATGGTACGCGGTGGTGAGTTGCTCCAGGAACAATCGGCGGAACAGCCGTGACAGAACCCGGACCGGAAGGAAGAATCCGGGTCGGCAGGCAACCCAGCGCTCGCCATCCGGCGAGATGCCGCCGCCGGGCACGATGATGTGGACGTGCGGGTGGTGGGTCAGCGCCGAGCCCCAGGTGTGGAGCACGGCGGTCAACCCGATGCGAGCGCCAAGATGCTTGGGATCGGCAGCGATGGTGATCAGCGCTTCGGCCGCCGCCCTGAAAACTATCCGGCGGGCGCACGCAACCGCACCAACCGTCGCCGCCGCCGCGCTAGGAACGCCGCCCAGTCGTCGATCAGCACGCGCCGCTTCTCGAACAAATCCCCGGCCGATACGCGGCCTCGACCGCGTTGCCAATCGTGTGCGCCAGCTCCCGGCCTTGAGCCGAATGTCCGGTATCCGCGTTCCCTGCCGGAAACGGACCGGCAGAAAACCACCCAGAACGGCCTGGCGGGTCCCGACCCATACGGGTCATACGCCCGCCTCGAGAGACTTCCGGAAAGCCGATGCTTGCTCTACCTCAGGAGTGCAATAGACCACGCAAGGTCGTCCTCGGGGCGGTGCATGAATCAAGGATTCCGTTGAACAAGCCACGGTAGAATGCGACGATCCGCGACCATCGACGGCGTCGCGCGACGCAACACGACGCGGGCACGCTTGGCGATACCTGGTACTTGCGTCGTGAATAACGCCTACAGCGATTTATTTGTGTCGCTTAGACGAAGGGTCTCGTCAACGACGCGATCGAGCGGTGCGGTGGCATCGATGACGATGCCGCTATTCGGAATGTCTTCTTTCGTCTGATGCAAGCGCACGGCGAGTTCGCGTTCCTCTGGTTTTCCGCCGAAGTCAGTTGGGTCCAGTGCCACTCGCTCATCAATCCGCCGGTTCATGGTGTCCAGGTCGACATCCAGGATAAACACGCCGTCAAGTAGGTCTATGA
>Ga0335075_10002372_pt1 | contig 30357 bp, 26 predicted proteins | sample Lox_Sample_24_FD_206723 | JGI IMG/M metagenome (GOLD analysis project Ga0335075, IMG submission 206723) | Soil microbial communities from Loxahatchee National Wildlife Refuge, Florida, United States - Lox_Sample_2.4 | ecosystem: Environmental > Terrestrial > Soil > Wetlands | place: USA...
GGAGGTCTGGGGCGCAAGCCCGGACACCTGGATCGCCTCGCCCTACGCGCCGCAGGGCATCGCGACCCCGGCCGACGGCGGCTACACGCTGCGCGGCCGGTGGAACTTCTCCTCCGGCACCGACCACGCCGACTGGATCTTCCTCGGCGCGCTCGTCGGCGACTCACGCGGCCAGCCGTCCCGGCCGATGACAATGCTGCACGTGGTGCTCCCCCGCCCCGATTACACGATCGTCGATGACTCGTGGGACGTCATCGGGCTGTGCGGCACCGGCAGCAAGGACATCATCGTCGACGGGGCGTTCATCCCGTCCTACCGGGCGATCGACGCCGCCGACGTGACCGAGGGCGTGGTCGCCGCCGAGCGGGCGGGCCGTTACGAAACCCTGTACCGGCTGCCGTTCTGGTCGGTATTCCCGCTCGGCATCACCGCCGCGGTCGTCGGCATCGCCGAGGGCGCGCTGGCGGCCCACCTGGCCTACCAGCGCGGCCGGGTCAACGCCATGGGCACCAGGGTCAAGGACGACCCGTACGTGCTGTCGGCCATCGGCGAGGCCGCCGCGGAGATCGCCGCGTCCCGGGTGCAGCTGCTCGACGGGATCAGCCGGCTGTACGACCTGGCCGACGCTGGCCGGGAGATCTCCTTCGAGGACCGGGCGGCCGTCCGCCGCAACCAGGTCCGCTGCGCCTGGCGGGCGGTCGCGGCGGTCGATGAGATCTTCGCCCGGTCCGGCGGGAACGCGGTAAGGCGGCAGAACGTGATGCAGCGCTACTGGCGCGACGCCCACGTCGGACTCCAGCACGCCATCCACATCCCGGGTGCCACCTACCACTCCAGCGCGCTGACGATGATGCGCATCGATCCCCCGCCCGCGCTGCGCCCGATGATCTGACCGACCGCGCCCAAGGAGGCGGCATTGACCCTGATCAGCTCGCTGGGATACGTGCGGGTCCGCACGGCCGACATCAGCCCCTGGCGGAGGTTCGCCTTCGAGGTCATCGGGTTCGCGGCGGGCACAGGACCCGAGCCGGACGCCCTGTACCTGCGGATGGACGAGCGGCCCGGCCGGATCATCGTGCTGCCGGGCGACCAGGACCAGGTGGAGGCGGTGGGCTGGGAGGTCCGCGACCAGCTGGCCCTGCAGCGGGTCCAGGCCGCGCTTGAGGCGGCCGGCCTGGCGTTCAGGCCGCTGGCGGCCGAGGAGGCCGGCCTGCGCCGGGTCGAGGCCGGGATCGCCTTCACCGCACCAGGCGGCACGCCGACCGAGGTGTTCCACGGCCCGGCCCTCGACCACAGCCCCGTCGCCGCGTGCCATGGCAACCGGTTCGTGACGGGCAGGCTCGGCGCGGGCCACGTCGTCGTGCCGGTCACCGACATCGACAGCGCCTTCGGCTTCTACGCGCAGGTGCTCGGCTTCCTGCCCCGGGGCGCGTTCCGCATCCCGCTGCCCCCGCCGGCCGGCCCGGTGCGGCTGCGGTTCATGGGGGTCAACCCCAGGCACCACAGCCTCGCGCTGATGCCGGCCCCCAGGCCGCGGCCCCCGGCCCTGGTCCACGTCATGGTCGAGTGCGAGACCCTGGATGAGGTCGGCCGCGCGCTCGACCGCGTCCTTGGCGGCGGGTACCACCTGTCATCCACCCTCGGCCGGCACACCAACGACAAGATGGTCTCCTTCTACGTTCGCACCCCAGGCGGGTGGGACCTGGAGGTCGGCTGCGACGGCATGCTGGTCGACGAGGACTCCTACACCGCCGAGGAGATCACCGCCGACAGCTACTGGGGCCACCGGTGGGACTGGTCCTGACCTAGTGCCCGGCCGCGGCGGCGGTTAGCCGGCTGGCCAGGGCGATGACCAGGCCGCGCAGCTCGTCCGGCTGCTCGATGACGAAGGGCAGGTCCAGGGACGCGGGCAGCCAGTCCAGTCGCTCGGCCCTGATGTCGACGCGGGCCCAGCCGGCCCCCGCCGCGCCCGCCCCGGGCGGCGAGTCCTCCACCAGCGCGATGCTGGCCGGCAGCCGGGCGCGAACCTGCTCGGCGCTGCCCTGGACCCGCAGCACCACCTGATGCCGGTACGGAGCCGTGGCCAGCCCCGACAGGACGCGGCGCGCCGGGTCGACGTCGGCGGGCGGCTCGAACGAGCCCGGCACGGCCCTCGCCGTGGCGATGCGGTCGAGCCTGAACGTCCGGTCCTGGCCGGCCTGCGGGTCGGCGCCGGTGACGTACCAGCGGCCGGAGTGGGCGACCAGCCCGTACGGGTGGACGATGCGCTCGCTGTGCCGGCCATCGGCGGCGGTGTACCTGATGAGGACCGGCCGGCGGGAGCGCACCCCGTCAGCGATGGTCAGCAAGACGGCGGCGTCAGGGGCGGCGGCGTCAGGGGCGGCGGCGTCAGGGGCGGCGGCGGGGTCGCCCGCCGGGGCGGTGAAGACGAGCGAGCCGAGGACCGCCTCAAGCCGGCGGGCAAGCCGCTCGGGCAGCACCCGCCGGATCTTGGCCGTCGCGGTCTCGCTCGCCGCGCCGGCGTCGGTAAGCAGCCCGGCCCGCCGGCCGGCTACCAGGCCGAGCAGCACCGCCAGCGCCTCGTCGTCGGTCAGCATGAGCGGCGGCAGCCGGAACCCGGCGGCGAGCCGGAACCCGCCGTAGCGGCCGCGCACGGACTCGACCGGAACGTCGAGGTCGAGGAGGTGATCGACGTACCGCCGCACGGTCCGCTCGTCCACGCCCAGCCGGCCCGCCAGCTCGGCCGCCGTCCGGGTGCCGCCCGACTGCAGGAGCTCGAGCAGGGTGAGCACGTGAGCGGTCGGCCGGGGCATGACCTCAACCTACCGGCAATAGCGGGCGGATTGTGTCCGGTATTGGTCGTAGCGTACCTGGCGTAATGGTTTCCACGTCCCGGAGGTCACGATGGACTTCGTCTCCGTCCGCATCATCACCAGCGACGTCGCGCGCCTGGCCAGCTTCTACGAGCGGGTCACCGGAGCACGGGCGAGCCGGCTCGGCGAGGACTTCGCCGAGCTGCGAACCGCCCGCGCCACCCTGGCGATCGGCAGCGAGCGCACCGTCGGGCTGCTCGCCCCGGGCGCCGCCCGTCCGGCCAGCAATCACGCCGTGATCATCGAGTTCCTCGTCGACGACGTGGACCGCGTGCACCAGGACCTGGCGGGCTTCCTCGATGATGTGGTCACCGGGCCCACCACGATGCCGTGGGGTAACCGGTCGCTTCTGTTCCGTGATCCAGATGGAAATCTTGTCAACTTCTTTACTCCCGTCACCCCGGCGGCCATCGAGAAGTTCAGCCGGTTACGGCCTACCCTGTCCTCCTGGGCGGCACCCCAGGAGGACAGCGAGGAGGGCAGATGGCCAGCAAGGTTATTCCGCCGCAGCCCGGCACGGAACCGAGCACGACCAGCGGCGCGATCGGCACCAAGCGGATCACGACCGTGACCTTTCACGGCCGGGACCCGGACACCGTCGCCTCCAGTGCGCTGTGCGCCAGGACCCCGACCAAATGCCAGGCGCGTACTCGCCTGTACCGGGGCGGCAAGCTCGCGGCCGAGGGATTCCCGCCCCAGGACATCAGCGAGAGCCTGGCCGGGGACGAGTCCGCCTTCGTCTGGCTCGACCTGCGCAACCCCAGCCACGACGACCTGGCCCTGCTGAGCGAGGAGTTCGGCCTGCACCCGCTGGCGATCGAGGACGCCGTCGTCCCGCACGAGCGGCCCAAGCTCGACCGCTACGAGACGCACCTGTTCCTCACCGCCTACGGCGCCCGGCTCGAGGTCACCAGCGGGGAGCTGCGGGTGAGCGAGATCGCCGCGTTCGTCACGAGAAGGGCCCTCATCACCATCCGCAAGGACGATGGCCTCGACGTCGAGGCCATCGTCAATCACTGGGACGCCAGCCCCGACCTGGCCGCGGCGGGCGTCGGCTTCCTGCTGCACGGGCTGCTCGACTACATCGTGGACGGGCACTTCGAGGCGGTGCGGACGCTCGATGACGCGGTGGAGTCGCTCGAAGACCAGCTATTCGACGAGGACTCCAAGGTCCTGGTGGTCCAGCGGCGCAGCTACCAGCTGCGCAAGAGCCTAGTGCTGCTGCGCCGCCTGGTCCTGCCGATGCGCGAGGTGGTCAACGCGCTCATGCGCCCGGACATGCACCTGATGAACGACGAGCTGATGCCGTACTACCACGACGTCTACGATCATGTCCTGCGCGCGGCCGAGTGGACCGACAGCCTGCGCGACCTGGTGTCGTCGATCCTGGAGACCAACCTGACCATCCAGGGCAACCGGATGAACGTGATCAGCAAGAAGGTCACCGGCTGGGCCGCGATCATCGCCGTGCCGACGTTCATCACCGGGTTCTACGGCATGAACGTGCCCTACCCCTACTTCGGCCGCGAGATCGGGTTCAGCGTCTCGATATGCCTCATGGTCGTCTCGATGATCATCCTCTACCGCGTGTTCCGCACCCGCGACTGGCTGTGATCGCGCTGCGGCCCGCTAGGACAGCCCGCCGGAGACGATCTCGCCCGCCAGCGGGGTGATCGTCGCGGCGATCCGCGCGACGGTCGGCGCCGGAACCCCCGCCGCGGCCAGGGCGCCGGCCAGGTGGACGGCGACCTTGTCGAAGTCGGCCTGGCTGATCCCCCGCCCAGCGTGCACCTGCCGCATGCCGCCGCCCTGGTAGACATCGGGACCGCCGAGCGCGGCGGCGAAGAACTCGACCTGCCTGCCCTTGAGCCTCGGCATGTTCGCCCCGGCGAAGAAGGGCGCGAGCTGCGGGTCGCCGAGAACCCGCTCGTAGAAGTCGTCCACGACCGCTACGAGTGCCGGTTCGCCGCCTATCAATTCGTAGATGCTAGCTTCAGCGGGGGCCATCGCCGCGCATTCCTCTCATTCGTCTTTCCCGGTTATTTTGTCAACATATCACCCGTCTCGCGCTGGCGAATGCCCGCTGGGCGATGTTCTGTCGCGGCTCGCGGAAACCTCAGGCCGGACGCCGGGAAAGCTGATGACATGTCATAATATGCCGGACTTCAACCCGAATATGACCAGCATCGGCGCCTGTAACTTACCTCCCGGGATCGTCATGTGACCTACATCACAGTGGGAGCTTATCGGGGACATCGGACTCACTCAGCGATAAGGTCCAAATCACTGGAAGGCACCCTCTTGATCACAATTCATGCTGGAGCTCACCGGCGCTCATGAGGGTCACATAAGCCATAAACCGAGGGAAGCGTCGTGGATGAACTGCGACTGAAAGAGAGTTTCACGCGGGTAGCGGCATACGGCGACGAGGTGGCGCTTTTCTTCTACTCGCACCTCTTCCTCAGCCACCCGGAGCTGCGCGGGATGTTTCCTGTTTCGATGACGGACCAGCGGGACCGGCTGCTGAAGGCGCTCGGGCAGATCGTGGCGGACGTTTCCAACCATGAGGCCCTGCTCCCGTACCTGGGGGGCCTTGGCCGCGATCACCGCAAGTTCGGAACGCTGGCTGAGCACTATCCCGCGGTCGGCGCCAGCCTCCTGGCGACGCTCGCGCACTTCAACGGCATGGCGTGGACCGAGGACCTGGCGCGTGACTGGACGGAGGCGTACACGGTCATCGCGCAGGTGATGACCGAGGCCGCGGCCGATGACGAGACCAGGAACCCGCCGTGGTGGGGGGCGACCGTGGCGGGCCACGAGCGGCGGACGATGGACATCTCGGTCCTCAAGGTGACGCCCGACGCTCCGCTCAGCTATGTCCCTGGGCAGTCGGTGGCGGTCGAGTCCGAGGCCAGGCCGCGGCTATGGCGCTTCTACTCGATGGCGAACGCGCCGCGGCATGACGGAACCATCGACTTCCATGTGCGCGCCATCGACGGCGGCTCGGTCAGCGCCGCCCTGGCCCGCAGCGTCACCATCGGCTCCAGGCTGCGCCTGGGGCCTCCGGTCGGGACGCTGAGGCTGAACATGGCGTCGCGCCGCAACGTGGTGCTCGCCGCCGGGAGCACCGGCCTGGCGCCACTCAAGGCGATGATCGAGCAGGCCGCCGACCTGGCCGAGCCGCCAGGGATCCACCTCGTCTTCGGTGCCCGCACGATCGAGGGGCTTTACGATCTCGCCGACCTGGAGAAGATGGCCGCGCAGTGGCCCTGGCTGACCGTGACGCCCGCGGTGTCCGCCGAGCCGGAGTACCGCGGCGAGACCGGAACGGTCGCGGACGTCATCACCCGGCGGGTACCCCTGGCCGACCAGGACATGTACGTATGCGGCTCGCCGGCGATGGTCACGGCGACCGTGAAGCGCCTGCAGTCGCTTGGCATGCCACAAGACCATATCCACGTCGAGGATTTTGGCTGGAGTGCATCATGACCCGCCTGAGCAGTGAGCCGCTGACACCAGATCTCGTGCGGTCGGCCGCCTTCCCGTCAGCGCGGCTAGGGCGCCGCGGCCTCGATGAGACCGAGGTCCGCGCCTTCTGCGGGTGGGTGTCCGATGGGCTCGCGCGCCTGCTCAACGACAACATCATGCTGCAGGAGGAGGTGGTCAGGTTGCGCGGGCGAGTGCTCGACCGCAACGCCAAGCCCGGGACCAGGCCGGAGGACAGTCACGTCCAGGCCGTGTACGTGCTGTCGAAGGCGCAGCAGACGGCCGACCGCTGCGTGGCCGACGCGCAGGAGTACAGCCGCGAGATGGCCCTGGACGCCCGCATGCGCCACGACGAGATCCTGCGCGAGGCCAAGGTGCGGGCCAGCGTGATCCTGGAGGAAGCGCACGCGAGCGCGACCCAGGCCGCCAGCGTGGCCAGGGACACGGGCAAGTCGCTCACCGCCGCCGAGCGCCAGGACCTCCAGGCCGAGATCGCCTACCTGCGGACGTTCAGCGACGTGTGCCGCACCCACCTGCGGGCGTACATGGAGTCGCTGACCCAGTCCATCGAGCAGTGGGAGCGGGCCGAGCACGCCAGCGCGTCCGCCGCCAGGGTCTCCGTCCTGCACTCCTCGCAGGAGGTGCTGTCGCACCCGCTGCGGGACTGACCGAGCCCGGCTCGAGACGCTGGTGCCATGGGGCGGCACGGACGCGGCCCGTGCCGCGCGCCCTGCGCGGCACGGGCCGTGGCACCGGCCGGGCTGCCCGTCACCGCTGGTCCCACGAGTGGCGGCCAGCCTCGCGCGGCCGGGCGTCGCCGTTGTGGCGGTCACTCGCGTCGAAGCGGCGCTGGTCGCCGGAGTCGTAGCGGTCACTCGCGTTGTAGCGAGGGCCGGCGCCGCGGGTGATCGTGCCGGACATGAAGGACCTGCCGTCCTTTTCCGGCGCGAACGGAACACCCATCGCCATGGCCCGCGGCACGATGACGGCGGCCTGCGCCACTCGGTTGATGCCCAGGCTGACCAGCAGCGTGGCGGTGGACGCCGCGACGTGCGCGTGCATCCCCGTGGCCACCACCGTCATCAGCACACGCCAGGCGATCAGCGCCGCCCACAGCCACAGGCCCCACAGCGGCAGTTGCGCCCACAGGTAGCCTCCCCGGTCTCGCAGCCGGGTGACGGCGCCGAAGGCCAGCCCGATCGCCGCCGACCCGGCGGCGCCGATGACCAGGCAGGCGATATCGGCGCCGGTCAGGTGGGTTCCGCCGCTGCGCAGGTTGAGGAAGCCGACAACGGTGAGGATGACGGGCAGCAGCACGGCGCGCTTGCCGCGCAACGGCTCCCCCTGCACCTGGCGGACGATGATGTAGCCGATGATGCCGATCACGGCCAGGACCTCGAGCGCGGACATGACGTGTGCTCCTCTCCGGGCGGCCCGCGCCTGGGGCGGGCGGCGGCGCTGTGCCGTTAACCCGACGCTAGGCCGCTGCCCCTGGCCGGGACGTCGCACCGCGGGCCGGCATCCGGGCTGATCCGGCCGCGAGCGTCCTCATGCCGTGGTATGAGGACGCCGCCAGATGCTCATGCCGATCCGCCCGGCCTCATCAAGGCCGCGTTCCCGTGGGCGCCATCCGCCCGTGGTCCGCCGCCCGGCCCGGCCGGCGGTCCACGGGGGTTCCTGACGGCTGCCTCGGCACGAGGCCGGGCAGCGCCTTGCGGTCGACCTTCCCCGTGGGGGTCCGGGGGAAGGCGTCAAGGACGGTGAACGCCGCGGGCAGCATGTAGGCGGGCAGCATGGCCCGCAAGAACGCGCCAAGCTCCCCGGCGGCGAGGGCCGTACCGCTCACCGCCGGGTCGCTCGCGACGGGGCCACTAGCCACGGGGCCATCCGCGGCGGGGCCGCTGGCGATGAGGTAGGCGGCCAGCTGAGGCCCGCTGCCGGTGACGTCGCGGACTACCACGGCCGCGTCCCGCACGCCGGGATGCTCGCGCAGCGCGGCCTCGATCTCGCCCGGCTCGATGCGGTGCCCGTGCAGCTTGACCTGGTTGTCGGCCCGGCTGAGGAAGAACAGCCGCCCGTCAGGTCCCCGCCTCACCAGGTCACCAGTCCGGTACAGCGGCCCCCCGTCGCCTAGGCCGGGGCGGGGCGAGGTGAACCGGTCCGCCGTCAGCGCAGGCCCGCCGCGGTAGCCGGCCGCGACGCCGTCGCCGCCGATGTACAGCTCGCCAGGGAATCCCTCGGGGACGATCCGCATGCGGCCGTCGAGCACATGGCAGCTGGTGTTGGCGATCGGCGTGCCGATGCTGACTGGCTCGCCGGGGCGGACCTTCCAGGTGGTGGACCAGATCGTGGTCTCGGTCGGGCCGTACAGGTTCCACACCGCCCCGGCCCGGGCCAGCAGCGCGTCGGCCAGGTCCCGGGGCAGCGCCTCCCCGCCGCACAGCGCGGTGAGCCCGGGGTCGCCGTCCCACCCGGCGGTGATCAGTGACTTCCAGGTGCCCGGTGTCGACTGCATGACGGTGGGGCGCACCCGGTCGAGGAGCTCGCGCAGCGCCGGGCCGCCGTCGTCGGCCCCGGCCGGGGCGATGCAGACCGTGCCGCCGACGATCAGCGGGCCGAACAGCTCGAGCGCGGCCATGTCGGAGCATACGGTGGAGATCGCCAGCAGCGTGCCGCCCGCGACAAGGCCGGGCTCGTCGGCCATGGAGCGCAGCACGTTCGCCAGCCCGCGGTGCCGGACCTGCACGCCCTTGGGCCGTCCGGTCGATCCGGAGGTGTAGATCACGTACGCCAGGTCCGCGCCGCTGATTGACGGCTCGGGCGGTTCCGCCGCCTCGGCCGCGATCTGCTCGCGGCACCGGTCGAGGGCCACCACCACGGGCGGCACGCCGGCCAGCCCCTGAGCCAGGCTGGCCTGAGTGACCAGGACCGCGACGTCGGCGTCGGCGAGCATGTAGCTGATCCGGGCGGCCGGGTACGCCGGGTCCAGGGGCACGTAGGCCGCCCCGGTCCTGAGCACGGCCAGCAGCGTGACCAGCAGGTCCCCCGAGCGCTCCAGGTATACCCCCACCCGGGTGCCCGGCCCGGCGCCGCGCGCGGCCAGGTAGCCGGCCAGCCGCCCGGACCGCTCGGCCAGCTCGGCGTAGGTCAGCTGCTCGCCCCGGGCGGCGGTCAGCGCGACCTGACCCGACCGGCGCCGTGCCTGCACGGCGACCAGGTCCGTGACCAGGGCGTCCGGCTGGCGCTCTGTCGCTGTCTCGTTGCAGGTGACGGCCTGCCACCGCTGCCCGGCCAGGGAGACGAGCGGCGCCGCCCGTGGCCCGGCGTCGGGCAGCCGGTCAAGGAACGCGGCCAGTCCCTCGGCCAGCGACATGGCGGTCCCGGTGGGGATCACCGACTCATCCCCCACGAGCAGGCAGGTGTCCCCGCCGAAGACCCTGATCATGAGCACGGCCCCGGCGGGCAGGTCGCGGGAGTCGACCGCGGTCATGTCCACCACGACCGGCAGGTCAGCCGGGCGCCCGGCCAGGCCTGGATAGCGGGCGGCCGCGTCGAGCAGGAACGTCCCCCGGGAGGCGGCCTCGGCCAGCCGCGCCGCCACCTGGCCCGCGTACAGGCCGAAGTCCGCGTCCGATGCCGGGACCCGCACGGGCACGACCTGCGCCAGCAGCCGGTCCCACGGACGCCGCAGCGGCACCCGCAGCCCCACGTCGAACCTGGCCTCGCCCGAGACCTCCGCGAGGTAGGCCAGCGCGGCCGCGGCCAGCGTGGCCGCCGGGTCCGCCGCCTCACCGACCCAGCACGGAACCGTCACCTGGTGCGTCCGCCGGCGCGGCCCGCCGCCCGACCCGGCGGAGAACGGCAGCCGCAGCGGCGCGGCCCGGGCCAGCCGCGGCACCCAGTAGGCCTCCTCCCGCACGGCGGCGCGCTCGGCCTCAGCGAAGCCCGCCCCAAGCACCGCGGCCGGCTCGGGGAGCACCGTGCCCACCCGGATGCCATGCCGTCCCGCCAGTTCGGGAACGCTCACCGGGGTCCCGTCCAGCCAGGCGAAGTCGCCTAGCCGGACCGCGCCCGGGCCGGCGGCGACCGTGACCCGGCAGTCATCAACCGCGAGGACCGTCCCGCCCGCCGCCGGCTGATCCGCCGCGACCAGCGCCGCCTGGCCCGCAAGGGCACACTCGCCGTCCTCGCCGAGCAGCACCTTGACCAGGCCGAACGGGTTCGCCCGCGGCCCGAAGTCAGCCGCGCGGACCAGCGCGCAGATCTCCGCGGCGGGCCGTTGCCAGTACAGCACCAGGCCCCCGCCCGGCCGGTCGCCGCGGCCGTGATACGTGCGCAGGGACAGGTCCTGCGGCGTGCGCCGCTGCGTCCCTGCCGCCAGCTGGCCGGCCAGCTCGGTGAACGACTCCAGGCCGGCTCGCCGGCAGGCCAGGTCCACGCTGCGGGTGGTGGCCGTGTCATCCAGGGCGAGCTCACGCTGCGCCAGGATGTCGCCGGCATCGGAGTCGGCGGTCAGCACGTGCCAGCTGACCCCGTGCCGCCGTGCCCGGGTGGCCACCGCCCAGGCCGCCGCGTGCACGCCCGCGTCCGCGGGCAGCAGCGCGTCGTGGAAGCCGACCGCCAGCCGTCGCGGCGCCGCCAACACCTGTGGCGGCAGCGTCCGCGAGCTCACCACGCTGAACAGGTAGTCGAACGGCTGCGCCGCCAGCACGGCGGCCAGTCCCGGGCCGTGCTCGGCCGTCGCCAGCCCATGGCCGGCCGCCCAGCGCCGTATCCCTGCCTCCGGCGACACGATCCCTCGTACGGTGTGGCCCGCTTGAAGCAGTACCTCCGCGCAGTCGGTCACCAGCGAGCTCTCGCCCGCCAGCCACGCGGAGAACAGTCCCTCGCCCATCGCGCCCCCGATACGTCACGTACCGACACAATCACTCAGTGCGAACTGATCCTAGCGCGCCTGCTCTCACAGAAACCTAAATTCTGGTTACCTCGTGCAACGAAGGATGGCCCGTGGCCGCGGGTGAGGCCCGGCGTCCCAGCCAGTGGCATGGTGCCTGTCGCGCCGGGCGAGCCGCCGGTAGATTCACGGCGAGGGCCATGGCTGAAGACAGTGTCCTGAGTGAAGACGGTGTCGTGGGTGAAGACGGTGTCCTGAGTGAAGACGGTGTCGTGGGTGAAGACGGTGTCGTGAGTGAGCCCGGTCGGGGGCACGGCAGTGGCCGGGTCGTCATCGTCACTGGCGCCGGGCGGGGCCTTGGCCGGGAGCACGCGCTGGCGTTCGGCGGGCAGGGCTACCGGGTCGTCGTCAACGACGTCGGGCCATCGGCGGACAAGGTCGCGGCCGAGATCCGCGGCAACGGCGGCACGGCCGTCGCCAGCGCGGGCGACGTCAGCGACTGGGCGTACGCGCGCGCCCTCATCGACTCGGCCGTCACCGAGTTCGGAACGCTGGACGCCCTGGTCAGCAACGCGGGCATCAACCGGGACCGGATGCTGGTCACCATGTCCGAGCGGGACTGGGACGAGGTGCTGCGGGTCGACCTCAAGGGGCATGTCGCACCGCTACGGCACGCGGCGGCGTACTGGCGGCAGCAGGCCAGGCCGGGCCGCCCGGTCAGCGCCCGCGTCGTCAACACCAGCTCGGGCGCGGGCCTGATGGGCAGCGTCGGGCAGGGCAACTACGCCGCCGCCAAGGCCGGGATCGCGGCGCTGACCACGGTGGCCGCGGCCGAGCTCGCCCGGTACGGCGTCACCGTCAACGCGATCGCCCCCAGCGCCCGCACCCCGATGACCGAGGCCGTCTTCGCCGAGCGGATGCGCGTCCCGGCCGCGGGCTTCGACTCGATGCACCCGGGCAACGTCTCGCCGCTCGTCGTCTGGCTGGCCAGCGCCGAGTCGGCCGACGTCACTGGGCGGATGTTCGAGGTCGAGGGCGGCGTCATCGCGGTCGCCGACGGCTGGCGCCACGGCCCGGCGATCGCGAAGGACGGCCGCTGGGACGTGGCCGAGATCGGCGGGCCGCTGCGCGACCTGCTCGCCAGCGTCCCGGCGCCGGCCGCGGTGTACGGGGCCTGACCGGTGGCCGAGACCACCGGTGCCGCGCAGTTCCGGGCCGAGATCCGCCGCTGGCTGGCTGACAACCTCACGGGCGAGTTCGCGCCGCTCGTCGGGCGGGGCGGTCCCGGCTGGGAGCACGAGCTGGTCGCGGAGCGGCTGGCCTGGGAGCGACGGCTCGGCCAGGGCCGCCTGATCGGCCTTGGCTGGCCGGCCAGCGACGGCGGCCGGGGCCTGCCCTGGTCATGGCAGGCCATCTTCCACGAGGAGTACGCACGGGCCGGCGGCCCCGGCCGGACCGGGCACATGGGCGAGCAGCTGCTCGGGCCCGCGCTGCTGGCGTTCGGCACCCCGGAGCAGAAGGCCCGCTTCCTGCCGGGCATCTTGTCCGGCACCCAGGTCTGGTGCCAGGGATACTCCGAGCCGGGCGCGGGCTCGGACCTCGCGGCCGTCGCCACCCGGGCCGAGCTCCGCGACGGGCAGTGGCACCTGCACGGGCAGAAGGTCTGGACGTCGCTGGCTCACATCGCCGACTGGTGCTTCGTGCTGGCCAGGACGGCCCCACAGGCGCGGCGCCACCGCGGCCTGTCTTACCTGCTGGTCCCGATGCGGCAGCCGGGGGTAACGGTCCGCCCCATCGTCCAGCTGACCGGCACCAGCGAGTTCAACGAGGTGTTCTTCGACGATGCCCGCACCGACGCCGGCGCCATGATTGGCGCGCCCGGTGATGGCTGGCGGGTCGCGATGGGCACGCTCGGCGTCGAGCGCGGCGCGTCCACCATCGGCCTGCAGGCCGGGTTCTCGCGCCAGTTCGAGGATGTGCTGGCCACCGCCCGCCGGGCCGGCACGATCGGCCAGCCGGACATCGCCGCGCGGATCACCGACGCCTGGATCGGCCTGCAGGTGATGCGGTACACGGTCGCGGCCATCGCGGGCGAGCCGGATGAGCCCGGCACGCAGCCGGGCGCGGCCCCCGATCGCGTCGCGCCGGGCACCGAGCCGAGCATCGCCAAGCTGCTGTGGGCGACCTGGCACCAGCGCCTCGGCGAGCTCGCGGCCGACGCGAGCGGGCCGGACGCGACGCTGGCCGGCCCGGGCTACGAGCTGCCCGGCGCCCAGCGCCTGCTGCTGTTCACCCGGGCCGACACCATCTACGGCGGGTCGAACGAGATCCAGCGCAACATCATCGCCGAGCGCGGCCTCGGCCTGCCGCGCGGGTGACCGCGATGGACACCCCCGAGCAGGCGGCGCTGCGCCAGGTCGTGCGGGACTTCTGCGCGCGGCACACCGCCTCGCCCGGCGTGCTGGCCGACGGCGTGACCGCCGCCAGCACATGGCAGCGGCTTGCCGGGGAGCTTGGGCTGCCGGGACTGGCGATCGGCGAGCGGCACGGCGGCATGGGCGGCGGGCTGGCCGAGGTGGCGGTGGCCGCGCAGGAACTGGGCCGGGTGCTGCTGCCAGTCCCGTACCTGTCCACGGCGCTGGCTGGGGTGGTCCTTGGCCGGGGGAGCCAGGAACTGGCGGCCAGGCTGCTGCCCGGGCTGGCCCGCGGCGAGGTGACCGCCGCCCTCGCCGTCGACGGCCAGCTCACGGTGCGCGACGACGGGCCGACGGGCGGGGCGCTGGTCCGCGGCCAGGCGCGGCATGTCCTCGACGGCGCCGAGGCGAGCCTGTTCCTCGCGGGCTCCCCCGCCGGCCGGCTCTACGCCGTGCGGGCCGCCGACGCGGCCGTCGCGCCCGCCGGGACACTGGACCAGAGCCGCACGCAGGCGACCGTGACGTTCAGCGACGCCACCGCGATCGCGACCGGGGCCGACGCCGGGCGGGCCGTGAGCCTGCTGCGGGCGCTGCTGGCCGCGGAGTCGGCGGCGGCGGCGCAGCGCTGCCTCGAGGTCACCGTTGGGTACCTGAAGACCCGCAGCCAGTTCGGCCGGGTGATCGGCTCGTTCCAGGCGCTGCGGCACCGCTGCGCGGACCTGGCGGTGGAGGTGACCGCGGCGCGGGCGACGGCGGCGGCCGCCATCGCGGCGGGACCCGCCGAGCTCGAGGTGACGGCGGCGCTGGCCAAGCTGTACTGCGCCGACGTGTTCTGGCACGCGGCGGCCGAGATGATCCAGCTGCATGGCGGAATCGGGTTCACCTGGGAGCACCAGGCGCACCGGTACCTCAAGCGGGCCAAGACGACGCAGCTGCTGCTGGGCACACCGGGCGAGCTGCGGGCGCTAGTGGGCGACCTGGCCGGCCTGGGATGAGGCGGCCGCGAAGCCGTGCAAGACGATCGAGGTGATGTCACGTGCCAGCCGCTCGGCCGGGTACTCCCGGTCCGTGCGCAGCGACCGGCTGGACAGCCACACCGCGTCGCGGACCAGCCGGTGGAACACCCGCGGCGGGATGTCGGCGCGCAGGCTGCCCTCGGCGACGCCCCGCTCGATGAGGTCAAGCCAGGTCCGCTGCACGTCCGCCGCGGCCTCCTGGACGTCGCTGAACCGCGGGTTCTCCCGCAGGTAGTGCAGCTCGTTCTGGTACAGCGCGGTGGCGTGCGGCTTCTCCCGGGCTAGCTGCAGCGACGCGTGCACCAGCCGGCGCAGCCCGTCGGCGGCGTCCGTGGCCCCGGTGAGCACGGTGGCGTACCGCTTCTGTATGGCCGTCAGGAAGTCCATCAGGATCTCCCTGGCCATCGCCTCCTTGGAGTCGAAGTGGTAGTACAGGCTCCCGGACAGCACCCCGACCGCGTCCCCGATCTCGCGGACCGTCGTCGACTTGATCCCCTTGCGGGCGAACAGCACGGCGGCGGCGGCCAGGATCTCGTCCCGGCGAGCGGTCGTCTCGGTCACCTGGGCATTTTACCAAGCGCTTGGTCAGCAAGCCGTAAGCCATCCCACCTGCCGGGAGGAGCGCGGGCGGCCGCCGCGGCGACGCTGGCGCGCCGGGCGGGACTACTTCATCGACGTGATCGTCTGGCCGCCAAGGGAGTCGCCCCCGGTGACCTCGGCGTTGTGGGCGTGCGCGAGGTGGTGCAGCCCGAAGGCCGAGTCGATGCCGGCCTGCAGGCCCATGATGTCCTCGACCTGGTTGACCGCCTTCTTGGTGAGCGCCAGGCCCAGGCGCGGCATCTGCGCGATGCGGGCCGCCATCGCCATCGTCTGTGCCTGCAGCTCCTCCCGGGGCACGACGCGATTGACCATGCCTAGCTCGTAGCCCCGTGCCGCGGTGATCTTGTCGCCGGTGAACAGCAGTTCCTTGGCGATGCGCGGGCCGAGGACGAACGGGTGCGCGAAGTACTCTACGCCGGGGATGCCCATCTTGACGACCGGGTCGGCGAAGAACGCGTCGTCGGAGGCGACGATCAGGTCACAGCACCAGGCCAGCATCAGCCCGCCGGCGATGCAGGCCCCCTGCACCATGGCGATGGCCGGCTTGGGCAGCTCGCGCCAGCGGCGGCACATGCCGACGTACACCTCGGCCTCGCGCGCCAGCCGGCTCTCCGCCCCCTGCTTGCCGGCGTGGTCCCACCACAGGCCCGCGCGCCGCTCGAAGGACCGGTGGATGTCGCGGCCCGGCGTGCCGATGTCGTGCCCGGCGGAAAAGTGCCCGCCCGCCCCGGCGAGCACCACGACCTTGACCTCGTCGTCGGCGCCAGCCTGATAGAAGGCCTCGTCCAGGGCATAGGTCATCGCCGAGTTCTGGGCGTTGCGGTACCGCGGGCGGTTCATCGTGATGGTCGCGATGCCGCCGTCGCGGCGGTACAGCACGACCGGGTCCTCTGCTTGTTCTTCACTCGTGGCGCAATTCATGGCTGATCGCCTTTCTCGGCCTGAGGGCGGACGATGAAGGCGTCGCGGGCCGCGTCGGACGCCCCGGTGAGGTTGAGCTCGAAGGTGAAGCCCTGCTCGAAGCGGTAGCTGCGGTTGACGTCGCCCGGGTCGATCCCGTTCAGCGACTCCTTCGCCGCCCGGATGACGACCGGGTTCCTGGCGGCGATCTCCCCCGCCAGCGCCAGCGCCGCGTCCCGCAGCCGCGGCGCGGGGACGACCGCGTGGACCGAGCCGAAGTGGTGCAGCTCGGCGGCCGTGACGGTCGCGGCCGTGTACACCATGGCCCGCATCTTGTGCTGCGGGACCAGCCGGGCCAGGTGGGTCGCCGCGCCGAGCGCGCCCCGGTCGACCTCGGGCAGGCCGAACGTGGCGTCCTGGCTCGCGACGATGACATCGCTGTTGCCCGCCAGGCCGATCCCGCCGCCGAGGCAGAACCCGTGCACCGCCGCGATCACCGGCACCGCGCACTCGTAGACGGCCTTGAACGCGGCGAAGCAGCCCCGGTTGGCCCCGAGCAGCGCGGTGAAGCCCTCGGCCGCCTGCACCTCCTTGATGTCGACGCCGGCGTTGAAGCCGCGGCCCTCCGCGCGCAGCACGACCACCCGCACGCCTGCGTCCAGGCCGGCCCGCGTCACGTGGTCGGCGATCTCGAACCAGCCGGCCACCGGCATCGCGTTGACCGGCGGGTTGTTCATGATGACCTCGGCGATGCCGCCGGGCAGCAGTTCGGTGCGCACGCGCTCGCGGGCTTGTGACACGGCGATCCTCACGGGTGCTGGCTGGAGACGGACACGACCTCGCCGGTCATGTAGCAGGAGTAGTCGCTGGCCAGGAAGACGATCACGTTGGCGACCTCCCACGGCTGCGCGGCCCGGCCGAACGCCTCCCGTGCGGTCAGCTCGGCCAGCGCCTCCTCGGTGGTGACCCGGGCCAGGAACGGGTGCATGGCGATGCTCGGCGACACGGCGTTGACGCGGATGCCGTAGTCGGCGACGTCCATGGCCGCGCAGCGGGTCAGCGCCATGACGCCGGCCTTCGCCGCGGCATAGTGAGCCTGCCCCTGCTGGGCCCGCCAGCCCAGGACCGACGCGTTGTTGACGATGACCCCGGCCCGGCGCGGCACCATGTGCCGCAGCACGGCCCGGGTGGCGCGGAACGTCGCGGTCAGCGTGGCGTCGAGCACCGAGGACCACTGCTCGTCGGTCATGTCGATCACGCTGGCCGTGCCGCCGAGGCCGACGTTGTTGACCAGCACGTCGATCCGGCCGAGCTCGGCCGCCACGGTGTCGATGAGGTGGTCGACCTGTTCCTGGACGGTGCCGTCACAGCCGACGGCCAGCGGCTCGCTCCCCGTCTCGCCGGCCAGCCGCCCGGCCGCCTCGCCCAGCCGGCGCTGGTGCCGGTCGCTGATCGCGACGGTCGCGCCCTCCTGGGCGCAGCGCCGGGCGGCCGCGTACCCGATTCCGGTCCCGGCCGCCGCCGTCACCAGGACCGTCTTGCCCGCCAGCAGCCCGTGCGGCGGGCCCGCCTCAGGCATCGCCCGCTCCCCTGCTCAGCCGGGTGAGGACCTCGCTGGCCTGGGCGATGATCCGGTCGATGAGCTCGGCGCAGCTCGGGATGTCGTCGATCAGGCCGACGACCTGGCCGCTGGCGCTGACGCCAGCGTCGGTCCTGCCGTCGAGCAGGACCGACCGGTACAGGACCGGGGCATTGGCCGCCATCAGGACCTGGTCCCAGCGCAGGCCCTGACGCTGCCGCATCGCGATGCCCTCCCGGATCAGGTCCGGCCAGGGCGCGCCGGTCAGCCGGCGGAGCACCAGCGCGCTGCGGATGGCCCGGGCGGCACGGCGCGGCCCGCTTGTTGCTGTTATCAGATCGATCTGGCCCGCGTTGAGCAGCCGCTGGGGAACGCCGTCGATCTCGCTGGTGACGACCGTGTCGGTGACCTTCTTGCTCAGGTACAGCTGCTTGACCTCGTCGGCGACCGGGGACTCCTTCGTCAGCAGGAACCGGGTGCCCATGGCGATGCCCGCCGCGCCGTAGGCCAGCGCGGCGGCCAGGCCGCGGCCGTCGAAGAAGCCGCCCGCGCCGATCACCGGGATGTCCACCGCGTCGGCCACCTGCGGCAGCAGCAGGCTGGTCGGCACGACGCCGGTGTGCCCGCCGCCCTCTGCGCCCTGCACGATGACCGCGTCGGCCCCCCATGCCTGGACCTTCTCCGCGTGCCTGACGGCGCCGACCGACGGGATGACGACCAGGCCGCCGTCCTTGCACCGCGCGATGAGGTCCGCCCGCGGCGCGAGGGCGAACGAGGCGACCCGCACCCCGCAGGAGACCAGCAGGTCAATCCGGCGGCCGATGTCGGGCTGGTCGGCCCGGACGTTGACGCCGAACGGCTTGCCGGTCAGTGCCTGGACCGCCGCGATCGCCGCGGCCAGCTCCTGCCGCGACATCAGGGCGCTGGCCAGGATGCCCAGCCCGCCGGCGGCGGACGTGGCGGCGACCAGGCGGGCATCGGACACGTAGCCCATGCCGGTCTGCACCACCGGGTACCTGATGCCGAGCATTCGCGTGATCCGGGTGCGCAGCGCCGGATGAACGGGCGCCGGATGAACGGGTCTCGGATGGATGGCGCCCGTCATGCCGGCACCTCCTGGTACCGCGTGCCCCGGGGATCGATGACCTCGCGGATCAGCCGGAGCTCCTCGCGGGTCGGCCCGCGGGTGACCGGGACGTCGGCCCCGATCACCAGGTCGAACCCGGTCGCCGACGTGATCTCGTCCACGCTCACGCCCGGGTGCACGGACGCCAGCCGCATCCGGCGGGAGGCCGGGTCGTAGTCGAGGGAGGCCAGGTTGGACACCACCCGGCGCAGCGCCATGTACCTGGTGGCACCCGGGCCGGCCCGGACCGCGCTGTCCCAGCCGACCCCGGCGACCAGGTCAACCCGGCTGGTGAACACGCGCGGGCTGTGCCGGGACACCCAGTAGCTCGTCGGGTGGTTCACCGCGTTGCCGGGAGCGCCGCGCGCGCCAAGCAGCTGTGCCCTGGGCCTGGCGTGGCTGCCGATGGCGGAGATGTTCGCGTTGCCATAGGCGTCGACCTGCACCGGGGCCATCATGACGTGCCGCTTGCCGGTCCACAGCAGGTCGAAGACCAGCCGGTAGGGCAGCCAGCTTTCCACGGGGTTGCCGGGCGGGCCTGGCGGGCTGCCCACCGCCCAGGTGCCCGCCACGACGTGCGCCTCCCCGTCGGTGAGCAGCAGGTCAGGCTCGAAGGTGTGCCGGGCCAGCCTGGCCCCGATCAGCGGGATCGTCCCGAACGGCGAGGCGAGGATCTCCCCGTCGCCGCGGAACGCCTCAGCGCAGGCGATGACGCAGATTTCCGCCCTGTCCGCCGGGCGGCCGGCGGCCTTGTCCGCCGCGCTCGCCGTGCCGCCCGCGCGCTGGCTCACGGGAGGCTCTCCGCGCGCGCGGCTACCCGGTCCGCGGCGACGGCCTCCTGGTAGCCGGCCTCGCCGCCGCGCAGGAACCGCTGCCCGAACGACTCCCACTGCCCCGGCCCGGCCGCCGCCTGCGCGTAGCGGCGCTGGAACGCCTCGTCCCGGCCGTAGTCAGGGGCGCAGGAGGTGAAGTGCGCGCCGTTGGGCGCCTCGATCACCCCGCTGACGTGGACCCGGGAGATCGCGATGGTCGAGGCGGGCGCGGCGGCGGTCAGCTCGGCGGTCGTCACGATCCGCTCGCAGGAGACGTAGGCCGCGTCGGCCGCCGCGCAGAACACGTCATCGAAGTACGGGTCGGGGCCGAGGAACTGGGCGTTGCCGCGCTCGTCGGCCCGGTTCATGTGGACCAGCGCGGCATCAAGTCGCAGCGCGGGCATCGCGATGAGCTCCTCGCCCCCGTACGGGTCGGTGACGGTGCGCAGGCCCGGGTTCGTGCTTGCGACCAGCGAGCCGAGGCCCGCCCGCGTCGGCAGGAACGGCAGCCGGCTCGCCGCTGCCTGCAGGCCGAGCCGCAGCATGCCCTCGTCATACTCGGCGACCTCGATCCGGCCCTGCTGCCTGGCCGCGCGAAAGTGCGGGTCAAGCGGGATGCTGTCGAGCGACACGAACCCGAATACGAGCTTCTTCACCTTGCCCGCCGCGCACAGCAGCCCGACGTCAGGGCCGCCGTAGCTGACAACCGTCAAGGCGGCCAGGTCCGACCGCAAGATCGCCCGGATGAGCGACATCGGCTTGCGCCGCGAGCCCCAGCCGCCGACCCCGATCGTCATCCCCGACCGCAGGCGGCTGACCGCCTCGTCGCCGGTCATGCGCTTGTCTGGCACTCACGCCCCCGGTTTCATGTCCGCTGTCCCGGTGCCCGCTACGCTCGCGCCAGGCCCGCCCGCGCCGGGCGGGGACACCCGCGGGAGCATGAACTTGCGGACCTTGCCCAGTGGGGTGCGCGGCAGGTCAGCGGCGATGGTCACCGCGCGGGGCACCTTGAAGTTGGCGATCCGCTCGCGGGCGAACGCGATCACCTCCTGCGGGTCGGGCAGGCAGCCGGGCCTGGCCACCACGAACGCGTGCCCGACCTCGCCGAGGCGCTCGTCGGGGACGCCGATGACGGCCGCCTCGGCGATCAGCGGGTGGGTGGCGAGCAGCTGCTCCACCTCGACCGGGTACACGTTGAACCCGCCAACCTGGAACACCTCGGTCAGCCGGCCCGTGACGGTCAGGTAGCCGTCGGCGTCCAGGTGGCCGACATCGCCGGTGTGCAGCCAGCCGCCGGAGTCGATCGCCTCCCCGGTCGCCCGCGGGTCGTCGAAGTAGCCCCGCATCACGTGATAGCCGCGGATGAGGATCTCGCCGTCCACGCCGGCCGGCTGGTGCTGGCCGTCGCGGCCGCCGATGGCGATCTCGGTGCCGGGTATCGCCGTACCCACGGTCGTGAGGACCTTCTCCGCCGGGGCACCGGGCGGGGGCATGGTCGCCGTGCCCCCGACCTCGGTGAGGCCGTAGGGGCTGGCGACGAACGCGACGCCGAGCTCGTCGCGTATCCGCTCCATCAGGGCGCGCGGGACGCTGGCGGCACCGGTGGCGACCAGTCGCACCGACAGGTCGAAGTCGCCATGGGCCGGATGGGCGAGGATCGAGCGGAAGAGCGTGGGCGGCCCGGGCAGCACGGTGATCCTCTCGGCCTGCGCGATCGCCAGGGCAGCCTCGACGTCGAAGACCGCGAGCGGGTACATCGTCGCCCGGGCTGCCAGGCAGGCGAGGATGCCGGCTCGGTAGCCGAAGGTATGGAAGAACGGGTTGACGATCAGGTACCTGTCCCCCGCGCCCATCCCCATGCCGTCAGCCCACGCCGCCGCGTTCCTGAGGGCCGTCGCGTGGCTCGTCATCACGCCCTTGGGCCGGCCGCTGGTGCCTGAGGTGAAGATGACGTCACACAGCGCTCCCGGTGTCACGGCGCCGGCCCGCCGGCCCGCCGCGGCCTGGTCGATGGCGTCGCCCGCTCGCAGGAACGCGGCCAGCGACAACGCGGCCCTGGACACGCCACTGCCGGACACGCCACTGCCGGACACGCCACTGCCGGACACGCCACTGCCAGGCACGCTACTGCCAGGCACGCCACCGCCAGGCACGCCACCGCGGGGCAGTTCAGCGTCCGGCCCGGCCGGGTGGGAGCGCGCCCGCGGCGGAACGCAGGGGCCCAGGTCCACGACCACCCGCAGGGACGGCAGCCCCGGCAGGAGCGAGCCGGGCGAGGCCGGCGGGGCGGGCGAGCCGGGCGAGGCAGGCGAGGCGAGCGGGCCGGCGGACGGGGCCTGGGAGTCGGCGTCGCTGAGCATCCCCAGGTAGTCGTTGCCCAGGAAGCCATTGCCGACAAGGAGCGCCGCCGCCCGCGCCTTGGCCAGGACGTAGTGCGCCTCGCCCCCCTTGTAGCGGGTGTTGACCGGGACCAGGACGGCGCCCGCGCCGAGCGTGCCCAGCGCGGCGACCACCCAGCGGGCCGAGTTGGGCGCGCACAGCGCGACCGCGTCCCCCGCCCCGATCCCCGCGGCGATGAGCGCGCGGGTGAACTGGCCGGCCTGGCCGGCCAGTTGCGCGTACGTCAGCCGCGTGTCCCCGTCCACGATGGCCAGCGCTCGCGGCGCGTCGCTCGCGGCGGCCCGCAGGCACGCCGGGACCGTGGACGGCTCAGGCGATGTCCGTGCAGGCGATGTCCGTGCGGGCGACGCCGATGCGGGAAGCGTGTCCACTGAGCGGGCTCTCCTCTCCACGAGGGCGCGCCAGGCCGGTAAAACTGCCTCGAGAACTGCTTTAGTGCGCATCGTAACCCCCCTACCAAGCGCTTGGTAGGGGGGATTTCGATGGATGGGATCAGGCGGAAGGACACCGGCGTGGCAGAGGCGTTCCTGGTCGGGGCGGTGCGCTCCCCGGTCACCCGGCGAGGTGGCCCGCTAGCGGGCGTGCACAGTGCCGACCTGGCGGCGCACGTCATCGGCGCCCTGATGGAGCGCTCGGGCGTCGATCCAGGTGCCGTGGACGACGTGATCCTCGGCTGCACCGACACGATCGGCTCGCAGGCCGGCGACGTCGCCCGGACCGCCTGGCTGGCGGCCGGGCTTCCCGAGCACGTGCCCGGCGTCACCATCGACCGGCAGTGCGGGTCCGCCCAGCAGGCGGTCCACTTCGCCGCCCAGGCTGTCATGTCCGGCACCGCCGACGTCGTGGTGGCCGGCGGGGTGCAGAACATGAGCGCCATCCCGATCTCGGCCGCGATGCTGGCCGGCCACCAGTACGGCTTTCCCGACCCGTTCTCCGGCTCGGCGAGATGGCGGGAACGTTATGGCGCGGTGCGGATATCGCAATTCCGGGCGGCCGAGATGATCGCGGCCAGCTGGGGCATCAGCCGGCTGGCGATGGAGGAGCTAGCGCTTGGCAGCCACCAGCGGGCGGTGCGGGCGATCGACGAGGGCCGGTTCCGGGCGGAGATCGAGCCGCTTGGAGCGGCGTCAGCCGATACCTGCCCGCGCCGCGACACCTCGCTGACCTCGATGGCCGCCCTGCGGCCGCTAGAGCCCGAGGGACGCCTCACGGCCGCGACCTCCAGCCAGGTCTGCGACGGCGCGGCGGCGCTGCTGGTCATGTCCTCCCGCGCCGTCAGGGAGCACGGAGTCAGGCCCAGGGCACGGGTGCATCACCTGTCGGTCCGTGGCGCGGACCCGGTCTGGATGCTGACCGCGCCGATCCCGGCCACCCAGCATGCCCTGGCGAAGGCCGGCCTGACAGTGGCTGACATCGACCTGTTCGAGGTCAACGAGGCGTTCGCGTCCGTCGTGCTGGCGTGGCTGGCCGAGACCGGGGCAGACCCCGACCGGGTCAACGTCAGCGGCGGCGCGATCGCGCTCGGCCACCCGATCGGGGCGACCGGGGCCAGGCTGATGACCACGCTGCTGCACAACCTGGAGCGCACCGGCGGCCGGTACGGGCTGCAGGTGATGTGCGAGGGCGGCGGCCAGGCGAACGCGACGATCATCGAGAGGCTCTGATGCCGGACCAGCGTGACGGCGGTCTTGTTGGCGGCGGCGCGCCTGGCCGCAGTGTCCCCGGAAACAATGCCCCCGGAAACAATGCCTCTGGAAACAATGCCCCCGGAAACAATGCCTCTGGAAACAATGCCCTGGCTGGGAAGGTGGCCATCGTCACCGGCGGGACCCGGGGCATCGGGGCGGCGATCGCGGCCAGGTTCCTGGCCGAGGGCGCGTCCGTCCTGGTGTGCGCCCGGCACCTGCCCGGCCAGCTGCCAGCGGCAGGCGGGCGGACCGCCGGGTTCACCGTCGCGGACGTGCGCGAGGCCAGCCAGGCCGCGGCGGTGGTGGACGAGGCGGTCACCCGGTACGGGCGGCTGGACATCGCGGTCAACAACGCGGGCGGCGCGCCACAGGCCGACGCCGCGACGGCCTCCCCCGGCTTCATCGCCAAGGTCGTGGCGCTGAACCTGCTCGCGCCTTTCTACATCGCGCAGGCGGCCAGCGCGGTGATGCGCCGGCAGGACGACGGCGGCCTGATCATCAACATCGGCTCGGTCGCCGCGGTCAGCCCGGTCCCCGGGTCGGCCGCGTACGCGGCGTCCAAGGCCGGGCTGGCCACCGCGACCCGGGCGCTGGCGCTGGAGCTCGGCCCGAAAGTCCGGGTCAACCAGGTGACCGTCGGCCTAGTGCTGACCGACCAGGCCGCGGCCTACTACGGCGATGCCGACGGGCAACGCGCCGTGGCGGCGCTGATCCCGGCCGGCCGGATGGCCGTCCCCGACGACGTCGCCGACGCCTGCCTGCTGCTGGCCTCGCCGCTCGCCGGGTACGTCAATGGCGCCGAGATCCGCCTCGACGGCGGCGGGGAGATCCCTGGCCGCTTCGTGGTCACAAGGCCGTGGGCGCCCGAGCACTAGCCCGGCTCGACTTCGCTCCTCATCCGGCCGCGTTCGCGCCTTACCCAGCGACCTTCGCGCCCTACCCGGCCGCGTTCGCTCCCTACCCAGCGACCTTCGCTCCCTACCCGGCCGCGTTCGCTCCCTACCCGGCCGCGTTCGCGGCTGCGCGGCCGGCCCGGCGGCCGAAGAAGCTGCCGTCGCCCAGCGAGGCGCCGCTGGCGTAGCCGCCGGCCGCGATGCCGGCGGTGGTCCGGCCCGCGGCGAACAGCCCAGGGATCGGTTCGCCGTCGACGTTGAGCACCGCACCGTCAACGTCGGTCCGCAGCCCGCCGAGCGGGAACCCGGCCATCCGGCCGCGCAGGTCGTACACGCCGTAGGGGGCGCTGAGCGGCCGCACCCAGCGGTCCGCCTTGTGCTGCACCGGGTCGTTGCGCCGCATGGCGTGCCGGTTGTACAGCGAGACCGTCGCGGCCAGCGCGCCGGCGGGCACTCCCATCAGCACCTCAAGCTCGTCAAGCTCCTCCCCCGCCCAGGCGGGCCTGGGCACGATCACGGCGGCGGGGTCCCGGTCGGCGGCGGCCGCCTCGATGGCTTCCTCGTCGGCCAGGACGAAGCCCAGGCCGTCGTGCCGCGTCAGCAGGGCGTGCCCGATCCGCCCCGGGTAGGTGTCCTCGTTGATGACCCGCTCGCCGCGCCCGTTCACGACGATGCCGCGAATCATCAGGCCCGGGTCGGCAAGCACGGCGACCTCGCACGCGTCCAGGTGGGCAACGTCCGCGCCGAGCGCCTGCGCGGCCCGGATGCCCTGGCCGTCGTGCTGCTCGATCGCCGACCCGGGGCGGCCGCTGAGCACCGGAACGTGCCGGGCGATCATGCCGGCGTTGTAGGCGAAGCTGCCGCCGGCCAGCACGACGCCCCGCCGGGCCCGGATGGCCACCAGCTCGCCGAGGGCGCGGGCGATGACGCCGGCGACCCGCCCGTCGTCGGCCACCGCGAGCCGCTGGAAGCTCGTGTCATAGCGGACGGCGGCCCCGTGCCTCGCCACCATCCGTGACAGCGGCAGCATCAGCATGTAGCCGCCGCCGCGCACGCCAGTTCGCTTTCCCGTCATCTGGGGCAGGTGTCCGCGCGGGGCCGGCCGCGCGATGTCGGCGAACGGGTAGGCGTTCTCGCCGCCCGAGTACATGAGGCCCTCGTCCCCATGGGGCTCCCACGCGGGCTTATCGAAGAAGACGCTGCGAAACGGGACGCCGCACTCGACCAGCCAGCCGAAATGCTCCACGCTCCGGTCGGCGTAGATCGCGAGCTTGGCCTCATCCGTGCCCGGCCCCAGCGCGGCGGTGAGGAACTTGTGCATCTCCTCGGGCGTGTCATCGAAGCCGCAGGCCTTCTGCAGCGCCGTGCCGCCGCCCAGGTAGATGAAGCCGCCTGCCAGCGACGCGGCCCCGCCCCAGCCTCCGGTCCGCTCAACCAGCAGCACGTCAGCGCCGTCATCCGCCGCGCCGATCGCGGCGGCGGCCCCGGCCACGCCGTAGCCGACGATCACCACGTCGGCCTCGGCGTCCCAGTCGCGAATGCCAGCGGCCCGCACCGGGGTGGCCGGCTGGCTTCGCGCGAGGCTTGCCCTGCCGGTCACGTCGCCCTCCCGGTCACGTCGCCCTGCCGGTCACGTCGCCCTGCCGGTCACGTTGCCTCCCGGAGCCACGCTGATTAACCTGGCCGAAAAGCTAACCGCGCCGGGCTGGCCCGGACAGCCGCCCGTCCCGCTCAGCGAGACGGCGCGGCGAGGTGGAATGAGGTTCCCGCTGCCATGAAGGCCCGGCTCGCGGCACGAGCGTCGCGGCTTTCGCGGCTGCTTTCGCGGCTGCCGCGCTGCGTGCTGATGCTGAGCCTGCTCGCGGTGGCGGCCTGCTCCCGGTCCTCCCCGCCGCGCCTGTGCCCGCAATTCCAGACCGTCAGCGGGGTCACGGTCAACGCCTCCCAGTTCTTCGCCGGGCACGGGAGCGCTCATGAATTGTGCGTGACCGGCACGCCATGCCTGGTGCGGCCGCCTGGGCAGGGCGCGGTGGGTGCCTTCGTGGCCACCGGGACAGCCACCGCGGTGACTATCGAGGTCACGGTGCTGGCCGGCGACGGGACTGCGCTGCTGGGCAAGTCGGTGCGGGTCACGCTGACCCGCCGGGCGGCCCGTGCCCGCACAGCTACCTGCACGGCTCGGTGACCGTCACGGGCCGGGGTGCCCTGGTCGCGAGCTGAGCACCGTGCGGTCCCGGCGGCCCGCGGGAGCTACCCCGGGCGGCGGATGGCATCCATGAGCAGGTCAAGCATGCGGTTGAGCTGCTCATGGCCGCCGTCGAGCGAGGTGGCGGTGAACGCGCCGACGACCAGGGCGACGACGTCCTCGGGCTGGAGATCGTCGCGCAGCGTCCCGGTGGCGGCGCCGGCGGCCAGGATCGTCCGCACCGCGCCGGTGAGCTCGCGCCGCGCGTCGGACACCGTCACGGAGCCGGCGGCGAAGACGGCCCTGAGGGTGCCGGCCATCTCCCGCTTGGCCGTGACGTAGCCGGCGAACCGATCCATCCAGGCCCGCAGCGCCTGCGCCGGAGCATGCGCCGCCAGCAGGTCATCGGCGCTGGCGCACAGCTCAGCGAGCTCCCTGCGGTACAGCGCCTCGACCAGCGCCTCGCGGGTCGGGAAGTGCCGGTAGAGGGTGCCGATGCCGACGTCCGCCTCCTTGGCGATCTGCTCGAGCGACACCACCGCCTGGCCCGACGCGAATGCGGCCCTGGCCGCGTCGAGCAGCCGGGCGCGGTTGCGCTCAGCGTCCGCTCGCGGGCGCCTGCCCCGTTCGCTAGCTGGCCGTCCCTGCTGGGGCTGGTCCTGATCCGGCATTATTCGGAGGGTCCTCCGCTTTAGTGCTACGCTCGAACCTGAAACGGAGGAACCTCCGTTTCACCCCATCATGATACAGCGAGGGACCGTCATGACGACTCACGCAACGCGCACTCCCACCGGAAGCAGTGCCCCAGGAAGCAGTGCCCCAGGAAGCAGTGCCCCAGGAAGCAGTGCCGCCGGAGATGGCGCCCGCCGTGAGGGCGCCCCTGGCGGCACCGCACGGCTCGGGAGGTACACGGTCGCCCGGATCGGCTTCGGCGCGATGCAGCTGGAGTCCCGGTCCGCCAGCGAGGACGCGGCCGTCGCCATCCTGCGCCAGGCCATCGACGCCGGCGTCAACCACATTGACACCGCGCAGTTTTACCCTGGCTGCAACACCGTGATCCGGACGGCCCTGACGCCTTTCCCCGATGACCTGGTCCTGGCGACCAAGGTCGGAGCGGAACGGGACCCCGAGGGCAAGCTCGTTCCGGCACAGCGGCCAGCCCAGCTCCGCGCCCAGGTCGAGGAGAACCTCGCCACGCTCGGCGCGGAGCAGGTCGGAGTGGTCAACCTGCGCCGCCTCGACGCGCGGCCCGGCATCCTGGCCGAGGGCGACCAGGTCGTCAGCCTGGACGACCAGCTGGCCGAGCTGGCCACGTTGCGCGAGGAAGGCAAGATCGGCGCCATCGGGCTCAGCAACGTCTCGGCCGACCAGCTCGGGCACGCGCTGCCGGCCGGGATCGCCTGCGTCCAGAACTCCTACAGCCTCCTGGACCGTGCCACCGAGCCGGTGCTCGCGCTGTGCCGCCAGCACGCCATTGCCTGGGCCCCGTACTTCCCGCTCGGCTCCGCCTTCCCGAGCATGCCACGGGTCATCGACAACGCGGCCGTGCTGGCCATCGCCGCCGAGCTTTCCGTCACCCCGGCGCAGGTTGGCCTCGCCTGGCAACTGGCCTACTACCAGGGCACGCTGCTGATCCCCGGGACCGCCGACCTGCGGCACCTGGCCGAGAACGTCGCCGCCGGAGTGATCAAGCTCCCGCCAGCCTCCCTGGCGGCCCTCAGCCAGCTGGCGGGCTAGCTACCGGAGTCAGCGAGAAGAAGATGAACTAGGGGAACCGGGCAAGCCGGCGGTAGGGCCGCTTGCCATTACGCTGGCAGGGTTACGAGGAGGAGTCGCATGTCCGCTGACACCGCCGCGGACGCGGCCGCCGCGGTCGACGCCGCGTTCCGCGAGGAGTGGGGCCGGATCGTGGCCACGCTGATCGCCACGACCGGGGACTGGGACCTCGCCGAGGAGTGCGCGCAGGACGCGTTTACCCGGGCCTTGCAGGCCTGGGCGCGCGACGGGGTGCCGGCCCGGCCCGGCGCCTGGCTCACCACCACCGCTCGTAACCGCGCCGTCGACGTGCTGCGCCGCCGGGCCAGCGAGTCCAGCAAGCTCGAGCAGGTGGCCCGGCTCGAGCCACCAGGGGCCGATGGTGACGCCGGACAGGGCGAGCTCGACCCGAGCGGGATTCCCGACGACCGGCTGCGGCTGATCTTCACCTGCTGTCATCCCGCGCTGCCGCTCGAGGCCCGGGTGGCGCTGACGCTGCGCACCCTCGCCGGGCTGACCACGGCGGAGATCGCCCGCGCGCTGCTGGTCGCGGAGCCGGCCATGGCGCAGCGACTGGTCCGGGCCAAGAGCAAGATCCGCAACGCCGGCATCCCCTACCGGGTCCCGCCAGCTCGCCTGCTGCCTGAGCGGACCGTGGGCGTCCTCGCCGTGCTGTACCTGCTGTTCAACGAGGGATACAGCGCGACCGCGGGCACGGGCCTGCTGCGCGCGGACTTGTCCGCGGAGGGCATCCGGCTCGCCCGGCTGCTCAGCCAGCTGATGCCGGGCGACCCCGAGGTGCTCGGCCTGCTCGCGCTGATGCTGCTTCAGGACTCTCGCCGCGGCGCCCGGGTCGACGACGACGGGAACCTGGTGACCCTGGAAGACCAGGACCGGGCCCGCTGGGACCGGGCCTTGATCAGCGAGGGCCGCCAGGCCCTGGAAACCGCGATCCGGGCCGGCGCCGCCGGGCCTTATCAGCTCCAGGCGGCGATCGCCGCCTGCCACGCCCGCGCTGCCCGCGCCGAGCAGACGGACTGGCCCAGGATCGCCCGGCTGTACGCCCAGCTCGCCCAGCTGACCTCGTCCCCGGTGATTGAGCTCAACCGCGCCGTCGCGGTCGGCATGGCCAGCGGCCCAGCCGCCGGGCTGGCGCTGGTCGATTCCCTCGCCGCGACCGGCGCGCTGGCCGGCTACCACCTGCTGCCCGCGACTCGCGCCGACCTGCTACGCCGCCTCGGCCGCAACGACGAGGCGGCGAGCTCCTACCGCTCGGCACTGGCCCTGGCCCGCACCAGCGCGGAGCAGCGCTACCTGTCCCGCCGGCTCGCCGAGGTCGCCAGCCCGGCCGGCCGGTAACCCGGTCCAGGACGGAAACCCGGCTCCCCCTGCGAGCGGGACGCGGTTCAGTTCGGCCGGGAAGCCGGGTCGGTGCCGGCCCTCAGGGGGGCCGCACGCCGACCGCTGGCGCGTGGCTGCGGATGACCTGCCCGTTCGGGCCGTGGGCGGTGGTGGTGGCGTCGGGATGCAGGATGAGCCGCCAGCCCCTGCGGTGGATGCAGATGTCATGGTGGAAGTTGCAGAGCAGGGCACACCCGGACACGGAGGTCTCCCCGCCGTTGGCCCTGTGGACCAGGTGATGGATGTCGCAGCCGGCGGCCCGCCGCTGGCAGCCCGGCCACTCGCAGCGGCCTCTGGCCCGCAGCAGGACGGCGCGCCGAATGTGGCCGGGGATG
>Ga0335075_10002373_pt1 | contig 30357 bp, 28 predicted proteins | sample Lox_Sample_24_FD_206723 | JGI IMG/M metagenome (GOLD analysis project Ga0335075, IMG submission 206723) | Soil microbial communities from Loxahatchee National Wildlife Refuge, Florida, United States - Lox_Sample_2.4 | ecosystem: Environmental > Terrestrial > Soil > Wetlands | place: USA...
GTGGAGTCGGCTGTCGCCGAGCCAGCCTCGTAACCGGACCCAAGACCGCCGCGAGGTCTGGAAAGCGGACCTGTAGTCGCATAGCACCACAAAAAACCGCAGTGGCTCCGCCCCCGTGTCCCCGCAAATTCATCAGGGATCGCCTGCAGCCTAGCTATACGTTCTGACGGCAAGAATTTGCCATTCCGGCCGCGGAGTAATCATCCGACAAAATGCCCGTCACATGGTGGTCCTGCCACGGAAAACCGCCGCGTACATAGGCCGGAAGCGGGAAATGGGAGGGACGCGAAGGGGGCTTTCGACCTAGCACCGGGGGAATACATGCATCACAAGCTCGATGTCATGGCTGAGAAGGGCTATGTCATCCTGGATGATTACGACGGACCGCCGATACCGCGGACCGAGTGGGAGTCGCTGGAGTACATGGACTGGAAAAGCGGCGGCGACACGAACTTCGCGCCGCTGGCGTCGGCCAATGGCGACATGGAGTGCCGCGGTTTCTGGGATCACGGAAAGGCAGACAAATACGGGGTCTGGACCGCTAACCGTGAGCTCGCGCCGACCATCGCCGGTTACGTCGAGAAAATCGGCGGAAACTATGGCCGGGTGCGGGTGATAAAGCTGAACCCAAGCGATGAGGAGACTGCGCTTCGCCAGCTGCACATGGACGACAACAACCGGCTCAACCCGGAGGGAACCGGCTGGGTCATCCGGTCCTGGCTGGAGCTTGACGACACAGCAGAGAAGTCCATGTTCATCCTTCGCGAGGATAAAACGGACCCTTCGACGGAGACCCGGATCCGGTTGCACCCAGGCATGCAGCTCGTCATCGATACAGAGCGGCTGTGGCACGTGGTGTGGCACCCAGGCCCGAAGCCCCGTTATGCGCTGATCACGTCGTGGGAGAGCGACAAGACAATCGAGAACTGGATCAAGCGCGAGATGGCAGGTAAGCGTCAGCTGCTTGGCACGCGCCGGTAGCTGATCCGGGCGCGGCGCTGCCGGACAGTCGGCCGGCTCGCCGCGCCCCGATCGGGCGCCCGCCAAGTTTCAGCAAGTACAGGCGCCAAGTTTCAGCAAAGGAACTTTCGCGCGGCCACTTCCACTGCGCGCCGGGGAATAGCTCCGGTGTCCAGATAAGCCGGTGTCCAGATATTGGCGAGCAGCAGGCCAGAGGCGGATGTCGGATCCCCGGGGGAAGGCGTGACACTGTCCTCAGCCAGCGTAGTAGCGGTGAGCCTTGCCGCGGCGGCCCGTAGGGCCCTCGCGGTCTCAGCTGGAAAGGCTGCGCGGAGCAGTGCGCGAGGTCTCCACCGCGGGGATGGCACCGCGATGCCCGGACAGGTCGCCCTGACCATCGATCCCGCCACGCTGGCCAGCCTGGCGGCTGAGATTCCGCGCGGCGCCGTGCTTGTGACCGGGTCCAACGGCAAGGGCACGACATGCCGGATGCTGGCTCAGGTCATGCGCGCCGCCGGCCTGCATCCGATCGTCAACGAAGAAGGGTCGAATCAGCAGTCCGGGCTCGCCACCGCCATGGTCGCCCACTCGGCTATGACCGGGCACCTGCCTGCCGACCGGCAGGCAATGGGCCTGTTCGAGGTCGATGAGGGCTCATTGCCTGAGATCTTGCGGCACATATGTCGGCCTAGGGCCCTGGTCTTCACGAACATCTTCCGCGACCAGCTCGATCGGTATCTTGAACCGGCCTATACCAAGGTGCTGCTGGAGCGGGCAATGCAGACCTTGCCCGCAAGCACGGCGCTCGTGCTCAATGCGGATGACCCAAGAATCGCCTGCCTTGCGCCAGGCCTGTCCAACCCCAGGATCTACTACGGCATGGACGATACCGATCCTGGCCGCGAAGCAGCCGATCCCACGTCGGACTTCCCGCGCTGCCCGCGCTGCGATGGTGAGCTGTCCTACACCTGCGTCTACTACGCCCACCTCGGCCACTGGAAGTGCCAAGGTTGCGGACTGGCTCGCCCGCAGCCGCAGGTCAGCGCCACCAAGGTTGACCTTATGGGGCCATCATCCGCCCATCTGCAGGTCGTCACGCCGACAGCAGAAAGCGTGCTGGAGATTCCGCTGCCCGGCTTGTACAACGCCTACAACGCTCTGGCCGCAGTTGCCGCTGCAGAGGAGTGCCAGCTGCCGGACCGGTCCTTCTCAGCAATCGAGCGGATCTCAGCCGGCTCACTCCGGATGGAGAAAGTACAGGTACCCGGCCACGACGTCTACCTGGCGCTGGCTAAGAACTGCAACGGCTATACCGAGGTGCTACGTGCCATACTCGGTGACCGGAAGCCGAAGCGCGTGCTGCTCGGCCTCAACGACTTCCCCGGCAAGCAGCCGGACACGTCATGGATCTGGGATGTCGACTTTGCGTCGCTGACGGGCTTGGTCACCGCACCGGTCGTCTGCGGGAACCGTGCCGCCGACCTAGCGGTCCGGCTGAAATACGCCGGATGGATCGAGACCAGCCACGATGCCTACCTTGCCGTCGAGCCTGATCCGGTACGCGCATTCAAGCTCGCACTTGCACGTACGCCGCCCGGCCAGCCGCTCTGGGTCGTTTCCACTTCGGTCGTGCTAGGGCAGCTGCGGCACTGGCTGCGTCGCCAGGGTTACGTCAAAGAGGTCTGGCGACAGCAGGGAGGTCCAGCGCGGTGGCGGGCATGAAGATCTCTCTGGGATACCTCTACCCCGACATCATGGCCACCTACGGTGACCGCGGAAACGTCGAGACGGTCGTGCGCCGCTGCGAATGGCGTGACATCTCGGTAGCTGTCACAGAACTGCGGCTCGGCGAAGCGATCGTGCCCAAATCGCTGGACCTGATAATGATCGGCGGCGGCGGCGAGGCGCAGCAGCGCCTGATCGCGCCCGACCTGTACAAGGTCAAGGGAGCCGGTATCCGGGAGGCAGTTGACCTCGGGGCAGGCGCGCTCGCTGTCGGCGGCGGCTATGAGCTCCTTGGCCGCTTCTGCCAGCTGGAGCTCGGAGCGGAGTTGCCTGGCGTTGAGCTGTTCGATGCCTGGACAATGCGGCAGAGCGCGGTTCTTGGTGATCATTCGGGCACGATCTCGGACGTGCGCGCCGATCGGGCTATCGGAGAACTGGTCGTGCGATGGGGTGCCACGCTGCTTGTCGGCTTTGAGAACCATGGGGGAGGCACCTACCTCGGCCCGACTGCTCGGCCACTGGGCCAGGTGCTCACCGGCCACGGCAACAATGGCGACGGCACCGAGGGCGCGATCCGCGGCAACGCGGTGGGGACTCACCTACGGGGCCCGTGCCTGCCAAAGAATCCCGCGCTGGCGGACTTTCTGATTGGCGCAGCGCTCACGCGCCGCTATGGTGCCGCAGATCTGCCTCCCCTCGGTGACGATCTCGAGCGGGCCGCGCACCAGGCCGCGATGCAGCGCGCACTCGGAGACGGGCGCACGATGCACGGCAAGCTGCGCAGGGCTGCTCTCGCCAAGACCGGGCTCGCTCATGTGCGGGCCGGCCGATGACGACGGCGAAGGACGAGTCTGGCGCCCCCTCCGCCGAGACGGCCATAGCGCCGGCTCAAGAAAGCCCAGCTGCCCCCGTCAGCCAGGCGCCGCCAAGGGGCAAGCCCAGCCTGGCTCGTTCCAGCGGCGTCATGGCGCTCGGCACGATCGGCTCGCGGTTCACCGGCTTCTTGCGTACAGCCGTCCTGCTGTACGCGATCGGCACACAGGGCCTGGGCGATGCTTACAACGTCGCGAATAACCTTCCCAATGCCGTGTACAACCTCGCGCTCGGCGGCATCCTCACGAGCGTTGTCGTGCCGCTCCTGGTGAAGGCGGCCAAGCGCAACCGTGATGGCGGTGAAGCCTACGACCAGCGGATCTTCACGCTTGGCGTGCTAGCGCTAGGTGCGATCACCGTGGCCGCCACTGCGGCCACGGTGCCGATCACGGCGATCTACGGGCATGGCATGGGCAACGCGGCCACTTATCACCTGACGGTGATCTTCACCTACTTCTTCCTGCCGCAGATCTTCTTCTACGGAGTGAGCTCACTGGCGGGCGCCATTCTGAACGCGCGCGGCAGCTTCGCATCCCCGATGTGGACGCCGATCGTCAACAATGTCGTGGTCATGCTGGTCGGCATTGCGCTGATCGTCACGGCGGGCACGCACCGCACCCCGCAGAACATCTCGGCTGGGGACGTCCAGTTGCTCGCGATCGGCACCACACTCGGCATAGTGCTCCAGACCGTCGCGATGTGGCCGTCCCTGCGCCGCGTCGGGTTCCGCTGGCGCCCCCGGTTCGACTTCAGGCGCGCCGAGGTCGCCGAGATCGGCCGCATGGGCGGATGGATGTTCTTTTACATCGCGGCGACCCAGATGTCTTTCGTGACCACGACCATCGTGTCGAACGACGCTGGAGCGCGCGTGTGCGCGAGTTGCGCGGGTGCCGGGTACGCCGCCTTCAGCAACGCATGGCAGTTGTTTCAGCTGCCCTACGCGATCGTAGGCGTCTCAGTGATCACGGCCATGCTGCCGCGGATGAGCGCCCACGCGGCGGCGGGCTCCCATGAGCTCCTCACCAGGGACTTCTCCATCGCAACCCGCCTGTCCTCGGTGATCATCGTGCCGTCGGCGATGATTCTGGCGGTGCTGGGTCCGCCGCTGGCGCAGGGCATATTCGGCTACGGCAGTACGTCCGCTGCCTCCGCTCGTTACCTCGGCGTCGTCTTCGGCGTGTTCTGCCTAGGGCTACTCCCGTACACGCTTTTCAACCTGCTGCTTCGTGCGTTCTACGCGATGCATGACAGTAGGACGCCCGCCCTGGTCGGTGGCGCTTCGATGGCCGTCAGGGTGGCGGCGAGCTTCACGGCGCTGTATGTCCTGCCGCCGGCCGATGTCGTCGCCGGCCTAGGCGTCGGATTCGGGCTGTCGAGCCTGGTGATGGCGGTGTGGCTGTGGTGGATCCTCAGCCGGCGCGTGGGCGGCCTTGACACGCACAGAATCAACAGGACGCTGCTGCGGATGCACATAGCGGCCATTCCGGGGATGGTCTTCGCCATCGGCGCCTCGATCCTGATCAGTCACTTCGCGCCGGACGGGGCCATAACGGCCCTCGCGATCGTGGCCGTGGGCGGCGGCGGCGGCCTGCTGCTGTACTTGCTGGCTGCCTGGAAGCTCAAAGTTGCCGAGATCGGCGAGCTGACCAGGCATGTTCGCGCTCGGCTAGGCAGCTGATGCGAGCCATAATCGAGGCATGACGAGCTACGAGGAGATCCTCTACCAGGTCGAGGACCCGGTTGCCACCATCACGCTCAACCGCCCGTCGGTACTGAATGCGTGGACGGACCAGATGGGGTTCGAGGTGCGCCATGCGGTCAGCCAGGCGGAAGCAGACCCCCGCGTGGTCGGCATCGTGCTTACCGGTGCCGGGCGCGGGTTCTGCGCCGGCGCTGACATAAAGCGGCTCTCAGCGATCAGCTCAGGCGATCGGCGCGTCGAGGCGCCGGCCGATGATTTGCTCGCTGAGCCTGGCGACCCGTCGTTCGGCGACGACCTGCACCTGGGGACCTATGCCTATCTCATGTCGGTTCCCAAACCGGTTATCGCTGCTATAAACGGGCCAGTCGCTGGCATGGCCGTACCGATCGTGCTGGCATGCGACCTGCGCTTCATGGCGGAGGAAGCGGTGCTGATGACCGCGTTCGCGCAGCGCGGCCTCGTCGCCGAATGGGGCATTAGCTGGCTTCTGCCGCGGCTGGCTGGTCCAGCGGTTGCGCTTGACCTGCTGTTCTCCTCACGGAAGGTCTCCGGGGCCGAGGCAGCAGGCCTCGGGCTGGTTAACGCAGCGCTGCCAGTGGCAGAAGTTCTGCCGCACGCGCAGCAATACGTGCGCGACCTGGCCGCGACATCTTCGCCCGCCTCAATTGCGATCATGAAACGGCAGGTCTACCAGCAGATGCACGTCGGCCTACTGGCGGCCGAGCGTGAGGCACGCGACCTGATGATGGCGAGCTTCAGCCGTCCAGACTTCCGCGAGGGCGTCAGTTCCTTCCTGGAACGCAGGCCTCCGCAGTTCGAGCGGCTCGCCGGGCAAGCCGCTGCGGCGCAGCTCGATCACGCCTGACCGAGCGTGCGATAGGCCCTGTGACCGAGTTCATACCACTCTTCCGGATTTCGGGCATAGTCCGCAGGGCGCTGGGCGTTAACAGCAAGTAACCGAAAGCACCCAGCACGTGATGGTTGCCCCCGAGGCAACGCCACGCCCTGCCCCGCGTCACATCCGCTCCAGCCTGCCGCCATGCGGTCGGCCGGTCGGGCTTGGGTGCCCCGCCGAGCGCTCCCCCCGCGCCCGACGAAAGGCTCGGCCTTGCGCCCCCGATTCCCATCAGCAGAGTCCCTCCGCGGTACCCGTTCCGATGCCCGGCGTGCCTCCGGAAGGAGGATCGGCGTGGCCACCGCGACGCTGGCGGCTATCGCTGGCGTGGCAAGCGGCGCTATGGCCGGCCCCGCTAGCGCACTCGCCGCAGATACGAGCCCGACCTCGGCGGTCCGGGTCCAAGACGCTGTCGTCCGGTCCAGCACGTCTGCAGCGTCGCCGCTCGGCGGCGGGATGCCTGGCCAGCTCGGCCGGTCCCCGCTTGCCGGGCAGCCAGGTCCAGGCGGGCCGTCTCCGCTGGCCGCTGCGTCCAGCCAGCGCGGCCAGTCTCCGCTGGCAGTCGTCTCTTCGCTCTCGGGCCCGTCTCCGCTGTCGCGGCAGCCTGTCCACCCAGCGCCGCACGCTACGCCCACGCAGCAGGTGACCCCCGCGCAGCAAGCGGCCCCCGCGCCGCAGCCGAGTTCGTCGGCAACGCCGCCCGCGAACGGCGGTAACAGCCAGGCGCAGCCCGGCCCTCAGCCGCCGCCGACGTCCGGTCGATTCACCTTCTACGATTCGGTCACGCCGCAAGCCATTCCGCAGGGACAGATCGTCGCAACGTATTCCACCGGAGCGCACCCAATCCCTGCCTCTGCGGTAGCCGGCCGTAGCACCGTGATCTGGGTCGACACCCTGGCCACGGACCCGTCGGGCTCGAACGCCCTCGACATCGAGCCCGGCTGCGCCTCGCCCTCGCAGGCCGCAGGCTGGGTGAGCGCGCGCCTGACCGCCCACCCGAACGCGACGGCGGTCCTGTACACCATGATCTCGGACTGGTCGGAGGTCAAGGCGGACGTCTCTACGCTTCCGGCGTGGATGCAGTCTCACATCCGGTGGTGGATCGCCGACCCAACTGGGCAGCCGCACATCGTGCCGGGCGCCGACGCCACCCAGTGGTACTGGGGCAACAGCTACGACATCTCACTCGCCAAGTCCAACTTGTTCACCTCGTAGCGCCGCGCCAGATCAACGCCACCGCCAGCCCGCCGCAGATTCGCGGGCTGGCGGTGGCGCATGCGCGCTTTCTAGATGGCCGGCTGATCAGGCGCTAGGCGTGTCCTCGAGCGGGATCGCCTCGCGAATCCAGGTCGCGTCCCCGGCCCTGAGCTGAGCGTCGTGGTCAGCGCACAGCAAAGTTGTGAGCAAACTCCCGCGGTGGCTGATCCGCCACGCTGTGACGCCGAGATTCGTGCATGGCATGTGCCAGCTCGTCACGGTCATCATGTCCGGCGAGACTAGCTTGCGCCCCGCGCCGCACATTCCGGTGAACTCGCTGCACCGCGAGCAGAAACCGAGCCGGGCCGCAACCGGATCCTGGCTTAATAACCCGCAATCCGGGCAGGCGGGCCGGATATCAGTTGGCTCTCCGGCCGTCCGCGCGCGGCGGATCAGCCCGAGCCTGCTGCGTACGTGACTGCTGCCGGATCCGCGAGAGGCACTACGAGACACAGCGACGCCGCCCTTCGTCACACCGCGCTTCCCCCCACTGGTAAAGGCCGGTGTGAATGCAACGTTACGGTCAGTGTCCGTCGGCATGCGTCGTCTGAACGATGTACGTAGATATGTAATCTTCGACGGCGGATATGTAATCGCCGCCCGGCGCGGCTAGAGGGTTTCGAGCGCGTCCAGGTCGAGCGCGTGCCGGGCATGGCGGCGGGCCATCGTGGCAAACATCTCGTCGCCCCGCGCAGTCTGCTGGACGAACATGGCCGCGACGATGTCCATGACGATGCCGCTGAAGGCATGCCGACGGTAGCCAGTCCAGCAATCGTGCCAGCTCAGCTCGACGCCCCGGCTGAGCAACCCGGCGTGGTAACGCCGCACCAGTGCTTCCTCGTACCGCCGTCGGGCTGCCACCGGCAGGCTGGACGCGAGGAAGTAGGACAGGTCGCCAGTAGCCGAGCCGAAGCCTGCTGTCTGCCAGTCGAGAACGACCGGGCGGTCACGGCCGAACAGCAGATTGTCAGCGCGGAAGTCGCCGTGCACGATAGTGCGCGGCCCGTCAGAGCCGGCCAGGTAGTTGTGCGCATGCGGCAAGAAGTCCTCGATGAGAGTGAACGTGCCCTGCTCGAGCCGGTCGGCGTATCGCTCACGAAAGCCCGGGTACAAGTCGGCGATCGCGGCCGCCAGCAATGCCGCAGCCTCGGGTCCTGAACGGTTCAGCCAGGGCAGCGCAGCGAGCTCTGCACGATCCCAGCCCGCGGCGTGCAGCGCGGCCAGCTCCGCTATCGCGGCAGCCGCGTCATCCGGATGCAATCCGGCCAGCTGGTCGCCCGGCGCTGCTGGCGATACGTCCTCGAGCAGCACGACGTACTCGTCGGGGCCAGCGTCATAGGCGGCGTAATAACACCGAGCCAGCGAGACCGGCAGGTCAGGTGCAAGCTGGTCGTAGAAGGACGCCTCGATCTCGTAGGTGCGGAACGCTCGCGCAGCGCCCCGGCTGGCCAAGTCGGCTGCGGGCACCTTGGCGATGAGCGTCGGAGGCAGATCCGCAGGGCCGTCATAGGTCAGCCGCAGCCGGTAGCTGTCTGACACCTGCCCAGTGCCGACTGCCTCGGCCTCGACCGAGGTGACAGTGGTCGCGCCCAGACGGTCTGCGAGGGCTCCGGTCATGAACTCGATGGTCAGGCCACTGCCGCCGCAGACCGCGGTCGTCATCGCACGACCTCGCCGTCAGACTCGCACAGGTAGCTCCAGCCGTGGTCACGCCAGCCAGGCGGCTGATTCCACTCGGTCCAGCCGTACCCGGCACGGCCATCATCGGCGGTGAACTCGCACAGTGCGCGGGGGAAATGCGAAACCCGCCCGTCGGGCGAGGTCATCGCGATCGGGGCGAAGGCAAGGGGGACGGCCGTCATCGGCGTGCCGGGAAGCCGCAGCCGGGATTGCCGGGGGAAGTCGCCGGGGCCGAAGTCTGTGTGCGCGCAGAACCCGGTCAGATGGCTGACCTCGCCGCCGGGAGGCATCTCGAATGACGGCCAGCCGATCGCGAAGCCGATGTTCGCCTGCATGCCGTGAAACGCAGTACCGTCGGCGAGGCGACCGGAGGACCACAGCCAGGAGACTTGCCACCAGTCGCGCTCGCCCCAGCTGTGATCGCGCTCGCCCCAGCCTGAGACCTCGACCTCGTCTTCGCCGACCCGGATTACCCCGGTCACCCGGCACGGGATCTCGTAGCGGGGCAGGTCCTTATATGGGTACACGCCGCCCTCGGTGATCCAGTCCAGGTCCATACCGAGCCGTACGGGCGCGGCGGCGGCAAGGCCGGTGTAGGCAGCGGCCGGCTCGGGCAGCAGCGCCGCGGTAGCGTCCAGGGTGACCTTGGCCCCGCGCAGCGGCTCCGTGATCTGCTGCCTTCCGCTGATGGCCGCTGTCTGCACTGCGGCACTACCGGATGCGGGCAGCGGCACCGCATTGTCTGCGACGAGCACTGCCGGCCGGCCAGGCCGCACCACGCACGCCCAGTACCAGGCGCGGTCCCAGTTGGGGTACAGGCCGAGGCGGACATAGCCACCCACTGATCCGTCCGGCGCGGCAAAGTCGAAGTAATACGACTCGTTCCACAGCCGCTCGGGCCCAGGCTGGTGCAGCTCCTCATCGGCCGCCGTAAGCTGCCAGGTCCCGTGATCAACGATCCTCAGCATCGGCAGGCCCTTCGTTATGCTGACATGCGGCCATTGCGTGGAGGATGGCACAGGCACAGCTTGACGTCCATAGCCGAACTGCGGCGCCGACGGCAGTGCATCACGACGGATCGCGCCGTGCGGCCAATCGCAGACCCGGCGGATGCGGCGCTGTCGGCGCGCGGTACGGGAGGCAGACAAGCTCCAGGACAGTAGCGACGTCGCTGCCAGGCTCTGCGATCAGCGTCAGCTCCTGAAGCTGGGCTGTCAGCTGCTCCCTGACCTCAAACAAAGCGCCCACGCCTGCGCTGGCCAGCTGGCTGACACCAGTGAGGTCAGCAACAAGTGGCAGGGTGCCGCCGCAGCTCACGGCGAGCAGCTCACGGGTGAACTGCTCAGCCGTGAAGACGTCAACCGGACCGCTGACGATAACCAGCGCAGCATTGTCCGTTAGCCCGGCATCGACCTCGAATGGCTCCTCGCTCAGGTGCGCGCGCTGACGAGAGCTTGACTCGGTGGCGAGAACGGCCGGGCGATGGAGCCTGTGCCGCAAGTTCACCATCGTTCCTCTGGTTCCTCTGGGAACGCTCGCCACCTGAGGCGGATGACTGATCAGGACGTCGTCGATGAGATGCTCCACGAGCATCAGTCCGTGACCGCGGCCGCTCGCGGACTTGTCCGGTATTCGCCAGGTGCCGTGGTCGGCAATCCGGCATTCCACGTATCCCTCGTCGCGGATCGACAGATCCAGGCCGATCACTCCAGCTTTCTCTGGCGGATACGCGTGCTCGACGGCGTTCAGCAGGATCTCAGCCACGGCGAGCTGGAGCGCCGCCCGGTCGTCGGCGACCGGATCGATCGCCTGCAGCCACTCGGTCAGCGCGCGCCGCGCCGTAGTAAGCGCCGCAAGGGTCGCGGGCAGTTCCAGCTGCAGCGGCGGGACAGGCTCAGGCAATCGTTGTGCCGCCAGCGCCGTCACATCGTCGGCATAGCCCGTGCGGGTGAGCAACTCCACGGTGAATTGACAGACGCGCTCGGGGGCGCTGGGCGCTGATCCGGCCGGCATGGAGCGATTGAGCGCCGCGTCGGCCGCTACCTTCGCCAGCTCACTCATGCCGTCGTCGTTGCTGCGACCGGGGCGCTCGACGAGGCCGTCGCTGTAAAGGAACACCAGCTCACCCGGCTCCAGCTGGGCGACGGCGAGAACGGGAACCGACCTAGTGCCTAAGGGCCCGCTCCCAGTCGCGGGCAGGAAGCGGGTCCGCCCGTCCTCGGAAATCACGAGCGGTGGCGGGTGCCCGCAGGTTGCGTAGCGGAGTGCGCCGCTCGCGGGATCGAGAGCAACCAGGGCGAGCGTTGAGGCGTGCAGCCCCGGCGTCCGGGCCGCGAAGGCGTCCGCTTCGGCTAACGCGTCGGCGAGGTCCGGATTCGCCACGAGCCGGTCGTTGAGCACGGCACGGAGCTGACCCATGGCCGCCGACGCTGTCACGCCATGGCCGACGACATCGCCAACCACCAGCGCCACGACCCCGTCGGCTAGCACGATGGCGTCGAACCAGTCGCCGCCAGCCGCCTGCTCGTGGTCGGCTACCAGGTAGCGCGCTGCGAGGCGGGTCTGCGGAAGCACCGGCAGCATCGTCGGCAGCAGCGCCTGCTGCAATTCGGTCGCGACATTCCTGGCCGCCTCGTACTGCCGGTGGGCATCTGCCGCCTGGTTCAGCGCTTCGTTTCGCTGTTGCACCTGGACTGTGGTGTCGTTGGCGGCTATCACCACGCCCGCCACTGCACCGTCGGGTGCATGCCAGGGAGCGCAGACGAAGTCGACGTAGTTGTCGACGATCGTGCCATGGCCACGGTCCACCTGGAACCGCCACTCCCGCGCCACCTCGGTCTCGTCGCGAGCGTAAACGCGATCAAGCAACTCGTATAGCTGCTTTCCGGCGAGCTCCGGGAGCGCCTCCCGATCCGTCCGGCCGATGAGGTCGCCGCGGCCTAGAAATGCCCGGCTGGCCGCGTTTGCCGCGACGACGCGGTGCTCCGGACCAGAGAAGGCGATCACCATCACCGGCACCACGTCGAAGATCTCGTGGGCGATAGCCAGGACGTCGTGCACGTCCCGGCGCTTTTCAGACACCGTCTCTCCAGCCAACGCTCCCTCGCACAACTTGCGATTAACGTCCCACCCCTGCATCCGCGGTGATCTGACTCACATCTTCGGGGCATCGTACCGACGGCGCAGATCCTGGCGTGGCTCCTGGCGCAAACTCCACGGAATGCGCTTTTCAGATCCGAGGGCCGCACGACACGGTTCGGAGCGGCTACGGCACACTTGGTCTCTACCGACAGCAGCCGATGACGGCGTGCATTGCCGGGACGGTTTCCAGCTGCGATGGTGACCGCGGGGAGATTCGTGAATCTGGGGTTGACCGGCAAGGTTGCACTTATCGTGGGTGCAAGTAAGGGCCTGGGAAGGGCTGTGCGCTCGCCCGCCCGCGAGGGGGCGCGGGTCGCGCGCGGGCCGCGGCCCGGTAGTCAGCGAGCCTGCTGGCGGCGCCACCATCGGCGGCGACGATGCCCATCGGGCCGGAGGGCAACTGAGCGTGCCGCGGTAGGCGGGGGAAACCCGGACGATGGCGGCGGCACCCGAGCCTCGCGCCATTTGGCTACCATCGCCTCCGCGTCCACGAGGGCCACGAATATTGGCGGCCCTATCGGTATCTTCCGCCACTCCACTATCTGATAGTTCAGCTCGGCGACCGCGTCGCGGACCTCCTGCTCCGACCGCATTTCGTGGACTGTGCTGGCTAGCCGGGAAGACTGCTTGCGCAGCTTCAGGGGGACGGGCAGCAGCTCATCGGTAGAGACGCCTTCGCGGCGCACCCAGTCAATCAGCCACGCATTCTCGTCGTCCGCCCGATTCGGCAGCGGCTTACCGGTGCCGGGCAGGTTCTCGAAGGCACCCCGCTCCTCAGCCTCGCTGATCTGCTGGTCGATCCAGGAGCGGAAGGTCATGTCCCGTGGCTTGCGTTCAGTCATTGCAGTCCCACATTACACTTGGGCAATTCCGCCTAAGCTTGAGCAAAGCGCAATCGACTGTGGAAGTCCGTGGGTCGTTAGGCCGGCTATAGCCGGCCCCTTCACGCACGGACCGCTCCACCGACCGGCTCGGGGCCGCTCGGCGATCGGCCTTACAGGCCGCCGGCTAACCTGAGCGGCGGAAACGGTCCCTGATGAGGGACGAAGCGGACCCCGAAGGGAACGGCGTTGGCAATCGTCGTGCTCGTCTTGTGGCTCGCCACCGCCAGCGCAGGACTGACCTTGCTACGCGCGGGCGGGGCCGCCCGGCAGGCCGCAGCGCCGCAGGCTGTGCCTGCTGATTCGCTGGCAGGGGCCCTAGTGCGGACTGGGGCCGTTCCGCTGACCGCCGAGGGAAAGCCGCCGCCCGGCCCGCACGTGCGGGTGGACACGCCGGCCGGCGAGCACCCGCTGCTTGAGTTCAGCCACCCGGCTCTGGGCGTGACCGGGATCGCCTGCTGGATGATGTTCACGTTCCTGCACTACCGGCCGCTAGCCTGGATTGCCTTCGCGATCTTGGTGGCGACGCTACTGGTCGGGTTGGGCTGGCTGAGCCGCACCCGGCGGTCCGGCCGGCGGCACGAGAGCCAGACGTGGGCGTTCCCGCCGCGGCTGATCTGGGTGCACGGCCTCGTTGCGACGTGCTCGATCGTGCTCACGGTCCTGACCGCGGTGATAGCAAGCCGCGGCTGACCATGCGCTCCACCCCTTAAGGTCGGGTTTATGGAGCGTGCGAGCGCGGAAGCGCGGTCATGACCGTCGGCGGGCACCAAGACACTGCCGGGAACGAGGCCGCCCGGATCGCCGTGCCCGGAGGCACTCTGACCGTCGAGGTCACCAGATCCGCCACTGACCCGGTGCTGGCGATCCACGGGATCAGCAGTCAGCGCAAGCTCTGGAACTGGCTTCGCGCCACCGCCCCAGAGCTGAGCCTCGTCGCGCCGGACCTGCGCGGCCGGGGGGACAGCGTCGGCGTGGCAGGCGCATCGTCGATGGGCAGGCACGCTGCCGACATGGTGGCCGTCCTCGATGCGCTCGGCCTCGAAGCCGCGCATGTGTGCGGCATGTCCATGGGTGGCTTCGTGGCAGTCGAGCTGGCCGCTTCTTACCCGCAGCGGGTGCGGAGCCTTATCCTCGTCGACGGCGGCCTGCCAATGCCATCGCCACCCGGCCTGACGCCTGAGGACCTGCCAAGGGCCTTCCGGGACCGGCTGGCGCGCCTCGACCGCGAGTTCCCCTCAGTGGCCGCGTATGCCAAGTTCTTCGTAGCGACGACAGGACCGTTGCTCGACCCGGCTGACCCTCTGCTGCTGGACTACCTGGCGCACGACCTATCCGAGGGCCGGGTCCGGCTGAGCGGCGAGGCGCTCATCGCGGACTCAGCCGACGTCTTCTTCGGCACGTCGAAATGGCAGCAGCTGACAATGCCCACAAGGCTGCTTGCGGCGCAGTGGGGCCGCGGCGCGAACAGCGCGCCTGCCTACAGCAGCGCCGCGGTGCAGGACTTCCTGACGCAGCTTCCGGTGCTGATAAGCGTCCGCGAGCTTGCCGGGGCCGACCACGCCGCCTCGATCATGACGATGGCCGGTGCTGCTGCGGTTGCCGAGCTCATCACCGAGGCTCTGGCGGCGGAGACACGGTGCTGACCGGGACCGAGCCTGCTGTCGTGGTCGAAGCGCTGAGCCGCGAGCTGCCCGCGAGTCGGCTTGTCGTCGATAGTGAAGTGCTCGCAGCGATGTCCCACGACGACGCCGAGTGGGCGCCAGCAGGCGCGGCCGCCGCCGGGGTCCGGGCGCGATCCGAGGCCGAAGTTCAGCAAGTCGTGCGCATCTGCGCTGCGCTCGGGATCCCGGTCGTGCCACGCGGCGCAGGGACGGGGCTGTCCGGCGGCGCTAACGCCGTCAGCGGCTGCGTCATCCTTGACCTTTCCCAGCTGAGCCAGGTGCTGGAGATCGATCCGGACAACCTGCTGTGCGTCGTCCAGCCAGGAGCGGTCAACAACGACGTGAAAGCCGCCGTTGCCGAGCATGGCCTGTGGTACCCACCTGATCCAGCTAGCGCGCCGTGGTCGACGATCGGCGGCAACGTTGCGACCAACGCGGGCGGTCTGTGCTGTCTCAAGTACGGGGTCACTCGGGACTACGTGCTGGGCTTGCGCGCCGTCGTCGGCGGCCCTGCCGGGTACGGCGAGGCGGTGCGCCTCGGCCGGCGTACGACGAAGGGCGTAGCCGGGCTGGACCTTGTCGGGCTATTCGTCGGCTCGGAAGGCACGCTCGGGGTTGTGAGCGAGGTCACCTTGCGGTTGCGGCCCGCCCCGGCTGCAACGCCCCGGACGGTCGTCGCCGCCTTCGGCGACCTTGTCGGCGCGGGTCTGGCGGTGGCGCAGATCACCAGGCGGGGACTGACGCCCGCAGTGCTCGAGCTGCTCGACCGGGCGTGCCTTGAGGCGGTCGAGAACTGGAAGCACCTCGGTCTCGAGCCCGACGCGGCCGCGCTCCTGCTGGCGAGAGTTGACACTCCGGGGGAGTCGGGCGAGGTCGAGGCCGCGGCCATTGCTTCGACAATGACCGAGGCGGGCGCGTTGTGGGCAGAGCAGTCGACGGACGACGCCGAGGCCGAGGCGCTGTTCGACGCCAGGCGCCTGGCCTATCCGGCGCTCGAGCGACTCGGTCCGGTACTGACCGAGGATGTCTGCGTACCCCGCTCAGCGGTCCCGGAGATGCTGGCAACCGTGTCCGCCATCGGGGCGAGGCACGGCGTGCAGATCGCCACGATCGCGCATGCGGGCGACGGGAACCTGCATCCGCTGCTGATTACGCCGCCCGGTGACGAGGCCGCCCGAATTGCCGCTCAGGCGGCATTCGAGGACCTACTTGACGCAGCGATCGCCGTCGGCGGTACGGTCACGGGCGAGCACGGAGTCGGGATTCTGAAGCGCGACGGCATGCGCCGCGAGCTCGATCCGGCAGCTCTGGCGCTGCAGGGCGCGGTTCGCCGTGCGCTGGACCCGCTGGAGATATTCAACCCCGGAAAGGGCTAGCCAGGTCGCCCCCGCGTGGGACGACCGGGCCATCGGACAGGCATCAGGACAAGGGGCACTGCCTTGGAGACATTCTCGGCACCGCAGCTAGCGGCGGACGATCACATCCGCGGCCCGGCAGATGGGCCGGTGACGATCCTGGAGTACGGCGACTACGAGTGTCCGTACTGCCGCGGCGCCTTCCGCGACGTGCGCGAGCTGGTCGATAAGCACCCCGCTGAGATCCGCTTCGTCTTCCGGAACTTCCCGATCCAGGAACTGCACCCGCATGCCGAGCAGGCGGCTGAGGCCGCTGAGGCTGCTGCCGCGCAGGGCAGCTTCTGGGAGATGCACGACCTGCTGCTGCAGCCTTACTCGCATCTGGACACTGACTCGCTGGTCACCTACGCCGAGGTGATCGGCCTGGATATCGCGCGCTTCCGACGAGAGGTCACCGGCCAGGCCCATGCGGCCAAGATTCGCGCCGACATCGCAGAAGGGGTCAGGAACGGCGTGAACGCCACGCCGAAGTTCTACGTCAACGGCCTGCGGGTCGACGGCAAGGTACCGCTTGAGCACCTGGTCCAGCTGGTCGAGGCCGCGGTGTCAGCGGCACTGCCGACGTCTGCCACCGAGACCTAGCCCGAATTCCCCCTGGCTGCTCCGGAATTCCCCTAGCTATAGCTAGCACCGCCAGGGTGATCCTGCGGGCGTCGCAGTGGGTACGAGCCCTCACGGTGCCGGAGCCAGCCAGAGGGGAAACCGTGATGGCCGCGACTGTCGCTGATGTCCTAGTTGAGACGCTTAAGGCTTCCGGCGTGCGCCAGGTGTACGGGATTCCCGGCGACTCGCTGAATGGCTTCACCGATGCCCTCAGGCGCTCTGGCGGGATCACCTGGCAGCACGTGCGGCACGAGGAAGCCGCCGCGTTCGCAGCCGCAGCCGAGGCGGCCGTGACCGGCGAGCTGGCAGTGTGCGCCGCCAGTTGCGGACCTGGCAACCTGCACCTGATCAACGGCCTGTTTGACGCCAACCGCAGCGGGGTTGCGGTGCTGGCCATCGCGGCGCACATCCCGCGCGAGGAGATCGGCCGCGAGTACTTTCAGGAGACGCATCCGCAAGAGTTGTTCCGTGAGTGCAGCGTCTACTGCGAGCTGGTGAGCATCGCCGGACAACTGCCCGGAGTGCTGGAGATCGCCATGCGCGCGGCACTACAGCGCGGAGGTGTCGCCGTCGTCGTGGTGCCGGGGGACGTGTTCTTCGAAGATGCGCCGCCCGGTGCGACATCGCGGCCGGTCCTTGAGGCGTCAGCAGTTGTCAGGCCGGCCGATGCCGACCTGGCTGCCGCGGCCGACGTGCTGAATGGTGCCAGCCGCGTGACGATCCTGGCGGGCGCCGGGTGCGCCGGAGCGCACGACGAGCTCATGCGGCTTGCCGCCGCGCTCAAAAGCCCGATCGTGCACGCCTTCCGCGGCAAGGACCAGGTCGAGTACGACAACCCTTATGACGTCGGGATGACCGGGCTCATCGGCGTCAGCTCGGGTTATCGCGCGATGGAGCACTGCGACGCGCTGCTGATGCTCGGGACCGACTTCCCCTATCGCCCGTTCCTCCCTGAGGGCGTCCCGGTGATCCAGGTGGACGTGCGCGGGCAGAACATCGGCCGCCGGGTCGCCGTCGACGTGCCAGTGGTGGGCACCGTGAAGGAGACGATCGCGGGGCTGCTTCCGCTGCTGGAGCCGAAGACCGATCCAGCGCACCTGGATCGGATGACGGCGCACTATGCCCGTGCTCGGCGGCAACTAGGCCGGCTCGCGCACGACCGCGGCTCTGACGCGCAACTGCATCCGCAGTTCGTGGCGGACGCCATCGACCGGCTCGCGGCGCCGGACGCCATCTTCACGGCGGACGTCGGCACTCCGTGCATCTGGGCCGCCCGTTACCTCAACATGAACGGCCGGCGCCGGCTCATCGGATCGTTCAATCACGGTTCCATGGCCAATGCGCTGCCGCAGGCCATCGGCGCGCAGGCGTGCCAGGAGGACCGGCAGGTGGTATCGCTGTCCGGAGACGGCGGGATAGCGATGCTGCTCGGCGAACTTTTGACGCTCCGCCAGAACAGGCTCCCGGTCAAGGTGGTCGTGTTCGACAACGGCGCCCTCTCGTTCGTCGAGCTGGAGATGAAGGCCGCCGGGGTCGTGACGTTCGGCACTGACCTCATCAATCCGGACTTCGCGCAGATCGCCATGGCCGCGGGCCTGTTCGCCCAGCAGGTTGACCGGGCAGACAGGCTCGAGGAGGCGCTGCAGGACGCGTTCGCGCACGACGGGCCGGCGCTGCTCGACGTCCGGATCAAGCGGCATGAGCTGTCCCTGCCGCCGAAGCTGACATATGGCGAGCTCAAGGGCTTCACGCTGTACGCGACCCGGACGATCCTGTCGGGCGGCGGCGAGGAGCTCGTCGAGCTGGCCAAGACAAACCTGCGGCAGGTCGAGGCCGAATGAGCTGAGACGTGGCCCGCGATGACCGATGATCAGCCCCGTTCTCAGCCGCTCGGCGGCCGGGACACTCTTGGCCTGCGGCTTGCGCTGAGCTTCCTGGGTGTCGCTCTGGCTGCGGTGGCGCTTCTGGCTGGTCTCGTCGTTGCCTTCGCCTCGGCAGAAGTCTCGAACCTGGTCCGCCAGCAGCGCACCGACCTGACCAGCGCGGTCGCCGCAGCTGCTGCCGCCACGTGGACTCAGCACCACAGCTGGCGGGGCGCGGACCTTGATCCGGCTCTTGATCTTGCCGCGCGGACCGGTGCCGACGCGCGGATTATGGACGTGGCTGGGTCCCAGGTCGCGGCCTCAGGTAACTTCGCCGCAGACCGCGGCGCGCCGCAGGCCAGCGCCCCGGTGGTGCTGCACGGCCGACGGCTCGGGACCGCTACCGTCCGGTTCACCGGGACCGGGCTCGGCGCCGCCGACCAGGCGATGCTGGCGGCGCTGCTGCGGGCTGTGCTAGCAGCCGCCGGGCTGGCGGCACTGCTGGCGCTTTTGTCCGGCCTCGTACTCGCTCGCCGCCTCGCCCGCCCGGTGGCGCGTGTGATCTCGGTGATCAGGGCGAGGGGAAGCGGCGAGCGGGACGCACGGGTGGGGGATCTGCGTGGGCCCGGCGAGTTCCGCGAGCTGGCCGCTGCCGTCGATCAGATGGCCAATCGACTCGGCCGGGATGAGCAGTTGCGCCGCGACCTGGTGGCCGACCTGGCACACGAGCTGCGGACTCCGGTTGCCGTGCTGCAGGCCGGCCATGAGGCACTGCTGGACGGGCTGGCTGAGCCGTCGCCGACCGAACTCGGCTCACTGCGTGATGAAGTGCTTCGCCTGGCCCGGATGGTTGACGACCTGCAGATGCTAGCCGCCGCGGACGCCGCGGTCCTTGAGCTGACCTCGTACCCGTGTGACCTGGCCGACATTGCCGACGTAGCGGCTGACAGCCTAGCGGGGCAGTTCGATATGGCGGGTCTGACGCTCACGCGGAACATTCGGCCGGCGCCGATTCTGGCCGACCCGCTATGGCTGCCTCACGTCGTCACGAACCTGCTGACCAATGCGTTGAAGTACACCCCGGCCGGCGGGAGCGTCACCATCGACTGCGGCCGGGCTGATGGTCAGGCGATCTTGCATGTCACCGACACTGGCCTGGGCATACCGGCCGCTGATCTTCCGCGCATCTTCGACCGGTTCTGGCGCGGGCAGCAAGCGCTGCGCACGTCGGGCAGTGGCATCGGCCTGGCCATCGCTGCCGAGCTCACCCGAGCGCACGGCGGCACGCTCACCGCCGCCAGCGAGCCTGGGCACGGTACCCGGATGACACTGGCCCTGCCGCTCGCCTGACAGTCGGGGGGACAAGCCCCGACGGCCCCCCAAAACCGTCCGACGACCGCCCAAGCAGCCAAAACCCTCCGACGGCCGGTTCCCGGCCGCTGGTCGGGGGGACACCCCCCGACGACCCCCAAACCGTCCGACGAGCGCCGAAACAGCCAAGACCGTCCGACGGCCGGTTCCCGGCCGCTGGTCGGGGGGGCCCCCCCGACGACCCCCAAACAGCCAAAACCCTCCGACGGCCGGTTCCCGGCCGCCGAGACCTACTAACAATGACCGCCGGAACACCGTTACAGGGATAGACCCGGCGCCGATCCTCAGGCTGCTGCCGCGGCCTGCCTGGGCCGGGGAATGACGTGGGTCAGTGGCGGAAGTTCCTTGCCAGTTCGCGGGCGTGGCAGCCGGATCGGGGTGTGGGTCTCGCGGGCAGCCGAGGCGGCGCGGGCACCTGACTCCGCCGCGAGGGCTTGCGTTATCCGGTCCGCCGCTTGGGACGGCAGTCCGGGGAACTGCTGGCTGGCCAGGAGGCCGGTCACGTCCGGGAGGCACGGCTTCGGTGTTCTCGAGGTACGACGGCCTGCCGCGGGGCGGGCCGATCGGAATCCGGTGTCCATGAGCGTCGATCCTTTCGGGGTGCTTTCTCTAAGCAACATCCCCGGTGTGAAGCGCCGAGAGGATCAATGTGAAGATCGCGTGGAGAGCCGGATCTGACGAGCACGCATCAACCGGGCATAGCGGGGTAAACGCGGAAGATGGCTGCGAGCGTTAACGAGACAGAGACCAAGTACGAGGCGACTGCGGACGTCGTGCTGCCGTCCCTGGCAGCAGTGCCGGGAGTAGCGGAGAGCCGCGGGCCGCAGGTGCAGCAACTGGACGCGGAGTATTACGACACCGAGGATCTGCGCCTGCTTCGGGCGGGCATAACGCTCCGGCGCCGGCGGGGCGGCAGTGACGCGGGCTGGCACCTGAAACTGCCAGTTGGCCCGGAAGCGCCAGACAGCCGCGAAGAAATCAGCCTGCCACTCGGGCAGGCCGGGCGCCGGGTGCCGCGCGAGCTCGCAGACCTTGTTCGAGCCCGGACCCGCAGCGCGCCGCTGGTACTTGTGGCCACGATCACTACCACCCGCCAGGTAACGACCCTCGTCGGTGCTGGCGGCGACTCCCTCGCGGAGCTTGCCGACGACTGCGTCACCGCGCTGACAGCGCCTGATCACCAGCAGGCTGGACAGTGGCGCGAGATTGAGGTCGAGCTGACTGGCGGCGGACGCGACTTGCTGGCGGCGGCGGACAAGCTGCTGCGGCGGGCAGGACTGCAGCGGTCCACGCGATCCGCCAAGCTCGAGCGAGTGCTGAGCGACCAGCTGGAGCGGTCGGCCCGCCCGCGGTTCCTTAGCCCACGCGAGCTCGGCTCCTCATCGACGGCCGGCGACGTCGTACGGGCCTACCTGAGTGCTCAGGTAGAGGCGCTACTGGCGATCGACCCGAAGGTGCGACGTGCGCAGCCGGACTCGGTGCACCAGATGCGCGTGGCCACTCGCCGACTCCGTAGCACGCTCCGGTCCTTTGGCACTGTCGTCAACCGGGCAGACACCGAGCATCTGGCCAGCGAACTGCAGTGGCTAAGCGGCGTACTTGGCGAGGCGCGTGACGCTGAGGTCCAGGCCGCGCGGCTGGACCAGCATGTGCAGCAGACCGACATCGAGCAGCTGCTCGGCCCCGTGCAGGCCAGGATTCAGGCATATTCGGCCAAGACCAGAGCCGAGAGTCTTGAGGCGGTGGCCGCCGCGCTCAAGTCTGCACGTTATGAGGCGCTGCTAGACGAGCTTGACCAGCTGATCGCCGACCCGCCGGCGGGTGCCGAAGCCAGCCTCCCGGCTGGCAAGGCGCTTCCCGCGGCTGCGTTTCGTAGCTACCGCAGGACACGACGCCGGATGCGCAGAGCGTTGCTGGCGTCCACGGGGCGCGAGCAGGAGTCTGCCCTGCATCAAGCACGCAAGGGGGCGAAGCAGACTCGCTACGCGGCGGAGGCCGTGAGCCTGGTTCTGGGCATGGAGGCGGCACGGCTCGCCCGGCGGATGAAGAAGCTGCAGTCGGTGCTGGGCGACCACCAGGACACCGTGGTGGGACGTCAGATCAGCCGCGAGCTTGGCGTGGCCGCACACCTGGCCGGCGAGAGCGCCTTCAGTTACGGGCTGTTCTACGGGCGCGACGCTTGTACAGGCGCACGGCTGCAGCACCGCGCGGCCAGGGCCTGGGAGAAGGCATCACGCGCGCGGGACCGCGGCTGGATGACGCAGCGGAGTGCCTAGCCTTCCGCTGTGTAGCCGTCAGCAGGCCGATCACGTGCGAAAACGCTCTGGAGGTTCTCGGTGGTGAGCGTCAGGAAGACCGCATCGGCGTCCACGGTGACCTGACCGGCGGCGCTGATCGTCGCGGACAGGTGGAGCTTGCGGCCTTCGATGCGGTCCAGCTGGGCCGACACGGTCAGCGGCACGCCAATCGGCGTCGGCCGCCGGTAGCGCAGGCTGAGCTGGACGGTCATGGCAGGCCGTTCCGGGCCCGCGGCGACGCAGCCCATCGCGTGATCGATGAGCAGTGCCAGAACGCCGCCATGGACCAGGCCCGGGCCGCCTTGGAAGACCGTCCCGACAGTGACCTGGCCGGTTACGCCGTCCCCGCTCGGCTCGAGCACGAGCTGCGGCGCGGCCGGATGGGACAGCCCGCCGACCAGGCTCATATGCGCCCGGTACGAATCACGGTCTGTCGTCATGTCCGCGCGCACGACCGGGCTCCCCAGGCTAGCGGTCACCGAGTCGATCGTGCTGGTCGCAGCCCGCAGCTCTGCCGGGCTGGCGCCTGTCTGCACCACGATGTCCAGCAGCCGGCGAAGCGCCTCTCCGAGCGCCGTCCGCTCGCGACTGGGGCTCCAGTCAATCTCCGGCCGCGCTGCGGCAGGATCCGCAGCCGGATCAGCCTTGAGCTGCTCTGTCGCGCCTTGTCCGGACATGGGTCCAGACGTTAGTTTGCGGCTCCCGCGGCGGCAAGGCCGGGAGCGGAGACAGGACGTTATAGTGCGGCTAATGCCCAGGTACCTGGCCCTGCTGCGGGGCATCAACGTCGGCGGTCATAACAAGGTTGCGATGTCCGACCTCCGTGACCTTGCGGCCGGGCTCGGCCATGACGACGTGGCGACCTACATCCAGAGCGGCAACCTGCTGTTCAGCACGGCTGAGACTGACCCCGCTAAGCTCGCCGACGCTCTGGAGACGGAGATTGCTGCCCGGCTCGGGGTCCGGCCGGCAATCGTGGTGATCTCAGCTGCCGAACTCGCGCAGGTGATTGCCGACAACCCGTTCCCCGCGGAGGCGAATCCCAGATGCCTGCACGCGGTGTTCCGCCGGGAGGCTCTGGACGCAGCCATCGTGGCCGCTGTCACGGATGCTGTGCGACGGACCACGCAAGCTGGCCACAACGACGACGCCGCCATCGTCGGGCGCACGCTGTACCTGCACACACCGAACGGACTCGGCCGGAGTGATCTGGCCGCCCGGCTTCTCAACTCGCGCCAGCAGGCTGCGGGTACGGCGCGCAACTGGGCGACGGTGACGAGGCTCATGGCCATGCTGGAGGGACCGAGCTAGCCGACGCACAGTCTAGGCCGGCAGTCGGAACGAAAGCCGGCGCGAGATGATGTCTGCATGAGCCCAATATCGCGCGGCTTCCATGGCCGCCGCCGAGAATCCGCGGGCGACGCGGGCCGGGTGCCGCCTGGCCAGTACCTTACTGGCGACTTTCCGGTTTTGTCGGCCGGGCCTACACCGCATACGCCACTAGATAAGTGGACGTTTTCGATCCGCCAGGACAGCGACACGAGCAAGTCGTGGAGCTGGGCCGAGATCCGCGATCTTCCCGAAGAGGACGTCACCGCCGACATCCATTGCGTGACGCGCTGGTCCAAGCTCGACACCCGGTGGCAGGCGGTGTCGATTGACACGCTACTTGCGCAGGTCGAGCACGAGGCCAGGTTCGTGCTCGCGTTCTGCGACGGCGGATACACCACCAACTTGCCGTTGGCCGACGTCACCGGCGGGCAGGCGTGGCTCGCCTACGGCTACGACGGATCGCCGCTGCGGCCCGAGCACGGCGGCCCGGCCCGGCTGCTCGTGCCGCACCTGTATTTCTGGAAGAGCGCCAAGTGGGTGCGCGGCCTGGAACTGCTGGACGCCGACGAGCCTGGGTTCTGGGAACGGTACGGCTATCACAACTACGGAGATCCATGGCGGGAACAGCGGTACGCGGGAGACTGACCTGGCAGGTCGCCACTGTCGAATCGCTGCGCCCGGAGACGGCATCGGTGCGCACCATCGACCTCGACGTGCCAGGCTGGGCCGGTCACCAGGCCGGCCAGCACCTTGACATCAGGCTGACGGCAGACGACGGGTACGTGGCGGAGCGCTCGTACTCGATCGCGTCGGCGCCCGGTGAGGCCGTCATGGTCACGGTCGAGCGGCTCGAGAACGGCGAGGTCTCGCCGTACCTGACCGAGGAGTTGCGCACCGGCGACCAGATTGAGGTGCGCGGCCCCATCGGCGGGTACTTCGTCTGGGATGACGCCGAGGCCGAATCCCCGGTGCTATTGGTGGCTGGCGGTTCGGGCGTTGTCCCGTTCCGGTCCATCCTGCGTTACCGGGCTGCGATCGGCAGTGCGGTGCCGTTCCGCCTGCTGTACTCCGCTCGGTCGCTGACGGATGTGATCTACCGCGCCGAGCTGAACCACCCTGGCGAGGGCGTGGAGGTGATCTACACCCTGACCCGGCAGCAGCCATCCGGCTGGAGCGGGCACTCCGGCCGGGTGACCCCGGCGCTGCTGGGCGAGGTTGCCTGGCCGGTCAGCCAGCATCCACTGGCCTTCGTATGCGGCCCGACAGCCTTCGTGGAGACCGTCGCTGCTGCACTCGTGGACATCGGCTATCCGCCAGACAGGATCAAGACCGAACGGTACGGCGGAACGGGGGCGACCGGATGACGGCATTCGACGAGACGCAGCTTGACGACAGCACTCTGGACGGCAATGCGATCGGCGGCCAGCTGCAGGAGGTGTTCGGCACGGAGATGACAACCGCTGTCGGCACCTGCGCGACCTGCGGCGCCACCGCCCAACTGGCCGAGACGCTTGTCTACCTCAGTGCAATGGGCACTGTCGTGCGCTGCCGCACGTGCACCGCGATCCTGCTTGTGGTGATCAAGCGGGGTGAGGTGAACTGCGTCGACATGCAGGGAATGGCTGCGCTCGAGCCCGCCTAGCCGCCTCGCCCGGACAGCTCCTGCCAGGCGCGCGTCGCGGTCGGCGCCCACTGCGCGTGGCGGCGCCGGAAGAGCGCCGCGGCCCGGACGCCTATCCATTGCGGTGGCAGCAGCTGTGACGGCAGGTCCGGATCGGTCCACGGGAAGCGCCGCCAGGCGTGGACGAGCTCGATCGTTCCCGCAAGCGGGTCGCGCGTCCTAGAGTCGGCAAACGCCGCGATGAAGTCGCTGTACTCCTGCGCGACGGCACCCAGGTCCCAGGCTTGGGCAACCATCGCCGCGGTCCCGCCGCTGACGTGGGAGCCCTCGAAGACCTGCGCCTCGCCCGACAGGGCCGCCTCCGCCAGTACGTCCTCGACCTCCGCGAGCCGCTCAACATGCGTGCTGATCCAGACGCCCGGTGCGGGACTGCCGAAACCGGCCCAGGTCAGGCGGCTGCGCAGATGATGACGCGCCGCTCGCTCGGACTCGGCCGCGCGGGCCAGCACCAGCAGCCACCTGCCGTCCCACGCGGGACGATGAGCGCCGAAACCGTAGATTCGCTCGGTCCCCTCGGTGAGCAGCCGGTCGGCGCTCGGCGTCAGCTGCCATCTCGTCCGCCGCCCGACTCGCTCCGCGGTCAGCCAGCCGTCGGCAGCAGTCCGCATCAGCGCCTGCCGGGTGGCCTTCTCCTCGATGCCGACCCGGCCCATGGTCTCGATGACCGACGACGTCCAGGCGCGGCCGCCGGCTGGCAGCACGTACTCGCCCAGGATTGTGAAGAGCAGGCCGCGGGCGCTAGCGGCGCCCGCTGCATGACGACGAGACAACGCCGGGCTGCTGGCTCCGGCGGCCGGATCTGCTACGGCGGACATGTCCCTTCTCGTATTGGTATCGGCCGTTATAAGTCGTTCTCTTGCGTGCAGGCAACGAGCAGGGCTCTATCAATATGCTACGTTCGCTTGACGTACCCACATGTCAGTGTAGAACAATAGTGTGGTGCGGGCAGGGTTCCCGAGATTCCCGTGGAGACGTGCCGATGAGTCAGCTAACGGCAGCTCAGGATGCGGCCGCCAGCAGCGCCGCAGCCGATCAGGGTCCGGTCGAGTTCCGGGTTGAGCCCGAGCATTACCGACACTGGCGGCTGGCCGTCGATCCGCCGGTGGCCACGCTGACCCTGGACGTTGCCGAGGACGGCGGGCTAGTTCCCGGCTATGAGCTGAAGCTGAACTCCTACGATCTGGGCGTCGACATCGAGCTCTACGACGCGGTCCAGCGCCTGCGCTTCGAGCACCCAGAGATCCGCGCAGTCGTCTTGACCAGCGGCAAGGACAAGATTTTCTGCGCAGGCGCGAACATCAAGATGCTTGCGGGGTCGGCGCATGGCTGGAAGGTGAACTTCTGCAAGTTCACTAACGAGACCCGCAACGGCATGGAGGACGCGAGTAGTAACTCGGGGCAGATTTACCTGGCCGCGCTCAATGGCACAGCCTCCGGCGGCGGCTACGAGCTCGCCCTGGCCTGCCAGCACATCATGCTGGTCGACGATCGCTCCTCGGTAGTCTCGCTGCCCGAACTGCCGCTGCTCGGAGTTCTCCCAGGCACCGGAGGGTTGACGAGAGTCACTGACAAGCGCCGGGTCCGCCGCGATCTCGCTGACTATTTCGCGACCAGAGCCGAGGGAGTCGGCGGCCGGAAAGCTGTGCAGTGGCGGCTGGTCGACGAGGTGGTACCGCGGCCGGTCTGGGCCGAGACCGTGGCGGGCCGCGCCGCTGAGCTGGCGGCACGCTCAGGACGCGCTGCCCGTTCCGCTGAGGCTGGCATCCAGCTAACGCCGCTCGCGAAGAAGCGCAGCCCGGCTGGCGAGGTAATCGGCGAGATCAGCTACCGCTGGGTCACCGCTCGGCTGGACCGCGAAGCTAGTACGGCTGAGATCACGGTCTGCGGACCTGACGCCGACGCCCCGGCAGACGTAGCAGACATTCATGCTCAGGAGGCCGAATTCTGGCCGCTGGCCATGACGCGTGAGCTCGATGACCTGATCTTGGACCTGCGCACCAACGAGCCGGAGCTGGGGACCTGGGTACTGCGCACCAGCGGCAGCCCAGACCGCGTGCTGGGCTACGACGAGCTGCTCCTCAGTAACGCCGATGACTGGCTGGCCAATGAGATCGTCCACTACTACAAGCGGACACTGAAACGGCTGGACGTGACCAGCCGCAGCCTGATCGCGCTCATCGAGCCGGGAAGCTGCTTCGCCGGGTCTCTGCTCGAGCTCGCGCTGGCTGCGGACCGTTCGTTCATGCTGGCCGGCATCTTCGACGACCGCGCGGCGAGTGACGGCAGTCAGGCCGCAGTGCCCGTTCCGGCCAGGATTGTGGTTGGGACGGCGAATCTCGGTGCGCTGCCGATGGGCAACGGCCTCAGCCGCCTGCAGAGCCGCTTCTGCGGCGATTCGGAGGGGCTCGCGACTGCAGAGAAGCGGGCTGGCGAGCCGCTGGATGCCGCCGCGGCGGAGGATCTGGGCTTGGTGACGTTCGCGCCCGACGATATCGACTGGGAGGACGAGATCCGGCTCGCCACCGAAGAGCGCGCGAGCTTCAGCCCGGACGCGCTGACCGGGCTGGAGGCCAACTACCGGTTCGCTGGCCCCGAGACGATGGAGACGAAGATCTTCGGCCGGCTGACCGCCTGGCAGAACTGGATCTTCAACCGCCCGAACGCCGCCGGCCAGGACGGGGCGCTGCGCCGCTACGGCACGGGGCAGCGGGCCGATTTCGACAGGAAGCGAGTCTGAGTCATGGCCTCAGCGTCTACCGGCAGCGGCACGAGTGCCGACTACACCGAGAAGATCCCGAACAACGTCGGCTTGCAGGAGGACCGTCGGCTGCAGCGGGCGCTGGAGTCCTGGCAGCCCAATTTCCTCTCCTGGTGGCAAGAGATGGGACCGGCGCTGCCGACGCAGGATGTCTACCTGCGGACGGCGGTCAATGTCGGCCGTGAGGGCTGGGCCCACTTTGGTCACGTCGCCATGCGAGATTACCGGTGGGGCATCTTCCTGGCCGAACGCGACCCGGACCGGCGGATCGGCTTCGGCCAGCACATCGGTGAGCCAGCCTGGCAGCAGGTGCCGGGTGAATACCGATCCGAGCTGCGACGGCTGATCGTGATCCAGGGAGACACCGAGCCCGCGTCTGTGGAGCAGCAGCGCAATCTCGGCGCGACCGCACCAAGCCTGTATGACCTGCGCAACCTGTTCCAGGTGAATGTCGAGGAAGGCAGGCACCTGTGGGCGATGGTGTACTTGCTGCACGCGTATTTCGGCCGCGACGGCAGGGAGGAGGCAGAGGACCTGCTGCGCCGCAATTCCGGCAGCGCAGAGTCGCCTCGCATACTCGGCGCCTTCAACGAGGAGACGCCGGACTGGCTCTCGTTCTTCATGTTCACGTACTTCACCGACCGGGACGGCAAGTACCAGCTCGGCACCCTTAAGGAGTCGGCGTTCGACCCCCTGTCGCGGACCTGCGAGTTCATGCTCAAGGAAGAAGCGCACCACATGTTCGTCGGCACCACCGGCGTCGACCGGGTGGTGGAGCGGACCGCGCAGCTGATGGCGGAGAACGACACCGATGACGCCGCGGCGGTCGCGGCACGCGGAGCGATCCCGCTGGACGTAATCCAGAAGTACCTGAACTTCCACTACTCGGTTTCGCTGGACCTGTTCGGCGGAGAGACCTCGACCAACGTGGCGAACTACTACAGCGCCGGGCTCAAGGGCAGATGGCTTGAGGGCCGGCGGAAAGACGATCACAAGCTCACGGACGACGGCATGTTCGTAGACGCCCTCGTGGACGGCGAGATCGGTCAGGCCGAGGTGTCTGCGCTGACCGGGCTGAACACCGACCTTCGCCGGGAGTACACCGCCGACTGCCAGAGTGGAGTCAATCGGTGGAACAAGATTCTCGCCGAGGCCGGGCTGCCGCGGCGACTGAAGCTGCCGCACCTTGCGTTCAACCGGAAGGTCGGGGCGTTCGCCGGCGTCGAGGCCTCGCCGGACGGAGAGACGCTGTCAGCCGACGAGTGGCACCGCCGCCAGAGCCAGTGGCTCCCGACCGACGTGGATAAGACCTTCGTACGCTCGCTGATGCGCCCAGTGCACGAGCGCGGCAAGATCGCTGCCTGGATCGCGCCGCCACGCAACGGCATTAACGGCAAGCCGTTCGACTACGAGTACGTGCACCTGGCTTAGCGCTGCATGTCACGATGAGGCTCATGCGCATGCAGCGGTTCGGATCTCACGTCACCACTGACTCCGGTGGCCGGGCGGTTATCGCGGTGCCGTTTGACCCGGATCAGACCTGGGGCGCCAAGACTCTCCATCCTGTCGGCGGGACGATCCAGCCGGTCGCAGGGACCAGCTGCGGTCGGCGACTGCGCGGCAGGCTCACGCTCGATGGCAGCCAGTGGGTGTTCACCATCAACCCGATGTGGATGCGGGATACGGGTGTCGAAGTCGGCGATGAGGTGCTGGTCGAACTGCAGCCAGAAGGACCGCAGCGCCAGGATCTAGCCGACGACATCGCCTCGGCCCTCGAGGCCAACCCGGCCGCCGCGGCGTTCTTCGACACCCTGGCCCAGTTCTATCGCAAGGCCTACCTGCGCTGGATCGATGCGACAATCCGCCGGCCCGATGTGCGGGCGGCCCGTATCGCTGAAGTAGTCGATCTGCTGGCAGCCGGCGTCAAGGAGCGGCCGCGACCGAAGCCATAGCCAGCTGGCGTGGCGCGTAACACGTAAACCGAGCAAATCGAAGGTGGATGGCTCGTCTGTGCGTGGCCGGGCCGGCTATAGCCGGCCCAGGCGCACACAGAGCGCGGCAAGCCGGAGCTCCGAAGGACGCACCGCTCATCTGCTGTAACTCTGCGTAATCGAGCGTGGCGGCTGCGAGCGGCCTGCGGACCGGCAGTTTTCCCAATGATTTGATGAGTAATCAGGACAGTAGGTACGGTCGCAGAGGTGAGCGGCAGTTCGGAAGATAGCGGATGGTGGGACTCCTGGTACCGCCCGGAGCCCGCAGC
>Ga0335075_10002374_pt1 | contig 30353 bp, 23 predicted proteins | sample Lox_Sample_24_FD_206723 | JGI IMG/M metagenome (GOLD analysis project Ga0335075, IMG submission 206723) | Soil microbial communities from Loxahatchee National Wildlife Refuge, Florida, United States - Lox_Sample_2.4 | ecosystem: Environmental > Terrestrial > Soil > Wetlands | place: USA...
GAGCGCGCGGATCTCGGCCGCGGTGAAGCGCTCGTGCACCTCGCAATGGCCGGCCCAGGCGATGATTTTCACCCCTGTCTCGGCCGCGACGTTCTTCGCCAGATATTCGTCGGGCAGCATGATGACGCGCTCCGCGCCAAGCGATTCGACGACCGCCCGCGCGTTGCCCGAGGTGCAGCAGATATCCGCTTCCGCCTTCACCGCGGCCGAGGTGTTGACGTACGCGACCACCGGCGCATCCGGATAGCGCGCGCGCATCAGCCGCACGTCGTCCGCGGTGATCGAGGCGGCGAGTGAGCAGCCGGCGCGGAGGTCGGGGGTCAGCACGATCTTCTCCGGGTTCATGAGCTTCGCCGTCTCGGCCATGAACTGAACCCCGGCGAGCACGATCACGGCTGCGTCGACCTCCATCGCCCGGCGCGCAAGGGCCAAGCTGTCGCCGGTGATGTCGGCGACGCAATGGAAGATCTCCGGCGTCTGGTAATTGTGGGCGAGGATCACGGCGTTGCGCTCTTCCTTGAGCGCCAGGATCGCCTCGATATCGGCGGCGAAGGCGCCCCATTCGAGGGGAGGGATCACCGGGCGGACGCGCTCGTAGAGCGCTTCGGTGCGGGCGATCGTGGCGGCGTGCGACATGCTGTCCTCCGTAATGCTCATATAGAGCATTTTGGCGCCGGGCCAAGGCCCGGACGTGACGGCCCTTTAGCGCGCCTGGGCGAGCGGCAGCCGGGCGCCGGCCAGCGCGCGCTCGCGCAGCACCGTGCGGCGGAAGCGGAAGAGCCGGGCCGGGCGGCCGCCGGTCTCGGCGACCATCGCGCCGGTTTCCTCGACCAGCGCTTGGCGGGCGATGAGGCGGCGGAAATTCTGCTTGTGCAGCCGCACGCCGGCGAGCGCCTCGACGACGCGCTGCAATCCGAGCAGCGTGAAGGAGGGCGGCATCAGCTCGAACACCACCGGGCGGTATTTGATCTTGGCGCGCAGCCGGGCGATGCCGGTGGCGAGGATCCGCCGGTGGTCGTGGAGCATGGCGGCGCCTAGGAAGGGGCCGCCTGCCTCCGCGACCAGCCCGGCCTCATAGAGAAGCTCGTAGCGCTGAAGCGAGAACTCCTCGTTCCATGCCTGCCCGCCGAGCCCGAAGGCGAGTGCAGCGCGCTCGCTCCGCTCCCGGCGGAGCGAAGGCGCGGGTGCCGCTTTCGCCCACGATTTCAAGGCCGCCGCGATCGGCCTCGCGATCCCCGTTGTGATCCCCTGGGGCGGACCCTCGCGCCGGTCCTCCCAGGGGAAGTAGCGGTACCAGTCCTGGAAGCTTGCCCCGGCGACAGCGGAGGTCGGCGCTTCGCGGGTGAGGCCGAGATAGCTGATCGAGATCGTCCGCCGCATCCCTTCGCCCGCCGTGCGGTCGCGGTCCGCGAAGGTGTAGAGCTGCTCGACATAGCCGAGCGGATGGCCGGTCCGCTCCTCCACCCAGGCGCGCAGGCCCGATTGCAGCGAGCGGTGGCTCGATTCGAAAGGCCCGGAAGGGAGCGCCTTGCCGTCCTCGACGGTCAGGATGCGCGGGGCGTCTTCGTTCGCCGCCACCACCACCGCGATGAGCTCGGCGGCGAGCGCCGGTTCCGCGGCACCCGTCATCGGTGGTGCGGCGCCGGAGCGGGCGCGTTCTTCTTCAGGCGAGCTTGCCGACCGACTTCTCGAGCAGGCCCCAGGCCTCGGCGCCGTATTTGGTGCGCCACTCGGCGTAGAAGCCGGCCTGGCGCAAGGTGGCGCGGAAGGCGTCCGGGTCGGGCTGGTTGAACTTCAGCCCCTTCGCCTCGAGCTCGCCCTGGAGCGTCGCGTTGAGCTTCGCCACGTCCGCCCGCTCTTCCACCGCGGCATCATTCCAGGCGGAGGCGACGACGACCTGGTCGGCCGGCGAGATGCGCGCCCAGGCGGCCGGATTGGCGAGCATCCAGAACCCGTCCCACATATGGTTGGTGAGCGAGCAGTATTTCTGGACCTCGTAGAGCTTCGCCGTGGCGATGATGGCGAGCGGATTCTCCTGCCCGTCCACAATGTGGCTCTGGAGCGCGGAATAGACCTCGTTGAAGTTGATCGCCGTCGGCGCGGCGCCGAGGGCGCGGAACATCGAGGTCCAGAGCGGGCTCACCGGGACGCGGATCTTGAAGCCGCGCAGGTCCGCGGGCACCGCGATCGGATGGGTGCTGGAGGTGATCTGCCGGTAGCCGTTGTCCCACATCCTGTCCATGGCGAGGAGCCCGGACTTGGCGATGGCGGCGCGTACGTAGGCGCCGAGCGGGCCGTCCATCGCCGCCCAGACCTGGTCGTAGTCCTTGAAGGCGAAGCCGATCCCGTTGATCGAGGCGACGGGGACGAGGGTCGCGAGGATGAGCCCCGAGAGGGTGAAGAACTGGATCGCCCCCGAGCGCACCTGGCTCAGCATGTCGGTGTCGCCGCCGAGGACGTTGTTGGGGAAGATCCGGATCGTCACGCGGCCGTCGGTCCCGCTCGTGATGCGCGCCGCCGCCTGCTTGGCGCGGATGTTCATCGGGTGGGCGAGCGGGAGGTTGTTGGCGTATTTGAAGACGAGCCCCGCGGCCTCGGCGCGGCGGACGAAAACGAGCGGCAGGCCCGCGGCCGCCGCGAGCGCCGTGCGGCGCGCGATCGGGTTCTTTCGCATGCTTCCTCCGATGCGGGCGGAGCCGCGCGGCCCCGCCGCGGCGCTACTTGATCTTCGATTCCTTGAACGCGACGTGCTTGCGGAGCTTCGGGTCGTATTTGCGGAGCTCGAGCTTGCCGGTCTGGGTGCGTGTGTTCTTCTTCGTCACGTAGAAGACGCCGGTATCGGCGGACGAGACGAGCTTGATCTGGACAGTGTTGCTCTTGGCCATGCGAGGGTCCCTAGAGCGTGATCGCTGGAGGCGGAATCGCCGGAAGCGTGAATCACGCGAGAAAACAGTGGGCGAGACTTGGGATGGCGGAGCGCAAGCGATCCCGTCCCGCGCGAGCGAAGGCGGAAATTGCGCATCCGCGCGGCCAAGGTCAAGGCGTCCAAGCTCAGGGCGGGAGAAGCGGACGGCCGCCGGGCGGCAGCAGGGCGGCCGCGTAGGCGGCCGGATCGTCGATCAGCTCGCGCGCCGCGACCATGTCGCCCTCGGTTCCCACCGCGGCCGGACAGGAACTACGGATCGCCAGGATCTGGGCGAGCGGGAGCGGCGCGCGCGCCGTCTCGTGGTCATAGAGGGCGCGGGCCATCGGCTGGACCCCTTGGGCGAGCAGCCCGAGCTGCCGGTCGAGCGCCAGCTCGCCGAAGCTCGTGCACACCTCCGGCAGCACGCCGAGCCCCTGGAGCGGCCAGCCGCGCGGCGCCAGCACGCGGCTCCAGGTGACGAAGAGCTCGCCGCCGTCCGGCAGCTCGTCGATCGCCTGCACCAGGCCCTTGCCGAGCGTCGCGCTGCCGACCACCACCGCCCTTCCGTTGTCGGCGAGCGCCGCGGTGAGGATCTCGGCCGCCGAGGCGCTGAGCCCGTTCACCACCACCACGACCGGGAGGCTGCCCGCCACATCCTCCCCTTCCGCCGCCCAGGCATGGCGCGCCGCCGGGTCGCGGCCGGCGGTCGTCGCGATGACGCCGCGGTGCAGGAGCACATCGGCCGCATAGACGGCCTGGTCGAGCAGGCCGCCGCGATTGCCGCGCAGATCGAGGACGATGCCGGCGGGCGGATGGGGCACCGAGAGCCCGGCGGCGATCTCGTTGGCGAGGTGCTGGCCGGTGGTGCTGTCGAAGGAGCTGATCCTGAGCACCAGCATGTCGTGCTCGCGGTGCGCGAAGACCGTCTCGGGCGCGGGCTCGTGGCGCGCCAGCGTGAGCGTGCGCTGGCGCCCGGCGCGATCGGCGAGCGTCAGCGCGACGGGCGTGCCGGCCGGGCCGGCCATCTCGCGCTCTACGGAAGCGGCGCTCTGGCCGTTGGTCGTCGCGCCGTCGACGGACAAGAGCCGCTCGCCGGCCGCGATCCCGGCCGCTTCCGCCGGGCTCCCGGCGGCGACGCTTGTGACGATCATCGCACCATCGCGCCGCGCGACGAGGAGGCCGGTGCCGGCTTCCCCGGAACGGCGCTCGCGGTCGCGTGCCGCCTGGGCGGGTGGCACGTAGCGCGAATAGGGATCGAAATGGTCGAAAAGCTCGTCGAAGAAGGCCTCGGTCACGCCCGTCGGACCGACCGCCCGCACCGCTTCCGAGTGCTCCCACGCGGCCGCGGCAAGGGCTGCGATCGCGGTGCCCCAGCCCACGTCGTCGGTCGCAGCCGGCTCCTTGCGCGCCGCCAGCACGCGGTCGGGCGAGGAGAGGCGGAGCGTGCCCGCGGAAAGATCCGTGGAGAGCGCGGGATCGAGCGCGGTGAGCCCGTGCAGGCCCCAGACCGCAAGGGTCGCCAGCGAATAGGGCTCGAGCGTGCGCGGCTGCATGAAGGCGAGGGCCTGAGCGAAGACCGCGGCGCTGAGCGCCTCGGGATAAGGCGGGATCGCCCCGGGCGGCGGCTGCGCTTCGGCAGGGACGATCAGGAGAAGCAGCAGGAGGACGCGCGCCGGGCTCACCGCAAGCGGTTGCGTCCTCCGCCGCGAGCGGGCCGCGCGACCGGTCCCGGATTGCCTTCGCCCACCGAGATCACGCGGAAGACGATGCGGCCGCTGATCGGATCGGCTTCGGCGATCCGCACGCGAAGGCGCTGCCCGACCGTGAGGCGCCATCCGCTCCGTGCGCCGGTGAGAGTCGTGCTTGCCTCCTCGAAACGCCAGGAATCCGCCGGCAGCGTGGATACGGGGACGATTCCCTCGGCGCCATCCGTCATCATGGTGACGAAAAGCAACGAGCGCGTCACGCCGGAAATTCGCGCTTCTCCCATGCTGCCGATCATTTCGGCGAGCAGCGTGGCCTGCGCGCGCGCGAGCACCGCGCGCTCGGCCTCGACGGCGCGTCGCTCGGCGATGCCGAGATGGAGGGCGAGGCTTTCGAGCGAAGGCGCGGCGCCGGATTCGTTGCCGCCGGCACCGAGGCCGAGGCCGGCGATGAGCGCGCGGTGCACGACGAGGTCCGCATAGCGGCGGATCGGGCTGGTGAAATGGGCGTAAGCCGCGAGTGCGAGGCCGAAATGGCCGATATTGGCGGGAGAGTAGCCGGCCTGCGGCAGGCTCTGGAGCGTGCGCTCGGCAGCGATGGAAGCGGCCGCGGTGCCGGCAAGCGGGGCGAGGGCGGCGGTGAGGTCGGCGGGCGCGATCCGTCCGCCGGGCCGGAGGCGGACGCCCAATTCGCCGAGAAAGACGGCGAGGCTTGCGATCTTCCCGGGCGCCGGCTCGGCGTGCGCGCGGAAGAGGCCGGGCAGGTCGCGGCTGAGTATCTCCTCGGCCGCCGCGACGTTGGCGAGGATCATGAACTCCTCGATCAGGCGGTGGCTGTCGAGGCGGGGCGTCGCGCGGATCGCGCCGACGCGACCCGCCGCGTCCAGCACCACCTTGCGCTCGGGCAGCTCGAGATCGAGCGGGCCGCGCGCGCGGCGGGCGGCGGCGAGAGCCCGCCAGGCGGCGTAGAGGTTGCGGACGGCCGCGCTCCGCTCGCCCCCATCGGCGACGTTCTGTGCGGCTTCGTAGGTGAGGCGGGCGGCGCTCCGCATCAGGCCGCGGCCGAAGCGGTGGCGGCGCTTGCGCCCGGCGGCGTCGATGAAGATCTCGGCGAAGAGCGCGCCGCGCTCGGCGCCCGGGGCGAGGCTGCACCAATGCTCGGAGAGGGCAGGCGGCAGCATCGGCACCACGCGGTCGGGGAAATAGACGCTGTTGCCGCGCTCGCGCGCCGCCTCATCGAGCGCGCTCCCCGGCCGCACATAATGCGCAACGTCGGCGATCGCGACGACGATCCGAAATCCGTCGCCCGCCGGCTCGGCGAAGACGGCATCGTCGAAATCGCGCGCGTCCGCACCATCGATCGTCACCAGCGGCAGCGCGCGGAGATCTTCCCGCCCCGCGTGGCCGACAGGGCCGGCGGAGGCCGCCTCGGCGAGTGCCTCGTCGGGGAAGGCTTCGGGGATGCGGAGGCTCGCAATGGCGATCCGCGAGAGCGAGGCGGCGCCGTCGAAACGGCCGAGGCGCGCCGTCACGCGCGCCCGGCGCGAGCCACGATCCGGGGCGCCGGTTGGGCCCGGCAGCAGCTCGGCGCGCACGATCTCGCCGGCCTCGGCGCCGCCGGCGGCGCCGGCCGGAACCCGCCACGGCTCGCGCACCCGGCGATCGGCGGGGAGGATTTGCCCGGCATCGCCCTTGCCCTGCCGCAGCTCGGCCGGGCGATAGACGCCGAGCACGCTCTCGGACTCGCCCGCGGACGGGCGGTTCGGCGGGAAACGCTTGCGGAACGGCTTCTGAGGCCGGCGGTTAGCCAACGAAGTCGCGGGGACAGGCGCCGCGCAAGGCTCTAGCCCGCCGCTTTCTTCCGCCGCTTCTCGGCGGGCGGCGCGGCCTTGGCGGTGCGGCCAGCTCCCTTGGAGCCGCCCTTGCGCACGCCGAGCGGTTTTCCTTTCTCCGCGAGCAGGGCGACGGCCTCGTCGAGCGTCACGGATTCCGCAGCCGTGCCCTTGGGCAGCGTGGCGATGATCCGCCCGTGCTGGACATAGGGGCCGAAGCGGCCGCGGCGCACCGCGACGCTCTCACCGTCCTTCGGGTGGGGCCCGAGCGTGCGGATGCCGGCGAGCTTCTTGGCCAGCACATCGACCGCGCGGTTGATGCCGACCGAGAGCACGTCGTCGTCGGCGTCGAGCGAGGCATAGACATTGCCCATGCGGACGAAGGGACCGAAACGGCCGAGCCCGGCGGTGATCGGCTCTCCCGTCTCCGGATGCGCCCCGACGGCGCGCGGCAGGTCGAGCAGCCCGACCGCCTGCTCGAGCGTGAGCGAGTCGCCCGTAAGCCCGCGCGGCAGCGTCACGCGCTTGGGCTTCTTCTCCTTCTCCGCGCTTTCCCCGCGCTGCACGTAGAGCCCGTAGGGGCCGCGGCGGACGGTGATGGGCTCGCCGGTCGCGGGATCGTCGCCGAGGATCCGAATGCCGTCCTTGAGCGTCTCGCCATCCCCCTCCTCCTCGCTCGCGATCGCGAGCCGGCGCGTGTAGGGGCACTCGGGGTAGTTGGAGCAGCCAATGAAGGCGCCGAACCGCCCGAGCTTGAGCCCGAGCCGGCCGTTGCCGCAGGCGGGGCAGAGGCGCGGGTCGGTGCCGTCGGCGCGCGGGGGAAAGAAGTGCGGGCCGAGATCGCGGTCGAGCGCCGCGATCACGTCCGAGATCTTCAGGTCCTTGGTCTGGTCGACAGCCCGGGAGAATTCCTCCCAGAAGGCGCGCATCACCGCCCGCCAGTCCGCCCTGCCGCCCGAGATGTCGTCGAGCTGCTCCTCGAGCGTCGCGGTGAAGCCGGTATCGACGTAGCGGTTGAAGAAGCTGACCAGGAAGGCGGTCACCAGCCTTCCACGATCCTCGGGGATGAAGCGGCGCTTCTCGAGCCGGACATAGCTCCGCTCCTGGAGGACGGAGAGGATGGCGGCATAGGTCGAGGGCCGGCCGATGCCGAGCTCTTCGAGCTTCTTGACGAGCGATGCCTCGGAATAGCGCGGCGGCGGCTCGGTGAAGTGCTGGAGGGCAGCGACCGCGCCGCGGTCGAGCTTGTCCGCTTCGGCCATCGCCGGCAGGGCGCGGTTCTCGTCGTCCTCGGCGGCCTCGTCGCGGTCCTCGTGATAGAGGCGGAAGAACCCGTCGAAGGCGACGGTCGAGCCGGTGGCGCGCAGCCGCGTCTTCCCCGTCGCCTCAGCGATATCGACCGCGACCTGGTCGAGCTCGGCGGAGGCCATCTGCGAGGCGACCGCGCGCTTCCAAACGAGTTCGTAGAGCGCGCGCTGCTCGGGCGAGAGATGCAGAGCCACCGAGGCCGGCGTCCGCGCGACGTCGGTCGGGCGGATCGCCTCGTGCGCCTCCTGCGCGTTCTTCGCCTTGGCGGTGTATTCGCGCGGCGCCGGCGGCAGGTAGTTGGGGCCGAACCCGTCGCGCACATGGTCGCGAATGGCGAGGATCGCCTCGCGCGCCATCTGCACGCCGTCTGTCCGCATATAGGTGATGAGGCCGACCGTCTCGCCGTCGAGATCGACACCTTCGTAGAGCTGCTGGGCGAGCCGCATCGTCGCCTGGGCGCGGAAGCCGAGCTTGCGGCTCGCCTCCTGCTGCAGCGTCGAGGTGGTGAAGGGCGGCGGCGGGTTGCGCTTCGTGCGCTTGCGCTCGAGGGCCGCGACGCGGAAGGCGCCGGCCTCGACGGCCTCCTTCGCGCGGGCGGCGTCGGCGGCGTTGGCGAGCGAGAATTGCTCGAGTTTCTTCCCCTCCAGATGGCTGAGCCGGGCGGTGAAGCGCTCGCCCGCCGGGGTCGCGAACTCGGCCTCGACCGTCCAGTATTCGCGCGAACGGAAGGCCTCGATCTCGGCCTCGCGCTCGCAGACGAGGCGGAGCGCCACCGACTGCACGCGCCCCGCGCTCCGGCTGCCCGGCAGCTTCCGCCACAGCACCGGAGAGAGCGTGAAGCCCACCAGGTAGTCGAGCGCGCGGCGGGCGAGATAGGCCTCGATCAGGAGCTGGTCGAGATCGCGCGGGGCGGCCATCGCGGTGCGCACGGCGCTGCGGGTGATCTCGTTGAAGGTGACGCGCCGGACCGCGACGCCCTCGAGCGCGTGCTTCTCCTCCAGCATCCCTCGCACGTGCCAGGCGATCGCCTCGCCTTCGCGGTCGGGGTCGGTCGCGAGGAAGAGCGTATCGGCGCCCTTCAGCGCCTTGACGATCGCCGCGACCTGCGCGGCGCCTCGCGCATCCGCCTGCCAGTCCATGGCGAAGTCCTGCTCAGGCCGGACGCTGCCGTCCTTGGGAGGCAGGTCGCGCACGTGGCCGAGGCTTGCGAGCACGGTGTACCCCTTGCCGAGGTACTTGTTGATCGTGCGGGCCTTGGCGGGAGATTCGACAACGACGACGTCGGGCATGGGATCCTGAAGCTGCTGCGCTGAGGGGGAAGGGGCTCAGCCCAAGCTGCCGGTGCGCATCACCCGGTCTCCGGGCAGCAGGGCCACCCGTCCGGCGATCTCGAGTTCCAGCAGGACCGCGTTCACGGCGGCGGGGGAGAACTGGCAGCGGCGTACGAGATCGTCAACCGTCGTCGGAGAAGAATCAAGCAGCTCAAGCACTTGTTTGCGCGCCCCGGGGAGGTCCCCGGGCTCTTCCGGGCCGGATTGGGCCGGTTCGGGCGCGATCGGGCGGGCATCCGGCGGCGCCGCGGAGGCGGAACCGGGCGGCAGATGCTCCAGCACGTCGGCGGCCGTCTCGACGAGGTGGGCGCCCTGGCGGATCAGGTCGTTCGAGCCACGCGTGCGGGGGTCGAGCGGCGAACCGGGCACGGCGAAGAGCTCGCGGCCCGCCTCGAGCGCGAGCCGGGCGGTGATCAGGCTGCCCGAGCGCAGTGCCGCCTCGACCACCACGACGCCGAGAGCCAGGCCGGCGATGATCCGGTTGCGGCGGGGGAAGTGGCGGGCTTGCGGGGCCGTGCCGAGCGGGGCCTCGGCCACCACCGCGCCGCGCTCGGCGATACGCGCCTGGAGGCCGCGATGCTGCGGCGGGTACGGCATGTCGAGCCCGCCCGCCACGGCGGCGATCGTCTGCCCGGCCGCGAGCGCGCCCTCATGGGCGGCGCCGTCCACCCCGCGCGCCATGCCCGAGACGATGGCGAGGCCCGCGGCGGCAAGCGCCGAGGCCAGCTCCTCGGCGATCCGCTGGCCGTTGGCCGAGGCGTTGCGTCCGCCGACGATGCCGACCGCGCGCTCCTGCAGCACCTCCGGCGCCCCCAGCACGGCGAGAGCCGGCGGCGGATCGGCGAGATGGGAAAGGAGCGGCGGGTAGCCCGGCCCGCCGAGGACCAGCATCCGCCCGCCGATCTTCTCGAGCCGCTCCAGCTCCGCCTCCGCCCGCGCCCGCGACGGCACGGCGGGTGGGTGGCTCCGCCCGCCCGCCCGCGCCAGGCCCGGTAGGGCGGCGATCGCCGCCGCGGCCGATCCGTAGCGGCCGATCAGCCGGCGCCAGGCGATCGGGCCGACGCCCTCCGTGCGCGCGAGCCGGAGCCGGTCGAGCGCCTCCTCGGGGCTCACTTGCCGGCGCCGATCCGGGGTTCGGTCCCGGCCAGGAGCCGGAGGATGTTCTCGCGGTGGCGGAGGAAGACGATCGCGGCGAGCAGGAGGGCGAACACGGCGGTACGGGTCTCGCCGAGGACGGCGGCGAAAACCGGCGCGGCGGCGAAGGCGGCGAGCCCGGCAAGGGAAGAAAAGCGGCCCACGGCGGCAACCGCGAGCCAGACGAGGAGTGAAAAAAGCCCGACCGGCCAGGCGGCGGCGAGCAACACGCCGAAGCCGGTGGCGACGCCCTTGCCACCGCGAAAGCGGAGCCAGACCGGCGCCACGTGACCGACGATCGCGCCAAGCCCGGCTGTGAGCGCCGGCAAGGGCCCGAGCAGGCGGGCGGCGAGGAGGACGGGGACGGCGCCCTTGGCGGCGTCGAGCAGCAGCGTCGCCGCCGCCAGCTCCTTCCGTCCGGTGCGGAGGACGTTGGTGGTGCCGATGCTGCCCGAGCCGATCGCGCGGATGTCGCCGAGGCCGGCGGCGCGGGTGATGAGGAGGCCGAAGGGGACCGAGCCGATCAGGTAGCCGACAATAAGGGCGAGGGCGAGGCCGGCGATCACCCGAACACGCGCCTTCCCGCCTTCCAGGTGCCGAGCACGCGCCCTTCGAGGGCGCGGCCGTCGAAGGGCGTGTTCTGCGCCTTGCCGGGCAGCCTCCCCGCTTCCACCTGCCAGGCCCGCTCGGGGTGGAAGAGGCAGAGATCCGCAGGCGCGCCGGGCGCGAGCCGGCCTCCGGCATGGCCGAGCAGGCGCGCCGGCCGCTCTGTCAGGAGCCCGATCGCGCTTGCGAGCGGGAGGGTTTCGTTGTGCACCAGCACGAGCGTGACGGCGAGCAGTGTGGCGAGCCCTGCCCCGCCCGGCGAGGCCTGGGCGAAGGGTTGGCGCTTGTCGTCGGCGTCGCGCGGCTGATGGTCGGAGGCGATGGCGTCGATCGTGCCGTCCGCCAGCGCGGCGCACACGGCGAGCCGGTCGGCCTCCGGGCGGAGCGGCGGGGAGAGCTTGGCGTAGGTGCGGAAATCGCCGATCGCCGTCTCGTTGAGGTCGAAATAGGGGGGCGCGGTGTCGCAGGTGACCGGAAGCCCCTCGTCCTTGGCCGCGCGGATCAGCGCCAGCGCCTCCGCGGTGGAGACATGGGCGAAATGCACCGCCCCGCCGGTGAGGCGGGCGAGGCGGATGTCGCGCGCGACCTGGATCGCCTCGGCGGCCGCCGGGATCGCGGCGAGGCCGAGGCGCGTGGCGAGCGCGCCCTCGGCGGCCGCCCCGCCGGCGGCGAGCGTCGGCTCCTCCGGATGCTGCACCACCATCGCCCCGAAGCCGTGCGCATAAGCGAGGGCAAGCCGCATCAGCCGCGCCGGGCCGATCGTCCGCGCCCCGTCGGTGAAGGCGACCGCGCCGGCCTCGCGCAAGAGGCCAAGCTCGGCGAGCACCTCGCCCCGGCACCCGCGCGTCACCGCCGCGTAGGGGAGGATGGTGAGGCTGCCGGTCTCGTCCCCGCGGGTGGAGAGCAGGCGAACGAGGGCAGGATCGTCGATCGCGGGGAGGCTGTCGGGGAGGGCGGCGAGGGTGGTGATGCCGCCCGCCGCCGCCGCCTCGGCCGCGGAGGCGATGGTCTCGCGGTACTCGAAGCCGGGCTCGCCGAGGCTCGCCCGCATATCGACCAGGCCGGGGCAGAGCACCGCGCCGGCGCCGTCGACGGCGGCAGCGCCCTCAGGCAGGCCGATCGCAGGGCCGAGATCGGCGATCCTTCCGCCGCGCACGAGAAGCTCGCCCGGCTTGTCGAGCCCCGTGGCGGGGTCGAGCAGGCGGACGTCGCGGAAGAGCAGGTCGGGCGCGCGCTCAGTCATTGCGTCGCGGCCCATGCGCGAGCGTGTCCAGCACCGCCATCCGCACGGCGACGCCCATCTCCACCTGCTCGCGGATGACGCTGCGGGTGGGATCGTCGGCGACGCGGCTCTCGATCTCGACGCCGCGGTTCATCGGCCCGGGATGCATCACCAGCGCGTCCGGCCGCGCCGCGGCGAGCTTCTCCACGTCCAGCCCATAGAAGCGGAAAAACTCGCGGGTGCTCGGGACGAGGCCGCCCTCCATGCGCTCCTTCTGCAACCGCAGCATCATCACGATGTCGGCGCCCGCGAGCCCCGCCCGCATGTCGTGGAACACCGCGACGCCGAGCTCCTCGACCGCGGCGGAGATGAGCGTGGGCGGGCCGACGACGCGCACGCGGCTGCCCATGGCGGTCAGCAGATGGATGTTGGAGCGGGCGACGCGCGAGTGCGCAATGTCGCCGCAGATGGCGACCGTGAGTCCCTCGAGCCTTCCCTTGCGGCGGCGGATCGTCAGCGCATCGAGCAGGGCCTGGGTCGGGTGCTCGTGCATGCCGTCCCCGGCGTTGATCACCGCGGCGTCCACCTTCTGGGCGAGCAGGCTCGGCGCGCCGGACTGGTCGTGGCGGACCGCCAGGAGATCGCACTGCATGGCGTTCAGCGTGGCGGCGGTGTCGAGCAGCGTCTCGCCCTTGTTCACGCTGGAGGAGCCGACCGACATGTTGATCACGTCGGCGCCGAGGCGCTTGCCGGCGAGCTCGAAGCTGGTGCGGGTGCGCGTCGAGTCCTCGAAGAAAAGGTTGATGAGCGTCTTTCCGCGCAGCATGTCGCGCGCGGTCTTGCCCGAGCGGTTGAGCAGCACGTAGCTCTCGGCGAGATCGAGCAGGTGCGCGATCTCGGGCGGCTCGAGACCTTCGATCGCGAGCAGATGGCGGTGGGCGTAGGCCACTGGGGTCCCTCGGAGGTGGCGGCGGACGTTACATTCGCCAATGACCCCCCGCCAGAGGACGGTCCTCCGCCGGAGGATGGTCCCCTGGCTGCGCGGGCGCCGGACCACAACGCAAAGTTGTGGTATTGTATTCACATCTGTCTCAAATTCGCATCGAATGAATTCTCCGCGAAGACGGGGACGGACGGGCGATAATTCCTCGACAGGATTTGTGTCTCGTTGTTACATTGATGTTGCGTAAATAGAGCAATTTACAGGGGATGGCTGGCGGTGAAAATGGAGTCTGTCTCGCTCTCGAAACGGAAGCCCGCCCCAAGGACCGAACCCAAGGAGAACACGCGGGCCGAGCCCGCGGAAAAGAAGAGCCCGCCGGGCGGGAAGCTGAACGGCAAGCCGTTCGCCGCGTCGTTCGCGGAGCTCGTCTTCGAGAGCAGGCTCTCCGGCGCCGGCGACGCGGGCCGGTTCGAGGTCTCGCGCGCCCTCCTGATCGAGCTGCTGCGGCCGATGTTCCAGGCCTTGCGCTTCGACCCGGCCTGGTACCGGTCCGCCTATCCCGACATCGCGGCCGCGTACCGCGCCGGAACGCTCACCGACCTCAAGGCGCACTACTGCGAGTTCGGCTTCTTCGAGCATCGCCTGCCCTGCCTCATCCGCGTCGACGAGAGCTTCTATACCAGCGAGTATCCCGATATCGGCACGGCGATCGCGGAGGGAAGGCTCGCCTCCGCCCAATGGCATTTCGAGACCTTCGGCTTCAGCGAAGGGCGGCTGCCGTGGCGCGGCTGGCGGTTCGCCGATCTTCTGGACGGCGAGTGATCCTGGTTCGCTGGGCGACGGTCGCGCCGCGGTGCGCCGCGGCGCGATGAGCCGGGGTTGGTGATGGACGCGCCGCTGGACGCGGAGAGCGCCTATCTCAAGCGCTATCCGGACGTGGCCGGCGCGATCAAGGCGGGCACCGTCACCTCGGCGCTGGAGCACTTCCTCAATTACGGCCGCTTCGAGGGGCGCGTCTGGCTCGGGCCTGCGGTGGCCGAGGTCGCGGCGGAGCCGGCCGCGTCATCCCCCGAGCCGGAGCTGCCGGCAGTTCCGCACAATTGCGACGCGGTCCTGCTGACGCAGGGGTTCCTCTTCGTCGATGGCTGGGTCGACGACCGGTTCGACCGCCTGGTCGGCATCGAGGTCGGCGCCGCCGGCCGCCAGCCCGCGCTCGCCGCCGGCCCTTGCCGACATCGCCGGCAGGATGTCGAGCAGCATCTCGAAGTGTCCTCCCCCTTCGAGGGCGGCTTCTGGCAGCTCTTCGAGGTTCCGCCCGAGATGGCGGCGCGCCCGATCGGGCTCCGCCTGCGCCTCGCGTCGGGCCATGCGATCGCACTCAATCCGGGCAACGTCGTGCGGCTCTCGCTCCGCGAGCATCTCGAGTCCGTCCTCGGCTTCTATGGGAGGCGGCATCTCATCGGCAGCCAGGTCGCGCGCTCCTTCGCCGAGCTCGATGCCGGGCTGGCCGTGACGCTCGAGCGCATGCACGACGCCGTGCGCGCCACCCGCGAAGCCTTGAGCGAGGGCAGCTACGGGCCGCGCCCGGCGCGCCCGCTGCTCTCCTTCGTCTGCTGCATCTACGGCATCCCCGATTTCCTCTTTCTCCAGGTGGCGCAGTTCGCGCGCTATGCGAGCCTCGAACGATTCGAGTTCATTTACGTCAACAACACGCCCGAGCTCGAGGAGGTGCTGCATCGCGACGCCGAGCTTGCCGCTTCCGTCTTCGGAACCTCGATCACGATCATCTCGCTCAATCAGAACACCGGCTTTTCGCACGCCAACAATGTCGGCATCGCCGCGGCGCGGGCGCAGACGATCGTCGTCATCAACCCGGATGTCTTCCCCTACGATGCGGCGAGCGTGGTCGCGCTCACCAAGCTCGCTGCGGGCAAGGCGCGGCGCGCCATCGCCGGCGGCAAGCTCTTCTATGCCGACGGCACGGTGATGCACGAGGGGATGTATTTCGTGGCCGACCCGCGGCTCTCGGCGCTGGCGCGGACCAAGGTCTGGACCGTCGAGCACTTCCGCAAGGGGTTTCCCGACCTCGGCGGCCGCGCCAGCCTGCCCGTGCAGGCGGTGAGCGGCGCGCTCATGGTCTTCGATCGCGCGGATTTCGATCAGCTCGGCGGCTTCGACGAGCGCTTCGTCTACGGCCACTATGAGGACGCCGATCTCTGCCTGCGCTTCGCCGAGCAGGGATGGAAGGTGCTCTACGACGGCGCGCTCACCTTCTGGCACTACGAGGGCAGGGGCTCGATCAAGCGGCCGGAGCATGCCGGCGCGCTCCATTTCAACCGCTGGTACTTCTCGCGCAAATGGCAGGGCCGCCTCGACAATGGGTGAGCGGGGAGGGCGAGACGTGAAGATCCTCGAGATCAGCCTTTTCCACCCCGAGCTGGTCCGTGGCGGCGCCCAGCAGGCGGCGTACGAGCTCTTCCTCGGCATGCGGCGGGCCGGGCTCGATGCGACGCTGCTCGCCTCGGCCGACCTCTCGGGGCCAAAGGCGCTCTTCAAGCCCGGGGCCATCATCACTGGCTTCGACGGACGGAAGAACGAGTTCCTTTTCCTCTCCGACGCCTTCGACCATGTCTGGCTGCGCAACCTCAATATCCGCGCCCTCCACTGGTTCGAGGAGTTCCTGCGCGACCGCAACCCCGACATCGTGCACTTCCACCATTTCCTTACCTTCGGGCTCGAGCTCTTCCTGATCGCCCGCCGCGCCCTGCCGAAGGCGAGGCTCTTCCTCACGCTGCACGAGTTCCTGGCGATCTGCCGCGCGGACGGGCATATGCTCCGCACCTTCGACAAGACGCTGTGCACCGAGGCCTCGAGCGTGCGCTGCCACCAGTGCTTCCCCGACACCACGCCGGAAATGTTTCGGTTGCGAGAGGACTGGATCAAGCAGGCGCTCGGCGTCTTCGACGGCTTCATCGCCCCCACCGAATTCGTCCGCGAGCGCTACGTTGCCTGGGGCCTTCCGGCACGCAAGGTGCATGTCGTGACCAATGCCCAGAGCGACTACTCCAAGCTCGATTCCTGGCGCTTGCGCCCGCCCTCGCCCGCCGACCGCACGCGCCGGCACAACCGCTTCGCCTTCTTCGGCCAGCTGGTGGACGTGAAGGGGCTCGGCGTCGTCTTCGAGGCGCTCGACATCTTCGCCAAGCGCTACGAGGAGGCGCTGACCTTCGAGATCAATGGCTCGAACCTCAAATTCGCCTCGGAGAAATTCCGCGGCCAGTTCGAGGATTTCGTAAGCGGCAAGCACGGCCTGCCGGAGCGGATCAAGGTGACCTACAACGGCAGCTATGCGATGACGGACCTGCCCGCGCGCATGGCGCGGATCGACTGGGTGCTGGTGCCGTCGATCTGGTGGGAGATTTTCGGACTGGTGCTCTCGGAGGCGTTCATGTTTCGCCGCCCGCCGATCGCGAGCCGCATCGGCGGGCTCGCCGAGCGCGTGCAGAACGAGAAGAACGGCCTGCTCTTCGACGCCGGCGACGCGGACGAGCTCGCCGATATCTTCTACCGCGCGATCACCGAGGAGGGGCTGTGGAAGCGGCTCAGCGCCGCGAGCCCCGGAGTGCCGTCGGTCGAGAGCGTGGTGCAGGCGCATCTCAAGGTCTTCGCCGGCGGCCCGCCGGGCGCGGCGCGCCGGGCGCGCGCGGCGTAGCAGCCGAGCCCGATCCTCGGCGTCGACGGCGGTTCTTCGCCGGATAGGGCGCGCCCCTTCACTGCTTGCCTCGGCGCTTCCGCCTTACCGAAGCTCCAGGTCCGTGGAGGATCCCTTCGTCCTGACCCTGGCCGCCTCCACCGCGGGGGCGGCGCGGTGCCTGCGCATCGCGCCATCCTGAGCTTGCGGCTCGGCCGGAAGCTGCGGGTCGTGCATGTCCAGATCGGACCGCGCTCGATCGTCCTGCTATGGCAGAAGGAGCTTTCGGAATACGAGCCCGAGCATCTCGCGGACCGCGAACGGAGCGAGACGGAAAAGCTGCGGGCGCTGATCGCGGATTGGACCCGCGCCTCCGGCATCGCGGCCGAGTTCGATTGCTTCGACGGCGACGAATGGCGGGTGACGCGGCACGACCGCGGCAAGGCGAGCATGGTCGTGCTCGCCGCGCCCCACACCCAGCCGGTCGGCCATTGCGAGACGCTGCGCGCGGTGCTGCTGCGCACCGGCCACCCGGTGGTGATGGTCCAGCCGGAATGTGAGGGCCGCCTCGGAAGGCGGCTGATGGTGGGTTCAGAGGACGCGCCGCCGCTGCGCCGCGCGCTCGCGCCGTTCCTGTGCACTGACGTCGACGGAATTGCGGAGCCTTTGCCGCGGGGAAACGGACTCTCCCGCTGCCGGAAGTCAAGCCGTCAATCCGTCGGTTCCCGCATCGACCGCGCGCGGGGCGCGCCGTCACTCGCCGGAAAGCTCTCGCCGCCGGCGGTCCAATTCCTCGCTGTAGCGGCGCAGCGCGTATTGCTCTGTTAAGGTCCCGATCACCCGCTTGGTCTCCAGGCTGTCCACCACCGCGAGCGCGTCGCTTTCGGCCTGCTCGAAGATGCCGGCCGCCTCCTTGACCGTCATCTGCGGCAATAGAACGGTGGTCGGAGAATGGAGGATCTCGGAGAGCCGCTCGACCTCCTCCGGTGCCGCATGCGCCTCGGCGAGCACGACGATGCCGGCGTAGCGGTCGGCGGCATCGACCGCGACCACCGTCTGGGCGGTGCCGAGCGGAAAGTCGCGGCGGAAGGCGCCGACCGTCATCTCCGCGCGGACCGTGCGGACGTCCCGCCGCATCATCCGCCCGACGGTCAGGTTGCGCATCCAGCCGATATCGACGGCGCTGCGGATCGCCTCGCCGCGCAGGTGGAAGCGCCAGGTTGCAAAATTGTAGCCGAAGGTGCGCCGCGCGGTGAGCGCCGCGATCACCGAGGCGGCGAGCACCGCCGCCGTCATCGGCAGACTGCCCGTGGTCTCGAGTGCCAGGAAGGACATCGTGAGCGGGCCGCCCACGATCGTCGTCGCCAAGGCGCTCATCCCGACCACCGTGCCCACCACCTCCGGCATGACGACGTGCGGCGTGACGAGCGCGAGCGCGCCGGCGAACACGCGGCCGAGGATCGCGCCGAGAAAGAGCGAAGCAAAGAAGAGGCCGCCGCGAAAGCCCGCGCCGATCGAGATCGAGGTCGCCATCGCCTTGAGCAGCACCATCAGGGCGAGGAAGGAGAGGGTGAACGGGACGCTGAACACCAGCGGAAGCGCGGCATGACCCGAGGAGATCACATGCGGGGTCACGATGCCGAAGCTGCCGACGAGCGCGCCCCCGATGGTCGGGCGCAGCCAGCCGGGCACGCCGCTGCGGCGGAACATCGCCTCGATGATCGTCGCCCCGCGCATCACGAGGATCCCGATCAGCGCGGAAAGCATGCCGAGCGCCAGGATGGGCAGGTAATCGATCGCCGGGATATCGGCGGGCACCTGGACGTTGAGCGGCGGCCGGTCGCCGGTGAGGCCGCGCTCGACGAGCACGCCGACCACCGAGGCCGCCATCACCGGCGCCAGCGTCGGGATCGAGTAAGTGCCGATGATGAGCTCGAAGCCGTAGAAGGCGCCGGTGAGGGGGGCGTTGAACGCACAGCCGATCGCCGCTCCGGCGCCACAGCCGACCAGCAGCCGGAGGTCGGCCCGGCGCACCCGGAACACCCGGCCGAGCCGCGAGCCGATCGCCGCTCCGATCTGCGAGTAGCCCGATTCCATGCCCACCGAGGCCCCGACGCCGTTGGAGATGATCGTCTGGCCGGCGAGGATGGCGCTGTCGGTGGAGGACATCCGCCCGCCATAGAGCGCGTTCGCCTCGATCGGGTCGATCACGCGATTCGGGCGGTAGCGGGCGATGACGAGGCCCACCAGCCCGAAGGCGAGCCCCCCGAGGGTCGGGACGAGCAGGGCGCTCGCGATCGGGATGTGCGTCATGGCGGAGAGCCGCACGTCCGGCGGCAGGCGGAACAGCACCTGGTGCATGAACTGGGCGATCGTCTCCATCAGCACCACGGTGCATCCGGCGAGCACGCCGACCACGGCCGCGAGGGCGACCAGCCAGAGCTCGTCGGCGCGCACGAGGGCGCGCAGCGTCTGCGGCGCGTGAACGACGATCTCGCCGAGATGTCGAAGCGGACCCGCAGCGCCGCGGGCGGATTTCGGCCGCAGTTCGGCCTCTGCCGCCGGCTCCGCCTGGTCCGAGGAAACTGACATCAGCAATGCCTGCACGGCCGCACCAGACCGGGGACGCTCCGGTGCCGACCGCCTTCGTGAGCCTTCATGGGACGGATTCGTGGCCTGTTCAACCGGCCCGGACCGTATCGGCCGTTATTATGACGATTTGTTGTATGAAGAAGGGGCTAGGACGCTCAGCCGCATGAAGCGCCCGGAGTCGCGGGGGCGGGTGCGAGCGGGGATGCTGCGCTGCAATCCGCTCCGCCCACCGAGGCGGGGAGGGGGAGCTGGCCTCGCGGGCGCGCGGCCTGCTCGGAGACGACGGCGCCGCCATGCAGGGCGCCGGGGCGGCGCCAGTCCGCGCTCCACCTCGAATCACCGCACCGCTGCCGTTCGGGCCGCGGCAGGTGGCGCCCGTCGCCAACGGGTTTCTCGGTCGCTGTCCCGACGTCACGGTCGAGCTCGTCCTCAACGACCGCAATCTCGATCTCATCGAGGAGGCGATCGACCTTGCGTGCGCATCCGGCCGCCTGCGGACTCGACCCTGACCGTGCAGCGTGTCGGGGGAGGAGCGACCGGCTTTCTTCGGTTTACTTGTGCCTCTTCATTCGCCTTATCCCGCAAAATGCGACTTTGCGCGACTTTTTCTCAAACGAACGCCAATTGTGCACTGAGGCGAATTCCTGCGACTGCCGCAATCGCGCCACGGGCCGCCGCTCGTAAGATAGAAAACAAAGCGGAATGAGTCTCCTGGCATCTTCATGCCTCGGCGACTCCTCACCTTGAAAACATCGCGGCTCAAAGGGCGTATTTTTGAAATACCCCGCGCCTCGCTGCCGGCGGTCCAAGGCGATGCGGAAGCGGTCGGCGCCAAGTGTCGACACAGGCGGCCGCGTAACCGATTATGTAAAGTCTGTTGTGGTCGAATCGCCGGCCGGGTCGCGGAGAGGACGTGGCGCGGCCCCGCTTCATCGAAGGCCGGCCGACGCGCGGGCGAGGAGCTCGTCTCTCCATTCGATCGCAGTTCGGTTTTGTTGGAATCATGCGCACCGAAGTCTTCTTTCTCCCTCTTTTTTGTCATCCGCCTCGGAATTAGGCAAAACTGTCAAATCAGAATTTGTTGATATCCGCACGATGATTCGCTATGAGGGCGCGTCGCGTTCGTGGGGAGCGCAAGCCTCGTCAGTATCTGCGCACGAGCATAAGATCGTACTGCTAAGGAAGACCTGATGCCGGAGTGGTACTTGCTGCGGACAAAGGCGGGCGAGGAGCGGAAGGCCCAGCAGCAGTTGGATGGCGTCGTCGAGCGCACGCTTCTCCCGCTTTCCAGGACGCATTTCCGGCAGCTCGGCAGGGCGGTCGAGAGAATTGCCCCCTTGTTTCCCTGCTATCTGTTTGCCCTCTTCTCTCTCTCCGGCACCATCAGGAAGATTCGCTATACGCCTGGGATCCGCGATCTCGTGCGGTTCGGCGAGCAGCCCGCGCGAGTGCCGGACTGGGTGATCGACCAGGTCACGTCGAGATGCGCCGGCGGGCCCATCGAGCTGCTCGGGCGGCCGCTTGCGCCGGGCGACGCCGTGACGGTGCTCGAGGGGCCCTTTCGGCAGTTCGAGGCGATTTTCGACGGCTATTTCTCGGGAACCGAGCGGGTTGCCGTGTTGCTGTCGATCATGAGCGCCGAGCGACGCGTGGTCATGCCGAGCGCCATGGTGATGGCGGCGGACTAGCGCGCGTGCGGCGATAAAGTTCCGGCAGCCTCTCCGCGAGGGGCAAGCCGGGAGCGTAGTTTCACTTGTCGACTTCTTCCTGCCCTGCAGGGAGGGTAAGTGCGGACGCTTTGCAGTGCTAGCGTGCGGAGCGGGCGGAAGCGCGGCGCGCGGCAGTGTGCCAAAACCATCGAATTGCGTGCGAGAACAACGAGCGAGAGCGAGACGGGGGGGCCGAACGAGCCCATCCTGACTGCTGCCCCGAAGTTGCCCGACTTGTCATGCAAGGTCGCTGATATCGTCGTGCTGATCAGCGCATATTCCTGTGAGCCTCGATGGGATTTACCGGACGGCGGTCGGGGCGCCCGGCGCAAGCCGGCCGATCGTCCTCGGTGGATTCAAATGAAACAGTCATGAGGACGCGTGAGAACTAAGAGGAGTCCCATGAGTGCTGAAGCGCGTGGTGGCTTCGCCGGGTGCCGGGGGAGACGTCCGGCGCCTGTGCTCCTGCTCGCCACCCTCGCGCTGGCAGCCTGCTCCTCGGGACCGGCACTGCCGCCGGCAACGTCGGCTCCTTCGCTTGCCGCAGCGGGGAATTGTGAAGGACCTGCGGCGCTTCAGGCTCTCTGGCAGGCGCGCATGGCGCAGCCGGTCGCACGATACGAACCTGTCGGGCCGGGCGACGTGCTGAGTGTTTGGGTGACGGGAATCAAGGAGCTCAAGGACGAAGAGGTGCAGGTATCCGATTCCGGCACCATCACGCTGCCGTTCGTGGGCACGATCGACGTGCAGGGCATGAGCCTCGATCAGGTGGAGAACAGGTTGGACGAGGCCTACGCCGAGTACATAAAGACACCCGAGGTCCATGTCGTCATGGAGGAAGATCGCAATCAGGCCGTGGCGGTGATGGGTCTTGTGAACAAGCCCCAGCTCGTGCCGCTGACGATGCCCGACGAGACGATCATGGACGCGATCGGGGACGCCGGGGGGCTCACCAACGAGGCCTCTCAGCGCGTCCTGCTCATTCCGGCCACGGCGCAGACGCCGTCGGCGGCCGATCCGCCCGGCGCTCCGGGCGGCGTGTCCAACGCCGCATATCAGGGCGCTGCCGGATCGGCCGCGGAGGGGAGGATTGCCCCGATCGTCGTCGATTTGCACAGCAGCGGCGAACAGGGCTGCCTCGACCTGCCCGTGAGGGCTGGCGATACCATCGTTGTTCCTCCGGCAGGGAACGTGATGGTCGGCGGCTGGGTTGATCGCCCGGGCGAGGTCCCGATCACCCCGGGAATGACCGTGCTCGGTGCGATCACCGCGGCGGGCGGCGCCCTCTACAGTTCCAACGTTGAAGTCCTGAGGAGCAATCCGCAAGGGCGGCGCACCGCAATTCCCGTCAACCTGGCCGCGGTGAAGAGCGGCAGGCAGCCGGATCCGACGGTCGAGGCGGGCGATGTCGTGATGGTGGAGGCCTCCGTCCTCGGCGCGCTGCCCTACGCCTTCCATTCGCTCTTCAACGGTGTCTCCGGCGGCATCCCGATCCCCGTACCGTGATCCGAGACATGTCCGATCTCCCAAAGAATTCGCCAAGCCCGGTCCTCCCCGAGGGCGTGAGCTTTCCCGCTCGCGAGGGGTTCTATGCGACCTTGGATGACGAGCAGGAGGGAATCGGGCTCAAGGATCTATGGCTGACGATCAGGAAGCGACTGTGGCTGCTTATCGTGATCGCCGGCGGAACCGTGCTGCTCGTCGGGGCTGTCACGTTCGAGGCGACGCCCCTCTATTCGGCAACCGCCGAAATCCTTCTCAAGCCCGACGTCCCGCAGGCTTTGGAGGTGCGCCAGTGGCAGGTGAAGAATGACGGGACCGAGCAGCACGATTTCTACAAGACCGAGGCGAATTTGGCGGAAAGTCCCGCGGTTGCGGCTCAGGTCATTCAAAGCATGGGCCTCCAGCGGAACCCGCTCTTCGCTTCCGCGAAGCGGCCCGGGACCATCGTCAAGCGGGCGCGCGCCGTGCTGTCCCACGTGATCTTCATGCTCAAATACCCGTGGGCGAACGCCGATCGGGCCAAGGAGACGGCGCGCGCAGATTTCGGGGTCGAGCCGAGCACCATCGACGCCTACCTGAAGATGCTCAAGGTCAAGGCGGTCGACGGCACGCAGCTCATGGATATTACCTTCACCACGCCGGATCCCGTGCTCTCGGCGCGGATCGCCAATGCCCACGCGCGCGCCTACATCGCCCGCGGGCTGCAGCTTCGGCATGGTGCAAGCGAGATCGTCCAGGCATTCCTGAGGAGCCAGCTCGACGCGATCGGCCAGCGGGTGCAGCAGTCCGAAGCCGCGCTCAACAGCTACCGCCACAAAATGGGCATCCTCTCCTTCCAGACGACGGACAAGCATAAGCTCGCAGAAACCCGCATGATCGAGCTCGAGAAGGCGTTGACCGATGCGGAGACGAACCGTATCAGCCTCGGGGCCGACATGCAGCTGATTGCGGCTCGCCATTACAACTCGCTCCCCGAGGTGATCGCCGATAGGACCATTCAGGCGCTGGAGCCGGAAGTCGATAAGCTTGGCGCGCAATATGCCGGGATGGCCAGCCAGTTCACCGACCGCTGGCCGGCTCTTGCCGCGATCAAGGCGCAGTATCAGGCAGCGGAGGCACAGCTCACCGACGAGGTGGCGACCGTGACGGAAGGGATCCGGCGCCAATATCAGGCGGCCGTGGCGCGCGTCGATCAGCTGCAAGCATTGGGGGCAGAGGAGAGGCAGAGGGACTTCGCCGCGAACGACGCCGCGCTGGAGGATGCGATCCTCTCTCGCCGGGTGGAGACGAACCGCGAACTCTACAGGACGGTTCTCAAGCGCATTCAGGAAGTCGGGATCGTCGGGCAGGGCCCTTCCTCGCCCGCGACCATCGCAACGCCGGCAACCGCGCCGCCATTGCCGTCCTATCCCAGCGTCGCCAAGAACCTCGCCATTGCCGCAATGGGAGGCATCCTCATCGGTCTTGCGGCCGTGCTCCTCTTGGACAAGCTGGACAAGCGGTTCAAGAGCGTCGATGAGATCGAACGTGCTCTGAGGCTGCCGAAATTCGCCCTCATTCCCGATTTCGCGACGACGAAGCGACGCTTGCAGGGGCCGGCGACGATGGTCGAGGCGAAGAGTGCCCCGCCCGCGCTGGCGCGGCGGCGGCGGAACTCGGCGCGTCCCGAGATCATCCGCTCGCTTCATGCCTCGCCGTACCTCCCGCACTACCAGCCGCTTCACGTGGCGCTGCAATTCTCGCGTGCCGGCGGATCCCCCAAGCTCGTGATGTTCACCAGCGCGACCCCCCAGGAGGGGAAGACCGCGAGCGCGGCCGGAGCGGCGTTCGCCGGATCGCAGATGGGCTGCAGGACCCTTCTGATCGATGCCGATCTGCACCGGCCGCAATGCCATGACCTTGTCGCGACCCAAGATCCGATCGGCCTCAGCGACGTCCTCGCGGGCCAGCGCCGGTTCGCCGACGCCGTGCACAGCAGCGCCAACGGGGTCTTCGTCATTCCGGCGGGATCGCGGGCTCCGAACCCGGCCGCGCTGCTCGCGTCGGGAGCCATGCGCGAGCTCCTTGTCACCCTCGGGAAGGCGTTCGATCACGTGCTCATCGATACCGCGCCGGTCCTCGCGGCGAGCGAGACGATCGCGCTCGCGACCATGGTAGACGGCGTCGTGCTCGTGATCGGATCCGACACCCCGCGGAAGGCGGTTCTCGAGGCGTACACCGCCCTACGGCGCGCCGGCGCGGTCGTTCTCGGGTTTGTGTACAACCGGGTCGATCTGACGCTTCCGCAGCACCGCGGCTACGCCAACTACCCGAACTATGAAGGATACTATTACGACGCTGCCGACGCCAAGGGAGCGGCCGCCTGAGCGGCGCGCGCGCCTGGGCGGATCGGGCTGCCGGACCTGGTCGCCACAATAGCGGGCCGGCCGCGAGTGAAGCCCGTGGGGCGGCCCCGTGAACGTCGGCGCCGATCTCACGAGCGGGCGTCTCCTTGCCCGCAACACGCTCATCAATTTGGGCGGGGAAGTCCTACCGTTCCTTGTCGGGCTCGTCGCCCTTCCCATTCTGATCCACGCGGTCGGCGTCAATCGCTACGGGATCATCACGCTTTCGGCGATGGTGGTCGGCTATTTCGGCCTCTTCGACTTCGGCCTGGGCGCCGCCGCCACGAAGCTTATCGCCGAAGCGGCCGGGTCCGGCGACCGAACGGAGATCCCCAGCCTCTTCTGGACCTCGCTTCTTCTCATGTTCGCGTTCGGGACGTGCGGCGGGGTTCTTGCCGCGGTGCTGAGCCCTGCTCTGGTCCACCATGTGTTCCGGATATCCGCGAGCCTTCAGCCCGAGGCGCTGCGAGCGTTCCACCTTCTCGCCTTCTCGCTGCCCTTCGTGATCAGCGCGGGAAGTCTGCGTGGTACCCTCGCCGCGTTCCAGCGCTTCGACCTGATCAACGCCGTGCGCGTTCCCATGGGCATATTCTCGTATATCGGCCCGCTGCTGGTCCTGCCGTTCTCGCACGAGCTCGACTATCTTGTTGCGGTCATGGTCGCAGGAAGGCTTGCGGCCTGGCTCGTCAGTCTTGTCCTCTGCTTACGGCTGCTGCCGGAGTTGCGCGGCAACCCGGCATTCTCCCGGATCGCCGTCTTGCCGATGCTTCGTTTCGGCGGGTGGGTCGCGGTCTCGCAGATTGTCAGTCCGGTAATGGAATATTTCGACCGCTTCCTGATCGGCGCCATGCTTTCCATGGCTGCGGTCGCCTATTATGCCGTACCGTACCAGGTGGCCTCCAAGCTTTGGATCGTTTCGGCCGCGATCGAGGGAGTGGCCTTCGCCGGCTTTTCCAGCACTTTTCGGACGGATCCGCGCCGTACCGCGCTCATTTTCCAGCGGGCGACGCTTTGGGTGCTGTTCGCTCAATTTCCGGCCGTGCTTGCCATCGTCGCCCTCGCGCCCGAGGCCCTCCGCCTCTGGCTCGGGGCCGAGTTTGCACGAAACAGCGCAGGTGTGTTGCGGTGGATGGCGATCGGCGTATTCATGAACAGCCTGGCGCGGATGCCATCATTGATCTTGCTTGCCGCGCATCGGCCGGACCTGACGGCAAAGATCCACCTCGTTGAAGTGCCTTTCTATTGCCTCTTTCTCTGGTGGATTCTACCGCGCTACGGGGTCGAAGGCGCCGCAGTCGCATGGACGCTTCGCATATCGTCCGATATGGCGGCCTTTTTCTTCCTCGGCTGGCGCCTTCTTCCCCAAGCACGAGCGACGATCGCGCAAGTGGCACCGGTCATTGCGATGGCCGTCCTGCTGCTTTGCGGCGGCTTCGCCTTTCACAGCTTCGCGGGTGCGCTCCCCTTCATCGCGGTCGTGCTTGCGTCAGCCGGCGTTGGGCTCTGGCGGCTGGTCCTGCGTGCGGAAGAGAAGGCGCTCATTCGTGGCCTGTTTCGCAGCCCAGGCGTCCTTTCGAGGGAGATGAGGAAGTCGGGGCTCTGAACGCCGCTCACCGGCACGCCGGCCGGGACAATCGGGGGATCGATAGCGGCGGTCGCCGAATTCGTTGAATACCGGAGGCGGAAGGAAGGGGATGGCTCATGCCCGATCATGAAGTACGGCGCATGTCCGATGGCGCGGCGCCGATCCGCTCAAAGGGAGAGCGTCGAATCGTCGCCAACGCGGCTTGGTTTGGCCGTTGGCGGGTATTGCTCACGTGAACGTGGGGCATTTTCCCAGCCGGCGGAGCATCGTTGTGCTACGGACGGCCGTGCGCGAGCATGGACTCGCGGCCGTCGCTCGCCGCGCGCTCTGGAAACTCCAAACAGGCAGGTTTGGCGCGACGGTGGCGAGACTCGGCATCGGTCAGGGCCGGACGTACCTTTCATCCGGGTCGCGATCGCTTGAAAAAAGGCCGGCGAGCAGCCTGCCGGCGAGGCAAAAATGGGCCGATCGCAACCCGAAGGACGACGGCGCTGAACTGATTTATTATCTGCATATTCCCAAGACCGCCGGAACCAGCGTCGTTCACTTTCTGCACGACGTATATGATCCGGCGCTCATCTGTCCGCACGGGCTTTGGGACGAGCTCGTGCACGCCAGTTCGGAAGAGCTTGCTGCCTGGCGCGTTTACGTTGGCCACTTTGGCGGAGCGCTTCCGTTATGGCTTCGGAGATGGCCGCGCACGCTGACCGTGCTTCGTGACCCGGTGGCGCGTACGATTTCCCATATCCGACACGTGAAACGGGATTTCCGGCATCCGCTTCATCGGCTGGCCCTGGGCAAGCGAGTGGCCGAGTACTGCCTCGACCCCACGCTGTCCCGGTCGGTGGAGAATCTTCAAGCGCGCTATCTGGCATCCCTTGCCTGGGGACAAGCGCTTACTCACTCGGATCACGACGCGGGGCAAAAGCGCGGTCAGCTGTCGATCAACTTCGAAGCCGGACTTTACGCGCTTGATCGCGGGACTCTGCTGCGGCAGCATGCGCTCGATGCTTTGGAGAGCCTCGAAGCGGTCGGGATTGCCGAAGAACATGCCTCAACGTTGAGGTTCTTTGCGGAAGTCCTTGATCTGCCGCCGCCACGCGCGGAATATCGCCTCAACGTGTCCCCGGGGAGCGAGACCTCCGATCTCGACCTGAGACCCGAGGACTTGATGGCAATCGATTCGATCACCGAGATCGACAGGGTGGTCTACGAGTACGCGCTTCGGCGGTTCCGGCACTATGCCGCGCAAAAGGGAGCCCTGATCTCTTCCACGAGCATCGGCAGTGGCGGGCCGGGAGGAATCGCACAGTGAGAGCGAGCTACGTCCGCGTCGCCCGCTGCCCGCGGCAGTCGGCTGCGAGACGATCGCTGCGGGCGGCGATGAGTTTGGCGGCGTCGCCCGTGTCCTACATCATGGCTCGATTGATGGGGGTTCCGGGCCTCGATTTTCAGGCATCGTGCTCGGCGCTGGGGATAAAGGCGGCGTTCCGCCGGCCGTCGGCGCTGACGACGAACGAGCTTTATCACCTGATACGAGGGACGCTGGACAGTACGAGGTATTTCGAATTCGGATTTGCGTGGAAGCACATTAGCGCGAGAACGACGTTGGGCGCCTATCTGGACGTTTCATCGCCGCGAGTGTTGCCTCTCGTCCTGCTGCAAAGAAGGGCGGCGGAAAAGGCGATTCTGTTGAATCCGGATCACAGGGATTTAACCGAGACATGCCGTGTTCTACGCGCGTTCGAGATGGAGTCGCGCTGTGCGACAGCGTGCGAGACGCTGGAATGCGCAAGGTTCCCGGCGGAAGCGTTTGACGTGATAACGAGCGTATCTGTGGTCGAACATATTCGCAACGACTCGAAGGCGGTCGCCGCGATGTGGAGGTTATTGAAGCCTGGAGGTCTGCTGGTGCTGTCGATGCCTTGCGTCGCGGTGGCAACGGAAGAATTTCGTGACATCGACGCGTATGGCCTACGGGAAAGCGGGAAGGAGTGGTACTTCTTTCAAACGCTTTACGATCGAGCTCTGCTTTCGGAGCGGATCCTGTCGGTCCTGGGAGAGCCGCGCGACGCGGTCGTCTACGGGGAGCGGAAGGCCGGGACTTATCGAGAGGGCTTGCGGCGGAAATTGAGCGACCCCGCGTACCCCTATTGGAAGGAGCCGTACATGGTGGGCCGGCAATGGCGGCGATATTCCAGCATCGACGATCTGCCCGGAGAAGGCGTGGTCATGCTGGCGTTCGAAAAGCCAAAGGACGGTTTGGCCCGAGTTGAGGGCGGCACAAGCTGCGAGGCGGAAGCGGCATGAGAGGTCTCCGCGTCGGCATCGATGGGCGGATGCTGGGCCCGAACCCGAGGGGAATTGCGCGGTATACCACTGAGATGTGCCGCGCGCTCGACCGTGTGCTGGGAAATGCGGAGTTTTTTCTCTACGCGCGCCACCCGGTCGAGGCACCGGTTGCGTCCTCGCGCTGGCACGTGAGGGTGGATTTGTCCGGCCCCGGTCGGTGGTTACCCAACACTCTCTGGCTGGCTCTTCAGGCCGGGCGGGTCGCGGCGCGCGACGGCGTGGACGTATTCTGGGGCACGACCGGTTTGCTGCCGCTCGTCTGGGTCCCGCGGCGTACCGTCGTGACGGTGTACGACCTCGTCTATTCCGTCGCTCCGGAAACGGCGAGTCGGCGCTCGCTTTGGTCCGCACGACTGTTCTTCGAGCGGAGCGTTGCGAAGGCGGACGCGGTCGTCGCCATATCGTGGGGAACGGCGCGACGCTTGGAGGCCAAATTGGGGCGAGGGGCGATCGCCGTGGCGTATCCCGGAGTTTCGCCCTCCTGCCGCCCGGCGGCGAACGCCGAGGTCGCGAGCGTCAAGAGGCGATATGGGCTCTCGGACCCCTATCTTCTAAGCGTTGCTACCCGGGAGCCTCGAAAGAACCTCGCGACCCTCATACGCAGCGTGGCCGCACTCAGACGCGAAGGCCTGATTGGCTCGCGGATGCTTGTCTTGGCCGGCGGTTCGGGCTGGAAGGACGCCGAGATAGCGGCCGAGATTTGTGCGGCCGGCGAGTGGATAAGAGAGCTCGGGTACGTTCCGGACGAGGACTTGGCTGCGCTTTACAGTGGTGCCGACGCCTTCGTGTTTCCTTCCCTGTACGAAGGGTTTGGCATGCCGGTCCTCGAGGCGCGCGCGTGCGGGGCGCGCGTGATCGCATCGGATCTTCCCGAGCTGCGGGAGGCGGGCGGAGCGGAAGGTGTGTACGTCCGGCCAACGTACGAAGGAATTCGGGAGGGGATCTTGCGTGCGCTCGCCATGCCGCCGCCTCCGGCGATCGATGTAACGCAATACTCGTGGGAGCGCGGGGCGGCGAGCCTCGCCGAGGTTTTTCGCGATTTGGCTCGCGGTGCGGTTCTGCCGGGCGAGAGAGCGGCGGCCGCGGCAGCGTGACGGCGCGAAGGAGCGAACCAATGGCTGGTGCTGGCGCGAACCCGGCACGGATTTGTGCGTCGATCGAGAGGGCGAGGTAAGGACAAATGAAGGGGGTAGCGCGCCCGCTTCTGACCGAAATCTGCGAACAGGTTTTGCGTCGTGTGACGGCGGCCCACAGTCCCGAAGGCGACCCATCACCTCTACCGCGCGTGCCTGCCTCTCTGCTGGTGGTCAAGGTTCATGGGATGGGCGACGGTGTGATGGCCCGTTCGCTGCTCGAGCATCTAAGCGAGCGCCAGCCCGGCATGGAGATCGGTGTGCTCGTTGGCCCGGCCACCCGTGAGGTGCTAAGCGGTGGTTCGTGTTTTCGGGTGCATTCCTATGAACAGCGCGGGTTGACGCCTGGAGCGATCCTGCGCCGTGCGGCCGATATTCGGCGTTGCCGCTACGAGGCAGTGCTCAATCTGGAGCAGGGAT